>Ga0208297_1000042_pt1 | contig 351548 bp, 387 predicted proteins | sample LMS_cellobiose_e_FD_187367 | JGI IMG/M metagenome (GOLD analysis project Ga0208297, IMG submission 187367) | Rumen-fistulated moose microbial communities from Alaska, USA - LMS_cellobiose_enrichment (SPAdes) (version 2) | ecosystem: Host-associated > Mammals > Digestive system > Stomach >...
TCGATCGAGACGCGCTCGACGTCGAGCGCGTAGGTATCGAGGTGAACCTGTCCGGAAAACTTGAATACCTCGCTCGTTATTGCTATCGTCGTGGCAACCAACCTATCACCTTTTTGGACAACTGGCAATGGGTTGGACCACACTTATACATTTTGATAACAATATAGATAACAAATCATAATTATGTGTCAGAAGCCGTCAGTAGACTTTTGCAACAAAGCCCCTTATCATTTAAAATAAAGCAGAGCTCAACAGAGCAAGTAGTCTGAAAGTCTCCATTGATGTGGCTAAACATATCTGCCGAGATGGGTCTATTGTCTCGTTGCAAAAATATCTCAATCGCTCGAAGTATTGATGATTTACCACAATCATTTTCTCCAATGAAAATAGTCATGGGGTGAATCGGTATTTCACCACTGTCCAGGAAGCATTTAAAATTCCTCAACCTGATCGAAGCCAGTTCCAATTAATCCCTGTTCTGAATAAACTATTCGATATATGGTTGTTCGCCCCTCATCCCCAATGCTGTAGCACATATGTGCCTATAGTGGCCCTATGGCCTTACTTGGGCTCTGTAGAATTCATATTGTCTAATGTCAAAAGGCTGAGATGGATTCTACAAAGCTTCTAGCGGTTCTCAACGAACCATTTCACAGTCCTCTCCACCCCCTCTCGGAACGGCATCTCTGCCCTGAACCTAAACTCCTTCTCTGCTCTCGACGTATCAAGCGACCGCCGGGGCTGGCCGTCAGGTTTTGTCGTATCGTAAACCAGTTCGCCGTCGAAGCCGACGATCTCCTTGATCATCGCCGCGAGATCAGCGATTGATATCTCAAACCCGGCGCCGAGGTTCACCGGCTCCGCGCCGTCGTATTTCTCAGCAGCCATCACGATGCTGCGAGCAGCGTCCTCGACGTAAAGGAACTCCCTAGTAGCATTCCCAGTACCCCATAATGTTACCGATGAGTCACCTCGCTCCTTGGCCTCGACAAACTTCCTTATCAGCGCGGGAATGACATGCGACGATCTCGGATCGAAGTTGTCCCTCGGACCGTACAAATTTACCGGAAGCAAATAGATCACGTTGAATCCATACTGCTGCCGGTACGCCTGCGCCTGCACCAGCAGCATCTTCTTCGCCAGTCCGTACGGCGCGTTCGTCTCCTCCGGATAACCGTCCCACAGGTTCTCCTCCTTGAACGGCACCGGCGTGAACTTGGGATACGAGCAGATCGTCCCGACCTGTACGAACTTCTTAACGTTCTGCCGTCGAGCCGCCTCCATCAGCTGCACACCCATGATCGCATTATCGTAAAACAGCGTGGCCGGGTTCTCCTGATTGTAGCCGATGCCGCCGACCGACGCGGCCAGATGGATGACCATGTCCTGTCCCTTACACACGTCCGTGCAGTTCTCCCATACCCGCAGATCGGTATCCTTCGATCGAGGAATGGTAATGTTCTCCTTTGGCAGCCCACGCCGCTGCAGCTCCTCCACCACATGCGAACCGAGGAACCCGGCGCCGCCGGTGACTAGCACCTTCTTATCGCTCCAGAACGACATCAGTCCACCGTCCACCACTTGTTCGGGAACTTTCGGCGCAGGATCGCGTCACCCTCGCCGATTGGCTCCATGCCGGCGGCGCGCATGTCCGCGTCCACCATGATTTTCGCCAGCTCGTCGAACTTGATCCTAGGCGTCCACTTCAACGTCCTCGCGGCCTTCGACGCATCGGCGATTAGCACCTCGACCTCCGTCGGCCTGAAATATTTAGGGTCGATGCGTACGTGGTCCTTCGCCTTCAGCCCGGCGTACGCGAACGCCAGTTCGACAAACTCCTCCACCGAGTGCGTTTCCCCGATCCCGATGACGAAGTCCTCCGCCTTCGGCTGCTGCATCATCAGGTGCATCGCCTCGACATACTCGGGAGCGTACCCCCAATCCCGCCTCGCTTTGAGGTTCCCGAGGTACAGATGCTTCTGCCTCCCGTCGGCGATGGCCGCCACCGCCCGGGTGATTTTCCTAGTGACGAACGTTTCCCCCCGCCGAGGCGATTCATGATTGAACAGGATACCATTGCAGGCGAACATATCGTACCCCTCGCGGTAGTTCCTCGTTAACCAGTAAGCATACAGCTTCGCGCACGCGTATGGCGATCGGGGCTGGAATGGCGTCGTCTCGGACTGTGGCGGCGCAGCGGAACCGAACATCTCCGACGACGACGCCTGGTAAAACTTGATGTGATTCCCGGACTTGCGGATAGACTCTAGTATCCTCGTCACGCCCGTAGCCACGACCTTGGTCGTGTACTCGGGGATGTCGAACGAGACGCGAACGTGGGACTGCGCCCCCAGGTTGTAGATCTCGTCAGGCCTCTCGTTGTAGATGATTGAATGAAGCGTCTCCCCCTCGGTCAGGTCACCGTAGTGCAGTCGCAGACGAGCCTCTGGATCGTGTGGGTCGGTGTAGATGTGATCGATGCGGGAGGTGTTGAACGTTGAGGCACGGCGGATGATGCCGTGGACCTCGTAGCCCTTGGATAACAAATACTCTGCTAGGTACGATCCGTCCTGGCCGGTGATGCCGGTGATGAGCGCTTTAGGCATGGTATCGGGACACTTTCGGATAGTCATCATGGATATATCAGTTGTTGGCTGAAGGACCAAGTTGCGAAACTCTTGGGAATGTCACCTTATGCACAGGCCCGTCTACTCGCCCCATATGATCCTTCATGAGGTTTGTTGACCAACACACCAGGACGAAGTCCCCTTGGCTGATGACCGAGGGGTCGGCGGAGGCGGTCAGGGTGCCTTCGGCCACGGTCCGGGCGAGGAGGTCCTGCAGCCCCGGTTCATCGCCAAGGATGGGGCTCCTGCCCTCGTTGATCGCCATCACTCGCTCTGGAACGATGTCCAGCGCGTGCGTCCTCAGGCCGGCGCCGGCGAGCGCGTAGGCTAACGGGAGTCCCACATATCCCGCGCCGACAACGACGACCGTCCCCCTGGCCATATCCTCCTCGGTCCCTGCCCATCCCCCACTAAAAGGGCGCTTGGCTATAGTGGCTAGTAATATATATGCTGATAATACAAAGCTTTCACCCATGCTTAGGGTCGGGGTAATCGGCGTGGGCTCTATGGGACAGAATCACGCCAGACTCTATGCCGAGATGGGCTGCCTGGCCGGCGTTAACGATGCCGTCCCTGATCTAGCGCTCAAGGTCGCCAAACGGTTGAACGCCACCGCATACAGGTCGATAGGCGAGCTTCTTCACAACGTCGACGCGGTGAGCATATGCACGCCCACCACCTCGCACTTTGCCGTGGCACAGGAGGCGCTTCGCCTCGGGAAGGCGGTGCTGGTGGAGAAGCCGTTCACTGGTGACGAGGAGCAGGCGAGGAGGCTGTGCGAGATCGCCGAGGAGAACGGGGTCACGCTCGCCTCCGGTTTCGTGGAGCGGTTCAACCCTGTGGTCAAGGCCACCAAGGACGCCCTGGCCGCTGGCAAGTTCGGCCACCTGGTGTCGATATCCTCGAGGCGGGTGTCCTCATTCCCCACTCGCGTCCGAGACGTAGGAGTGATCAAGGACCTTGCCATCCACGATATCGATGTTATCCGCTACATCACCGGCCTCGAGGTGCGGTCCATCTACGCCCTGGGCGGGAAGACCAACGGCACCGAGTTCGAGGACCACGCCAACTTGCTGATGGAGATGGACGGCGCCGTCATCGCCAACATAGAGGTCAACTGGCTCACTCAGATGAAGGTGCGAAAGGTATCATTGACATGCACTTCCTGCTTCGCGGAGATGGACTACATCGGCCAAAGCCTGGAGTACTCGTCGGCGTGCCTCCACGAGCTCGACCTCACCGACATGTCCAGCATCCCACTGGAGCTGGACGTCCGCCATGTGTTCGTCAGGCGGGAGGAGCCATTGAGGCGCGAGCTCGAGGCCTTCGTGCGCGCCGCCGAGACCTCTGGCAAGGCCGAGGTGGATGGATGGGAGGCAGTGGCCAACCTGAAGGTCTGCGACGCTGCGCTGATGTCCCTGGCATGTGGACGGCAGGTCGAGATCTCCGGTTCAGATGCGATCGCCGAGAGGATCCTCACCTTCGCATGAGGCGCCCTCTTCTCAGAAAGAGCAATCGAGCCCGCGCTAGGGATCGGTGAATGATTGAGCCACATTCGGTCTTTTCGCGTTAGATTGCTGGCCACATGATATCTGGCTTGAGTGTCCATCGACCGATAGCAGGTCCAGAGATTGGCCGCGAAGATAGAGACGTCACCTGCTGCGCAGCCCTCGCAGCACTCCTCTGATCCCTGGCCAGTTCTCCTTCTTGAGCTTGAACGCAAGGTGCCTTATCAGCCCGAGGTCGAACCACATCGAGTACCGTTCCTCGAGCATCTTCCGATAGTCGGGCACGTACTCAGACACCTGTATCCACTCGCTGCCGCACTTCACTTTGTAGAAGTCATATTCCGACGCCGCCGCCAGGTGGTAGTACCACAGCTTGTCGTAGACGCCGTAGCGCATCCTAATCACGAAGTTCTCCACCTCGATGCGTGAGTTCGGGTTGTTCGACAGGCCCTCGCCGGCCCACAGGTAGTAGCCGAGGTCTTCGTCAGTGGAAGCGAACTGCGTGTGCATGACCAGGCGGAAGCAGTGGTCGACGTCGGCGGACGAGCGGAACTGCTCGTCCACCATTCCTGCTTTCTCAAGCAGCGAGCGGCGGAACATGTAGAACGGGCCGAACAGCCACCGCCTCGTCGCTTCGGACGCCGGAGCTCGAGTGGTGTCGCGGTACGGGCCGTCGGTCGAGCCGAAGGTCGGCACCACTTTGTACCGCCCGTGCACCAGGCCGACCTCCGGCCGCTCGTCAAGAATACGCGCCTGCGCCTCGATCGACCGCGGCGTCCTGAGGTCGTCGAGGTTCCACACCGCCAGGTACTTGCCTGTCGAGTTGCGGATGCAGTTGTTCCACGACACCGAGTATGGGACGACCTTCTCCTGCACCGTGTACCGAAGGTGTCCAGGATACTTTTCTTGGAACTCCCGCACCAGCCGCAGCTCCTCCGCCGACGGCTCGTTGAGGTCGATGACGATCTCCAGCCGCTCGAACGCCGTCTGCTCCGGAACCTTCTCCAGGAACAGCGGCAGATACCTCTCGCCCCGGTAGCAGGAAGTGAGCGTGCTGACGATCGGCCTCATCGTTCCACCATGTCCGCCCGTGCCAGGCGACCCTCTGGAATGCCCCACCGGGCATTAATACCTTTTAATGGCACGGCCGTGGACAACTATAAGCTCATTTATATAGTCCGGTCAACTTGAGTAAGGCGAGCCGATGCGCATCGGATTCTTCATGAAGTGGAAGAAGGGCAACTCCCTTCAGGCCGGCAGGAATGCCATCGGGGAGGAGCTGTACTTCGAGGCGGTGAACCGGTACCTGAGGGCCATGCCGGGGGTCGAGTCGGCCGAGCTGTACGCCCCGAACCACCTGCCGGACGGTGTCCTGGACGTCATGGTGCACGTCAACGACACCTCACCTCGAGGTAACGCCGAGCGCGACGTGCTGTACCTCCAGAACGGGTATCCTCAGGGCGCGGACGTGGCGCTGGAGGAGCTGACCCACAACCACTACGACGGCTACATCCTCCTGTCGGACAAGCTGCTGGAGGTGCACAGGGCCAAGGGCTTCGACGGCGTCCTCATCCCGCTCGGCGCGGACACCGAGCACTTCTTTCCTCGCGAGGTCGATCCGGAGCTGGAGTTCGATATCTCCTACGTCGGCAACGACATCAAGGGGAAGGAGCGCACCGAGCGTTACCTTTTGCCGGCCGCCCGCTACAACCTCGGCTTGTACGGCAACTGGGAGATCAGGGACCGCATTCGGCAGAAACTTCTCAACCAGATCCATCACAGCAACTACCAGCCATACCGTTTCGAGCTCTCCAAGCTCGCCCGCGGAAAGATACCTCAAGAGCGGTTGCCGGTACTGTACAGCAGCTCGAAGATCAACCTCAACGTCACGCTGCAGGACGCAGTGGATTGGGACTTCTGGAACCTCCGGCCGCTGGAGATCATGGCCTGTGGCGGTTTCCTTCTCACGGACCGCTTCCCAAGCATGGAGCGGGAGTTCGCCGGCGGCGCCGTGTTCACCGACGGCGGCGAGGACCTGGTGTCCAAGATCGACGAGTACCTCGAGGACGAGGAAGCGAGGAAGCGCATCGCCCGGCGGGGAATGGAGCTGGTGCGCGAGCGGCACACCATCGAGCAGCGGGCCAAGGACATCTACGACTACCTTCGAACGCTATGAGCCCGCGATTTAAGGCCACTATCCAAGCCCGCTGGTCCAGCGGCAATCTTCATGAACGACCACTGCTCTTCTCGGTGCTACCTTGAGGATCGGCTTCGTTTCGTTCGGCGACCCTCGGCGCAGGGGGACTTGGTCCGGGACCACTCATAGCGCGTTCGCCCGGCTGTCGCAGGCGCACGAGGTCGAGTGGCTCGACTCCGGCGGAGCGAACCTCACCCTCCTCCGGCAGATCCACAAAGTCGTCGGCGCGCTCACCCGCCGTCCGCTGCGCTCGTACCACACTGAGGCGTTCGCCCGCGGCCTGGCCCGCAACCTCCGCAAGTACGACCTTGACAAGTACGACCTGCTGTTCTCCATCGGCTCCAGCGATATCGCCTTCCTCCGCACCGAGACGCCGATCGTCCACATGACCGACGCCACCTTCGCGCAGATGGTCGGCTACTACGACGGCTTCGACATGGGAACGAAGCGGAACGCCGCTGCTGACGCTATCCAACGGGCGGCGTACGACAACTCGGCGCAGCTTGTCCTGATGTCCCAGTGGGCGGCCGCATCGGCCCGCAACGATTACGGTGTGCCGGAGCACAAGATCAACGTCCTCAGGTTCGGCGCCAACCTGGAGGTGCCCTCCTCACTTCCTCCGAAGCGCGAGGACGGGAAGCTTCGCCTGCTGTTCGTCGGTAAGGAGTGGCAACGGAAGGGCGGGACCATCGCCGTGGACGCGCTGAACGCGCTGCGCCGGCGGGGCATCGACGCCACCCTGACCATGGTGGGCTGCCTGGTGCCCCCCGAGCTCGTCAGGACGCCTGGCTTGCAGATAATCCCCTACGTCGAGGACGTCACCCCGTACTTCCGCGAAAGCGACGCATTCATCCTCCCGACCAGGGCGGAATGCGCCGGGATCGTTTTCTGCGAGGCCAGCGCGTACGGGCTGCCTTGCTTTGCCACCTGGACCGGCGGCGTGCCCGACTATGTCGAAGACGGAGTGAACGGCTTCCTCCTGCCGCCAAGCGCGGGCGGAGAAGATTTCGCTGCCCGCATCGCCGAGACCTTCGCTGACCCCGACGTAGTCGAAAAGCTACGTCAAGGCGCTCGCCGCAAGTACGAGCGGGAGCTCAACTGGGATGCCTGGATGGAAGGCTTTGAACAAGCGGCCGAGAAGGCGCTGTCCCGCTAGGTCTGAACCGCTTCCGCCTTACCGGACGCTCTTCGCTTGCCGCCCGTCGTCGGGCTTCCCAGCCGTTCGATGCCGCGCTGCACCGACGACGATGCCAGCCGTACGGTCACCCCCGGTCCGCCTCGGGAAGTGTGCCACACGATCATCGGTACGCCGGCCGGCGCCACTTTGACGCTCCTCGCCAGGATGTGCGACATGCGCGTCGCGACGTCCTCCTTGACCGCGATGGTGTCCTCGCGGCTTCGCTGCTTGTACCAAGAGCGGTACGTCCGGTACACGTAGTTCAGCAGCCACGCCGCCCCGATGGCGTTGCGGCGGTCGGCGATGGTGTACGGGAAGACCAGGCTCTTCACGAAGCCGCGGTCCACCGGCCTGGCCATCGTCACCTCCATGGCGCGCTGCGCCCCGTCGACGATATGCTCTCTCGCTTCCTCGTTCCGCTGGGAGGATACGCTGCCCTGATGGATACGATATTCGAGCAGCACCTCTGGAAGGTTGCTGAGGTCGTGGTAGCGCATCAGCCGGGTCCACAGCTCGTAGTCCTCCCAGTCGCGTGCTCTGGTCGAGTATCCGCCGGCGCTCTCGAACGCCGCGCGGCGGAGCATGGTGGCGGGGTGGCACATCGCGTTGTCGAAGTGCATCCCCCACAGCACCCGCGCCGGCGTCGTCGGGTATTGCCTCGTTCCTAGCTCGCGACCGTCGGCGTCGATGTACCTGACCGCCGAGCCGACGACCGCGACCGAAGGGTGAGCGTCGAGGTACACCGCCTGCCTCTCCAGCCGCTCTGGCAGCGCGACGTCGTCGGCGTCCATGCGGGCGACGTACTCTCCTCTAGCGAGAGCGAACCCGCGGTTGAGCGACCTCGCCAGGCCCAAGGGTGTGTCGTTCCTCACCACCCGCACCCGGGGATCGTCCAAGTCAGAGAGGATGGCGTCGGTGCGGTCCCGCGACCCCGCCTCCTGCACAATCACGAGCTCGATATCTTCCAGCGTCTGCTGGAGAACGGAATCGACCGCCTTCTCCAGGTAAGCAGCGCAGTTGTACGCCGGCATGACCACGCTGACCCGGGGCATCAGCTCACCGTGCGGACGACCACCTTCTTGCCGCCCCCGCCGCCCCGGCCGTCGAACTCCTCCACGCTGAGATCGTCCCCTCGACCCAGCAGGCGGAGGTCCAGGAGGTCCAGGACCCTCGAATCGAGCAAGGTGTCGAACTTGCGGGCGAAGAAACTGTCGCATCGCTCGAGTCGAGGCATGTCCTCACTCAGCAGCGTGGCCGGCAGCGGCGTGCACCTCTTTTCCCAATCGGTGAACCGCTTGCTGTCGTTCACGATCTCGTCCCGCAGCTCGGAGTTCATGAGGATGGTCTGGAAGAACATCTCGTCCGGGATGAGGGAGCGCTTGTAGAACGACACCACCTTCGGATGCTCCTCGAGGAATGACAGCACGAACTCCACGTGCCGCTTGGGGAGGCAGAACCACTGCGCCCCGCCGTACGGGTACATCTTCAGCGGTATCCGGCGCAGCCGCGGAACAGACCAGATGTTCGCGGTCTTGAACGGCCGGAAGTAGATCTTGTCGACCCGGCGGAACCCGCCCCGCTCGTCCTTCCACCGGGGGCGGGGGAACGGCTCGTACTCCATGAACGCCTTGCCGTCCGCGGCCTCCAAGCGTTGCTTGATCTGCTCCACCGGCCGCAGCGGATAGCACTGCCCGGAGAGGTTGATGAAGTAATCGTACGGCGTCTCGCGAAAGTGCTCCATCGCGTCCAGCGTCGCCTGGACGAGCTTGAAGGAGCCCCACCCGTTGGCGTACTTGTGCACGGTGGTGAAGTTCGACGCCGGGAAGTCTAATGCTTCTTTCCACTCGGCGCTTTCGTTCTTGTTGAACACGTCGACGTAGTAGTGATCGTCCGGGGTGTAGATGCGGTCCAGCAGCCTTCTCACTTGCTGCGGACGAGTGTGAACGGTGAGGCAATAACCGATGCGAATAATGACCACCCAGGATTGGTTGGTTTGGACCGCATGGCATAAAAAGTTAGCTGAGCGCCGTCAGCACCGGAGCTCAGCGTCTCACACGCGGTCCAGCTCCCACTTGCGGTCGAGGATGACCTGCGCCTGGTAGGGGTCGACGACCCCGCCGGAGTTGAAGTCGGTCGGGGCGGCGACGTTGATGCTCCGCTCGATGCGGTGTCCGGCCAGCAGGTCGATGCTCCCCTGCCTCCGCGCCCCCATGGTGATGGTGTAGCTACCGGGCACCAGGAACTTGCCCGGAAAGTTCAATCGTGCTACATAACGGCCGGCGCCGAGTCTCTCTTTGGTGACGTCCCAGTCGGAGAGGAACGAGCGCACCAGCTCGTCGCCGAGAGCGTTGTTCAGGTACACGCCCATGCGCAGCTGCTCCATGTCCCGCGGAAGGCGGAAGCGGACGATGATGTCGAACGGCTTGGTGCCATCGATGAGCGTCGTGTCACGGCCGTTCTGCAGCACCTCCAGCGCGTCCACGGTGATCTCCGACGCCTCCACCGGGAAGATGTTGCTGGCCTTCTCCAGCGAGCGCGCGTACTCGTCGATGACGTCGTTCGCCGCGCCGGTGGCGGCGATGCGGCCGTTCTTCAGCAGGATCGCTGACTCGCACAGTGAGCGAACGGCGTGCATGTTGTGCGAAACGAAGATGACGGTGCGGCCTTCACGGTACACCTCTTTCATCTTGCCCAGGCACTTGGCCTGGAACTGCTGGTCGCCGACCGCCAGCACCTCGTCGGCGATGAGGATCTCCGATTCCAGGTGCGCCGCCACGGCGAACGCCAGGCGGAGGTACATGCCGGACGAGTATCGCTTGACCGGAGTGTCCAGGAACTTCTCCACCTCCGCGAACTTCACGATCTCGTCGAACTTGCCCCGGATCTCCTTGCGCGTCATCCCCAGGATGGCGCCGTTGAGGAACACGTTCTCCCGGCCCGTGAGATCTGGATGGAATCCTGTCCCCACTTCCAGCAGCGAGCCTACCCGGCCGCGCAGCAGCACCTCGCCCGTGGTGGGATAAGTGATCTGCGACAGCACCTTCAGCATGGTGCTCTTACCGGCCCCGTTGCGGCCGATGATGCCCATCGACTCCCCCTCGCGGACGTCGAAGGTGATGTCCTGCAACGCCCAGAACGATTCTTTATTGCCGACGAACCCGCGGAAGGTCAGGATGGGATGCCTGATGGTGTTGGTCAAGGTCTCCGTCAGTCGGCTGCCGGCCGCGGTGTACGAGCCGGTGCCGATGTAGTACTGCTTCGAGACCCCCCTGACGCTGATGGCCGGCAACATCAGATCACATCCGCCAGCTGGCGCTCGTAGCGCTTGAAGTACAGCAGTCCGACGACGAACACCGCCGCGGTCACCACCACCGCGGAGAGGAACACCGGCAGGTCAAGGTTCGGTTGCCCGAAGATGAAGAACCGCTGGGAGGCCATGATGCCCGCCAGCGGGTTCAAGGTCATCACTCCCCGCAGGAAAGGATCGGCGGCCGCGGTCAGCGGGTACAGCACTGGCGAGGCGAACAGCAGGATGGTGGTGAAGAACGGCACGATGAACTGCACGTCGCGATACTTGGCGGCCATGGCCGAGAACAGGAAAGTGAGGCCGGTGACGAGCACGAAGGTGAGCGCCAGCGGCACCCAGATGAACACCATCCACGAGCTGAACGCCTCTCCCGTAACGAACATGATGACCACGAACACTGCCCACGAGATGACGTAGTCCAGCAGCCCGGCTATCGATAGGCTAAGAGGGAGCAGGAACCGCGGGAAGTAGATCTTGGAGATCATGTTGGCATTGCTCACCAAGCTCTGAGAGCCGGAGTTCAGGGCCGAGGAGAAGAAGGTCCATAGCATCAGGGTGCTGAACAGGAACGGGTAGACTTCGATGCCACCGGTGTTGAAGTTGCCCACCCGGTAGAAGATGAGGGCGAAGATGGCCATCGTCAGCAGCGGTTGCAGGACCACCCACACCACCCCGATGGCGGTCTGTTTGTACTTGGTCTTGATCTGCCGCAAGGTCAGGAAGTACAGCAGCTCGCGGTACTCCCAGATGTCGCGCAGGTTGACCTCCCAAAACGACTGCTTGGGTCCGATGACCTTTACCTTGTCCGAAGCCATTCCTCGACGTCCAGAATGATGAGGTTACGCTCATGCATTGACCGAGTGCTATTTAACCTTCATCAGTGCGCGGGGCTCGGCGAGAATGCTTCCCTACCGCCGGCCGGCGAACTGCTGGAACCACGCGAGGTAGGCGCTCGCTTGCTTGGCCAGGTCGAAGCGCTCCTCGACCGTTCTCGCTGCCTGACGTCCCATCCTCTCTCGGGCAGACTCGTCGTCCAGCAACCTCGTCAGTCGGTCGCCCATCGCCTCGACGTCATCAGCGGGCACGAGAAGACCGGTCCTGGTGTCGTCCACCTGCTCGGGGATGCCTCCGACTGAGGTGGCGACGACCGGCGTCCCGCAGGCCAGCGCCTCCAGCACCGCCATCGGGAAAGTGTCCTGCTTGGCCGGGTGAGCGTACACATCAGCGGCGCGGTACAGGTCAGCGAGGCGTGACGGATCGTTAATAGGCGGCAGGAACTCGACGCTGAGGCGGCCACGACGCCGCCGCTCGCCATCCTCGCCGACGCACAGCAATGTCACGTCTTCGTCCGCCGAGGCCAGGGCTTCCTCCAGCAGGCCGTAGTCGCGCCACCAGCTCGTTCGAGCGTAAGCGCCGACGTGCAGGATGACCTTCGCATGAGGATCGAGGCCCAGGCGGCGCCTCGCCTCTTCCCGGTCCCCCGGCCTGAAGGTCCGAAGGTCGACGCCGTTGGCTATTACCTTCCCTTCCAGCATGTTGTCTGCCAGCAGCGACTCCTCCACCTTGTCCATCAGCCACTGGCACGGCGTCGAGACGCGGTAGCGGAAGCGGAGGAATACCGAGCGGCGGTCGGCCCAGTTGGTCGCGGTAGCGTCCCGGCGGATGGCCTTGGGCACGCTGAGGTCCGGACAGTCGCCGCACCCCGTACGCCAGCGCTCGCAGCCGAAGGAGTGGGCGCAGTGGCCGCCTAGCAGCCAGCAGTCGTGCAGCGTCAGAACGACGGGCGCCCGGCGGGCGAGCTCCGGCAACGCGCGCAGATCGAAGTAGTGGCCGTGGAGGTTGTGGCACTGGATGACGTCCGGGGCGAGGCCGTTCGCCACCGTCCTCGACGACGGGTACCGCAGAACGTCGCGGCCGGACCGCCGCATGTACGCGTTGAGGTATGCGTGCGGAGAAACGGCGCGATGGGCCAGCCGCGATACTCTGGTCATGACGGTGCCGTTGCCTGCCCTCCGCTCCGCCTCCGGGTACCGCTCGATCTGGGCCACGCCGGGATCGTCGCCGTACCGCCGCCCGACGGCCAGGTAGGCGTCCGCTCCCAGGCTGCGGTAGCTCAGGTGAAGGCTTCGGCAGACCGCCTCCGCTCCCCCGCCCAGATCGTAGGTGTTGACCTGAAGGACCCTCACGGCGAACCATCCGGCCGTACGGCCACGCGCTATTCTCTAGCCGCCTGGATTTAAACCTTGCAATGATCCGTCAGGATTGGCAGGTCGAGCGTGCTCAGCTTTTCGCCTCGCCCCGCACCTTCTTCCACACCCGCCACACGAAGGCGTCCAGGCGTCCGGCGGTGCTCCCGCCGTAGTTGTCCCGCATGACCGCCTGGTGGACCGCTTTGTCCACCGACGCCTTCGCCGCGATGGACGACGGGTGCTTGACCGAGGCGAGGTCGAACCTCTCCTGGGGAAGGCCGAGCAGCGAGTCCTTGCTGGGCGCCTTGTTCATGTGCGTGCCCACGTACCCGATGTTGGAGATCAGGTTGCCATGGGGGCACAGTGCCACCCCGCCCTCGCGCAGGTTGGTGAACGCCCACTGGAAGTCCCAGGTGTCGATCTCCCCCTGATAGGTCTTCTCGAAGCACTCCTCGAACCACCGGGCCAGGCCGCGATGGGCGATGCGCCTGCGCACCAGTCCGCTGTCCCGCGCCTCCGGCCACGTGGCCATGGTGATGTCGTACTTCGCCCACGCCCTCCTCCAGGTCGCCCATCCCCAGATGGGGAAGTACGTGGTGAAGTAGTAGCTGTCCCGGGTCAACCGCTGGCCGCGGGTGTAGTCGTCGCCGGAGATCATTGACACCCGGGGCTCGTCCTTGTACCGCTCCAGCATCATTTGGCAGTACGGGAAGAACGAGGGGTCCGGTAGACAATCATCCTCCAGAATGATGCCCGCCTCCTCGTGCTCGAAGAACCACGTGATCGCGGAGGAGATCGCCCGCTTGCAGCCGAGGTTCTCGTCGCGATATAGTCGGCGCACCTCGCACGGCCAGTCCACCGCCTCGGTGATGCGGCGGGCCTCGGCACATCGCTCCGGTTCGAGAGCGCGACCGCTGCGGGGACCGTCGGCCGCCACGTACAGGCGGCGGGGGCGGGCCTCGCGGATGGCCTCGAACACCTGGGTGGTGGTGTCGGGGCGGTTGAAGACCATGAAGAGCACGGGAGTATCCAGAGAACGGTCGACATCAGTTACCATCGTTGCACGGGCCCCGCGAGGATGGCTCTCAAAGTATATAGCCGTTCGACGGACGCACCAGATAAAGATAACTAATGGTGGGGGCATCCACACCCGATGGCACTCGTACCGGGACAGCGCGGTCCGGACGCCGCGAACGAGAGAGCGCTGGACACCGGCCCCGAAGGCGAGGTGGGACGATGAGCAGGCTCCGCGTGCTGTATGACCACCAGACCTTCTCCCAGCAGGCCTGGGGTGGCATCTCTCGGATGTACGGCGAGCTCATCCAGCGGTTCGAGCGCGACCCCGAGCTGGAGGTCCGCCTGGCGCTTTCCGGCTGCACCAACGTCGAAGTGAGGAAGTGCGAGACCTATGCTCGCACCTCGAGGCAGTGGAGCCCCCTTCAAGTGGCGGCCATCCGGGTGGGCAACAACGTCGGCCTGGACCTCGCTTACAAGTTCAACTCCGAGGCGTCCCTGGCCGCGATCCGCAAGGGCGACTTCGATGTGTTCCACCCGACCTATTACGACCCGTACTTCCTGCCGGCGATCGGCGATCGCCCCTTCTACCTGATCATCCACGACATGATCCACGAGCTTTTCCCGGAGCACTTCTCGCTCGATTTCAAGACCCCGCGGTGGAAGAGGGCGCTGGCGGAGAAGGCGGCGCGCATCGTCTGCGTCTCGGAGAGCACCAAGCGCGACGTCCTGCGGTTCTACGGCATCCCGTCAGAGACGGTCGACGTCGTGTACCCGGGAACGGCGTTCAACCAGACGATCGGCAAGCCTACTGATGCTCCTCGGGACCTGCCGGACCAGTATGTTCTTTACGTCGGCTCCCGGCGCATCTACAAGAACTTCCTGCTGTTCGCCGAGGCCATGGCCATGGTCATGAAGGAGCATCCCGGCCTCAAGCTGGTGTGCGCCGGGGGCGGCCCCCTCCGGCCGGGCGAGCGCGACTACCTGTCGGCGCTGGGCATCGTCGACAACGTGCTGCAGTTCTCGGTGACCGATGCCTCGCTATCGCAGATGTATGCAAGGGCGAGGGCGTTCGTGTTCCCCACCCAGTACGAGGGATTTGGCCTGCCGATCCTCGAGGCCATGGGCTGCGGGTGCCCGGCGGTGCTGAGCGACGTCTCATCGCTACCAGAGGTCGGGGGAAACGCCGCGGCCTACTTCCCGCCCAAGGACCCCTTCACCATGGCCGAGACCATCGCCCGAGTGGTGTCCGATGACGAGCTCCGCGCCCGGATGAGCGAGGCCGGCAAGCGTAGAGCGGCCGAGTTCACCTGGGACCGGACCGCCAGGGAGACCAAGCGCATCTACCAGGAGATGGTCTGAGCCTCTCGGCCTGTTCGCTCGCAGCGGCCTGCTGACGATAAAAACAATAACGCGGCCCAGCATTTCACCGTACATGCCCCTCGGCGACCCCATGGGCGGCGACGCCCCGGACACGGACCGCGGCAGCCACCTGCGCGTCGACGCGGTCATGGTGCCCGTCTCCAACCTCGAGCAGGCGCTGGAGTTCTACACCGGGCTGCTCGGCCTGTGCGTAGCCGAGGACCTAAGGGCGCAGGGACGCGTCGAGCTGGACCTCCCGGAGGGCGGGGCGCGCATCGTCCTGTACATTCCAGAGGAAGGGGACGAGGAGCCGGGCATCCGCACCGGCATCGTGCTGGCGACCGACTCCATCTACGACTTCCACAAGGTCATGGTCGACGAGGGCGTGGAGTTCGTGCTCAAGCCGGAGCGCGACCGCTTCGGCCGCCTCATCGTCCGCATCCTCGACGTCGACGGCAACGAGCTCGAGATCGTGGACCGCCCGCCGGCCGAGCCGGTCCCGCGGCCGAGGGCCACGGCGGAGACCATGGCCGGCGGTCGATGCCCTGCGCGACGCCGATAGTGAGAAATGCTCAGGGTCAGTGGTCGATGGGCACCATCATAAAGCTAGTTTATTGGAATGATCGCCTCGACCAGCCGAAGGACATCGCGAGAAGAATCAGCACGAGCAAACAGTTTGAGGAAGGGGGAGGCAAAAGGGCCTCGGTTTGATTGATGTTTGAAAGGGCCGAGGCCCTGGATGATGGATCACTTAGCCAGCGCGCCGAGGGATTCGGTGCCAGCGGTGGACTCGCTCTGAGGTGTCGACATGCAAACCTCACGGGCGATGGTCATGCACTGTCCGTTCTTCCAAACGATGTTCATCTCGATGCACCCGTTGGCCAGGTCGACCGAGAAGGTCTTCAGCGAGGCGGTGTACATAGAGGCCTTGCCCCGGGTGGAGGTGCGGACCTTCCCCGTCTCGGCCAGGAGGCCGATGCTGGCCATCCGCTCGACCAGCTTGTAGCAGGTAGCGAGGGGGATGGAGGTCATGTTGGAGATCTCTCTCACGGTGAGCTCGCGGCGGGCGGTGGCCGCGGCGATAATGAGCACGGAATTGTCGACAAGGGACTCGACGAGCTCATCGCGGTGCAAATTGGCCGTCCTTATGGCCTCGAGGATGCATACCTCTTCTTGGTCTCCTGGTATACGCATTTTAGAGTGCCTCCTTTGCTATGAGCCTTCCCGATTAATAGATAGCATATTAATCTTTTGAGGTGAATGTCCTCGTCACCCCCTTTTCTACTAAAAAATGTAAGCGCATCTTGGCTCGCTACCACATGTTGGGTCGATGGTGCCAGCAAAGTGTCGTTGCCCGATATAGTATAGAAAGGAAAGAATATTAGTCGCTCATAACAGCGACGTGTAGCACTTCTTCTCGACGATGTCGTTGGGGTTGAGCCCAAGGATCGACACCGTCACCGTGGTGTGCACCGTCTCCCCGGCGGCCACGGTGACCTCCTTGACCGCCTTGAAGCTGCCCTCGGTCGTCGTGACCTCGCAGTGCACGTCCCTCGTCTGCGAGAACAGGCCGTGGTTCTCCAGGGTGACGTCGAACACCACGCCCACCAGGACGATGTCGCTGGTGGAGTACCTCTCGACGCCAGTGCTGAGACCGGTGCCGAGGTAGGCGAAGGCGAGCAGCGCCACGATGGCCATGGCCCCCGCAGCCAGCCGGAGGCCTCTCCCCTTCTGAGCCGGAAACGCATCCTTGCTCATGGTATCCCTCGAGAAATCCGGCCGGGGGAAGATAAACCTAGGTCCGTCAGTTCAAGAAAACAAGAACAGGGAAGAGGTTTCAGCCCTTGGCCAGCTCGGCCTGGGCGATGGTCTTGTCGATCTCCGCCTTCAGCTCCTCGGGGATGTTGCGGATGCCCACCTCCAGGAAGCCGCGGACGATCATGCCCACCGCCTCGTCCTCGGTCAGGCCGCGGGACATGATGTACTCCACCTGGTCCCTGGCGATCTTCCCCAGGGAGGCCTCGTGGGTCATCTCCACGTCCGGGACGCGCGCTTCCAGCTCGGGGATGGCGATGTTGACCCCATGGTTCCCGAGGATGAGGCCCCGGCACTCCAGGTGGGCCTTGATGTCCGGCGCGTTGCCGACCAGGGTGCCGCGGTTGATGACCGAGCCGCCGGTGGTGATGGAGCGGGAGATGATCTCCGCCCGGGAGCCCGGCCCGCTCAGCACCGCCCGGGAGCCGAGGTCGAGCTCGGCGCCGGGCTGGGCCACGGCGACGGTGTTGAACTCCGCTACGGAACCCTTTCCGACCAGCTGGGCGGTGGGGAAGGTCTGCACGGTCTTGACCTTCTTGAGGATGATGTAGTTGTTGACGTACGCGCCCCCGTCCTCCACCAGGATGCCGGTGCGCGGCCTCACCCCGACCTGCTCGGCCCAGTTGTGGATCATGGTGAAGGTCAGCTTGGCGTTCTTCTTGACGTAGAACTCCGAGATGCCCATGTGGATGGCGGCCTCGACGCCGCGCTGGGACACGCAGCCGGTGACCACCTCCAGCGACGCCCCTTCCTCGACGACGATGATGTTGTGGACCATCTGGGCGGAGCGCTCCTTGCCCACCAGCATGCAGGTCTGGATAGGCAGCTTGACATGCTGACCGGGAAGCGCGCGGATGAAGTACCCGGTGGCGTCGCTGAGGTAGGTCGACGCGGTGTACTTGTCGGCGTCCGGCTGCACCAGCTTCCAGGAGTAGTCCTTCAGCCAGGCGTGCCTCCTCATCGCCTCCCGGGTGTCCAGGAGCTCGTAGCCCTCGCCCATGACGCTGCGGGCCACCATGGTGTTGTCGATGACCACCATGCTGCCTTCACGTCCCTCCTCGGATGGCACGACCCCGGAGCGGAGCATGGCCTCCTGCACGGCATCGGACAGCTCGTCCAGCTTGGAGGCCTGCGGCAGGTCGCGTTCGCCCTCGCGGTACCGCGACAGGTCGAGGTCCTCCCCGTAGGCGCCCTTCTTCTGGAGCGCGGCCTCCGCCCGCTTCCTCAGGTCGGCTTCACTAGACGACATGTCACACACTCCTCGTATCCGTTGGTCCTGATCTCGCGCAGCAGCTCTCTGGGGTTTCCGGAGCAGGCCACCGCCCCGTCGCACAGCACGTAGCCGCGGTCGGCCTCGATGAAGTCAAGTATCTGACCGGTGTGGGTGATGACCAGCGCGCTCTTCCCCTCCACCGCGCGCTTGCCGGCGCAGGTGATCCCGCCGGTGATGAGGTCGTGGATCATCGTCCCCACCTTCTCGATGCTCTGCAGGTCGACGCCCGACTCCGGCTCGTCCAGCAGGTACAGGCAGGGGTTTTGCGCTGCCAGCTGCAACAGCTCGGAGCGCTTGATCTCCCCGCCTGAGAAGCCGACGTTCACGTCGCGCTCCAGGAAGCGCTCCATGTCCAGCACGCCGGCCAGCTCCTTGGGGTCCCTGGCGCCCTTGGACGTCGCCCGGAGCATGTCCTTCAGCTGCACCCCCACCAGGTTCGGGGGCCTTTGGGACATCAGCCCGATGCCCCGCTGGGCCCGCTCGTGCACCGGCAGGTTGGTGATGTCCTCTCCATTCAAGAGGATCTGGCCGGACACGACCTTGTAGTTGCTCAGGCCCATGATGGTGTTGAGCAGCGAGGACTTGCCGGAGCCGTTGGGCCCGAACAGCACGCTGGTGGAGCCGTCTGGGACCTCGAGGGACACGTCCCTCAGCACCCGCCTGTTCCCGACGTCCACGGTCAGGTTCTTGATCTCTAGCATGGTCTCCCGGGTCGTGTACATCATGGAGGCCGTTAATAACTGTTTCAGCCGTCCCATCGCCCTTCAGCCGAGCTTGTCGAGCAGCGAGGAGAGCATTGCGACCGCTTCCTCCTCCGGCGGGTTGAGCAGCCGGTACCTCGTCTCCAGCCTTTCAACCACGAGCAGCGGGACGACTACGTCGTTCGCCGTCACGCCGTAAGCAGCGGGGACCGGGGTCCCCAGCATCCAGCTGCCGATGGTGCTCACCACGTCCGAGGCGCGGAAGTCGGCCACCGCTCCGGTCAGCGGCACGCCTTTCTGGTCGGCGAGGCGGAACAGCTCCTCCACGAACGGCGAGTGCAGGAGGCGATTGAGGCGGCAGTACAGCGAGAAGCACGCCCGGGCGTCCTTCCATTCCATGCCGGCCATGAACCCGTCGTAAACCGCCCGGAGCTGTGGGTCCGGGCGGTCGGAGCCGTCGCGGTAGCGCTCGACCTGAGCGCGGAAGGCGCGGTACCGCTCTAGCATCTCGTCCACGCACCGAGATGGCGGTGCGGCACCTTCAAACCCTGCCGTTGCGGCTGTGCGCCACCCGACGCGGTCGTGGCGTCCGGGCCGACGTCTTCACCCCGGTGATGTATTCGCCGAACGGCAGCAGGTTGAGGAGGAAGAGGCTGACCATGCTGACGATGACCGTCGCTGGCAGCAGGATGAGGTAGAACAGCGCCTGGTCGGCGAAGATGCCCAGCGCCCACAAGCGGTTGACGATGACGGCGATGACCAGGATGTGGATCAGGTAGATGCCGAAGGAGTACTTGCCTATCGCCTCCATGGCCCTCGACACCGGCCGCGGCCGCGCCGCCAGCCCCCGCGACGCGCGGTACAGCACGCCCAGCGCCAGGACCGTGAACGGCAGCACCACTATCGCCCATAGGAGGCCGAACCCGAAAATGGTGAGCGGCACCGCCAGCAGAAGGACGACGGGGACGATGGCCACGTGACCTAGGCGCTCGACCTCCGGCCCCCACACCTCCGGGGTGCGCTGGGCCCACATCCCCAGGGCGAAGAAGACCAGGTAGCCGGGGAACAGGCGGTCGGCGACGATTCCGCCGAAATTGCTCATCGGCTCAACGACCGCGCCGATGGCCGGGCCGAGATACGCGAACACCGCCCAGAAGCCGATGTACACGATGGCCGAAGTCGCGAGCATCTCCCACCCTCGGCCTCTCCCTTCGGACGAGCGCTGCCACCACACCAGCAGCGGGAACAGCAGGTACAGCTGCAGCAGCACCGCGATGAACCAGAAGGTGCCGGCGGAGTCGAACAGCACGATCGACCACAGCGCCCGGCTCACGGTGTACCCGGGGACGGTCATGAGGTTGTACGCGCTGTACAGCACCGCGAATATCAGGTACGGGACGACGATGGTCGTCAGCCGGCGCCGGTAGAAGCTCCTGACGTCCAGCCGGTCGAAGTACCGCAGGGTGAGCACGAAACCGGAAACGAAGAAGAACACCGGGACCCCGAAGTCGGCGAGGTGAGTCAGGTAGTTGCCGATGGGCACGATGAGGCTGGGCACGGTGATGGTCGTGTAGAACGCCATGGTGTGGATGGTCACGATGGCCAGGATGGCGAAGCCCCGCAGATAGTCGAACTCCTTGATCCACCCGTCCCTTTCCCCAGCCATGAAATGTCATTTTGGTTCCCGGAGGTAATAGCCTTTTACCCGCCCCGGAAGCGCGCATTTCAATACCGCTGCCTGCATCTACCGGTCCGTGCTCGTGCTGTGCCACCTCTTTGTGGGCGCCCTCCTGGGCCTCGCCATCTACAAGTGGAAGGGCGACGTCCTCGCCGTTCCGGTCGCGGCGGTGGCGGCGATCCTGCCGGACCTGGTGGACAAGCCGCTGGGCCACATCTTCCTGCAGGCCACGCTGGACAACGGCCGCATCTTCGGCCACAGCCTGCTATTCATGGGCGCGCTCGTCGGCCTCACCGCCGCGCTGACCTGGCGCCAGCACCGCGTCCTCGCCCTCGCCCTGCTGGCCGGGATCGCCTCACACTTCGTTCTCGACGCGATGTGGGCGCTGCCGACCACGCTGTTCTGGCCCCTGCTCGGACCGTTCACCCCGGGCCATTATCCGGACTACTTCGGCAACTCCATCGTCGCCGAGCTGACCTCGCTGTCGGAGTACGCCTTCCTGCTCGGGCTGGTATTGATCGGCGCGTCGCTGTACCGCGACCGCCTGGGGCCGCGGCTGCGTACCCTCGCCGACTTCATCGTCCGCCACCGCCGGGCGGTCTACGCCGTGCTCATCGCCTTTGGCATCGTGCAGCTGGTGCTGGCCGCCCTGGCCTTCCTCGACGACCCGATCGAAGGGCAGAACAAGCTCATCGCCGCCGTCGCCCTGCTGGCCGGCGGGGCGGCGCTGCGCTCCCTCGAACTCAATATCTCGTCCCCTTACGACTCGTCAATTCGCGATGAGGAATGGGTCTAACGGACAATGGATCACACATCCGCCTATGGGGGCGTAGGGGCTCAACTACGATAGCCCCCTACCCATGACCTCAATGAGTGGGGCATCGTAACTGAATGTATGAGGTTCATTTGGATGTGTTAAACCGGGGCGCTCTCAAGTGCTTTTGAATCCTATCTCTGACTATGAATCTCTGGTCCGATATTGAATTCTCTCTCATCCATTTGATGAGCTCATCACGGCTCATCTCAAGCTTGGCTAACCTGAGAGTAACATCGAGGCGCTCATCATCATCCGCGGTTATGACCCCATAGTTCAATACCATTAGTGAGTCCGCACACATGAGGGCGGTTCGCTTATTCCCTTCCAAAAAGGGATGAAGGGTGGCAAGCTCAAACATTAGTGTCGCTATCTTACGATTGGGTCAGGATATATCTCAGTGCCAAAGACCACACGTTTGGGTGAGTCGACGGCGTTCCGGAGATCGCTCCAATTAAGTACATCGTCCAAATCCTCTTCTCCGGATTCCTCCAGAACCATACGATGGATTTCGAGAATGTCTTCGATAGTGAAATGATAAAACATGAAGGTGTTTAGTGCTTGGCCAATTCTCTTAGAACCGCGCGGTTTCTAATGAAGGAAGCTCTGATGACCGCATCTTTGTCTAGCCGGCCATCCAGTACAACCTCAGCCCTTCGCCCCATCACCACTATCTTATTCCTCGATACTATGGGCATAGGCTTTCCACGCCTCGTTAATGTGAGGCAATGAACGGTCTTGTACTGGGGCTTCACCAGGCAGGATAGGCTAGCCACCATGTCTTTACTTATCATGTACTTCCCTGAGAAAGGAATGTACGCTCACTATAAATATTTTCCATCCATAAAGAAAAAAGCTAGCGCAGCCGCATGATGGCGACCAGGGAGATGCCGAAATACCCGGCCAGAGCGGCCGGGCCGAGCCACGGCGACAGGATCGCGGCGAGAATGCAGGGAACGGAACAAAGCAGAAGGACCCTGGAGGGCGAGAGGAGCGGTCGCCCCTTGGCCCGCCCCGCCCCCTTGGAGGCCAGGGTGGCGATCATAAAGAGGAGGGCGGCGAGGCCCACCGCGAGGAGCACGAACGGCTCCAGAAAGATGACCAGCGCCGACCTCCGGGCCATTCAGCTCACCGCCAGAAGCTGAAGACCGGGAGCAGCTCTCCCGCGTTCTTGCGCTTGCGGAACCTGGCCACCGGAGCGGTCAGCCCGGCGGTGGCCAGCTGGGCACCGGCCTTGAGGTGGGAGAGCGAGCTGTTGCGCATCTCCACCACCAGGTCGTGGGCCACGACCTTCTCGGCGACCTCGCCCTCCTCGCGGACCTTGGTGAGGCGGTGCAGAGCGTACATGCCCAGCAGGAAGGCGACCACGAAGAAGATGGTCCAGCCGTCGAAGTACTGGGACAGCATCCCGCCGAGCATGGGGGAGATGGCCGCAGCCAGCTGAGTGAACAGCGTAGACGACGCCAGGTAGGAGGTCGCCTTGCCGTGAGGGGCCAGCTTGAGACCGATGTTGGCCGTGGCGAGGTTCACGCCGGCGGTGGACATGCCCCACAGCATGTGGATGCCCGCCACCATCGGCAGCACGACCCCGCTCCCCTTGAACAGCGACAGGGAGGCCCACAGCCCGAAGGAGGCGAGCAGCAGCGGTCCGGACACCCGCAGCACCGACTTGTTGGAGTACCGGTCGGACAGGGTGCCCCAGACGCGGAAGAACGCCACCATGGTGATCTGCTGCACCGCGGTGAGGATGACCACGGTGGTCATGTCCATGCCCAGCCCGCGGAGCATGTACACCGTCAGGAACGGCAGCGCCAGGTTGAGGGCGAAGTTCCAGGAGGTCAGGAACCCGATGAGGTTCTTGAAGTTAGAGTCCTGGAAGGGCTGCTTGAGCAGCTCGCCGAACCCGGGGATCCGCTCGGTGCTCTCCATCCGGGGCTCGGGGATGCCGGAGAGCTGCAGCACGCCGATCATGCCGGCGATGAACCCCCCGACGAACAGGATGGCGTAGCCGGCCAGGGCCAGCTCGGGGAAGGCGGCCCCCCAAAGGTCCAGGAAGTACCCCGCGGCCAGCGCGGTGGGGATCGCCACGGCGGTGGACAGCAGCATCCTCTTGGAGAAGAACCGGCCCAGGGTGGCCTGGGGGACCAGGTCGTGCATCCAGGAGTTGAAGCTGCACCCGCCGACGTTGGCGAGGAGGGAGTTGGCGACCAGCGCCATCAGGACGATAGGCAGGGCGATCTCGAACGGCACCACGAAGGGAATGCAGGCGATGAGCAGCAGGAAGGCTCGGCTGAGCGCAGTGGCCACCAGGGTGATGGACCGGCGGGTCCGGAGCTTCTCCACTAGGTAAATGGTGGGGATCTGCATGATCGCGCACAGCGGCGCGATCGAGGCCAATAGGCCGATGACCATGTCGGAGGCGCCGAGGGCGAGGGCGAATGCCGTCAGGAACACGCTGCCAGTGAAGGTGGACATCACCTGGGTGGCAAGCCCGTCCCGTATGACGTTGCGGAGGCCCTTCTGCACCTCCTTGTCCGATAAGGTGTTAGTGCATCCCATCTCTTCATCACTCGGGGCCTTTTGGGCCCCAAGTTCGCCCACGATTCTAGGTTATAAAACCGAAGCGACCCCATTATCATCGATGATAAGGCTAAAAATATCATCCTGGATTTATTATTGAGAAAAGCAACTGACTGGACGCCTCATTCCTTTCCATGCCGCTTGCCTGCCGAGGGCGGCTGCCCGGCCCGCGCCCGGCCGCTGGCGACGACCTCGCGTCCGCCCGCGCCTCCCGCCCTGCGGCCGGAATGCCTCAGCTCGATGCGGGTTTCGCAGCGGCCGGCGGAGCATTCTCGAGCCAGGCCGCGAACGTCGAGGTTAGCCAGTGTTGTTTTCTCTCCGCCTCGGACGGCCTTCGAAAGCTTAAGTACCCCTTAGCCGATACGATTCACTTGCGCTCGGTTCCCCGGGCGTAACTAACACTGACCGGAGGGCGCCCGCATGTTGCTGGTCCCGATGGCTTCGACCCGCGACGGTGCCTGCCACCGCCGCAACCTTGGAATGGGGATTCCGGCACCATGTGCCGCCTTGAGGAGGGAGAGGGGGTCGGAGCGTCCTGATCGGCGGAGGAAAGCATCGGGCGCCCGCCTCAAGCATTGATCTGGTGGAGCGGCGAACATGACCTTCCCGGGGGCATCTGGTGGGCGTAAGGAGGACCGGGAAGGTCACCGCTCCTTGTACAGTTCTGAGCGAGTTCTTGTGCTGGGCGGCGGCATCGCCGGCATGACCGCGGCCGCCGCGCTGGCCGAGCTCGGTCACGCCGTCACCCTTGTCGAGCTGGCGCCCCGGCTGGGGGGCCGGCTGGCCGAAGCGGCGTCGCTATTCCCCGACCTCGGTCCCGCTTCCTCAAAGCTCGAGGCGGCGAGCGGACGTCTGTCAGCGGCGGGCGTCGACGTCCGGCTGTCCACCTCCCTGGCCTCGTTGTCCGAGGACGGCGGTAGGAAGGTCGAGCTGAGCGACGGTACCGTTCTACAGATATCATCCATCGTTCTCGCTACCGGGCTGGAGACCATCGACCCGGCGGTCGTCCCGGAATACGGCCACGGACGGCTCTCGCAGGTCGTCACCGCCGCCGAGCTCGAGGCCATGCTGGCCGATGGACAGTTGGGTCGGTCGGACGCGCCCAGCTCGATTGTGTTCGTGCAGTGCGTCGGCTCCCGCTCCGAGCGCCGCGGGGTCCGGTATTGCGGAGGCACCTGCTGCGCCAACGCCCTCAAGCAGGCCATCCTTGTCAAACGAACGCTACCTGGGGCCGACGTCGCGTTCCTGTACATCGACCTCCGCACCCCGGGCAAGGGGCAGGAGGATCTGTACCGCGAGGCCCGGCGGCTCGGCGTGCGCTTCGTTCGTGGGATCCCCTCGCTGGTGCTGCCTCGTGGCGACAATGCGGTGGTGTGCGGCGAGGACACCCTGCTGCGCCAGCTGTACGAGCTGGAGGCCGACCTGGTGGTGCTGGCCATGGGGGTGAGGCAATCGCCCGGGAACCTGGCGCTGCTCGATCAGCTGGAGGTCCAGCAGACGACGTGGGGCTTCCCCGCCACCGAGGGCTGCCGGACGAGCGCCGACGGGGTGTTCGTGTGCGGCGCCGCCGAGGGCCCGAAGGACTCTGCGTCCGCGGCCGCCCAGGCCGAGGCCTGCGCCCTAGAGGTGCACCGCTTCCTGAAAAAGAAGAAAGAGGGTTTGGAAGGGGTTTGAGCTCACTTCCGCCTGGCCGATGACGCCACGCCTATCATTCCGACCAGCGCGATGGCGGCCGGCGCGAACGACGCCGCCGCGGCCGCGGTGCGCTCCGGTCCGCTGGACGAGGCGTTCGTCTGCCCGCTCGACAGCTCGATGGTCACCTCCCCAGAGGTGGCGTTCATGGGCAGGGGGATGACGAACTTGGTGGCGTTCTTCCCCTCGTACATGACGAAGGTGGTGCTGTTCCCGCCGGTCAGCAGGTCCATGCCCCCACCCATGGTCAGCTCCTCGCCGTTGACCATCACCGTCGGCGTGCCGTTCTGGGCGTCCAGGGTCATCTGGTCGACCGCCACCACGTAGTACATCTGCATCGAGGCGTCGGCGAAGGTGGACGGCACCTCCTCCGGCGGCGTCAGGGTGACGGTGACGTTCTCTCCCGCCGTCGCCTGGACGTCGGGCTGCATGATCCCGCCCTCAGTGGCGTACCACAGGGTGGTGGAGTCAGCGGTCATGATCGCCATCTCGCCCTCCACGCTCCAGTTGGCCAGCTGACGGGCTAGGGCCAGCTCGTCGGTCCGGGGGAAGGCGTCGTTGATGGGCATGCCGCGATAGACCAGCGCGCCCTCGGCCGGCAGCGTCACCTCCACGAACTTGGGCTCGGAGCTCTGCGACTCAGACTCGGAGCCGCCGCCGAAGAGGCCCTGGAACCACTCGGTAATCTGCTCCATGATGCCTCCTCCGCCCTCCTCTTCGCTCTGGGCGAGGTTGCTCTGCACGGTGCCGTTATAGACCACCAGCACGCCCGAGGTGTCCTGCCCGGTCAGCATCCAGGCCTGAGCGTTCGGGTTGTCCGGCTGCATGGTCACCGCTGTGAACCCCTCCGCCAGGGACATGTTCACCGTCCCGTTGCCAACGATGTGCAGCGTCCCGTAGGGGTTGTCGTGGGCGAAGATGGTGAACTCTCCGTCGGTGGAGGTGAACAGCGGCCCGCTGACGTTGGTCTCGGACGGCTGGAAGCCCTCCGGGGTCACGTTGGTGAACACCGGGACCTGCTGCCCGTTCATCATCATCGAGTAGTCCTGGATGGCCCCGGTCTGCTGGTCCGAGGAGAAGGAGATGTACTCTCCGGTGACCTCCCCGCGGCGATCCTCCAGGATGCCGAACAGCGGGTCCTCGACGCCCTGCGTGAGCTGCCTCAACGCCTCCTGGCCCATATCGGCACCGTCGCCGGCAATGCCGAAGGCGTCGTTCGCAGGCATGGCGCCCGGTGGCGTCTCCGTCTGGGCCATTGCCGGCAGCGCCGAAACGGCCAAGGCGAGGAATGCCACCGCCAAAACGCTCCATAAGGTGCGTCTTTGCAGGTAGATCACCAGCGCTGAGTGAAAGAACCGACTTTTTATACATTGAGCAACCGAATAAAAATATGCCAGGAGTTGATTAAACGCCGCTCATTTTTCGCTCATTCCCCTGACGCCGCCATCAGGGAACGTTTGCTGACGCCTTCCGCGAACGGTAAGCACATCGTCAACCGACTGCCCCCAAGTCCTTCCGCTTGCTCAAGGCTCCCCGGCCGCCGTAACCAAGGACGGCGCCCACCCCGGACAGGAGAGAGCGTGGAGGTGCATGTAGGTGCCCATGGCGCGGCGGACGACGAGGCCGTCGGCGCCCCCGCCGATGCCCGTGCCCCGCTCCACCCGGAAGCCATACTTGCCGGGGGGCGGCGGCGTCAGCCTGGAGTAGTGGAACTCGTGGCCCCGCACCGCCTGCCCAGGGATGAGGAAGTTGTCGGCGGTGGCGACGGCTCGCACGTACGACAGTCCCTGCCGCTCCGCGGTGAGCTCGGCCGCGGCGGGGAAGATGCCGGCCATCCGGTGCTCGGAGCCGTAGGCGCGGATGGACGCGCACATGGTCATCAGGCCGCCGCACTCCCCGTACACCACGCCGTCCTCGGACAGCGAGCGCAGCCCGTCCAGGAAGTCGCGGTTCAAGGCCAGCGCGGCGGCGTACACCTCAGGGTACCCGCCCCCGAGGTAGGCGGCGTCGCAGTCCGGAAGGGGCTCGCCGTCGAAGGGGCGGAAGAACCGGAGCTCGGCCCCGGCCGCTTCCAGCGCCTCGAGGTTCTCCGGATAGTAGAAGCAGTAGGCGCGGTCGCGGGGCACCGCGATCCTCACCCCCGCGCGTTCTCGGCGGACGAACGGCTCGTCCTGCGGAAGGTCGGCATCGCCGGCGGACGAGGCGATCTCCACCAGCCGCTCGAGGTCGATGTCCTCGGTCATCGCCTCCGCCTTCTCCAATGCAGCATCGCCCGCCTCCTCGTAGGTCACCAGGCCGAGGTGGCGCTCCGGCAGCCGCTCCGTGCTGCGCTCCACCGCGCCCAGGACCTCCACGCCCGCCAACCGTTCGACCGCCTCCACCGCCTTGGCGCGGTGGCGGGCCCCGCTGACCTGGTTAAGGATGACCCCGGCGATGCGCACCTCGGGGTCGAGAGCCTTGAACCCCAGCACCACCGCCGCCGCGCTCTTGGCCAGGCTGCGAGCGTTGACCACGAGGACCACCGGCGCGTCCAGCAGCTTGGCGACCTCCGCGGTGCTGCCCGCCTCGCCTGTAGCGGTCAGCCCGTCGTACAGGCCCCGCACGCCCTCCACCACGGCGATGCCAGCATCCCTGGTTGCCCAGCCGAACAGGTTCCTCAGCACCGGCGGCTCCAGCAAGAAGGAGTCGAGGTTACGCGACGGACGGCCAGTGGCCGCGGCGTGGAACATCGGATCGATAAAATCCGGTCCCACCTTGAACCCCTGAACGGTGGTGCGGCGGGCCAACCGGCGCATCAGCCCGGTGGCGATGGTCGTCTTGCCGACCCCACTTCCCGCGCCCGCGAGGACGATGCGCGGCACCATCATCGTGTCTCCCGGAGCATGTCACGGATGGCCTGAGGGTCGAGGGGGGTGGGCACCGCGAGCCTCTCGTTCTCGAGGATCGCCCGCCCCAGCCGGCGGTAGGCGTCGGCCTGAGCATCGCCTGGCGCATGTTCGATGACCGTCCGCCCGTGGTTCTCGCTCTCCCTGACCACCGGGCTCCTGGGAACGAAGCCGATGAGATGGCTGCCGATGGCCTCGGCGAACCGGCGCACTACCTCCTCCTCGTTGGCGACCTCGCGGGAGTTGCAGACGATGCCCCCGAGGTTGACGTTGAGGTTGGCCAGCCCGCGGGCGATGTTGTTCGCCGCGTACAGCGCCAGGTACTCGCCGCTGGTGACGATGTACACCTCGTTCGCGTAGCGTTCGCGCACCGGGGCGGCGAAGCCCCCGCACACCACGTCCCCGGGCACGTCGTAGATGAGCACGTCGTCCTCCTGGCGGAAGTGGTGCTTGGCCAGCTCCTGCACCGCCACGATGATGCCCCGCCCGGCGCATCCCACCCCGGCCAGGGGTCCGCCGGTCTCCACGCACCTCACTCCTCGGAACCCTTCGAACACGACCTCTCTGCCGCCCTTCTTCATCTGCTCCAGGAAGGTCGGTACCTGCCTGCCGCCCAGCAGGGTCATGCTGCCGTCGGACTTGGGGTCGCAGCCGATGTACCACGTCCGCAGCCCGCTCTCGGCGAACGAGGCGGCGAGGTTGGCGGAGATGGTCGATTTGCCTATCCCTCCTTTACCGTACACGGCGATCTGCCTCATGCCAGGCCCCCGTCCACGACCTGCCGGATGGTCTCTCCGAGCTCGCTCCGCAGCACGCTGCGGGCGGCCATGACGTCGGCGTGGGTCGAGATCTCGCCCACCGAGCGGGCGAAGCCCTGCTCGATGTAGTTGCGCAGCTGCCTCGGCTGGTCGGTGACCAGGACGTCGTCCTTGCTCAGCCCGGGAACGGCGTGGGGTACCCCGGCCACGATGCGGAGGTCCGGCCGCCAGGCCGCCATCGCCTCGGCCGCCCGGTCCCCGGCCACCGGGTACTCGTCCAGGCCGCCGGTGACGGCGTCCAGCTCGACCCCCGCCGCCCGGAGGTCACGCAGGATGTCCACGGCGTACCGGCGGATGCGGGGCAGCCCGACCTCGGGATCGAGGTTCCCGGCATACCGAGCATCGCCGCCTACAGCCGCTCTCGCGTACTCCACCGCCCGCAGGGTGTCGGCGAAGCCGTACGCGGTCTCCTTCTTGGCGTTCAAGGCGACGGCCACCGCCCCGCCCCGGCGGAGGGTGCGGACGATCTCCTGGGCCACCGCCAGCTTGGTCGCCCCAGGATGCGGCTGCAGATAGGTCCGGCTGGTCAGCCCGCGCTCCTGTTCGATGAGCGTGGCCCGGCCCAGCATGTCCTTCTGGCGGTCTCTCTCCTCCGGCGAGATGACCCCCCGCTCGGCGGCCACCTCCAGCGTGCGGATGGCGCCCGTGGTGTTGGGACCGGAGCAGCCGTGGACGTCCACCGGCAGCACCGTCGCGCTGACGCCGGCGCGCTTGACCGCCCCGTCGAGGTTCTCGCCGATGATCATCGACGCGCACGTTCCAACCACTCCGATGAGGCGGGGGCGGAAGCGCCGGTCGATTTCCTGGAGGATGCGCACCAGCTTCTCCTCCGCCCCGAAGATGAGGTCGCTTTCCTGCATACCGGTGGTCATCACCCGCACGCCCGCCTCCTCCAGCCGGCGGGCGGCCATGAACCCGCAGCCAGCGGGGCCGTGGACGAGGATGATGTCCGCCTCCAGGTCCCGCAGGGTGTACATCGCCGCCACGATAGGATTGGGCCTCGGATGCAGAACGTCGTTCATAGGTAGCCCTCTTTGGTGCACCACAGGACCACTTCGTGATTCTCCATGGCCTCGCGGACGTCCTTGATAGCCTGGAAGCCGTCGCTGCCGCCGGTCCATCCGGGCGGGGGGAGGAGGTAGGATCCCTTCACCGCCGGACTGGCCTGGAGAGCGGCGCGGACGGCCGTAAGCTCAAGCTTCTCGCATACCTTCACGTTCACCGGGTCGATGACCGCGCCGACGTCCTGGCAGCCATAGGCGTCGAGGGCGCGGGCGTTCCAGGCGATCGATCCGGCCGACACCCCGGGGTTGTGGTCCCTCACCACCACGCGACCGTCGATGACGTGGACCTCGCCCCGGCCAGGGGCGCCGCGGAACGACGAGATGGTGGAGGCCACCGCGTCGAGCGGAACGCCCAGGCAGCGGGCGACGGCCGCCGCGGCCCCGAACGCCGTCTCGTAGCACGGCGCCAGGTATCCTGGCGTCAGCTTCGCTTCGACCATCTCGTCTGCTTCGGACAGCGAGAATACCCCTCCGCGCCGGAGGTCCAGATCGCTCAGCGTGACCTCGATATCCCCACCCCGGCCGAAGGTAGTGGCGTTCGCCGCGCGGGCGATGTGAGGCGCCCATACCCTCCCCTCCTCCGTGGGGAAGACCACGGCATGCCGGGCCAGGCGGGCCATCTGCCTTTTTCCGTCAACGGCCCACCGGGTGCCTCGGGCGATGGGGTAATCGCCAGCGGTGGTGGTGATGACGCTCACCGCGCCCACACCGGTGCCGCCCAGGCTATCCTCGAACACACCGACGTCCGCCTGGTAGCCCTTCTCGGCCACGTGCAGGATCGTGGGCGGCGCTATCGACACCTTCGTCTCCAGCACCGTGGTGCGGTCCTCTTCCACCACCTGCAGGCCGCCGCTGGTCAGCAGGAGCACCTTCTTCCCTTGATCGGCCAGGACGCGGGCGAGGAGCTGGCAGGTGGACGTCTTTCCCCTGGTGCCGGTGACCTCGACCACCGGGAAGGGGAACGAGGCGAGCTCGCCCACCGCCTGGTGGTGCGTGATGCGCCGCTCGCACCGTGCCCTTCCGAAGAACGCGTCTGGGCAGTGGATCGGCGCCACGCCGAGCTCGAAGTCCGCCTCCGGGGCCGCGTCGCGGACGGCCACGCCCTCCTCGGCCAGCTGGGAGCGGAGGGCCGGCGGCGCCGTCCTATATACGTCGACCGCCGTCACGTCGTCACCCCGCCGCGCGTAGGCGCGGGCCAGCACCTCCCCGCCGTGGGTGAGGTCGAGGACCAGCACCCTCACGTTCAGCCCTTCCTGGCCCGCGCCCGGACGCGGTCGGCGAGGATCTGGGCGATGCGATCGTCATCGCCGATGGGGTCACTGTACAGCAGCCGGACGGTCTTGCCGCCGACCTCCATGGTGGTGGCGTCCTCGCCCTTCGCGAGGCCGATCTCCCCGGGGATGTCCTCGGTGAGGTGGATCCCCGACGCCAGGAAGCACGGCTGCACGTAGATGGTGTCGACGCCCTGCTCGACCAAGGTCCTTATGCCGGTCTTGATGTCCGGCTGGTTGATCTGCATGAACGCTGCGGTCACCGGGCCGAACTCTCCGGTCCGCGCCATCTTGGCGGCCGCGCTCACGACGAGGTCCTTGTTGAACTCGAGCTTGCTCCCATGCCCCACGACTAGCACTCCTGATGTCATCTAACGATCCTCCGATGCCGGCCGAGAACGGCCGCGTTTGCGTAACACGAATGAGAACTATTTTATGCTTCCGTTCACTCTGGGTAATGCGTGATCTCACGCCCTAGGGGACGGTCCGAGAGCCTAGTTAACGGCGTTTTGCCGGATGCAATAGTGATAGCGTAATAGGAGGGAAAGGGGGATGCTGCCGCTGTTCGTCGACATGACCGGGAAGCGGGTCGCGGTGTTCGGGGCCGGGCCGGTCGGGGTGCGCAAGGCGAACTTCTTCGCCCGGGAGGCGGAGGTCGCCGTCATCGCGCTCGCGTTCGACGAGGGCCTCGACCCCCGGGCCAAGGCCATCCTCGCGGACATCCGCTCGGCGCTGCCGCAGTGGCTGGATTGGGCCGACCTGGTGGTCGCGGCCACCGACGACTGCGTCCTCAACGACGAGGTGGTGCGGGAGGCCCGGAAGCGGGGGAAGGAGACCAACCGCGCTGACGGGGTATCCTCGTTCCTCATCCCCTCGGTGGTGGAGAAGGACGGGTACGTCGTGGCGATTTCCACCCTGGGCCGCAGCCCTGGAATGTCCCGATACCTGCGCCTGTACCTCGAGGAGCACCTCGGACCGAGGTTCGAGCACATGGTCCGGCTACAGGAGGAGGTGCGCGAGGCCGCCAAGGTCCGACTGCCCTACCCGACCGAACGGGAGCGGTTCCTGCGCGCGGTGCTGGACGACGAACGGACCTGGACGCTGCTGGACGAGGACTTCGAGAAGGCGAGGGCGAGGGCGATGCATATGCTGGAGGAATGGAGCAGTGGCGATCCTTAGCGCCCACGTCACTCACCAGAACGCCGCCATGGCCGACATCGAGCGGCTCGGCCGAGAAGACCCTGAGACGCTGTTGTCGTCCGTGTCCCGTCTGCCGGGGGTCAGGGAGTGCGCGGTGCTCTCGACCTGCAACCGGGTGGAGCTGTATACCGTCACAGACGACATCGAGATGACGAGACGAGCGATGCAGGGCCTCATCGACGGCCTGCTGTCGTTCGACGCCTCCAGCCTGGTGCGGTTCCTCGACGGCCGGGAGTCGGTGCACCACCTCCTGAGGGTCGCCAGCGGCCTGGAGTCGATGGTGCTGGGGGAGGACCAGATCCAGGGGCAGGTGCGGGAGGCGTTCGAGCTGGCCGCCCGCCGCGGCCATCTCGGCCCGGTGCTGTCCATGGTCCTGCGGAAGGCCATCGAGGTCGGCAAGCGGGTACGGGCCGAGACCGCGCTCAACAAGGGCGCGGCCTCGGTGGGCTCGGCCGCGGTCGAGCTGGCGGAGAGCAAGCTGGGCAGCCTCGAGGACCGCAACGTCCTGGTGATCGGGGCGGGGGAAATGGCCACGCTCATCGCCCGGCACCTGGCCGGCAAGGGACCGCGCACGGTGTTCGTGTCCAACCGCACCCACGCCAAGGCGGTCGAGCTGGCGTGGGAGCTCCATGGCCGGGCGGTCCGCTTTGACAGCCTGGTCCCCTGCCTCGCCCGTTCGGACGTGGTGCTGTGCGCCACCGCCGCCGCGCACCCTGTGCTCACCGCCCCCCAGGTGGAAGAGGCCATGAGCCAGCGGGACGGCCGGAAGCTCGTCGTCATCGACGTCAGCTTCCCGCGCAACGTCGATCCCGCGGTCGCCGCCGTACCCGGTGTCCAGTACTGCGACATCGACGGTCTGCGCGAGCGGGCAGCGGAGAACATGGCCCGCCGCCGGGCCGAGGTCCGCGCCGTCGAGCGCATCATCGCGGCGGAGTTGGACGCTTTGGAAGCGAGGTTCCGGGAGATGCGGGCGGATGAGCTCATCTCCCTGCTGTACCTCAAGTACAACCTGCTCAAGGAGCGGGAGGTGCGCAAGGCCCTCAACCGCATCGCCGCCGGCCGGACGGTCGACGAGGTGCTGGAGGACTTCGGTTCCTCTCTCACCTACAAGTTCCTCTCCGAGCCCACCGCCGCCCTCAAGGAGGCGTCGAAGGAGGGGGACCTGGCATTGCTGTCGGCGGTGGGCGAGGTGTTCAAGGTGGAAGGTGTATCGGATGTTCCCAAGCGAGCGGCCCCGAAGAGCGCGAGCGAGCCCGGCCATTAGGGACCTGGTGCGCGAGACCGAGCTGTCGGTCCGCGACTTCATCTCCCCGATGTTCGTCGACGAGACCCTGGACCGGCCCCGGCGGGTGGCGTCCATGCCCGGGGTGGTGGTGCAGACCCCGACCTCGGCGGCGGAGGAGGCGGCGAGGATCGAGGCGCTGGGCATCCCGGCGGTGCTGCTGTTCGGCGTGCCGCGACGCAAGGATGAGGAGGGCTCGGAGGCCTGGAACGACGGAGGCGTGGTCCAGCGGGCGGTACGCTCGATCAAGGACGCCACCGGCCTGGCGGTGATCACCGACCTGTGCCTGTGCGAGTACACCTCCCACGGCCACTGCGGGGTGCTCCGCGACGGCACGGTGGACAACGACCCGACCGTCGAGAGGTACGCGAGGGTGGCGGTGAGCCACGCCAGAGCAGGAGCGGACCTGGTGGCCCCGTCAGGCATGATGGACGGGCAGGTCGGGGCGATACGGCGGGCGCTGGACGCCGCCGGCCATCAGGGAATAGGGATCATGGCCTACAGCGCCAAGTACGCCTCGGCGTTCTACGGCCCGTTCCGCGACGCCGCCGCCAGCGCCCCGGCCTTCGGTGACCGGAGGACGCACCAGATGGACCCCTGCAACGCCCGGGAGGCGATGCGGGAGATGCGCGCCGACGCCGAGGAGGGCGCGGACATTCTCATGGTCAAGCCCGCGCTGCCGTACCTCGATATCCTGGCCGAGGCGAGGAAGCGGTTCGATTTGCCCCTCGCCGCGTACCACGTCAGCGGGGAGTGCGCGATGCTCCGGGCCGCCGCGGCCCAGGGGTGGCTGGACGGCGAGCGGGCGATGCTGGAGTGCCTCACCGCGATCAAGCGGGCGGGGGCGGACATGATCATCACCTACCTGGCCCAGGACGCCGCCCCGCTGCTGGGAGGTGGTTAAGTGGAGCGCCCGCGCTCGAAGGCGCTCCATGAGCGCGCCGCGGCCCTGCTGCCCGGCGGCGTCGACTCGCCGGTCCGGGCGTTCCCTCCGTATCCGAGCTACATCGTCCGGGCCAAAGGCAGCAGGATGTGGGACGCCGACGGTCACGAGCTCGTCGACCACTGCCTGGGCTTCGGCCCGCTCATCCTCGGCCACGCCCACCCCGCGGTGGTCCGGGCGGTGCAGGAGCAGGCCGAGCGCGGGACGCTGTACGGCGCGCCGTCCGAGCTGGAGGTCCAGCTGGCGGAGCGGGTCTGCCGCCACTACCGGGCGATGGAACGGGTGCGCTTCGTCAGCTCGGGCACCGAGGCCACGATGCACGCCATTCGACTCGCAAGAGGCGCCACCGGGCGGCGATACATCGTCAAGATGGAGGGATGCTTCCACGGCGCCCACGACGCCGTCCTGGTCAGGGCCGGTTCCGGAGCGATGGCCCACTCCGCGCCGGACTCCGCCGGCGTGCTCGACGAGGTCGCCTCCCGCACCCTGCTGGCGCCGTACAACGATGCCGATGCGGTGAGGCGGCTGCTGGGCCAGCACCGCGGAGACGTGGCCGCGGTCATCCTGGAGCCGGTCATGGCCAACGTCGGGCCGGTAGCGCCCCGGGACGGTTACCTGCAGCAGCTGCGCGAAATGACCAGCGAGGAGGGCGTGCTGCTCATCTTCGACGAGGTGGTCACCGGCTTCCGCCTGGGTTTGGGCGGCGCTTCCGCCCACTTCGGCGTCAGGCCGGACATCGCCACCCTGGGCAAGGTGCTCGGCGGCGGCCTGCCGGTGGGAGCGTTCGGCGCGTCCCAGGAGGTCATGGACAACCTCTCGCCGCTCGGCAAGGTCTACCAGGCAGGGACCTTCGCCGGCAACCCGCTGTCCATGGCCGCCGGCCTCGCGGCGCTGAAGGAGCTGGAGCGCGTCGGGCACGACGAGCTCGACCGCCGCGGCGCCGCCCTCCGTTCCGGCCTGTCCCGCCTGGTCGACGAGCTCCGCCTGCCCTATCAGGTGGCCGGCCTCGGCTCGATGTTCCAGCTGTTCATGGCCGACCGGCCCGTGGTCGACTACCGCACCGCCCTGGCCTCCGACGCCGGTCGCTTCCAGCGGCTGTTCCACGCCCTGCTCGAGCGCGGCGTGTACGTCCCGCCGTCGCAGTTCGAGACCTGCTTCCTCAGCACCGCCCACGACGATAGGGACGTGCGGACGACGCTCGATGCGTACGCTGGCGCGCTGGAGGCGTTACAGTGATCCTTGGCACCAGGGGCAGCGAGCTGGCCATGGCGCAGACGGCGATCGTGACAAACATGCTCCGCTCCCGCCATCCCGACCTCCCGGTGGAGGTCATCACCGTCCGGACCACCGGCGACGTGGTGAGGGACCGCCCGCTCGGCACGCTGGGCTTCGGGGCCTTCGTTCGGGAGCTGGACGCCCGCCTCGTGGCCGGCGAGCTTGACGCGGCGGTGAACAGCCTCAAGGACATGCCCGTCCAGCTGACCGAGGGAACGGAGCTCGCCGCCGTCCTGCCCCGGGGTCCGGCGGAGGACGTCCTGCTGTCCGAGGTCCCTTTGGACGAACTGCCCCCGGGCGCGGTAATCGGCTCGTCAAGCGCCCGACGGAGCAGGCAGCTGCTGGCCCGCCGTCCTGACATGGTGATCAAGGACCTCCGCGGGAACGTCCCCACCCGCGTCCGCAAGTGGCGGGCCGGCGAGTACGACGCCATCGTGCTGGCCCGGGCGGGGCTGGAGCGTCTCGGCTCGGCGGAGCGCTACTTCGTCCTCGACCCCGAGCAGTTCGTCCCCGCCCCCGGGCAGGGTGCCATCGCCATCGTATGCCGTCAGGGGTGCGAGCACCTCGAGACGCTCCGCTCTCTGGACGACCCGCGAACGCGGAGCGAGGTGGAGGCGGAGCGGTACGTGCTCAAGGCGCTGGGGGGCGGCTGCGCGCTCCCCCTCGGGGTGTGGGCGCGGACCGAGGGCGGCCGCCTGCGGGTCCTCGGCTCCATATGCACCGCCGACGGCGAGATCAGGGCGGAGCGAATCGTGGCGCCGGGCGACACCGCCGGCCTCGACCGGCTGGCGGCGGAGCTGGCCGCCGGGCTGGAGGGACCATGAGCGGCGTCGTGCACCTGGTGGGCGCCGGCCCGGGGGACCCCAAGCTCATCACCGTGGCCGGTCTGGAACTGCTGCGCACGGCGGACGTCGTCGTCCATGATGCCCTGGCCGGAACGGAGCTCCTGCGGGAGGCCCGCCCCGACGCCGAGCTGTTCGACGTGGGCAAGCGGGGTGGGCATCACAATGCCAGCCAGGAGGAGATCAACGCCCTGCTGGTGGCCGAGGCCCGGAAGGGCAAGCGGGTGGTCAGGCTCAAGGGCGGGGACCCCTTCCTGTTCGGCCGGGGCGGGGAGGAAGCGGAAGAGCTCCGAGCGGCCGGCATCGAGGTGCATGTCGTCCCGGGGGTCACCTCGGCCATCGCCGCCCCCGCCCTGGCCGGCATCCCGGTCACTCACCGCGACCACGCCTCCGCGGTCACCTTCATCACCGGTCACGAGGCGGCCGGCAGCGAGGGCGTCGACTGGGCGGCCCTCGCCCGCCTGGGAGGCACGCTGGTCATCCTCATGGGAATGTCTCGGCTGGAGGAGAACCTGGCGGCGCTGGTCGAGAACGGCCTGGACCCCGGGACGCCGGCGGCGGCGGTGCACCACGCCTCGACGGACGAGCAGCGGACGGTCGTGGCCACGGTGTCCACCCTCGCCCGTCGGTGCGCCACCGAGGGCGTGGGCGCGCCGGCGGTGATAGTGATCGGCAGCGTCGCCGCCCTGCGGGAAGCGCTGGGGGACCTGCGATGAGGCTCGCGATCTTGCGGCCGGCCGACCGGTTGGACGGTTCGGTGCGGAAGGCGGAGGCCGCGGGCTTCGAGGTGGTCGCCGCGTCGCCCCTGGCCGTCGAGCTCGACGACAGCGAGGACGTCGACGTCCTGCTGACAGAGCTGAGGGCGGGGCGCGTGGACTGCGTGGTGCTGACCTCCTCGACCGCCGTCGACGCGCTGTCCGTCCTGCTGGAGCGCCGGGGCGCCGACGCCGCCCAGCTGCTGAGACCCTGCACGCTGGTGGCCATCGGCCCGGCCACCGCCGCGGCCATGCGCGCCGCCGGCCTCGAACCGGACATGATGCCCGACGAGCATACATCCGACGGGCTGGTCGCGCTGCTGTCCCCCGGGGCAGCGGGGACACGGATGGCGGTCCTCCGCTCCGATCATGGGGACCCCGCCCTAGTGACCGGCCTGGAGGCCGCGGGCGCGGCGGTCCGCGAGCTCGCCCTGTACCGGCTGGTGCCCCGCCCCGACGGTGACGACGTCGTCTCGCTGGCCAAGGAAACGCTGGCCGGGCGGGTGGATGCCTTCGCCTTCACCTCCGCACTGACCGCTGAAGCTTTCGTAGAGGCGGCCTCGCGCATCGCTCCCCGGCCGAAGATCGTGGCTGCTCTCAACGCCCGAACTGTTGGGGCTATCGGCCCGCCCACCCGGAGGGCGCTGGAACGGCTGGGCGTCCGCGTTGGCGTGGTGCCAGAGCGGGCGACCTTCGACGCCCTCCTGGCCGCCCTCGGCCACGCCATGGATGAGAACGGGGCAAGGACTGATATGAAGTGACGACCATGTGCGTCGGTCGAGGAAAGCGGCAGGGCGGTGTACAAAATGATCCTGTTCAAAATCGGCAGCGCTCCCAACCTCGCTGCCATGATGACGGTGAGAACAGACCGAACGACCGGCGGGGAGAGCATCCTAGAGGCTGGGAGGCGGTAACCTGGAACGGCCTCGGATCGTGATCGCGGGGGAGCGCAGCGGGGTCGGGAAGTCGACCATCACTGTAGGTATCCTCCTCGCCCTCAAGGCCCGGGGCCTCGACCCCCAGCCGTTCAAGGTCGGGCCGGACTTCCTCGATCCCATGCACCACTCGGTGCTGCTCGGCCGGTCCTCGCGCAACCTCGACACCTGGATGTTCCCCCAGGCGGTCCCGGAGCTGTACGCTCGGGCCTCCGAGGGAGCGGGCATATCGGTCATCGAGGGGGTGATGGGCCTGTACGACGGCTACGACGGCCGGAGCGAAGAAGGCTCCACTGCTCACCTTTCCAAGGTGCTGCAGGCGCCGGTCGTCCTGGTCCTCGACGCCTCGGCCTCCGCCCGCAGCCTGGGAGCGACCGCGCTGGGCTTCGCCAAGTACGACCTGGGGGTCAGCATCCCGGCGGTGATCTTCAACAACGTCGCCGGACCGAGGCATCTGGAGATGCTGCGCGACTCCCTCAAGGGCATGGAGTGCCTGGGCGGGGTGCCCCGGCAGGCCAAGGCCGAGCTGGCCAGCCGCCACCTGGGCCTGGTGCCGGCCGAGGAGTCGTTCGACCAAGAGCGCTACGAGCTCATCCGCCGGACGATCGAGGAAAACCTCGACCTCGACCGACTGATCGAGCTCGCCCGCGCCGCCCCGCCCCTGGACATCGAGCTTCCGAAGACGCCAAAGAGAGAGACGAGGGCGCGCATCGGGGTGGCCAGGGACAACGCGTTCAACTTCTACTACGAGGACAACCTCGACTACCTCCGCCGGGCGGGGGCCGACCTCGTTCCGTTCTCACCACTGGCCAACGAGCTCCCGGACGTCGATGGCCTGTACTTCGGAGGCGGCTACCCCGAGGTCTTCGCGGCCGAGCTGACCTCCGCATCGGCAATCCGCCGCAAGGTCCGAGAGCTCTCGTCGCAGGGCATGCCCATCTACGCCGAGTGCGGCGGCCTCATGTACCTGTGCCGCAGCCTCACCGACCTGGAAGGGAAGAGGCACGATATGGCCGGGGTCTTCGACACCGAGGTCCGCATGACCGACCGGCTGCAGGCGCTCGGCTACGTCGAGCCGAGGGTGGTCCGCGACACCGTCCTATCGCCTCGGGGCGGCACCGCCCGCGGGCATGTCTTCCACCACTCCGAGCTCGCCGACCCTCCCGAAGGCGGCTACGCCTACGAGCTGGGCCGGGTCAAGGGCATCCGTGGCTCGGGCGACGGCCTGGTGGCCTGGAACACGTTGGCCTCGTACACCCACCTGCACTTCGGCTCCCGGCCGGAGTGGGCGGAGAACCTCGTCGCCGCCTGCCAGCGGCACTCGAGGCGCTGAGTTCGTACGTCGCCCGTATATAGTAACGGGAGGTTTATCCCCTAGGGGAAAACTTACGGAGATACCAAGATGGCTCGGCGGGGACAGGGGCATCGTCCTCCTGTGCCTGGCCTCCATGGCGCTCATCTTCGTGTTCGATGTCGACCTGCCCATCGGCCTGGCGGGCAGCATGCTCTACGTCATCCCCCTGTTCTTCTCGCTGGCCGTCGAGCGCCCCCTCTACATCTACCTGCTGGCGGCGGTCGCCACCGTCCTCACCATAGTGGCGGTGCCCTTCAAGCCCCCCGGGGAGCTGTTCCTCCCGCTGTTCAACCGCCCCCTGGTCATCGCCATGCTGTGGGTGGTGGCCTTCCTTGGCGCCCAGCGGCGGAAGGGGGAGAACGAGCGGGAGCGACTGCTCCACCAGCTGGAGGAGATCGCCGAGGACCTTCGGCGCTCCAACCAGGACCTCCAGCAGTTCGCCTCGGTGGCCTCGCACGATCTTCGGGAGCCGCTGCGGACCATCGCCAGCTACCTGACGCTGCTGGACAAGCGGTACGGGCAACAGCTGGACGACAAAGGGAAGGATTACGTGCGGTTCGCCATCGAGGGGGCGCGGCGGATGGAGACGCTCATCGACGACCTGCTGGCCTACTCCCGCACCGGCACCGCTCCGTTACACTTGTCCAAGGTCGATCTCGGCCAGACGATGGCCACGGTGGAGCAGGACCTCGCCACGGCCATCGAGGCCGCGGGGGCCCGGGTCGAGATCGGCCCGCTGCCCACGGTCGTCGCCGACCCCGTGCAGATGGCCCAGCTGCTCCGCAACCTGGTGGGGAACGGTATCAAGTACCGCGGGGCGGCGCCGCCGGTCGTCACCGTCACCGCCTATGATCGCATCTACGAATGGGAGGTGGCGGTGCAGGACAACGGTATCGGCATCCCGCCGGATAAGCAGAATCAGTTGTTCCAGATGTTCCGGCGGCTACACACCCGAGAAGAGTACGAGGGCACCGGCATCGGCCTGGCCATCGCCAAGCGCATCGTGGAGCGGCATGGCGGCCGCATTTGGGTCGAATCAGAGGAAGGCAAGGGCTCGACCTTCCGGTTCACCCTGCCCAAGGCCGCGCCGACGTCATGACCGCGGCGCGCAGCCGTCCAGCGCCGCCAGGGCCTCGTCGATCGTCAAGGGCAACGGTCCCGCGCGGCCGGTGCGCTGCATCCACCGCTCCATCAGCCGCGGCACCGAGGGCAGCTCCAGCCGCGCCTCGGCCAGGATGTCTGGCCGCTCCACCAGCCCGCGGATGCTGCCGTCGTACAGCACGGTGCGCTTGAGCACGATGACCCGGTCGGTGAGCTCGAACGCCACCGACAGGTCGTGGGTGGCCAGGACCATGGTCTTGCCCTCCTGCGACTCTAGGATGTTGACCAGATCGCGGCGCCCCTGGGGGTCCAGGTTGGCGGTCGGCTCGTCCAGCAGCAGGATCGGCGAGCGCATGGCCAGGATGCCGGCGATGGCCACCCTCTTCTTCTCTCCGAAGCTGAGATGATGGGGCGCGCGCTCCTCGTAACCGCGGATGCCGGCCATGGCGATCGCCTGCTCGACCCTCAGGCGGACCTCTTCGGGGCCCAGGCGCAGGTTGATGGGCCCGAACGCCACGTCGTCGTACACCCGGGGCATGAACACCTGGTCGTCGGGGTCCTGGAACAGGAAGCCGACGTTGAGGCGGGCCTTCTCCGCGGTACGCCTGGTGACCTCCTCCCCCTCGATGACCACGCGGCCCGAGGTGGGGATGTACAACGCGGACATCAGGTGCAGCAGGGTGCTCTTCCCGGCCCCGTTGGGGCCGACCAGCGCCACCCGCTCGCCGCGGTCGATGGCGATGTTGATGTCGCGCAGGGCGACCGACCCGTCGTCGTACGTGTAGCTGACATCGTTCAGTTGAATGGCATTCATGTTAGCGCCCCCGTCTGGAGCAGCACCGACAGCGCTCCGATGGTCAAGAACATTACGATGAACGCGACGTCCCTCGGGCCGGCCCGCAGCTCGCTCAGCGTCCGGACCTCCCCGGAGTAACCGCGGGCGAGGAGCGCGTCGTAGATGCGCATGGCCCGGGCATGAGCTCGGACGAAGGTCATCCCCGCGGTGAACGACAGGGTTCGGAAGACCTCCCTGGACAGTAGATGGCCTCGCCCGGTGAAGCCCCTGGCCCTACGGGCCAGCGACATCCTCTCCAGCTCGTCCAGCAGCACGAAGATGAAGCGGTAGGTGAACAGGACGAGGGACGACAGCAGGGCGGGCATGCGGTACCACCGCAGCGCGCGGAGCAGGTGGAACATCGGGGTGGTGGTGGTCAGCACCGCCAGCGCGAGCACCGAAGCAGCGACCCGCAGGGCCATGGCCAGCGCCGGCAGCGGCCCATTGGTCAGCAGGAGGGCGAGGGCCGGGAAGACCACGAAGGGCGCGGCCAGGGCCAGGACCGAGCGGAGGTGCCGGAGCGGGACGCCGGACGCCAGGACCAGCGCCGAGGAGAACGCGAACAGGAGCAGCAGCGACGCCAGGTCGCGGGTGAGGGCGGCGACCAGCACCAGCCCGACCACGCAGGCCAGCTTGACCCGGGGGTCGAAGCGGTACCACCTCGAGCGGGTGGAGTACTGGTCGATCTCGGCGTGGTTCACGGCGCCTCAGCCCGGGGCAGCGTGCTCATTCCTCCTGCCGCGCCGGACGGGACCGGCGGAAGTACGCGAACACCGCGATGAACACCGCGGCGAAGCCCACCACGCCGGCCACCAGCGCCGCGAGGTAGTTCTCGCCGTAGCTCATCAGGCCGCCGAACAGGGGCTCCCCTTCCTCCACCCCGGCCAGGTCCATGACCGTCTCCAGCCCGTCACCCATGCTGGCGGAGAACATGAAGAACAGGACCAGGCCGATGGCGAACAGCACCATGATGCCCAGGGCGGCGTTGGCGTACCGCTTCCTCGGCACCGGCACGGCTCCGGCCCTCAGGGTCTCCGGAGCGACCTTCGCCAGGTAGGCGACCACACCGCCGGTGATGATGGCCTCCCCTACCCCGATGAGGGCGTGGTAGCCGAGCATGGTGGGGATTGCTAACGTACCAGAGATGCCGTACGCGCCACCCGACAGGGTGTGACTGGCGGCCAGCTCCAGGGCGCACGCTGTCGCCGCGGTCATCACCGAGGCCCATCCGGCCACCGGGACGCTCCACTTGGCCTTGCCGGCCAGGGAGAGGACGCCCCACGCGGTGAGCGGGGCGATGATCGCCATGTTGAGGATGTTCAGCCCGAGGGCGGTCAGGCCCCCGTCGCCGAACACCAGGCCTTGGATTAGAAGGATGACGGTCATGACCACCATCGCCGCCAGCGGCCCCAGCATGTACACCGCCAGGGCCGCGCCGATGAGGTGGCCGCTGACGCCCATGCCCACGGGGAAGTTGAGCATCTGGGCGACGAAGATGCCTGCCGCCAGCAGGGCCATGAGGGGGACGGCCTTCTCGTCGACGGTCCGGTTGACCTTCGTCAGGGCCACGGCGAGAACGACCGCGCCGACCGCCCACCCGGCCAGGAAGACCGCAGGGTCCATGATTCCATCGGGTATGTGCAAAACTCCGCCCCCATAACACCCTTTTCTATTTCGTGTTACGGCATGTCGGCCACCATATAAAACAGTTCGCGTAACACGAAACACGGAATCGTAATACCGCTGCTCCTGGTCATGTTACCGCATGGAGGACACGAACGCCTCCACCTCCTTCGCCGAGGCACCCGAGGCGACGCGCTGGAGGAGCGCGCTGCCCACGATCACGCCGTCGGCGCCGTAGTCGTGCAGGGTCCTCACCTGCTCCCGCGATGTGACCCCGAACCCCACGCCCACCGGCAACGTCCCCGCCGCCCTCTTGGCCTCTTTGATCAGCGCCCTCACCGACGGCCCCATCTCTCTGCTCCCGCCGGTGGTGCCCAGCCCGCTCACCGCGTACAGGAACCCGGAGGAGCGGCGGGCGATGGCGGCCATGCGCTGAGGCGGTGTGGTCACGCTCACCAGCTGCACCAGGTCGAGGTGGAAGGAGCGACACGCTGCCTCTAGCCCGGACGACTCCTCCACCGGCAGGTCCGGAACGATGAGGCCGTCCACGCCCGCTTCCTTGGCGAGCTCGACGTACGCTTCCTCCCCCCGTTTGAAGATGGGATTGTAGTAGCCCATCAGCACGATGGGCACCTCCGTCCGTTCTCTCACCCGGGCGGCCACCTCGAAGGCCCGGGCGGGGGTCATCCCGTTCTCCAGGGCGTGACGGGAAGTGCGCTGGATGACCGGGCCGTCGGCCACCGGGTCGGTGAACGGCACCCCGATCTCGATGACGTCCGCTCCTCCGCGCACGCAGGCCAGGGCGACCTCGACGCTCTCCTCGAGGGACGGGAACCCTGCGGTAAGGTAGCAGGCGAGGGTCTCGGAGCGGAACGCGTCGCGCAGCTGGCTCATTGTCCCAGCCTCCCGACCACCGTTTCGAGGTCCTTGTCCCCTCGCCCGGAGAGGGTGATGACCACTATCTGGTCCCGCTCCATCATACGCGCCCGCACCATCCCGGCGTGGACGGCGTGGGCGGACTCCAGGGCGGGGATGATCCCCTCGGTGCGGGAGAGGAACGAGAACGCTTCCAGCGCCTCCTCGTCGGTGACGCCGACATACTCCGCCCGCTGGAGGTCATGGAGAAGGGAGTGCTCCGGCCCCACCCCCGGGTAGTCGAGGCCGGCAGCTACGCTATGAGTGTCCTTGATCATGCCGTTCTCGTCCTGCAGAAGGTAGGACTTGCAGCCGTGCAGCACTCCGACCTCGCCTCCGCTGATGGAGGCGGAGTGGCGGCCGGTGGCGAGCCCCTCGCCGGCCGCCTCTGCTCCCAGCATACTCACTCCCTCGTCCTCCAGGAACGGGTGGAAGGTGCCGATGGCGTTGGACCCTCCGCCCACGCACGCTACTAGTAGATCAGGCAGCCTTCCCTCCATCCCCAAGATGTCCTCCTTGATCTCCCGGCCGATGACGCTCTGGAAGTCCCTGACCATGGTGGGATAGGGATGTGGTCCGGCGGCCGTCCCCAGTAGGTAGTAGGTGGTATCGACGCTGCCCGCCCAGTCCCGGAAGGCCTCGTTGAGGGCGTCCTTGAGCGTCCTCGAGCCGCTCTCCACCCGGTGGACCTTGGCCCCCATGAGCTCCATCCGGAAGACGTTCATGCGCTGCCGGGCCATGTCCTCCGCCCCCATGTACACCTCCGCCCGCAGACCAAGCACCGCCGCGGCCATGGCGGTGGCGGTGCCGTGCTGCCCCGCCCCGGTCTCGGCGATGATCCTCTCCTTGCCCATCCGCCGGCACAGCAGCGCCTGCCCCATGACGTTGTTGAACTTGTGGGCCCCGCCGTGGCAGAGGTCCTCCCGCTTGAGGTAGATCCGTGCGCCTCCGCACGCCTCGGTGAGGCGGCGGGCATAGTACAACGGCGTCGGTCGTCCGCCGTACTGTCGGTGGTACCACTCCAGCTCCCTACGGAACGCCGAATCCTCCTTCGCCTCGCCGTACGCCCGCTCCAGCTCCTCCAGCGCGGACATGAGCACCTCCGGCACGTACCTCCCGCCGTAGGGACCGAACCTCGTCGCGTCCTTCACTTCAGACATCTTCTTACCTCTTCGATGAACCGTCTCACCTTGTCGGCGTCCTTCCTTCCGCCGACCTCCAGCCCGCTGGACGCGTCCACCTCGTCCGGGCGCACCGTCCGAACGGCCGCGGCCGCGTTGTGGGGGCCGAGGCCGCCAGCCAGCACCACCGGGACGTCCACCCGGCGGCGGATGGCCGCGCTCCGCTCCCAATCGTGGACCGTCCCCGACCCTCCGCCCTGCGGGGAGGGGGAGTCGAGCACCACCGCGTCGGCGGCGCGGGACATCCGCATTGCCATCTCCAGATCACCTGGTACGCCCACCGCGACTGCTGCCCACACCTCGTACCCACGCTCCCGTATCTCCGCCACTTCCTCCGCGTCCAACCGGTAGGTCTGCACCGCTGCCGGCTTGACCAGGGCGGCGAGGCGGAGCACCTCTTCCACGGTGGGAGCGGTGGTCACCATGACCGTCGGGACCGAGGAAGCGTCGCGAAGCCGGCGGGCGGCCGAGGGGTCGAGCGACCGCCGGGTGCCCGTATTGACTACCAGCCCGACGTGGTCGGCCTGCCGGGCCATCTCCAGTTCCTCCTCGCAGGTGATGCCGCACACCTTGACCAGAGTCATCTCGGCACCGCCAGGGCGGCGAGGGCCGCGTTAGGATCGTTCGCTGAGGAGAGGGAGGAGCCGACCAGCACCGCCGTGGCGCCCCGGTCTCGGAGCCTCATCACCTGCTCCCTCCGCTCGATCGCGCTCATGACCACCACCGGTCGGTCATCCGCGGGAACGAGCAACCTCTCCCCCAAGCTGGCGTCGATGCTCATCGTGGAAAGATCCCGCTGGTTGATGCCGATGACGTCCGCCTCACTTCCCCGGGCCTTCCCCAGCTCGTTAAGGTCGCCTGCCTCCAGCACCACCTCCAGACCGTGAGCGTGCGCTAGCTCGATGAGCCCGTCCCTCCCCTGGGCGAGGCCGTGAGCGAACACCTTCTGAATGAGCAGAACGGCGCTGGCCCCCCTGCTCGCCCCCGCACGGAGCTGGCGCTCGTCGATGACGAAGTCCTTCATCAGCACCGGTCGGCCGGTGCTCGCTGCCTTAGCGAGAGTGTCGAGGGAACCCCCGAAGCGACGGGGCTCGGTGAGCACCGACAGCCCCGCCGCCCCGCCCTTCACGTACGCGTCGATGAGCGCCTCGGGGGCATGGTTGGCGATCACTCCTCGAGAGGGGGAGGCGAGCTTGACCTCGGCGATTATCGGGAAATACGGATGCCTCTCCAGCGCCCGGACCAGGGATGGGCCGGGAGCACCGTCGCCTTGCTGGTCGTAGTAACCGGCGGCGAGCAGCGCTCTCGTCCCGGCAACGAGCTCGCGGAGGATATCAGGCATTCTCCATCCCTCCTGCCCTGCTCCGACGGACGAACTCGTCCAGGCATCGTAACGCGGCTCCGGTGCGGACCGCCGCCTCGGCGAGGTCGAGGCCCCGCTCGAGGTCGTCCGCCCTCCCCGCCACGTAGAGAGCGCAGGCGGCGTTGAGCATTACCATGTTGCGCCGCGGTCCCGGCACTCCGGCGAGCACTTCCCGTACCGCCCGGGCAGCCTCGGGGGGAGGGAGCTCCTCCACTGCCCCATCGGCCGGAGGGCTGATCCCCAGGCGGGCGGGGTCGATGGCGTACCGGTGCACCCGCCCGTCGCGCAGCTCCGCCACCTGGGTCGTCCCGACGATGGACACCTCGTCAGTGCCGGGGTGGCCATGAACGACCATCGCCCTTTCCACCCCCAGGGCGCGCAGGACCGGAGGAAGGAGGTCGAGGAGTGCAGGACTGTAAGTTCCAATGAGCTGCCGGCGCCGCGCCGCCACCGGGTTAAGGAGGGGGCCTAGCAGGTTGAACACCGTGCGGGTGCCCAGGCTCCTCCGCACCGGGGCAACGTGGCGCATGGCCGGATGGAAGGCCTGGGCGAACAGGAAGGTGTAGTTCATCTCGTCCAGGGTCCTCGACGCCTCCCAGGGGGAGAGGGCGATGCGGGCCCCCAGCGCCTCCATCACGTCGGCCGAGCCGCACAGGTGCGAGGAGCGGTTGCCGTGCTTGGCCACCGGCACCCCCAGAGAGGCGACGATGAACGAGGCGGCGGTGGAGACGTTGAAGGTCCGGGCCGCCGCACCCCCGGTGCCACAGAGGTCGACGACGACGGGATGACGGGTCGTCACTGGCACGGCCGCCTCCCGGAAGGCCTGGGCGAAAGCTAACACCTCTTCTTCGCTCTCCCCCCGGGCGGCCATGGCGGCCAGCCGGGCCGAGGCCGCCGCATGGTCGAACCGACCGGACACCAGCTCCCGGGCCAGCTGGCCCGCGGTCTGGTCGATCATCGCCTGGCCCCCCGCAGGAAGTTGGCCATCAGCCGGCGTCCGTCCGGGGTAAGCACCGACTCGGGGTGGAACTGCACCCCCTCGATGGGCAGGCGGCGGTGGCGGAGCCCCATGATCGTCCCGTCGTCCGTCCGCGCGGTGAGCTCGAGGCAGAGAGGCAGGGGAGGCAGGACGACGAAGGAATGGTACCTTCCAGCCGGGAAGGGGTCGGGGAGGCCCTCGTAGAGATCGTGTCCGTCGTGATGGACCAGCGACTGCTTGCCGTGGACCAGGATGGGGGCCGGACCGACCCTGCCGCCGTAGAACTGGGCGATGCCCTGGTGTCCCAGGCACACCCCCAACGTGGGGACCTCGGGGGAGATGGATAGGAGGACGTCACCGCACACTCCGAAGTCCCGCCGGCGGGACGGGAGCCCCGGACCGGGGGAGAGGACGATGGCGTCAGGACCGAGAGCTCTCACTCCCTCGACATCGATGGCGTCGTTGCGCACCACGGTGGTGCTCGTTCCCAGCTCCTCCAGGACGTCCTTCAGGTTGTACACGAAGGAGTCGTAGTTGTCCACCAGCAGGACGTTCACGCGCTCCCCTCCCCCGCCTGGGCGAGGGCCGCCCGCAGGGCCCCCAGCTTATGCTCCGTTTCCTCGAACTCCCGCGACGGGACCGAATCGGCCACTATGCCCGCCCCCGCCTGGAGGTGCACCATGCCGTCGCAGGCGAAGGCCGAGCGGATGGTGATGGCCGTGTCCAAGTTGCCGTTCAGGCCGAGGTAGCCTACCGCCCCGGCGTAAGGGCCGCGCGCCGCTCCCTCCACCTCTCCGATGATCTCCAGGGCGCGTGGCTTTGGCGCCCCGGACACCGTGCCGGCCGGGAAGACCGCAGCCAACGCCTCCACCGCCGAGCGCTCCGGGGTCAAGGTGCCCTGCACCTTGGACACAAGGTGCTGGACGTGGGAGAACTCCTCCGCCCGCATGTACTCCGGAACGCTCACCGAGCCTCCTTCGCACACCCGGGCCAGGTCGTTGCGGGCCAGGTCGACGAGCATGGCGTGCTCGGCCCGCTCCTTCTCGTCGCGGAGCAGCTCCTCGCGGAGGCGCCGCCGCTCCGCCGCCCCGTTGCCCAAGGGTCGGGTGCCGGCGATGGGATAGGTGGTCGCTTCCCTTCCCCGGACGGTGAGGAGCGTCTCGGGGCTGGAACCGAGGACGGTGCGTCCCCCGAACTCGAGGAAGTACATGTATGGGGACGGATTCAGCTCGCGCAGGCTGGAGTACACGTTCAGCAGATCGCCTTGATAGGGAGCGGACAGCCGGCGGGAGATCACGGTCTGGAAGGTCTCCCCGTCCCACACCCTTTCCTGCACCGCTCTCACGCCCTCCTCGAACTCCTCCCTCCCCGTTCCCACGAACTTGCCAGCCCGGAAATCCCTCCCCTGGATCTCATCTAGCGAGCCCAGTGCCTCCACCACGTCGAAGCTCTCCCCCACCGAAACGTGATAGGTCTGGAACCGGGAGTGGTCGTAGACGATGACCTCGCGGTACAGCCCGAGCTCGAACTCAGGGAACTCCTCGGGGAACGCCGGCACCGATGCCGGCTCGGCGCGGCGGGCGAACTCGTAGGAGAAGTAGCCTACCAGACCGCCCATGAAGGGGAAGCGCGACGAGGGCGCCTCCATCCCTTTCAGGAAATGAGCGAGGTACTGCACCGGCTCCTCGACCAAGTGGTCAAGCCCGATCCCGCCCTCCACCTTCCCGTCCCGGCAGGTGAGGGTGAGGGAGGGCCCGAACCCCAGGAAGGAATAGGCCACCGTGCGCGTGGTCCCCACCGCGCTCTCCAGCATGAACGAGGAATCGAACCCCCCGCGGAGGCGGCGGTACGCCTCCAGGGGCGGGAGGGCGAGGTCGAGCCTGCGGATGAAGATGTCCGGCCGGTTCATGCAATGGTGTACAATGATACGCATATTTCAACAATGCTGTACATATTTGTGCATGAAATGACCGACAGTACGAAAAGACCAAGCGCCGTTCTTCCGCCCATGAAGGTCATCGCGTTCAACGGAAGCCCGCGCAAGAACGGCAACACCCACCGTGCCCTCGGCCTGGTGCTGGAAGAGCTGGAGAAGGAAGGCATCAATACCGAGCTGGTGGAGATGGGAAGCGAGCCGGTGGCCCCGTGCACCGCCTGCGGCACCTGCCGGCAGCGGAGGGACATGCGGTGCCGCATCGATGACGACCGCGTCAACGAGTGGGTGGCCAAGATCGCCGCCGCCGATGGCCTGCTCATCGGCTCGCCCGTGTACTACGGCACCATGTCCGCCCAGACCAAGGCGTTCGTCGATCGGGTGGGCTACGTGTGCGGCGCCAATGACGTCCTCAAGCGCAAGGTCGGGGCGGCCGTGGCGGTCAACCGGAGGGCGGGAGCGCTCGCCACCTTCAACGAGATCAACAACTTCTTCCTCATCGCCCAGATGATCGTGGTCGGCTCGTCGTACTGGAACGTGGTGACGGCCCTGAAGCCCGGGGACATCGACGCCGATGAGGAAGGCCAGCGGATCATGCGCGACCTCGGACGCAACATGGCCTGGGTGCTGAAGAAGCTGGCCTAGGCGTCCTTCTCCTCCTTGGACATCCGGAGAATTGGGAGGAGGTTCAGCAGCAGCCTCCCCTCCGCCTTGCGGAGGTGCTCTGACAGGGTGGAGCGGGACAACCCCAGCGCCTTGGCCAGGTCGTCGGCCGAGATGCGGGCCGGAGAATCGTAGTAACCGCGCTCCAGCGCGGTGACCAGCGCGTCGATCTGGCGGAGCGTCAGCCCGTTGACCACGTTGGCGACCGGCAGCATCATGTCCTGGGCGAACGACGGCAGGCCCAGCTGGCGCACCGATTCGACGCGCACGGTGCCGCCGGCGGCCTTGATCTCGCCGACCAGCTGGGACAGGTTAGCCTTGTCCCAGGAGAACACCCGGTACTTCTCCCAGCCGTTCTCCGCCACCGAGGGCTGGGCGGCCCAGCAGTTGCACTTCGACACCAGCGCGGTCACCGCCCGAGGATCGACGTCGCGGTCCCGGATGACCACCTCCAGCCGGTTGGCCTGGTGCGACACCAGGTCGTAAGCGAGGCTGGTGGCCAGCTCCTCCTGGAACGCCCGCAGCTCATCCTCGGTCTCGCTGGTCACCACCGCCACGTGCATGGTGGCGGTGTCCCACGAGGTGATGTGGAGGCCAGGATGGCGCGCCGTGATCTTGCAGTATGGGCAGTCGTGGCTGATGTCCAGCCTCGCCTCGTAGTTGGGCACGATGGGGAATCGCCGGGTCGGAAGATAAAGCGTTCCTCGTCCGTGCGCCGAGGTGGCACGCGGCGTGATAAGCGTTCTCGGCAGAACCCGGCCTAGGGCGGCCCAAAGGATATGGCCATCCTCGATTGTGCTTCATTTCGGAGATAAAAATGATACCCTACTCCGCGCAACAGGCGCAAATGGAAAAGTATGCTCACGAGATCAACCTATACGTGCGGGACGAGCTCAAGGGTCAGTACGTGCTCTTGGCCGGAGCCCACCGTGCCAATAGCGGACGGCTCATGGCCCGCCATGGCCATAAGGGACGCCCGACCCGGGGCTGGAGCGTACTCAGCATATTCGGCTGAACGCCTGGCTGAAGCAAGGTTGATAACGCAGTAGCGCATTGGCCCAGGCGCATGGGCGGTGGCAGCGACGGGAGGGCGAGGAGGACCATGTGGCTCTTCGCCGGTCTCGCCGGTGCCTGCTTCGTCGGCGCCTGGGCAGTAAACTTCTTCCTGGACGGCCATGACGACGCCGCTTCTCTCATTCTCCCCGCCTCGTACCTTTTCTTGGGCGTCCTGATCAAGTACGGCGACCAGGCCTATGACGCCGACGCCTACAGCCGACGGGCCAGCCTCGCCTTGGCCCTCCCCGGGGGCGTGTGGATGGGCTCCCTCATGCTGCTCGACGCGGGCACCGCCACCCTGTTCCTGGGCATTCTCCTGGCCCTGCTCGCCGCGGGCAAGCTGGACAACCTCGCCTTCCAGCTGGCCTTCGCCGTGTCCATGGTCCTGGGCCTGGCGGCCGTGGCGCTGCTGTGGCCCTCCATCAGCCTGGTGGGCGTAGCCGTGGTATTCATCCTGGCCCTGTTGGACGAGAAGCTCGACGCCCTCCCCGCCGCCCGGGGCACCGGAGCTGGAGCGGCGTTGCTGCGCCAGCGCCCCCTGCTCAAGGTGGGGGTGCTCCTCCTCGTCCTCGCAGGGATCTTGCCATCCTTCATGTACCTGTTCGCATTCCTGTCATTCGACTTCGGCTACTCGCTGGTCGACGTCATGAGCACTGCCAGGTGGAGCAATGGAAGAGCGTGATGTGGTGATCGTGGGCGGAGGTTGTGCCGGCGCGTCGGCCGGCTTCTTCCTCAAGGAGCACCGCCCAGAGACGGACGTCCTGATGATCGACCGGCTGGAGGGCAGGCGCTTCGACCTTTACCACCGCATGTGCGGGGAGGCCATGTCCGAGGCCACCTTCCGCCGCCTGAGGCCGCTGTCGGCCGAGCACGTCGTCCATCGCATCACCAGGGTCCAGGAGCACTGGCCCGGCGGGGTGGTGCTGGAGGCGCGGGCCAAGGGGTACGTGCTCGACCGCGCCCAGTTCCTCCGCTCGGTGCACGCCCGCTTCCGTGCCCGGGACGGCGAGGTGGTCCGCGACGCGGTGGTGGGGGTGGAGCGCAGCGGGGGCCGGTTCGTGGTCCGCTGCGCCTCTGGCCGCACGGTGTCCGCCCGCTATCTGCTGGGTGCCGACGGCGCGCACTCCCGGGTCCGCAAGGAGGTGTTCGGCACCGAGCCGCCCGAGGTCATATGGACCGAGCAGTACGTGGTGGAGAAGGACATCCCGAAGGACACCATCCAGTTCATCCAGGGCCAGCGGTACAAGGGCGGCTACCGGTGGGAGTTCCCTGCCGGAGCGCATGCCAAGATCGGCTTTCCCCGGGGCACCGACACCGTCGACGGCGAGGTGGTGGAGACGCACCGCCGGGCCATCCCCACCGGCGGGCTGGACCGCATCACCGTGGGCCGCTGCCTGCTCCTGGGCGACGCCGCGGCCATGGCCAACCCCCTCACCCTGGGGGGCATCACCACCTCCCTGGTGGCCGGCCGCCAGGCCGCTGAGGCGGTGCTGTGGGACGACCCCTCCATGTACGAGCGGTGGTGGCACTCGTCGCCGTACTCCGACCGCCGGTTCATGCTCGCGTACCGCCAGTTCCAAAGCCTCACGGACGAGGAGTTCGCCTACGCCGCCCAGCCGTTCCGCTCGAAGTCTCTCCCCCTGGCCATGCTGCGGGCCTGGCTGACCCGCTGGAGGTACGTCCAGCTGTACAATTCCTACTTCGCTTCTCTGTTCTACGGGTGGTAAGATGATCGAGGAATGTGACGTTCTGGTAGTGGGCGCCGGCCCGGCCGGCAGCGCGGCCGCGCTGACCGCCGCCGAGGGCGGGGTGACCACGCTGCTCATCGACCGCAAGAAGGAGATCGGCACCCCGGTGCAATGCGGCGAGGTGGTGGGCGAATCGCTGGTCCGCCAGCTCAAGCTGCGCCTGCCCCCCGGGGCGGTGGCCTCGGTGCAGGACCACACCCGCTTCCTGCTGGACCGCCGGGTAATGGTCACCAGCAAGGAGCCGTACTGGCGGTCCGTGACCCTGGAGCGCAAGGTGTTCGACAAGCTGCTGGCCGCCCGGGCCGCGGAGGCCGGGGCGGCGGTGCACGCCGACGCCCGCCTGGTAGGGGTGGAGATGCGCGACGGCCAGGTGGTCAAGGCGAACATCGTCCACCAGGGCAAGGAAGTGACGGTCCGACCGAAGGTGGTCATCGCCGCCGACGGCGTGCACAGCACGGTGTCCAAGCTCATGGGCGTCGAGCTGTACTCGGAGAAGGCGACGGCCAAGGGCATCGAGTACGAGATGGTGTCGTCCAAGCGGCTGCCGTCGGGGATGCAGATATTCCTTGAGCCGGAGGTCGGCCTGGGTTACGGGTGGATCATTCCCAAGGGCCCGCGCCGCGCCAACGTCGGCCTGGCGGCCATCGGGCTGACCGGCAACCGCCGGGACCGCCTGCACGAATGGCTGACAACGAACCCCGTGGTGCTGGACCTGTTCGACCCGGACAAGGTGCTGGAGGTCAAGTCCGGCGATGCCCCCCTCCCCGGCTTCCTGGGTGGCCCCCGCCGGGGGAACGTGCTGTTCGCCGGCGATGCCGCCGGACAGACGCTGGCGTTCGTGGGCGAGGGCATCCTTCCCTCGTACGCCTGCGGCCAGGGGGCCGGGGCGGTGGCCGCGGCAGCGGTGCGCCTCAAGGACCCCGGGCGGCTGGACTGCTACAAGCGGGCGGTGGAGGACCTCATGGGCGACGAGCTGGAGAGGGGCGGAGCGCTCAAGGACAGCATCCTGGGGGTGTGGAACGACCAAAGCATCCCGGAGGGCGACCGCACCGTGCTGTGCGGCCTGCTGATGTCCGAGATCATGTTCCCCGAGGAGATCGATGAGGCGCGCCAACTGCTCGCGCTGCCAGACTCCAAGCTGGTCCAGGCGGTGAAGGCCGCCCTGGTCCGCCGCAAGGTCAAGGCCACGGTGTCGGCCCTCCGCCTCCGATAAAGTATAACCGTCCCCTCGGCCATTCACCGACCGTGACCGAGGGCAAGGACATCCGGGAGAAGCTGGGGCTGGTGCAGGTGTACACCGGCAACTGCAAGGGGAAGACCACCGCCGCCCTGGGGCTGGCGCTCCGGGCCATGGGCAACGGCCTGGAGGTGGCCATGGTCCAGTTCATGAAGGCTCCCCAGATCTACGGCGAGTACGAGATGGCCAAGCAGCTGCCTCACCTCACGCTGCTGCCCATGGGCCGCAGCTGCCTGGTCTACGAGGACAGCATCAAGCAGGAGGACTACGACGCCGCGGCCGCCGCCCTGGCCAAGGTCGAGGAGCTGATCCAGTCCCGGAAGTACGACATCGTCATCCTGGACGAGGTCAACGTCACCGTGCACATGGGCCTGCTCAAGGCCGAGGACGTCATCAAGGTGGTCAAGGAGCGCCCGCCCCGGGTGGAGGTTGTTCTCACCGGCCGCTATGCCCCGCAGGAGTTCATCGACCTCGCCGACCTGGTGACGGAGATGCGGTGCATCAAGCACCCCTACGAGAAGGGGATCAAGGCACGCGACGGCATCGAGCGCTGACCCCCTCGTCGGCTTGAACAAATATCCGTACGGTCGACGGCAGATCGCTCCGCCCACGGGAGCCTGGAGCGGCGCAGGGACGGCCTGAACGCGAGGTCTTCCGAGCGCGCTCGACCTGTGGACCGGGGCCTTCCACTTCGTCCCTTCCCCCTCATGCAGACGATGTAGCCTTGACCCATCGGTTCTGCTAATTATTAACTTTCGCGGAAATATTTAATAACAGCCGGTGTAATCCCTTCCCCCATGGGTCCCCTCGAGCTCCTTGCCGTCTACTCTGTCGCCATCATTGCCGTCTCGCTCGTGGGAGGCTCACTGCCCCTGGTGTACCGCTGGTCCTCCAGCCAGCTGCACGTGTTCACCGGCCTCAGCGCCGGGTTCTTCATCGCCGCGGCCTTCCTCATCCTCATCCCCGAGTCCGTGGAGCTGATGGACGCCCACGAGGCCCTATTGCTGGTCATGGTGGGCTTCGTGGCGGTGCTGCTGGTTGAGCGGGTGATAATGACCCTTCATCACGGGGAGCATCACCACGACCACGACGAGCACGATGAGCACGAGCCCGAGGTCCGCAAGGAGTGCGAGCACACCCACGCCCTGACGTCGACCACTGCGTTCATCGGCCTGGCGGTGCACGGGGCCATGGACGGCTTCGCACTGGGCGTGGCAGCGATGGTCCAGGAGGAGATAGGGGCGGTGGTGTTCGCGGCCATCCTGGCCCACAAGGGCGTGGAGGTATTGGCTCTGGCCACCACCTTCCGGCTGGCCGAGATCCCGGTGCGCCGGTCGATGCTGCTGGTAGGGCTGTTCACCCTCATCGTCCCCGCGGCGGCGTTCGCGGCGGTGCCCCTGATCGGCATGATGGAGAGCTTCGAGGTAGGCTTCCCACTGGCCCTGGCCGCGGGCACCTTCCTGTACGTCGGCATCTACGACCTGCTGCCCGAGGCCTTCCACCTGGAGCGGCGCGGCTACCGCGCCTTCCTCACCGTGGTGGCGGGCATCGTGCTGATGTACATCGTCAGCGAGCTCGCTGGGCACATTCACTAGGTAGGAAGTGCTAATTATCCGTGGCTACCCATGCTACAGGCATGAGGTCCTCGCTGCGGCTAGGCTCGGCGCTTGGGGTTCCGATCAAGATCCACGTCACCTTCTTGATCATCCTGCCCATCTTCGCCCTGGCCTTCGGCTTCACCGCCACCGAGATCCTGGGCTTCCGCATCGGGTTCGGGGACCTCCCGGTGGGGTGGGTGGAGAAGCTCCTCCTGGGCACGGTCGCCGCGATATTGTTCTTCGGCGCGGTGTTGGTGCACGAGCTCGCCCACTCCTATGTCGCCATGCGCAACGGGTACACTATATCGGGCATCACCCTGTTCATCTTCGGCGGGGTGTCGGAGATCGAGAAGCAGCCGCCCCAGGCGCCGGGGGAGGCGCTCATGGCGTTCGTGGGCCCGGCCACCAGCTTCGTCATCGGGCTCATCCTGCTGCCGTTCTGGGTGCTCATCCTCGACGACGTGACGGGGCTGGGGGGTGTGATCCTTGGCACCACTGTCAGCATGATGAGCTTCTACAACATCCTGCTGGCGGGGTTCAACATCATCCCCGCCTTCCCCATGGACGGGGGAAGGGTGTTCCGCTCCCTCCTGGCCCGGCGGATGGGGTTCATGAAGGCCACCCGCACCGCGGTGGCGGTGGGGAAGGGGATCGCCGTCATCATGGCCGTGGTTGGTTTCTTCTACAACTTCTGGCTCATCCTCATCGCCCTGTTCATCTACGTCGGGGCGAGGGAGGAGGAGCGGAGCACCATGGTGAGCATGGCCCTGGAGGGCGTCACCGTGGAGAGCATCATGACCCGGGAGGTGAGCACCGTTCCACCGAACATGCCGGTCCGCGAGCTGCTGGACAAGATGATGGCAGAGAAGCACCAAGGTTATCCAGTCGTTTCCGGCGACCGGGTGGTCGGGGTGGTGACGCTGCAGGACATCCAGCGGGTGCCGCAGGCTAACCAGTGGAACACCACCGTGGAGCAGGTGATGAGCCGGGAGCTGGTCACCGTCCAGCCGTCCACCCCCGCCGCCGACGCCATCCAGACGGTCGCCGCCCGTCAGATCGGACGGCTGCTGGTGATGGAGGGGGACCGGTTGGTGGGCATCGTCTCCCGCTCCGACCTCATCCGCACCATGGAGATCAGGGCGATGGAGCGCGGGGACGCGGTCGGTCGGACCTGACCTTTATCTAACTTCCCGCCATACGTGTGCGGCGGCTATGAGGTTCGGAGTGGTGATCCATGGTCCCGAGGTCGTCGACTCGGGCCTGGTGGCGAAGGTGCTCGACGAGCTGGGCAGCAAGGGCGAGGTGGAGGCCACCCTGGGCGGGGCCATGGGCGCGGCCGCGCTCATCGACGCCGGGCTGGAGGACCGGGTGACGGTCAAGGGCCGCCAGCTGGTGTCCGATGCCCTGGTGGAGCTGGACCGCCGGTGCGACGAGGTCCTCCTGCTCAACGCCGCCAAGACCCCCGCCTCAGGGCAGGCGTTCGGGCAGATGGTGGTGTCCCGGGTCGCCCCGCGCATATACGGCCCGCTGGTCCAGATCGACGACGGCTTCTACATCTGCTGGAAAGGGACCATGGGCCACGAGGTGGCCGCTCTGGTCCGTTCCCTTGGCCTGCTGGAGGCCCCCCGTTCGGTGCTGCCGGAGCGCTCCGCCCACCGCCGGGTGCTGTCCGGCGTCGAGATCGGCGAGAACGTGTGGATCAACGGCGTGGTGGTCGGGAAGGCGATCGACGAGGTAGTGGAGGTCCGCCTGGTCCAGGGCCAGCTGGCCTTCACCGGCCTGGAGCCCAAGGAGCACGGCCTGGCCAAGCTCAACGTCCAGGACCTCAGCTCTGCCATCATCCGCTCCGGCTCGGTCCGCCGTACCAGGGCCGCGAGGCGGAAGCTGCGCTCGGCCGGAGGCCGCGTGATCCTGGTCGACCACCGCGCCGAGGACGCCATGTTCCGGGGGAGGGACCTCAAGGCGGCGGTCTCGGTCGGTGACGACACCACCTGCATCGCCACCTCCCTGCTCGCCCGATTGGGGGTCCCGGTCATCGGCATCGTCGACGGGGACGAGGACGGCATCTGCATGGACCGCGAGGCCGCGGAGGGCTCGCTGCGCCTGGTGCTCCAGCCCGGCAACGACGACCAGGTGGGGGCGATGGTGCGGGAACGGCTGTTCCGGGGGCAGGACGAGATGGAGTACCCCGGCACGGTGGGCGAGCTGGTGGAGCGCATCAAGCAGCTGGCCGGCGACCGGCTGCGGTGGGTCGCCTAGACCGCTTGGTCCTCCGCCCGGCAGTGCCACAACCGCACGGTCCCCCGGGGAGGCGGGGGGAGCGGGAAGGGGTGGCGGCAGGAGGTGCAGAAGGTCACGTCCATCTCCACCCAATAGTGGCAGCGGGGGCACTCCTTGCGCAGAGGGGCGGCGCATCGGGGGCAGGACCTCTCCAGCCGCTCCACCTCGGCCTCGCAGCGGGCGCAGTGCCGCCTGACCTCTCCCTGCAGCCAGCCGGCCGGCCGCTCGTGCTTCTGGGGCAGCATCACCGCCATCGCCGTCCCTCTCCTGCGGCGTTTGTACCCTCTTTCGCTCCCGAGCGATATCGCGGGAGGACGGGCCTCACCGTCTCAGCAGGTACAGCGGGAGCTCGTAGCCGCTCACCGGGCCGACCTCCAGGCTCCACCGGGTGATGCGCTCGATGGTGCCCTTGAGCCCTACGGCCAGACCGGGGATGATGGCCCTCCGTCCCGACACCTTCCCGGCGATGCCGCTGTCGGTGAGCGCCTTCATCACCGCCATCGGCGAGAACGCCCCCGCGGCCACCGCGTTGTCGAGCGTGTAGCCGTTGGTGTCCACGGGGACAACGAACGCCCTCACCTTGGCGGCGTCGAAGATGAGCTTGAGGATCTGATGGGTCAGCTTCGAGTTGCTGGTCAGGATGACCGGGGAGTCGGCGTCGGGGGAGCCGTACTCGAACAGCCGTTCCTCCACCTTCTCCTGCATGGGGTCGCTCTCCGGAAGGCGAACGTCGACGCTCAGCACGCCGTCGATCGTCTCAGCGAGCCTGTGGTCGAGCTTGGCGCACTCGGTAGCCCTCGCCCTCCGGTCGACGAGCATCTGCGCGAACTCGGCCCAGCTGTGGGCCCCGCACGTCGAGCTGTCCCCTTCCGGCAGGTACCTCACAAGGTCCTCCGCCTTGAGCCAGTACAGGTCGATCTCTTCGATGGTCATGTCCTCTCCTCCTTCATCACGCCCTCCACGAACTCGGCCATGCGCTGGTCCCCCACCGCGCTGATGCGCTCGGCCAGCTCGACGGCCTGCTCGATGTCCTCCTCGCTCGCCCCGGCCTCCCGGGCCTTCTTGAGGTGGTGCCGGAAGCAGGGCTGGCAATGAGCGGCTACCGATGCGGCGAGCGCCGCCAGCTCCTTGGTGCGGGGCTCCATCACGCCTCCCTCGCCCCCTTCACCACCTTGTCCTGAGGGTCATAGTACTTCCGCCGGAAGTACAGGGCCAGGTTGACCAGGGAGATGAGCACGGGGACCTCGACCAGGGGGCCGATGACCGCCGCCAGGGCGACGCCCGAGCCGATGCCGAACACCGCCACCGCGATGGCGATGGCCAGCTCGAAGTTGTTGCTCGCCGCGGTGAATGACTGGGCCGCGGTGTGGGGGTAGTCGAAGTCCTGGCGCATGGACACCCAGAACGACAGCAGGAACATCGACAGGAAGTAGATGAGCAAGGGAATGGCGATGCGCACCACGTCGAGGGGCAGGCGCACGATGTTCTCCCCCTGCAGGGAGAACATTACCACGATGGTGAAGAGCAGCGCCAGCAGCGACACCTTCGACAGCTTGGGGATGAACTTGGTGTCGTACCACCCCGCCCCCTTCCGGGGGAACAGGGTGTACCGGGTGACGATGCCGGCCAGGAACGGTATGCCCAGGTAGATGAGCACGCTGACCGCCACCGACACGATGGAGATCTCCACCGCCACCCCCGAGCCCGGGGAGATCCAGTCGGACAGCACGGCGATGAGGAAGTACGCGTAGAACGAGTACAGGATGATCTGGAAGATCGAGTTCAGCGCCACCAGGATGGCGGCGTACTCGCAGTCACCGTCGGCCAGCTGGTTCCACACCAGCACCATGGCGATGCACCGGGCGATGCCGGTGAGGATGAGGCCGATGCGGTACTCCGGCAGGTCGGGCAGGAAGATCCATGCCAGCGCGAACATCAGCAGCGGCCCGACCACATAGTTGAGGGCGAGCGAGGTCGAGAACATCGCCTTGGCGTTGGGCTGCTTGGTGATCTGCCCCAGCTCCTCGTACCTCACCCGGGCGAGGGGAGGGTACATCATGAGGATGAGGCCGACGGCGATAGGGACGGAGGTCGTCCCCACGCTTAGCGAGCTCAGCAGGTCGGCGAAGTCCGGAAGGAGCACCCCCAGCGCTAGCCCGAGGGCCATGGCCAGGAAGATCCACAAGGTCAGGAACCGGTTCAGGAACGACAGCCTCTTGGGCGCCGTCTCCGGCACGCAAGTCTCCTCGGTCACTATGCTCACGACATCCCCCTCAGTGGTCGTTACGACACAAGTAATTTCAACTTAAGTTGAAACGATTGATAGGTATAAATAAGTTCCTAACCATTGTTACCCAGGCCACCAAGAACGGCACGTAGGACCGAAGCATGAGGATGGTACCGTTCATCTGCACCCATTATTCCGTCCGCCCCCAGATGACCGAGGGTCTCGTCAACGGCCTATGTTCGAGGGCGCTGACGGTAAGAAGAGCGGGAACGAGGCTCGGCCAAGTGCGCTCTCCAGTCGTTCGGGCGATGGCCGGATCGAACATCGGCATCTCGAACCAAAGTTCCAAGAGCCTCGACGTGTTCGAGGGACAGGAGACCGATCACGCGGTGAGGGTGTGCTCCAACACGGCGGATACCCGTCCGTTCTTTCCGAGAGGGAAGGAGGAGCTCCATCATGGGTTCGTTGACCCCTCGCGAGCCGGCGGCAGCGAGGAAGAGCGCCTGTCCGCGTTCTGGAAGAGCCGGAACGAGATTCACAAGTGGATGATCGACAACCGGGTGTTGGCAAGAGTATGGATGTGAACAGATGGCCGCAAGGGGCGAGAAGACCGCTGAATGCTGCGCGAACGGCATGAATCTGCCTGAGGAGATGGAGGCCGCCCTCCGCCGGCAGGGCGGACTGGAAGGACTGAGCAGACGGGTTCCCGACCGTGAACGACTTGCCCCTCGTTCGAACCAGTACAAGGCCCTAGCCGATCCGATAAGGCTCCAGATCCTGTATGCTCTGAGCACCATCGAACTGTGCCCCTGCATACTGAAGGAGCTCACCGCGCTGTCCGACTCCAAGCTGTCCTACCATCTGAACATCCTGGAAGGCGCGGGGATGATCACATCCTCACCTCGCAAGAGGTGGCGCATCTATATGCTGACCGCTCAGGGCAAGGAGCTGATGCAGCGGCACGGGCTCATCGACGCCGAGGAGTGAGCCGGTTCGACGGCCCGGTCTCGGCCTTCTCGGGCGGCCGGTTCACCGGGACAAGCGTGATCATCGGCGTTGTCCCGTCCACCATCTCGGCCACCAGCAGCATTTTCCCCTCCCCGGGGCCGTCCATCCTCTCCCGTACCTCTTTGGGAATGATCACCCCTCCCCGCTTATCGATCGCCAGGATGTGGACCAGACTGAACGATTCAAGCGGCGGGCCGAGCACGGTCTCAGGTCCGCGGCGCATCATCTCCTCGCCCGCGCATCCCTTGCGGGCTCCCTCGACGGGGGCACCTCTTCCGGGCCTTCGCTCGCGAACCATGTGACCCATAACGCTCTGTGTCGGTAAATGGTTTAGTCGGAGGGCCTTCCCGCCGCCCTGCCGTACCTCCTCGTCCGGCCGTTATCCGATGAGCGTATGGCCCCGTCTTCGCCGATCAGCCCGTAGTTATGTACGAAGCTTACCTGTTCAGGATCATCCCTTTTATCTCCTGAACACTGGGAACACGTCCAACGGCCACCATCTCGCCGTCGATGGCAAGGCCCGGGGTCATCATGATGTCCCTCTTGATTATCTCCTCAAAGTCATCGATCTTGACGACCTCGATATCGAGCCCCGTCTCCTTGATCGCCTCCCGGACGTTCTTCTCCAGCCTCTTGCACTTCCCACAACCTGTCCCCAGGACCTCGATCTTCGTCATATGTTCACTTCCGGTGATGATACCAATCCATTAGCGCTGCCTGATAGTCGTTCTCCTTATCTGTTGGTACATAGTTGTAGAGCTTCACTTCTTTCATCAAGGCCTTCGCGATCTCCGTGCCCTCGCTCAAACCCAGACTGGAGACCTTCTCCGCGATCTCGTCCAGGAATGCGATCCCCACCGCTCGTCCGTTCACAACGATCCGTTTGATCCTTCTCGCCGCCCCGGCGGGGCAGCAGGGCTTGTCCGCCTTCATGTCATCACCTATCCGACCACCGCCCCGTATACGAGGCCGATCAACGCCGAGACCCCCGCCACCAGGAAGAAGTAGACCGTGGTCTTCTTGGCTCCGATCATCTTGTACAGGACGATCAGGCTCGGGATGCTGATGGTGGGACCGGACAGCAAGAGGGCGAGGGCGGGGCCGCCGGCCATCACTCCTGCCGTGTAGCCGAAGGTGGTCCCGATGATAGGGACCTCCAGCAGGGTGGGCATGTAAAGGATGCTCCCGAGGAACGAGGCTAGCAGGACCGACGGTACGGAGTTATCACCGAGATAGGGCCGGAACGTCTCGGGAGGCAGGAAATAGGCGATGAAACCGACCAGGAACGCACCCCCTATTAGGATCGGCATGATCTTCTTGGTCAGGTCCCAGGTCTCGTGGCCCCATTCGGTCACCTCCTCCCGCTGAAACTTGTAGATGAGGATGATGGCCAAGGCCACCGTCAGTATATAGAGCGCGATCATCTTCAGAGCCAGCTCGAGCTGTGATGCTGCCACCACCAGGATGGCCACCATGAGCGCGAAGAAGGATGTGACGACCCACTTTGGCTTATCTCCTTCGATGGCCACGTTTCGTGAGACCAGGGGGGTCCGTTTTTCGGCTCCCTCCTCGTCCTTCTTGAAGATCGCGGCCATGAGGAGGCCGATGGCCACCCCGGAGATGACGGCACCCATAGCCCTCGCCACACCGATATCGTATCCCAGTACTTGGGCGGTGTAGATGATGGCAAGTATGTTGATGGCCGGACCGGCGTAGAGGAAGGTGGTGGCCGGACCGATCCCGCTTCCTTTTCTATAGATCCCGCTGAAGAGAGGCAGGATGGTGCACGAGCAGACCGCCAGGACCGTGCCCGAGATGGAGGCCAGCGGATAAGCGATCCATTTGCTGGCGGTAGGACCGAAATATTTCAGGATGGCCTCCTTCTTGAGGAAGGCGGCGATGGCTCCGGCAACGAGGAAGGCGGGTACTAGGCTCTGGACCACATGTCCCGACAGATAATCCAGGAGGCTCGATGCGCCGCTGAGCAAGGCCTGATATGGGTCGATCATGCAATCACTCGTTTCAACTTATGTTGAAATGAGAACAAGGACTTGAGATATAACCCTTTCCATATAATGCCCTGTGCACCCGGTCCCTACGCCGTAGTTCGGCCGTGTGCCGAGGTCATGAAGGAGAGCGAACTCGCTCAAGGTGTGGGCAAGCTCACCCCGATCTCCTTGAGCGGATCCGGAGGCCTTCTGCCCTTCAGGGCTTCCGTCGATGCCCTCCCGGCCGGGTCAGGTGGCCCCTCCGTCGTCCTTCCTTGCCACCACCTTGATGCTCTCCGCGGGGACGTCGTCGTATTGCCTTTTGCTGATGTCCGGGTCTTCGACGATTTTCTCGATCTGGAACCCCGCGGACCTGATGAGCTTCAGGTAGTCCTCCCTGAGCGATGCCCCGCCGATACATCCGGAGATCAGGTCCTCGTCCGCCCTCTGCTCCGGGGTGAGCTCTTCGAGGAGCACCATGTCCGAGATGAGCATCTTGCCCCCCGGCCTCAGGACCCTGAACGCCTCGCTGAAGACCTTGTGCTTGTTGGGGGCAAGGTTGATCACGCAGTTGCTGAGGATGACGTCGACAGAGCCGCTCTCCACCGGCAGGTCCTCGATGTCACCGCGCTTGAACACCACGTTGGTGAACCCGTGCTTCTTGGCGTTCCTCTTTGCCTTCTTCACCATCTCCTCGGTGAGGTCGACCCCGATCACCCTTCCCCCGGCCCCCACCTTCCTAGCCGCGATGAACGCGTCCATGCCCGCGCCGCTCCCGAGATCGAGGACGGTGTCTCCTTCCTTGATGTCCCCCAGTGCGCTGGGGTTCCCGCAGCCGAGGCCGAGGTTGGCATCGGGGACCGAATCAATATCGTTCTGGGAGTAGCCCAATGATGCAGATATCTGGATGGGATCATGCCGCTCACTCCCGCAGCATCCGCTCCCGCAGCCGCACGAACCACCGTTGACCGCGATGCTTCCGTACTTTTTCTTGACGATCTTCGACACCCGCTCTTTGGGGACCTTGCCCCCGTTGTCACAGCATCTTTCCTGAGGGCGGATCCCCATGCTCATCAGCCTCGTCCTGGTGGCCTCGTCCTTGATACTGTAGACCATATTGCGTCCGTTCTTCGAGCAGCTGATGAGGCCGGCCTCGGTCAGCACCTTAAGGTGCCTCGAGATGGTCGTTTGATCTTTCCTCATGTCGTTGAAGTCACAGGCGCAATGTTCATTCTTCAGAAGATAGCCGATGATCTTTAGGCGGGTCTCATCCCCGAGGGCCTTGAACACCTTCGCATCCGGCTCGGTCATGAACGATGGATGTATGTACATATATACATACATATTGCCCACACGACAGGGAAACATCGAATGAGGCGAAGGAATAACTGTCATCATGCAGCAAAACTGCCGGAAGCGGTCGGGCGCTCAAATATCGCGACGATCGGCACTCTAACGTCCGTCTTGGCGACAGCATTTCAAATAGAAACAAAATGAATGCAATCTCACCTTCATCCAGCCTTTCTATCGTCGCATACATGCCGAAAAATGAGGGCATGAACATCTGGCTTCCTATGAATCGTCCTGCCAGAACGGCACAGAATATGGCCTTGATTTTCATTGCTCAGCGTCAAGAAATGCTGCATCCCACCGGTCAAGACCACTGCCCAATTAACAATCTGGGCATCAGGATGCGCGATAAAAATCCTCGGCGTAATAATCTATTTATACGCATATTGAAATTAGGTAATTCAAACACTTTAGAAATAGGTAGTTTAACGAGGGCGCGACTATGAGCATACAGTTGCCGAGACTCATGTTAGGAATCAATGCTCAAGGCAAAACTCTCTCCTCCGAGACGAATGCTATCCGCCATCTAGTTCTTTCAAGGGTTTCATGTCGCGCCCCCCTTTTACTTAACCAGATCAACGCCAATTTTCAGGCGGTTTTTCCGGTCGGAATCGAACATCAAAACGATTTATTGCGCACTGGTTGCCCAGCCGCCCAAAGTTACGGCCAAGGTCGTCTCCGACGATCCCTCCTGGGCAGGAAACCTCTACCACCCAACCAGCGGTCAGCATTTTGGAATCGCGGGGCTTTCGACCGTCCAGTGAAAATTGGGATAATCCCTTCAGGTATGGCAAAAAGAGATCTATGAATGTAGGAGTGGTGATATGTCAGGTACACCGAATGACGCAAATGCAGGAGCATGTACGCATGTTAAACTAATGGATACCACGTGCGGTCCCGAATCGATGGGGCTGTTCACTCTGGGATGGCTCGTGTTGCTGTTCGCCCTGATGAACCTGAAAATGTTCCCGATGGGCTCGATGCTGCTGATGACCGTGTTCTTCTCGGGATTCGGGTTCATACTGGTGGCATATATGGGCTGGAAGAAGAACGAGATGTTCTTCGTTTGGGGATTCGTACTGGTTGCGGTGTTCGTCTGGACGTTCAGCACGATCGTGATGTTTGCCCAGCTTGGGTTGAAACCCGTCTCAGGCATAGAGTTGGGGTGGTTCTTCGTGATCTTCTCCGGCTTCATCGTGCTCATGGGGATCATCGCCACACATTCCCCCAGCCTCCTGATGCCCCTCGACATGTTCAGCGCCGCCCTCCTGTTCTTCATCGGCGGGCTGCACTCGTTCATGCCGGAGCAGCAGATCCTTCAGGATATCTTCGGCTGGTTCGGCCTGATCGTCGCGGGCCTCCTCCTCTACACCGGGTTCGCGATAACCATCAACACGGTGCACGGAAAGGCGAGGCTTCCCATGCTGATAAAGAAGCCAAAGGTCGCTTCACCGCCCGTAAAGACTGGACCGGCCAACGGAAGCTGAACTGGGAGTAAAAAGGAGGGTCGTCCCGCCCTCCCTCTTCATTTTTTTATCCAATCTGGAATGGTTTGAAAGCCCCACGCCGATCGGACCGGCGACACATTTCTGAGCGGGTCCCGTGCCGCCCGGCCCCCTCGCCTTTCACCGACCGCGGCGTATCCATCGGCATCTCTCCGCTGCACGTCATCAAGGACTGCCGTCACTTCTTGGACATCGCCCTCGTTTGAGGCGCGAGGCGGCTATCGGTGTCGTCGATGTCACGAAAAGGGTCATACCATCGCCCCCATTGGCCGCCGTCATTCTGTTTTCAATATGTTAAAAATGTCAGATTGATATAGATAATAATGTTTCAGGATATGGATGACAGAAAAGAAAGCGAAGGTTAAAACGTCAGCGAAGGAGGCCGAGAAGAAGGCCACCGCGGATGTCAATCTGCCGGACGAGGTCGCGAGCGCGATCGCCGAGGTCGGCGGAATAAAGCATCTGGCTTCTGTCATTCCTTCCGCCCGTAAGATCAACAAGCAGGCCAAGATTCATCATGTTCTTTCCGACAAGACCCGGTTGAAGATCATGTGGGCGATCAACTGTTGTGACCTGTGCCCCTGTGTCATCAATGCCTTCCTGAAGATCCCGAACCCCCGTCTCTCCTACCACTTGAGTGTCCTGGAGAAGGCGGGGCTGGCCAAATCATATTCGAAGAAGAACTGGAAGGTCTACTCCATCACCGACCTGGGGAGGGAAGCCCTGGCCTGCAGTCACGAGTTCGTGACCTGCAAGCCGGAAAAATAGGAAAGGGGAGGGCTTCAAAGAAGCTGATTGGGCTTCATGAGGGTCGCCTTGGCCCCCGCCTTTGAAACCGCTTTCATGATCCCTTCGATATTCATCTCTGAGGCGTCATAGGTGACCTTCAGCTGGCTTGTCACCGGATTAACGGTATAGCTCTTTATCCCGGTGAGGTTCTTGATCTTCTTCTCGACGATCTTGATCTCGCATCCGCATATCCCAGTAATTTTGAAGTTGGCGGTTTCCAACCCTTGTCCAGCGTTCTGACCATCTGCCATTTCTTCACCCTATTTCAATTTACTTCAAATCTTCATTCTATTGCCCATATTTATATCTTGTTGGTTTTTGTCGCCGCGGATGCGGGGGTGCGACCCCCCTTTACTCCGCCGCGGTTGTTGCGGTCGATGTCCTTTCTTCTGAGCTCATCACCTCCGGCATCACAGATCTGCTCGCCCACTTCAGGAGGCGCAGGGCATTGAAGATCACAAAGATCGCGCTGGCCTCGTTCAGCAGGAGGCCCGTGACCAGCCCCAGGTAACCGAGCAGCGCCGCGCCTACCATGAACGCGATGTTGATGAGCGATACCCAGATGTTCTGTCTTATGATGGTGACCGCTCTGACGCTCAGCTCCCTCAGATAGTTGAGCTTGGACAGGTCATCGGACATGAGAACGACGTCCCCCGCCTCGATGGCGATATCCGTTCCGGCCGCGCCCATGGCAATGCCGACGTCGGAGACCGCCATTGCGGGAGCGTCGTTAATGCCGTCGCCCACCATGGCCACGGTTCCATGCTCGGCCTTCAGTTTTTTTATCATCTCGACCTTCTCGGTGGGGAGCAGCTGGCCGTAGTATTCGTCCACCCCGGCCTGCTGCGCGATCGCCTTGGCGCTCCGTTCGTTATCGCCGGTCAGCATGACGGTCAGGATGCCGGAGTCCCTAAGCCGCTGAAGGGCCTCTTTCGCGCCGGGGCGGACCTTGTCAGCGATGGCGATGAGGCCCAGAAGGCGGTCCCCCGATCCGACCAGGACGACAGTCTTGCCCTCGCCTTCCAGTCCTTCTATGGTCGCCTGATTCTCCCCGATCTCCACCCCGCTCTCGTGCTGGAATCGGGGATTTCCGACCGTGTACCGCCTCCCTCCCATCCCTGCCGATATCCCCATCCCGGAGATCTCCTGGAACTCCTCGGTGGCGAGCCCGGAGTACGAGCCGGTCTCCTTGGCCTTCCGGACGATCGCCGCGGCAAGGGGGTGCCCTGATCGGGACTCGATGCTGCCGGTGATGTCCAACAGCTCCTTCTCGGTCATCCCGTTGAGGGCCACCACGTCGGTCACCTCCGGGCGACCTATGGTCAGCGTCCCGGTCTTGTCGAACGCTATCGCCTTCACCTTGTGGACGACCTCTAGGTACGCTCCTCCCTTGTACACCGTGCCGTTCTTGGCCGCGTTGGCCATGGCGGCGACCACTGCCACCGGGACGGATAAGGCCAGCCCGCAGGAGCACGAAACCACGAAGACCACTAGCCCCCGGAGGATGAATGTGTGCCAATCGGCCCCGAAGAACAGGGGTGGGATCGTGGCCACTGCCACGCCGAGGACAAACATGGCGGGAGTGTACCAACGAGCGAAGTTATCGGAGAACCTTTGGTAGGACGTCCGCTTCGCCTGGGCCTCCTCCACTGAACAGATGATCTTGGACAGCATCGTCTCGGAGGCCGGCTTGGTGACCGCGACCTCCACCGAGCCGTTCTGGTTGATCGTCCCGGCGAAGACCTCGTCACCGACCTTCTTCTGGACCGGGATCGACTCGCCGGTGACCGCCGCCTGGTCCACGAACGACAGCCCTTTCGAGACCGCCCCATCGACGGGGATCCTCTCTCCCGGCCTCACAACGACGATGTCGCCGACACCGATCTCTTCGGTCGACATCATGACCTCTTGACCGTCCTTGCGCACCAGTGCCTCCTTCGGGACCAGCTCCGTGAGCGACCTTATCGCTCCCCGGGCTTTGTCGACTGCATAGGACTCTAGCACGTCCCCGAGGGAATAAACGAAGATGAGGATGGCCGCCTCATACCACATCCCCAGCAGTACGGCGCCGGTAGCACCTATCAGCATGAGCAGATGGATCGTGGCCACCAGGTTGATGAGCGCGATGATGGCCTTTCTGGCCGGATAATATACGCCCACTAGGACCGCGATGCCGAAGAAGACGTTGGTGATGAGCGGTTCGACGCCCAAGAACATGAGTGCGAACGAGAACAGGATGATCACGCCGCATGCATAGAGCGCGACCTGTTGCTTCTCCTTCCACCAGGTGCTTCCATTGTCCGCCTTCACCATCGAACAGGTTTTTCCCGTCTCCGAGATCGACCTGATGATCTCCTTAGTAGAGGTCGATGAAGGGTCAAAAGTGACATGTGCGCGTTCTGCATCCACATCGATGTCGATGCCCTCAACGCCCTCCAGGGACCTCACCTTCTGCATGATCAGGTCCACATCCGAGGCGGAAACGACGCCCCCGATGCGTAAGGAAACGGTCTCCACTGCGCGTTTGTTCTCATTCTCGGCCATCATCTGGTCTCCATTGTATTTCAATTTAGATTGAAATTGAAATGCTCGCGATAGTATATGTACTTTCTGAACTATTTCTATACAATAGCAATCGAATATAATAATAGTTCACTCGTTCGTTCATCCATGCTGGCATTCATGGGCTTTCAAAAGCAAGAAAATTCAATGAAATCAGTCATAGCAGAGGTCGTCCTCGATGGCGTTCGCCTATGGCCTTCTGCTCTCCTGCGGCAACGGATCGCTCCTTTTTTGATTGGAGATTACTAGGTTCCCGCCGTCCACCTATGCCATGTACAAGATCCCTCCATTCGAATGGGCCAATCGGACCTCATCATCCTCCCGTCATTGGGCCTGGCTCATATGCCGGTTCCGGGGGTTAGAGGACGGACCGACCGTCATGGAATGATTTACTGGCTACTGTTCGTTACAGATACAAATTCGATTGAAATCGTAATAAGCATATGCTCCCCATCAAGACCTGGAGTCGATCACAACATACTGGCCGAACAAGACCAAATACGACAAACGAGAACGCAATGACCCAGATGGTACAATGAGGTGCGAAACTTCAAAATTATTCTAAGTACATGGAGGTATGATGTATTTATTAATTGTTTAAATTTTACCTTCAAATCTGTTTATTTTACTATATAATCCCTCCTGATAGAATACTTATAATCATATACCTATTTCCAACCAAACAAAAACAGCTTAGGAGCGAGGTGGAACAATGGAGCCTGATTTGGAAAAGATGAAGAATGCCGTGGTCGTGTGAGACCTGAAGAACTGCAAATCTCTCGCTGATGGCCTATTGAAGGACGGTAGGACCGCGAACGCCATCCTGGACAGCATGAGCGAGGGGATGAGCGTGGTCGGTGACAAGTACCAGAAGGGCGAGTACTATCTGCCGCAGGTCCTTCTATCCGCAGAGGTCTTTAACAGATCTCTCGCAGTGATCACGCCCGAACTGAAGAAGAACATCCAGGGCGGCAACGCCAAGGGTAAGGTCGTGGTCGGTTGCTGCGAGGGTGATGTCCACGAGATCGGTAAGAAGCTGGTCGCCACCCTGGTTGGCGCAGCCGGCTTTGAGGTGTACGATCTGGGAAAGGACGTCAAGCTGGAACTTTTCGTTGATACGGCCATGGAAAAGGGCGCCCAGCTCATCGCCATGTCGGCGTTGATGACGACCACTATGGAGGGGATGAAGACGGTGGTCGACATGCTGGAGCAGCGCGGAGTGAAGGGCAAGATCAAGACAATGATCGGAGGGGCCCCCATCACCCAGGAGTATGCGGAGAAGATCGGAGCTGACGCATACGGTGCCACCGCTCAAAGGGGTGCTGAGCTGGCGGTCATCCTGACGGGGGCTAAGTAGGAGCGACAAGAGGAGAGTTGTGTGGGGTAATGAAATGAACAATGGCATGAGTTCTTTGGAAAGAGCCAAGATCGCACTGAGCAAGGGAACGCCGGACGTTGTCCCGGTCTTTGCGAGGGACCTGACGTTCCCGTTGGACGTCGTGGGCTATACCACGCCGGAGGTTTGCAAAGGCGGACCGGGGGGCATCTATGACGCCGAAAAGTCCGCCAAGGCCGTCATCGCCTCCCAGAGGTACATGGGGCATGACATCTGCACAGGGACGGTGTGGGACCTGGGTTTATCATCCGATGCCTACGGGGGGATCACTCAATATCCCGAGTACGGTATCCCGATGGTGAGCCAGGCCGCGTTCAAGGAAGATCCCTCGAAGATTGACGAAGCCCAGCCTCTGGACTTCAAGAAGGACGGCCGTTATCCTGGCGTCCTCAAGGCCTATGAGCTGGTCGCCAAGGAGATCGGCAAGGATGTCGGCATCGCGGTCAACATCGAAGGGCCGGTGACCGAGGCGAGCATGATGCGCAACGTCGAGGACCTGCTCTTCGACATGATGGCAGACCCCGAGACCGCGGAGAAGATGCTGAACCTGGCTACCACCAACATCATCAACTTCATCGAGGAGTGCTTCGATGCTGGTGCCAACTGCGCCGCGTTCCTGGCGTCCTCGAACGACGGGACCGAGATCCTGACGCCCGAGTACATGTTGAAGTACAGCATCCCCAACATCACCAAGATCGTCAACGCGACCAAGAAGCTCGGTTACCCCGTGGTCTACCATCCCCATGGGAACTTCACCGATGAGAAGCACTGGCACCTGCTGGAGGCGTCCATCGGCACCGGGATCGCCGGCTTCCAGTTCGCTGAGAACAACGACTACAAGCTTGCCAAGGAGAAGTGGGGGAACCGGGTGGCCATCCTAGGCGGGGTGGACATCGCCAACGCCATCCTTCCCGGTCCGGTCTCGAGGATCGAGGAGGAGGTCAGGAGGCGGATCAGGGATTGTGCGCCGGGCGGCGGTTATGTCGTCATGGCGGCCTGCTCCCTGCACCGGAAGACGCCCATAGATCATGTCAAGGCCATGACCGATGCGGCCCACAAGTTCGGCAAATACCCACTGGACATGGGCGTTCTGCAGTAGGGGGGACACCACCATGGCGGTGAGCAATGAGCGTTCTGCCAAGTATGGTTGGTGGGTAACGATCATCTCCACCCTAACATGTTTCGGCATTTATGCCAGCGTGACCGCGTATTCGGTAGCGGTCCCCAAGAAAGCAGAGGCGATAGGCGTAGTGAGGTCGGACGCGGCGCTGGGGGTCAGTATCTTCCTGGTAGGCCTGGCGCTCGCGCTGATCGTCGGAGGGATGGTCATTGACCGTATCGGCGTCAAGAAGACCGTCCTTCTCGGCATGCTGCTTCTTATCGTCCCCCAGTTCCTCATCCCCATGATCACCAACTTCGAGCTCCTGATGGTGGTCAGGTTCGTCCAGGGATGGGCCCTCATCAGCTGGTCCGCGTTCATGGTCTCGATAATGGGCTGGATCCCGCTGAAGAACAAGGGACTGGCAGCGGCCCTGTTCCTTGGTGGGTCGATCGGCGGAAGCGGTATCGGCGGCCTCATCGCCGGCTCGCTGATCCCCACCATGGGCTACGGGGCGGTGTTCTATGTCCTCGGCATCCTGCCGCTATTGTTCCTCATCATTTGGATGGTATCGGTAAAGGTGCCTCCGCACATGCTGCCTCCACCCGGCTCAGAGAAGATCAGGGTGAAGAGGCCGAAGCCCAACTACCGCCCGATGCTGAAAATGCCCGAGACCTGGGCGCTTGCCGGCATCATCGTTGCGAACATGTGGCTGTACTTCGGCATGTCCGGCACCACCGCACAGTACGGTGCCTTCCTGGGCTACGAGACCGGGGCCATCGGAGCGCTCACCTTCTCGTTCACCCCCGCCTGCCTCATCGGTGCGATACTGGCTGGCTTCTGGGCGGACCGCCGCGCCAAGACCGCTCGGTCCCCCATCGTGGGCAGGGCGTTCGTCCTGATGGTCGGACTGATCCTGGCCATGATCGGATCGGCATTCATTCCGGTCCTCAGCCCGATGAGCTTCATGGCCTTCGTGGGGATCATCTCTTTCGTGATGTTCTTCAACGCGATGGCCCAAGGCGCTTATTGGGCCATCCCGGCCGAGACCTACCCGAAGGAGCTACAGGCCGCGGGAAGCACCTTCTCCTGCGGGATCGGGAGCCTCCCGAAACCCCTCGCGCCGCTGGTGATGGCCGTGGTCCTCGCCCCCCTGTGGGACATCGCATGGTGGACCACAACGGTCATCAGCATCCTGGGGGTCATCGGTTGCATCATGCTACTGAGGAGCCTGATCGGTATCAAGGCACCGAGCCCGGCGCCTACCGCGCCGCCCGTTGGGCCGGCAAAAGGAGGGGCTTGAGATCGTGATGTCGTAGCCATAGTTCCGAACGGAGGCAAAGATCACTCCCACCAACAATGCTTTGCCTCCCCTTTCCCTTCTTTTACCACGCCGGGGAAATCGTCGCTCCTCATCACAAAGCCTCCACGGTCTGCCCAGCGTGACCGTAACATCATTTCAACTGACCTTGAAATACTTATACGGTCATGGACATACCCAACAAGTAACGGCCTCTTCAGGTGCGACGCATGACCTCAAAGGTACAAGTAAAGATGTTCCCGTGTGAGAACAGATCGCTCATCGCTGTGAACATGAACGACGAGGGAGAGTTCGAGGTGAAGGTCAGCAGTACATGTGGCAAGGCCCAGAGATACCTCGAAGGGCTGGGCAACCTTACCATGATCGACCTAGTGGACAAACCGAACAGCAAGATATTCAAGAATTTCATCGAATCGGAGATGAGCGCCAACTGCCTGGTGCTGTCGGGCGTCCTCACAGCATCGTGGGTGGAGGCAGGTATGATCGCCCGCTCGATGGCCAAGAAGCAGGTCCCCCTCCTCATCGAGTTCGTCGACGAGTAGCCTTAACTCCGCTCCAGGCGGTGAGCGGGGCGGTACTAAGCTGCTTGCTCCTTCACGCCATGTGGCATGTCGCCCCATTGGTCGACCGTTCATGGTCAGCGCGACCTCTCCTCCGGCGCCCTAGCTACCAGCCGGTGCTCGTTCGTCCAAAAGATGCTACTGCAGTTGATGAGGGAGCGATGTCCGGATCCCACCGATCGGACGTGCGATCGCGAACATGTCGAACGTCGCTAGACGCCCCCCTCGATCGAACGATCTCTGTTCCAGGACCTTCGGTGGACGGGAAGCGGGTGACCTTAAAACGAAAAAGGGGAAGAGATTGGCCTAGGCGTTCACGCCGGCGGCGACCGCTCCCGACAGGGTGGTCATGTCCACGTTCAGCTGGACGATGTCCGCCACCTTCTGTACGTAGGTCACGGGCAGGTTGACCACCGCGGCCTTGAGGATGGGCTTCTTGACGTTCAGCTCGTCGACCACGTCCTTCTTCAGCTCCACCACCAGGCTGGACACGCTCCAGGAGGAGGTGTCGATCCATGCCCCCTTCAGCGTTCCGATGACCCTGCCGTCGGTAGTGATGATGTCGCGATCCTCGAGGTCCCCCATCTCCAAGGGCCTGCTCTGAGTGGTTGTCTCTTGCATCATTATCCCTCTTGATAAAATTAGACAGCGCGCCATTTATAAGGGTTGTCCTCACGCCTCCTTGTTCAGTATCCTCACCAGTATCTCCCGGTCCTCCTTGTCGATGGCCCGCAGCGCGAACAGCAGGACGAAGTACACCACCATCCCCACGCCCATGGAGGGGAACAGGCCGAGGTCGGGGAGGACATACAGCGCCAGGGCCATCCCCGCCACCGCCACCACTGGCTTGAGCAGGATGTCGGTGAGGTTGACCTTGAACACGCGGGTGGCCATGTAGTAGCACGCCGCCGCGCTGATGGTGAGGAAGCCGAGGGTGAACGCCACCGCCGCCCCCCGCTCCCCCCACAGGGGGATGAGGGCGAGGCACAGCGCCACGTTCACCCCCGCCCCCAGCCCGGTGGCCACCGTGCTGAGGCGGATGAGGCCGGCGGAGGCCAGCACGCTGCCGATGCCCACCCCGAAGAAGGAGATGGCCACCGTGGGGATGAGGATGCGGAACACCTCCGCCGAGGGCAGGAAGGAGGCGGGGTAGAACAGCAGGATGATGTCCGGGGCGAGGAACACGCCCCCCACCGCGATGGGCAGGCCGAGAGCGAACATGTACTTCATGGTCTTCTGCTGGGTCAAGCGGGCGAGGTCGGTGGAGGTGCGATACAGCCGGGAGATGACCGGCAGGAGGGCGTTCATCAGCACCGTGGGCACCGAGACCAGCACGACGACCATGTTGAAGGCGAGGGTGTAGTAGCCGTTGGAGGTGACCGCATCGCTGAGGGGCCCCCCGCTCCACATGATGATCTGCCAGATGAGGACGGCGTTGAGGGAGTAGAGCGAGGACTGCAGCAGCCCGGACATGGCGTAGGGCACCGCCCGGCGGAACTGCCGCACCGACCCCCGCACGTCCACCCGCTTGGCGGGCACGCAGACGTACCGCTTGGACACCAGGTAGCTGAGGGCAGCGTTGATGATGCTCCCCGCCAGCACCACCAGCACCACCGCCTCCAGCCCGAACCCCAGCACCAGCATCACGATGGCCGCGCTGACGGTGAAGAACCGCTCCACCAAGTTGGTGTACAGCACGTAGTGCATCTGCTCGAAGGCGGTGAGGATGGAGTTGAAGGTCATGGTGAGCCAGTTGAAGGCGGTGGCGATGGCGATGATGAGGATGGCGAAGGTCACCTCCGCCGGCGGCTGGTTCACCGCGATGATGAGGAACGTCACCACCAGCGAGACCGCGCCCAGCACCCCCCGCAGGAAGATGGTGTTGGTGAGGTGCTGCGACGCCCGGGAGTGGTCGGGGGCGACCTCCACCACCATCTGGAACCCCAGCCCGAAGTCCGCCAGGATGAACACCAGGGCGGCGAGGGAGTAGGCGTAGGTGTACACGCCGTACTGGTCGGGCAGGTAGTTGGTCAGGAAGATCGACAGCACGAAGGTGGAGAGCTGCCCGGCCACCTGGACCGCGCCCATAGCGAGGCTATTCCTTGCGATATTACGGACCAGACCCATGCTTCCCCTTCCGCCGATGTGAAGGGGAACTATTCGAGCCGGGCCTATTTAACCCTCCTGGCGAGGCCGCTACCGCCGGAAGACGATGCACAGCACCGCCACCGCCAGGAAGGCCACCCCGGTGAGGAAGGGGTCGTTGGTGAGGAACCACACCACGATGGCCATGATGCCGGGTATGAGGAAGAACAGTACCGCCTTGATGAGGACCACCAGTATGAGGAATCCGATGATGAGCAGGGCGATGAGGGCGAGGAGGCCGACTCCTTCAACGATCAAGCGACGTCACCTTCCTCGATGAAGGTCCCCGCCCTATTGAACCTTTACTGTCCGAGCAGGGCCCGGAAGTACTGCATGGTGAGCGCCAGGCCCTCCGCCAAGGGGACCCGGGGCTCCCATCCCAGGGAGGTCCGGGCGAGGGTGATGTCGGGGTTGCGGCGGCAAGGGTCGTCAGGGGGCAGAGGGCGGTGGACGATGCGGGAGCGGCCGCCGGCCAGGGCGTTGACCATGGCCGCCAGCTCCCCCACCGTCGTCTCCACCGGGTTGCCCAGGTTGACAGGTCCGCGGAGGTCCGAGCCCATCAGGCGGACCAGGCCCTCCACCATGTCGTCGACGTAGCAGAACGAGCGGGTCTGGGAGCCATCGCCGTAGATGGTGATGTCCTCTCCCCGCAGCGCCTGCACCATGAAATTGGAGATGACCCGTCCGTCGTCGGGGCGCATGTGCGGGCCGTAGGTGTTGAAGATGCGGGCGATGCGCACCGAGGCGCCGCGGTGCTCGGCATGGGCGACCAGCAGGCTCTCCGCCAGCCGCTTCGATTCGTCGTAGCAGGCCCTCGGGCCGACCGGGTTGACGTGGCCCCAGTAGTCCTCCCGCTGCGGGTGCACGAGGGGATCGCCGTACACCTCGGAGGTCGAGGCCTGCAGCAGCCGGGCGCCGTAGCGTTCGGCCAGCTCGAGCATGTTCATCACCCCCACCGTGGAGGTCATGATCGTCTGCACGGCGTCCCGCTGGTAGTGGACGGGCGACGCCGGGCAGGCCAGGTTGTAGATGCGGTCCACCGCCAGGTCCCGCGGGTGGACGATGTCGTGGCGGACGAACTGGAACCGGGGCGAGGACATCAGGGCGGCGATGTTGACCTCCGAGCCGGTGTACAGGTTGTCCCAGCAGAACACTTCGCAGCCCTCGGCCAGCAGCCGCGCGCACAGGTGGGAGCCGATGAACCCCGCGCCTCCGGTGACCAGCACCCTATCCATGGTCCGGGGAATCACCTGGACGCTTTAAAATGCTCGGTCCGGCAATGTATTTATTCGAAGGCCTCTATCCACAAGTCCGTGAGGATCCTGGTCACTGGGGGCTCCGGGCAGCTTGCCTCCTACTTGTTCGAAGAGCTTGCCGCCCACGAGGCCAGGGGGGTCGACGTCCGCCCGCCGGTGCACGCCCCGGCGGTCGGCCGCGTAGATATGGTCGACATCCGCGACGTGGCCGGCATGGCCGCCGCCACCGAGGGCTTCGACGCCGTCGTCCACACCGCGGCCCAGGTCTCGGTGCAGCGCTCTACCGAAGATCCGTCGGGCGACGCCGACACCAACGTCATGGGGACCATCAGCGTGCTGCGGGCCGCCCAGAGGGCCAAGGTCCGCAAGTTCGTGTACATCTCCAGCGCGGCGGTGTACGGCGACCCGGTGCGGGTGCCGGTGGACGAGGAGCATCCACTAGCTCCCAAGTCGTTCTACGGCGCCAGCAAGCTGTGCGGCGAGCACTACGTGCGGGCGTTCGGCAGCACCTTCGGGCTGCCGTGGGTGGTCGTCCGACCGTTCAACTTCTACTCCCCCCGCGCCGATCCCTCGTCCCCTTACTCCGGGGTGATCACCAAGTTCACCCAGGCCGCCCGGGAGGGAAGGCCGCTGCGGATCGAGGGCGACGGCGGGCAGACGCGGGACTTCCTGCACGCTCGGGACGTGGCGAGGATGGTCCGCCTGGCGCTGGAGTCCGAGGTGTCCGGCGAGACGTTCAACTGCGGCTCCGGGAGCGGCACCAGCATCCGGCAGCTGGCCGATACGATAAAAGAGATCGCCCCAGGGGCGGTGCGGGTGGAGCACGCTCCCCCCAGGACATCGGACATCCGGGACTCCGTGGCCGAAGTGTCGAAGGCAAGGCGCCTCCTCGGCTTCCGAACCGAGATCGGCCTGCGGGAGGGCCTGCGGACCTTCTTCTAGCCTCAGATGTCGGCGAGGCCTTCCTTCATGAACACGCTCATGTCGATGTTGTAGTTGTAATCCTCAGTGGTGCCGTCGATCATCTCGATCTTGGCCTTGATCTTGTTCTTCTCGAAGGTGATCTGAGCGTTCCTCACCCTGGCCTTGTACAGGTTGATGCGCTTCCCCGCGCGGGTGAGCTTGCGCTCGTCACAGTAGATGAGGCCGGCGCTCTCCAGGAGGTTGATCTTGCGGTAGCAGGCAGCGATTGGGATCCCGAGCTTCTCCGACAGTTCGAAGGCGCTCTTGGCCTTGCCCATGGTTGCGAGGAGGATCTTGGCAGAGTACTCCTCGGTCAGGAGCCGTGAGGTTTCCAAAGCGTGCATGGCTTGTTCACCTGACGCGTCGGACCGGGCTGGGAAATATATAAGCTATCTCGATTGATTATCAGAACTGAATTCCAGAACACCTGCACGTCCAGGCGTGCTCACTGTCGTCATATAAAAAGCCCGCTATTATTATCAATAACGGGAGCGTGAGAAGCGGAGCAAACGCTCAAAAGCCGGCCGGCGATATCCTGTCAGGAGGTCCGTCCATGGGCTGTGCCAAGTGCGGTAGCGCAAAGAAGGACAACAAGAAGGACGACAAGAAGAAGAAGTGAGCTCTTCGGTCTCCTTGCCCTCAAACCACTGGATATTTTTCTGTCACGTTCTTAGCGCTCAGCGACACCAAGAAGATCGCTGCGAACACCATCACCGCCCCTAGGGCGATGAGGGGGGTGAGGGGCTCGCTGAGCACCAGAACCCCTAGCACCACCGCGAACACCGACTCCGACATCAGGATGGTGGCCGAGGTGACGAAGGTCAGGGACTCCAGTCCCTTGGCCCACAGCATGGTGGGCACCGCTGTGCTCAGGCCGCCCACGAACAGCACCGCCAGGACGCTGGTCTGCTCGGCGCTGCCCAGCTCGCCGTCGGCCAGGGCCAGCAGCAGCAACGGGAGAGGAGCGAGGAGATGGAAGCCCGCCACCCACTCCTCGAAGCACATCTTCCTGGTGGCCAACCGGTTGAGGGGGTAGGAGATGGCGATGGCGAAGGACGCTCCCAGCAGCATGAGGTCGCCGATCAGCGCTCCTCCTCCCAGGGTGGAGAGGTCCCATTGGGTGGTGAGGGTGAATATGCCCACCAGGCCGAGGACGACCCCCAGCGTCCGCCGCCACCCCAGGGCCTCGCGGAACAGCAGGGCGGAGATCGGGGCCACGAAGATGATGTTGCTGCCGACGATGAGGCCCCCGGCGGTGGCGGTGGTCATCGTCAGCCCGGTGTACTGAAGGGCGATCATGGCCACGGTCGTGGCCGCCGCCGCCCACACCTCCCAGTGGCGGAAGGTGCTCCAAGAGATAAGTCCTTTCCACCGGGTGTAAGCGAGCGCCACCAGTCCTCCGATGGCGGTGGTCAGGGCCCCGAACAGCAGCGGGTCGATGAAGCCCAGCCCGGTCTTGATGACCACGTACTGGGAGCCGTAGAGCAGGCTGGCCAGGAGGGAGAGGAGCACCGCTGAGCGCGCGCTCCTCTCCGCCTCCCCCGCCTTCGCCCACATTGCCCTGCCCACCTCGGGAGGCGGCATATCGCCGCTCCATGCACTTAGCCTTTCCCACTTCGGCTATCTTGAGCGAGGATACGGAATATTTTTCACCCTCGCCCGCCGTGAGATATGTGTTCAGATGTTCAGTCGCATCCTCTTTCCGCTGGATTTTTCCGAGCAGTCCTTGCAGATGTTCGATTGCCTGCTCGAGTTGGAGCGGCTGGGGACGCGGGAGGTCATCCTCATCTTCGTGGCCGCCGGAGGTCAAGCGCTCACGGCGGAGCAGCGGAGGCTGCTCGACCGCCTTAAAAGTGACCTCGAGCGGGCCGGCATCGCCGCCCGGGAGCTGGTGGTGTCCGGCGACCCGGTCCGGGAGATCATCAAGGCCGCGGAGAGCGAGGACGTCACTCTAATCGCCATGGCCTCGAGCGGCAAGGGACGGGCCCAGGAGTTCCTGGTCGGCTCGACCTCGTTCGGGGTGCTGCGCTCCACCCGGTGGCCGGTGCTCATCAACAAGTTCCGGGTGTCCGGGGTCCAGGGCCACAAGGATGTCGAGCGCTCCTGCCAGTTCATCTTCCGGCGCGCTCTGGTGCCCATTGACTTCACCTCTTGCCGCCCCATCTGCGAGGACATGCTGCCCAAGCTCTCCGCTATGGGGCTGGAGGAATCGGTGCTATTCCACGTGGTGGAGTCGACCAAGTACGCGCTGGACAACGGAGGGCGGTTCAAGGAGGTCCTGGACCAGCTGGAGGAGCGCCGGGCCAAACTGGCCGAGAAGGGGTGCAACGTCACCACCCATGTCCACTTCGGAACGGTCTCGTACAACATCCTGGAGGCCGCCCGGGAGCTGGACGCCTCGCTCATCCTGCTGGGCGCGCACCGCAAGACCCTCCTCCGCGAGATCACCCTGGGCGGCAACTCTGAGGAGGTCATCCGAAAGTCCCATGTCCCTATCCTGGTCATCCCCTGTGAAGAGTAACCTCGCCACCCGGCTACGCTTCATCCCTCCGCTCCTGCTGTTCGCGGCCGCCGTGGCCGCACTGGTGCCGGTGCCCGGAGGCATCCCCTACTGGCCGCTGGCAGGGCTGTGGGCGACGGGGCTCGCGGTGTTCACCCCCACCGCCCTGGGCAACGCCCTGGCCCGCCCCGCGGTAATCCTCGCTGTCCTGCTAGCAATGCCCGTCTTCGGCCTGTTAGTCGGCTCCGCCCCCGCGCTGCAGTTCGCCCTCCTCCCGCCAGCGGCGTTCCTGCTGGCCGTGCTCACCCTGGGCCCCGGTCTCGTCGATCGCCCCCTCCTGCGCTATGGCCTGGCCGCCTTGCTGGCGGACGGCTTCATCGCGGTGAGCGGCCTCGGGCTGTACTACCTCGACCGCATCGCCGGCACCGAGCTGGTGCCGACCAACGACGCCCTGATGTGGCATCTCACCGCCGGCCTGCTGGGCGTCGGGGCGATGTACGTCCTGTCCGCCGGACTGGCGCTGCGGAGGGAAACATGAGCTCGGTCAGCCCCGTCATCGGCCCGGTCGCCGAACGGAGGGAGCGGGGCGCCACCATCGCCGGCATGACCGGGCTCATCGCTGTCCTGGTCGGTGGCCTCGCCATCGGCGAGCCGTACCCTGCCTTCGCCGCCCTGATGGGGATGGGCTTCACCATCGCCCCGTGGGCCACCCGCCGGTATCTTTGCCTCCCCCTCCCCTGGGCCCTCACCGCCGTGACGGCGGTGGTCACCTTCCTCCACGCCTTCGGCATCCTGGTCCGCGCCTACGACTTTGTGTGGTGGTGGGACATCATGACCCACTTCATGGCCATCGCGGTGCTCGCCCTGGTCGTCAACCTGGCGGTGCTGGCGATCGGCAAGCGGTACCCCGAGATCGCCATCGAGCCGCGGCGCATCCCCCTGGTGTCGCTCGGCCTGGCCATCGCCCTCGGGGTGCTGTGGGAGGTGCTGGAGTTCCTCTTCGACGGCCTGCTGGGGATGACCATGCAGTACTCCCTGAGCGACACCGCGGTCGACCTCAGCATCGACATCCTGGGGGCGGTGTCGGTGGCCGTCCTGGTCCCCCCGTTCATGGCCAAGCTGGACGAGGACTACGGGATGTGCGAGCTGCTCATCGGGCGATGAGGGAGCGGAGGTACTCCTGGAGCGGAGGCCCAAGCTCGGGGTCCTCGAGGGCCAGCCGCATGGTGGTCTTCAGCCATCCCAGCTTGTCGCCGATGTCGTAGCGGGCGCCCTCGAACTGCAGCCCGTACAGCGGCTCCTCCTGGCGCAGCAGGCGCAGCGCGTCGGTCAGCTGGACCTCCCCGCCCCGCCCGGGTGGGGTACGCTCGATGCAATCGAAGATGCGCGGCGAAAGGACATAGGTGCCGGTGATGCCCAGGTCGGACGGCGCGTCCTCCGGCGCGGGCTTCTCCACCAGGTCGTCGACGGCCCACAGGCGGTCCGCTACCTGCCTCCCGGCGATGATCCCGTAGTCGCGCACCTTATCTCGAGACACTGGCTCAACGGCGATGACCGACCCCCCGCGCTCCCGCTGCACGTCCATGAGCTGCTTGACCACCGGGACCGCGGACACGTTGATGGTGTCGCCGAGCATGACCGCGAACGGCTCGTCGCCCACGTGCTGCTTGGCCAGCAGGACGGCGTCCCCCAGGCCGCGGGGGCTCTTCTGGCGGACGAAATGGACGTTGGCCATGTTGGCGATCCTGGTCACCTCGTCCAGCTCCCGCTGCCGGCCGTTGCGCTCCAGTGAGCACTCCAGCTCGAAGGAGCGGTCGAAGTGGTCCTCGATCGACCGCTTGCCCCGGCCGGTGATGATGAGAATGTCGGTAATGCCCGCCGCCACCGCCTCCTCCACCACGTACTGGATGGTGGGCTTGTGGACCACCGGGAGCATCTCCTTGGGCATGTCCTTGGTCAGGGGGAGGAACCTCACCCCCAGGCCGGCCGCGGGGATGACCGCCTTCATCACCAGCACACTCCCTCGTAGTTCGCCGTGGTGACGACGCCCCGGCCGTCCACCACCAGGCGGTCGCCGTACAGCTCCGGCCGGGCGAACTCCGGCCACTCGGTGACGATCACTACCGCGTCGGCACCGGCCACGCACTCCTCGGCGGAGGAGCAGTAGACGATGTCAGGGAACACCCTGCGGAAGTTGTCCACCGCCTTGGGGTCGTAGGCGCGCACCATGGCGCCCCGGTCGAGGAGGCCGCGCACCACCCGCAACGAGCTAGCTTCCCGAATATCGTCGGTGAACGGCTTGAACGCCAGGCCCAGCAACGCGATGGTGCGCCCTCGGACCTCCATCCGGCGGTCCAGCAGCTCCAGCAGCCGCTCCGGCTGCGCGCTGTTCACGTCGAGGGCGGCCCGCAGCAATCGAGGGCGAAGGCCCCGCCGCTCGGCCTCGGCCGCCAGGCCGGCCACGTCCTTGGGGAAGCAGGAGCCGCCGAAGCCACAACCGGCACGGAGGAAGTGGGGGCCGATGCGCTTGTCCATCCCCATCCCTTCGGCCACTTGGCGCATGTCGATGCCCATGTCCTTGCAGATGTTCCCGACCTCGTTGACGAAGCTGATCTTCGTGGCCAGGAAGGCGTTGGAGGCGACCTTGATCATCTCTGCCGTCGCGGTGGGCACGATGAGCACCGGGCAGTCGAAGGACACGTACAGCGAGCGGACGACGTCGGCGGCGCGCTGGTCAGAAGCGCCGATGACCACCCGGTCGGGGGACATGAAGTCCTTCACCGCCATCCCCTCCTTGAGGAACTCGGGGTTGGAGGCCAGGCCCAGGGCGTCGCCGACGCGCTTGCCGGAGGCGCGCTCCAGCGCCGGGCCCACCAGCCGGTCGGTGGTGGTCGGGGTCACGGTGCTCTTGACCACCACCACGTGGTAGTCGGGCTTGGAGGCCAGCGCCCGGCCCAGCGAGGTCGCCGCCGCCTCCACGTACTGGAGGTCGAGCGAGCCGTCCTCCCGGGACGGGGTGCCCACGGCGATGAAGGTGATGTCGGTCGCGGCCGCCTCGTCCATGTCCAGGGTGGCGCGGAACCGCCCTGAGCGGAGGTGCCGCTCCAGCAGCTCGTCCACGCCCGGCTCGTAGATCGGAGAGCGCCCGGCCTGGATGGCCTCGACCTTGGCCGGGATGACATCGATGCATACCACCTCGTTCCCCAGCTCGGCCAGGCACAGCCCGGTCACCAGGCCCACGTAGCCCGTTCCCACGATGGATACCTTCACTTGGTCACGCTCGCGGGGCCATCGTCCCCTCTCGATTAATAGGTTTTCAGGGCGGCATCGGCTAGGCAAATATAAAACCAGGAGAAATCATGGACGGCCGTTCCATGCTCGACCGGCTGAGGAAGGTGGTCAACGCGGAGGGGATGGGCGGCCCGGCCCTCATCATGCTCATCGCCACGGTGGGCGGGGGAGGGTGCAACTTCCTCTACCAGGTGGTGATGCAGAACCTCGTCCCCACCGAGTTCTCGGAGATCAACACCCTCCTCGCCATCCTCTACATCTTCGCCGTCCCCGCGGGCGCGGTGCAGAACGTCCTCACCAGGTACTCGGCCAAGTACCATGCTCAGGGGCGGGAGGGCTGCATCGCCTGGATGCTGCGGCGCACCCTGGTCCTGGTGCTCATCCTGGGCAGCGTGGCCACGGTCGGTTTGATCGCGGTGCTCAACGTGCCGGGGGTCCGGGCCGCCCTCATGCTGACCTCCACCCTCCCGATCGTCCTGACCGGGCTGGCGGTCCTGCTGTCCCTGTTTACGCCGATCGGGACGGGGCCCCTGCAGGGCCTCCAGCGCTTCTCGCTCTACGGCATCGGCTACGGCGGGAACTACCTCCTCAAGCTAGTGGTGGGGGTCGGGCTGGTCGTCCTCGGGCTGGAGGTGACGGGAGCGATCGGCGGGGCCCTGGTGGGCATCGCCTTCGGGGCGGGGTTCTCGATGCTGGCGGTGCGCGGCCACCTCACCTCCCGCGGGGAGCGGGGGGAGAGCGCGGAGATCTGGCGGTTCACCCTGCCGAGCATGATGGGGGCCCTGGGCTTCACCATCCTCACCAACGTCGACGTCATCCTTGCCGCCCTGCTGCTGGAGAAGGACCCCGCCAACTACTACACCGCCGCCTCCATGCTGGCCAAGATCATCCTGTTCCTGCCCAGCGCCATGGCCGCGGTGATGTTCCCCAAGATCGCCAACCTGCACGCCCAGCGCCAGGAGACCTGGGCGGTGCTCAAGACAGCGTTCGGGGCCACCATCCTCCTCTCCGGACTGGCCGCCGCGGCCTTCGTGCTGTTCCCCGATGCCATCCTCCACCTGCTGGTGCCGAACAATCCTTACCTGGTACAGATCGCCCCGGTCCTCCAGATACTGGCCCCGACCATGGCCCTGTTCGGCCTGGCCAACCTGTTCATGCTGTACGGCTTGGCCACCGACGGCCACGCCTACATCGTCATCCAGCTGCTCTCCACCCTGGTGCTGTTCGGCCTGGTAGGAGGCATCGCGGCCACCGGGCGGCTGTTCACCGCCGAACTGCTGGCCGAGACCATGGCCCTCACCGGGGTCTTCATAATCGTCATGAGCGCACTGTACCTGTTCGTGGTCGAGCGGGAGTGGAGCCCCCGGCGGGCCTAGGCCCGAGGCAGCAGGACGTGGAACACCGAGCCCTGGGTGTGGTCGCCGGGGACGCGGTTGTCCACCCAGATGCGCCCGTGGTGGCGCTCCACCAGCGCCCGGGCGAGGGCCAGGCTGAGCCCGCTGCCGCGGATCTTCTTGGCCTTGTCCAGGCGGTCGAAGCGCAGGAACAGGAACTCCTTCTTGTCGTCCGGGATGCCACGCCCGTTGTCCTCGAACCGCAGGTGCCAGCACCCGTTCTCCGCTGCCAGGTCGATGCCTACCCGAGGGGATTCGGCGTACTGCACGGCATTGGTCAGGATGATGGTGAACACCTCGCCCAGGCCCTCCTCGGCATGCACCAGGTAGCTTCCAGGCGGGATGCGGTCGGCGATGACCGCTCCCCGGGCCTCACCGACCTTCGACACCGCGGCCACGCTCTCCTTGACCATGTCCCGGAGGTCTCGTGGCAAGGTCGGCCCCAGGGGCCGGGTCTCCAGCTGGCGCAGGGTCCGGGCGGTGTCGATGAGGTGATTGAGCGCCTCGGTCTGACGGAGGGCCGCCCCGACGTAGCGGTGCAGCTTGTCCGGCGGCAGCTCCTGCGCCTCGATCATCTGCAGGTAGCCGTAGACGGCGGTGAGGAAATTAGGGGCGTCGTGGGTCAGCAGCTCGTGGTACACCTCCAGCCGGTCGTTGCGCTTGCGCAGGGTGGCGGCGGCCCGGGCGTACGCGGCGAACAGGCGGACGTACGGCTCCACCGTCGCCGGCTCGGAGGAGGGGCACACGAGCGTCCCGTCCTTGAACGCCAGCACCACCGCGCCCTTCCGGCCCCCCTCGGCCGGGAGCACGGTGAGGTCGTCGGCGAGCAGGGCCGAGGACAGCCGCTCCCGTCCCACCGCCTCCGATGGGTCGTCCGTGGCCATGAATGCCTCCCCCGCCGGGTTGGCCGCCGCCACTGCCAGCTGTTGATCGAGGACGAACGCCGGGAACCACGCTTCTCCGAAGCCCTTCTCCCACAGCCCCTCCGACAGAATGGATACGCTCCGCATCTGCTTCCTCACCTGTCAGAGCACCGCGGGCTTATATCGCTCTCGGTGGTGAAAAGTCATATCAATGCCCGGTGGCCCTCTTTACGCTGGAGAGGCCATGACCTTCAGGAACGAGGTGACCTACGAGCGGGCGAAGGCAGAGGGGCGGAGGGAAGGGTACCACCGGGCCTACGAGCGGGCGGCCGACGACTGGCTGGCCCAGGCCCGGGGGGTGGCGGTGAACTACCCGAACCACATCGGCGGCCTGCCGATGTTCTCCGAAAAGGTGTTCCGTGACCTCAGCCCGGCCGATCAGGACCTGACGGTGGGGCTGTTCCAGCAGTCCTCCGCCGGGGACGTCCGGTGGGCGATAGACTCCGCCCGGGACGCCTTCGAGGAGTGGTCCCGGGAGGACTGGGACCGGCGGGTCGCCCTGTTCGAGCGGGCGGCCGCGCTCATGCGGCGGCGAAAGTTCTACCTGGCCGCGGCGATGACCCTGGACAACGGCAAGCCCCGGCACGAGGCGGTGGGGGACGTCGACGAGGCCATCGACTTCATCGAGTACTACTGCTCGGAGGTGCGCCGCACCAACGGCTTCGAGCGCCTCACCGACCCGGCGTTCCCGGACGAGGAGTCGAGGGTGGTCCTCCGCCCCTACGGCACCTGGGCGGTCATATGTCCGTTCAACTTCCCCCTCGCCATCACCGCCGGCATGACCACCGCCGCGCTGATCACCGGCAACACCGTGGTCCTCAAGCCCTCCTCCTCCGCCCCCCTGCCGGTCCAGCTGTTCTACGAGATCCTGGACGAGGCCGGGCTGCCGCCGGGGGTGCTCAACATGGTGGCCGGCTCGGGGGACGAGGTCGGCGGTGCTTTGGTCCGCAGCAAGGGCATCGACGGGGTGGCGTTCACCGGCTCCCGCGACGTCGGGCTGGGCATCATGCGCGAGTCCCCTCCGGAGCGTCCGGTGGTCGCCGAGATGGGCTCCAAGAACCCCATCGTGGTGTCGGGAGAGGCGGACCTGGAGGCGGCGGTGGAGGGCGTCGTCGCCTCGGCGTTCTCGTACTCCGGGCAGAAGTGCTCGGCCTGCTCCCGACTCTACGTTCACGAGTCGGTGTATGGCACCTTCCTGCCGATGCTGCTGGAGCGGACCTCCCAGCTGGTGGTCGGCGACCCCTTCGACCGCACCACCGACCTCGGCCCGGTCATCACCAGGAAGGCCATGGAGAACTACCTGGCCTGGTCGGAGCTGGCCCGCCGGGACGGGAGGGTCAGCGTGGGCGGGGCGCGGGCCGACGGGCCGGCGCTGGCCCGGGGCTTCTACGTCAAGCCGACGGTGGTCGAGGCCCTTCCCGAGGCCCACGAGCTCATGCGCCGGGAGCTGTTCGTCCCCATCCTGTGCGCCCAGCGGTACCGCTCCCTGCAGGACGCGGTGGCGCGGTGCAACGACACCGACTTCGGGCTCACCGCCGGCATCTTCTCCAACAACGAGGTCGAGGTGAAGTACTTCTTCGACGCCATCCGGTTCGGGGTGGTGTACGCCAACCGGCGCCGGGGCGGCTCCACCGGGGCGATGGTGGGGGCGCAGGCGTTCACCGGGTGGAAGAGCTCCGGCTCCACCGGCCACGGCACCGGCTCCCGCCACTACCTCCCGCAGTTCATGCGGGAGCAGTCGCGGACGGTCGTCCGGCGCTGACATGGCCGGGGCGAGGCTGGTGCTGCCCAACCTGGCCTCGCTGCCCCAGCGCGGCGACCTGGCCGCCCGGTGGGCGCTGGCCCGGCAGCTCGGCCTGGACGCGGTGGAGATGCCCGCCGACCTGGTCAAGAGCCGGCGCGAAGAACGGATGACCGGCCAGCCGATAGGCGCCGTGCCCAATGAGGACGCCGTCGTCCAGCTGTACCGCCCCGGGGCCGGAGCGCGGTACGTGCTGCACACCGACCCCGGCATACCGCGCCGCGACGGCGCCGTGGTCGTCCCGGAGCTGCGGTGGAATGACGACAGATGGACCGCCGCGTACGCCAGCTTCCTTGTCCAAGTGGCCGAGCGTCTGGGTCCGCCCCCGGAGGTGGTCGAGGTCCATGCCGGCCGAGAGAGCAGCGTGGCCGAGGTGGTCAAGGCCATGACCGCTTTGCGCGACCGCCTGTCGGCAGCGACGGGAGCGGCGGTGACGGTGGCGGTGGAGAACAAGCCCGGGCAGGCGGTGGCCACGGTCGACGACATCCTCCGGGCGGCCGAGCTCATGAACGACGAAGACGGCCTGGGCATCATGCTCGACGTCCCCAACTTGTGGAAGGCCGGCCGGCGGAGGGCGGAGCGGGGGATCGGCTCGTTCCCGCACCACCGGCTGGTGGGCATGCACGTGCACGAGAATCATCGCGCTCCAGCCCTCGGCGGGGCGGTGGACTGGCCCTCGGTACGGCAGCTGCTCCAGCGGACCGGCCGTCCCGTCCTCATCAACCCCGAGGTGTTCCACCGCGGGGAGCTGCTCAAGGCCCTGCGCTTCGTCCGGGAGGAGCTGCTGGGGTCGGCTCCAAACCCTCATAAGGGCGGCGGTCCGTAGTAGAGCGCATGTTGGGTCTGGAGGAGGTCATCGGGCTGGAGCTCATCAGCTCCGATGCCCGAGTGGTGGGGACGGTGGAGGGGGTGGGCATCGACCTCTCCACCTGGAGGATCCTCGCCCTGCGGGTCGGACTGCGCCGGGGCCTCGAGGAGTCGGTCGGCCGGCGGAGGCACCTGTTGGCGGTGGAGAAGATCTACGTGTCCACGGCGGAGGTGGACAAGGTATCGGACACCATCATCCTCCGCCGACCGGTCTCCGCGGTGAGCGAGGCCATCTATCAGGACGAGGCTTCCCTGGTCTCCGCCGGGGCGATCATGGGGATGCGGGTCATCTGCTGCAACGCCCGGTACATCGGCATGGTCGACAACCTCATCTTCGATCCCGAGGCCGAGTGGTCGATACCATACCTCCAGGTCAAGCTGGACCGGGAGGCGGTGGAGTCGCTCAACATGCGCCATCCGTTGCTCGTCGCCCCGGTGACGGTCGTCCGCACCGCCGACATCCGGGCCATGGGGGACATGGTCATGCTCAACATCACCCTGGAGGAGCTGCGCAGCTTCCTGGAGACGGGCCCGATGGCCGGAGGGGTCCCTCGGCCGACCGCGCCCCCCGGTGCGGAGGGACGGGATCACTGAGCCAGCCCACGAGCCATCCTTTTTATCCACATCAGGTGATGTCCCACCGTCAGGTGCACTCATGATCGAGACCCACGGGCTGACCAGGACCTTCGGGACCACCACTGCGGTGGACTCCCTGGACCTGAGGATACGCGACGGCGAGGTGTTCGGCTTCATCGGCCCGAACGGCGCGGGCAAGACCACCACAGTGCGCATGCTGTGCTGCCTCATCGCCCCCACTTCCGGAGAGGCCTACGTCCACGGACTGGACGTCCGCGATCCGGAGCAGGCTCTGCTCATCCGGGGCAAGATCGGCCTGCTGCCCGAGATGCCCGGTCTCTATGACATGCTGTCGGCGTACCGCAACCTCGACTTCTACGCCCAGCTGTACGACGTTCCGAAGCACCTCCGGGCCGAGCGCATCGAGTCGCTGCTGCGGACCCTGGAGCTGTGGGACCGGCGGGACGACGCGGTGGGCAAGTTCTCCAAGGGGATGCGGCAGAAGATCGCCATCGCCCGGGCGCTGGTGCACGAGCCCGACTACCTGTTCCTGGACGAGCCGACCTCCGGTCTGGACCCGGAGGCCGCCCTCACCGTGCGCAACTACCTTCTGGACCTCAAGAAGGAAGGGCGCACCATCTTCATCAACACTCACAACCTCGACGACGCCGAGCGGCTGTGCGACAAGGTGGGGGTCATGAAGACCTCGCTCTTGGCCATGGGCTCGCCGGAAGAGCTGGCGGGAATGTTCTGGGGCCGGACCTCGGTGGTGCGGCTGCGGAGCGTGACCCCGTCCATGGTCTCCGCGGTGCGCGCCCTCTCCGGCGTCACTGGCGTCAAGGCCGATGACTCGACCCTGCTGGTCGATGTGACCGACCCTGACGACGTCAACCCGTCGATCCTGAGGGCGCTGGTGGCCCAGGGCGGGGAGGTTCTGTCCCTGGGTGAGCTCCGGCGCGGGCTTGAGGACGTCTACATCAGGCTGATGGGGGGAAGCAGATGAGGCTGGACCGCGTGTGGATCGTGGCCAAGAAGGACATGGCGGAGTTCCGCACCAACAAGTACGTGATGTTCTCCCTGGTGCTCATGCCCCTGCTGCTGGCGCTGGTCCTTCCCATCATCTACCTGGCGCCGTTCACCCTGCTGTCCGAGCCCACTCAGCTCCACGAGCTGGACCTTCCCGACAGTGAGCCGGTGGTCGGGCAGTCGTTCTCGAACACCCACGTCTCCAACATGGTGTTCGAGGACTGCGTCTTCACCAACGTGACCGCGGAGCAGTGCAGGTTCGAGAAGTGCGACATCGGCCAGAGCATGGTCCGTTCGTCGTTCTTAGGCAATAGCACCTTCAGCCATGGGGCGCTCATCCAGTCCAACGTGCTGAACATCACCATGAACTCCACGGTGGCCTCGGACATCCGCTCCATCGGGGGAGAGAGCGAATCGGTGACCTTCCTGAGGCAGTTCATCAACTTCCTGATGCTGTTCTTCATCCTCATCCCGGCCATCATCCCGACGGTCATCGCTTCCTACAGCTTCGTGGGGGAGAAGCTCAATCGCAGCCTGGAGCCCCTGCTGGCCACCCCCACCACCGACGCCGAGCTCCTGGCCGGCAAGAGCCTGTCGATCTTCCTGCCGTGCATCCTGGTCACCTGGCTGACCTTCCTGCCGTTCGTGCTGCTGGTCAACTTCCTGGTGGCCCCGGTGCTGGGCTTCGCCCCGCTGCCCGACCTGTCCTGGCTCATCGGCGTGTTCCTGCTGGCGCCGCTGTTCTGCGTCATGTCCATCGCCCTCAATGTCATCGTGTCGTCCAAGGTCACCGACGTCCGGGCGTCCCAGCAGCTGGGCTCGCTGGTGGTGCTGCCGGTGGTGATGCTGTTCGTGGTCTCCCTGTCCGGCCTGTTCGACCTCGGCCCCCTGGTGATGCTGGCCCTCACCGCCCTGGTGGGGCTGGTGGACGTGGGCATCGCTTACCTGACGGTGAAGACCTTCCGCCGCGAGGAGATCCTAGTGCGGTGGAAGTGATGAGCGAGCTGACGTACCACAAGCTGCTCGGCACCGCCTACCGGCTGTACCGCGAGGGCCGGTACCAGGATGGTATCGATTACCTCAATCGCCACGCCCACAAGGTGGAGGGCAACCGGGCGCAGATCTACAACTTCCTGTACGCCTTGACCGCCCGGGCCGGGCAGACCAACCTCGCCCTGGCCATCCTCCAGGAGGCGGTGGAGGAGCAGGGCTTCTGGTGGTCCGGACGGTACCTGCGCTCGGACGAGGACCTCGAGCCGCTGCGCAAGTACGATGAGTTCGAGCGACTGCTTCGCATCTGCGAGGAGCGGGAGGCGGAGGCCCGGCGTCGCGCCCGTCCCCAGCTGAAGGTCCTCGCCCCCGCGCCGCAATCGGACGCCCGCCTGGTGGTGGCGCTGCACGGCAACCACGACAACAACGCCATCAACGAGCCGTACTGGCGAAAGGTCGCCGAGGACGGCCACGTCCTGGCCCTGGCCCAGTCGTCCGATGAGGACAGCTCCGACGCCTTCGTGTGGAACGACCATGAGGAGGGAGCGAGGGAGCTGCAGGCCCACCTGGCCGAGCTGCACCAGCGCTACGGCATCCCGCCCGAACGCACCGTGCTGGGCGGGTTCTCGGCGGGCGGCCGCGTCGTCCTCTACGCCGCCCTGGTAGGGATGGTGAAGGCGCACACCCTCCTGCTGGTCGGTCCATGGCTGCCGCAGCTGGAGGAGTGGGCGCCTCGCCTGGACGCGCTCAAGGGAACGAACGTCCGCATCGTCGTGGGCGACCAGGACGAGGACTGCCTCGGCTGCTCGCAACGCTTGGCCGAGCTCCTGAACGAGCGCGGCGTTCGCTGCGAGCTCCGCCTGATCGAGGGGCTCGAGCACGACTATCCGGATGACTTCGAGCGGGACATCGAGGCGGCGCTGAGCGACTGAGCGCCCGGCCATCTGATGCACTCAGGACGTAGTACGCGGACCAGATCACGGTAGGCAGAAACGTCTGGATCTCCCCCGCTCCATCATTGTCCCGTAGTGCGCGACCGCCACGTCGCTCGTGAGGATGCCCAGCCTAACTGCCTATATGCGATAATAAAAGAAGAACGGGGCGGGGCCCCGAAGGCGTTTCACTCCTTCTTCCAGCCGGAGATGGCCACCGTGACGATGACGATCACCGCGGTCATCGCGGCGATGATCAGCAGGTTGCCCATCGCCCCGGCGGCGTTGCCGTAGACCATGGCGTCGCGCAGGCCGTTGTTGACGTAGGTCAGCGGCAGCGCCTGGGCGATGGTCTGCAGGTACCCGGGCATGGTCTCCAGCGGGAAGAACGAGCCGGCCAGGAACATCATGGGGAAGGTGATGACCCCCGCTGCGGTCCCCGCCACCTCCTCGTCCTTGACGAACTGGGCGATGATCATGCCGATGGCGGTGAACATCATGGTGGAGAGGACGATGGTGGACAGCGAGACCGCGTCGAAGGTCATCTTCACCTCGTACACCGCGATGCCTGTGATCATGATGGCGGCGATGGAGATGGCTACCATCACTAGCATCCATGCCATCATCCCCACCAGCCACTCGGCGTTGTTCATCGGCGTGGTGGCCAGCTTGCGGAAGATGCCGTTGTTGCGGTACCGGGTCTGGTAGCCCACGATCGACTGGATGGAGATCATCATGACCATCAGGCCGATGGTGCCGGGTAGGAAGAAGTCGATGTAGCTGAAGTCGTCGCTGACGATGCTCCCCGACTTCACGGTGATGACGTTGCTGCCACCGGTGATGTTGAGGTTCACCTGCTGAGTGACGGCATTGACCGCGGTCATCACCGCCATCGCCGAGCCGGCGGTATTGTCCTGCCGCAGCTCGACCGTTACGGGCTGCCGGGTCATGGCGGCGTTGCCGAATCCCTCCGGTATGATGAGCATGTTGGTGATGGAGTTGCGCTCGATGTACGCCGCCGCGTCCTCGTCCGCGGGGACGAGGCGGATGTTCAGCACCCCGGTGGCGTTCAGCCCCTCGATGTACGCCTCGGAGAACGGCGTGCCGTCCTGGTCCTGCACGTACAGGTTGAACGACGAGGCGCCGGTGCCGGAGAAGATGGCCCCGAAGATGAGGATGAGCATGACCGGGAAGAGGATCGTCCAGAACACCGAGCCCGGGCTGCGGAAGAACTGCTTGGCCAGGCCGACGAAGACCACTCCGACGCGGTTAGTCACTGACCTCACCCCCTTCGATGGTGCGGCCGGTCAGCTTGAGGAAGACGTCCTCCAGGGAGGAGCGCTTGAGCACCAGCTCGTCGTACGGCACCTCGCCCTCCTCCAGCAGGTTGACGATGGTCGCCAGGGTGCCCTTGTCGTTCAGGTGGACGGTCACGTCGCCGTTGTTGCGCTGCAGGTCGCCGCCCAGGCTCTTGAGGGCCTCCCATGCCTTTTCCCCGCCGCCCCGGACCACCGCGCTCTTCCGCTCGCCGTGCTGCTCGATGACCTCCCGGGGGGTGCCCATGGCGATGAACTTCCCGCTGTTCATGATGGCCAGCCGGTCCGACAGCACCTCCGCCTCCTCCATATAGTGGGTGGTCAGGATGACCGTCTTGCCCTTGTCCCGGAGGCCCCGGACGACGTCCCACACCTCCCGCCGGGCCTTGGGGTCCAGGCCGGTGGTGGGCTCGTCGAGGAAGACGATCTCGGGGTCGTTGACCATGGCGGTGGCGATGCCCACCCGCTGCTTCAGCCCCCCGGACAGGTTCTTGAAGTACTCGTCCCGCTTGTCCTCCAGGTCGACCAGCTTGATCAGCTCGTCGACGTCCAGGTGGCGGTCGAACATCCCGCCGAAGAAGGCGATGTTCTCCTTCACCGTCAGCAGCTCGAAGGCATTGAACTGCTGCGGGAGCACCCCGATGCCCCGCTTGATGTCCCGGCTCTTCGAACCGAGATCGTAGCCCAGGACGGTGACCTCCCCCGCGGTGGCCTTGCGGATGCACTCGAGGATCTCCACGGTCGTGGTCTTGCCGGCGCCATTGGGGCCCAGGATGGAGAAGACCTCCCCCCGGCGGACGTCGAGGTCGATGCCATCGACGGCGGTGAAGTCGCCGTACTTCTTCACCAGTCCCCGTACGGTGATAACGTGATCGGTCATGCGATGAACCCTCGACGGGCGACACCATGAGAGATATATTAATGCTCTGAGCGCGGAGAAAGCTCTGGAATGTCGGGAGCCGATATTTAGGGCAAGGCTGATTTACCGCCCCAGCGATGGCGGGGCATGGACCGAGAGCGGTACGCCCGGCAGCTCCTCATCCCCGGGATGGAGGAGGGACAGGAGCGGCTGCGCCGCGCCACCGTGGGCATCGCGGGAGTAGGAGGACTGGGTAGCCCGACGGCGATGTATCTTACCGCCGCGGGAGTGGGCCGCCTGGTGCTGGCCGACCCCCAGGTGCCGGAGCTCAGCAACCTCAACCGCCAGTTGCTCCACTGGACCAAGGACGTCGGCGCCGCGCCCAAGGTGGCCTCGGCGGCGGGCAAGCTCCGCGCCCTCAACCCCGAGGTCGAGGTGGTGGAGCGGGCGGTGGAGGTGCGGGAGGACAACATCGCCGAGGTGTTCGCCGGCTGCGACCTCCTGGTGGACTGCCTGGACAACCTTGCCCCCCGGATGACCTTGAACGCCCACGCCCTGCGGACGGGAACGCCGCTGGTCCACGGGGCGGTGGAGGGCTGGCACGGCCAGGTCACCGTGGTGCTGCCCGGTCGGACCCCCTGCCTGGCCTGTCTGTTCCCCCGCCCCCCGGTGGCCAAGCGGACGTTGCCCATCATCGGAGCGACGGCCGGCGTGTTCGGCTCCATCCAGGCCGGGGAGGCGATAAAGGTGCTGACCGGCTTGGGCGAACCGTTAGCGTCCCGGCTGCTGGTGGGCGACCTGCTCAGCCAGTACTGGGAAGTGGTGGAGATCGACCGGGCCGAGGGCTGCCCGGCCTGCTCCTCGTTCACTCGTAGCGGTACTCGATGAGGTTCTGGAGGGTGACGATCGCTGCCCGCACCTGCTCCAGCGCCGCCGCCAGGACCTCGGCGCCATGAGGGGTGAGCTCGTACACCCGTTTTCGGCCCTCCTCGCGCTGGGCGACCAGCCCAGCGTCCTGCAGCTCCTGCAGGGTCGGGTAGATGGAGCCGGGGCTGGGCTTCCAGGACATGCCGGTGATGCGCTCGATCTCCTTCATCAGGGCGTAGCCGTGCATCGGCCGCTCGGACACCAGCTTGAGGATGGCGATCTTGAGGAAGCCAGACCGCAGGCTACGCGAGGTGAAGCTCTGGCGGAACTGCTCGATGATCTCCTCGCGGCTCATGGGCGGCATCACAGGAAGAACAACCTGACGCCCTTAGAGGCACACAGGTCGGCCACCGTCTCCAGGCGGTCCACCACCCCGCCGTAGCGGCGGGCCATGGCCTTGCCCTCCTCGGGCAGCTTCTCGCGCAGCACCTTGCACTCCTCGGACAGCCGCTTGGCCTCCTCGGGGGAGAGCTTCCTCTGGGATTTTGCCAGCTCGGGCACATCGGCCACAATGACGCAGCCGTGCTTGCGGGCGATCTCCGGCAGCATGGAGTTCTCCGGTCCGAACGAGCCGATGCACCCCCGGCCCTTGTCCCAGGACATCACGCACTTGCCGCAGATGGCGTTGGTCTCGTCCAGGGGGATGGTGTTCCACTGTGACAGCAGGTTGTCCTCTCCCGCTTGCTTCTTGACCGCCTCGGCCTTGTCGGCCGGCAATTTCGAAAGCACCACCCAGCCGGTGTACTCCTTCTTGGCCACCGGCCGCAGCTTGGCCACGTCCTCCTCCTTCTTGACCTTCTCCAGCAGGAAGCTTTCCTTGTCGGGGTCGATGCGGTTCCGCTTGAGGAAGCCCTCCCAGTCCGCGCCCATGGCGGCCTTGGCGTCCGCCGTGCTCACGACCTCGTCGTAGTCGGCGCAGGCCTCGTACCCCGTGATGTCGTCCAGGCGGGCCTTGAGGATGTTCAGCTTTCCTTCCTTGCACAGCGACTCGTCGCAATCGAGCTCACAGATAGCAACACTAATTCCCATGATGAGTGCCCCTTCGGGCCGTCTAGCTCGAGGAAACTATATTTGACTTTCCTCGGGACTAGCCCGTTGCGGCACCATCCTCGCCGTCCGCGCCGGGCAGGGCGGCCAGCCACTCCGCCCGGTAGGTCCGCGCCTCCACGACGTAGTAGAGCCCGCCCAGCGCCACCGCCGCCAGTAGGAGGAGGACGAGGGGGCTGTAATCCACCGACGCCTCGACGGCGTCGAGCGTGAGCTCCAGCCGGCCGCCGCGGGTCACCGTCCACACCCACGCGCCGGCCGCTACTGCGGTGGCAAGCCCGAAGGCCAGGCGGGACAATGAGCCCCGGGGGTAGAACCCTATGAAGAAGCTGAGGCCCGCGATCACCGTGCCCAGGACGACGATGGTGGGCACCAGGGCGTCCAGCCCCAGCAGGACGATGTCCTCCTCCCTCACCGCCTCCACCAGCAGGACGGCGGTCCCGAGCACCAGGAGCAGGGGGAGGACGATGAACTTGACCGCGGCCCCCGCCGCGGCGAGGACCCCCCGGCCCACCCTGCCGTGGCGCAGGGCGAACTCGTTCACGGCGCTCCCTCCCACTGGTAGGTCCGGTCGAAGTGCACGGTGGCCCCCAGGCAATCGAGGCCCAGGCCGACCACGAGCTCCTGCGGCTGCTCCAGCAGCGAGGCCGCCGCACTCGGGTCCACCGAGATGCGCAGGACGCCGTCGTTGGAGGGCTGCAGGACGAGGTCCGTGCTGCCCGACCCGAGGACCGCGGTGGCGGTGCCCACCGTCGCCCGCAGCTCCGCGGCCTGCCCCTGGACGAGCTCGGACGCGGTGAAACTGTAAGGCAACAGGAGGTCGAAACCGGTGCCGTTGGCCTGCCAGTCCGCGGCCGACGGGTCGAACTGGAGGTCGCCGACCAGGGGCTCCCAGTCCATGGGCTCGATGAAGTTCACCGTCGTGCTCACCAGGCCCAGCGAGTACCCGGCCTTGACCTCAACCTCCACGTCCAGCCGGGCGCCCTCGAACACCAAGGCGGCCAGGCGGCCATGGTCGACCTCGTCGGGATCCACGGTGAAGGTGGGGTCGAGGCGGGTGGTCTCCCTCGCCGGCACGTCCCTCGGCGCGGAGGTGCCCTCGGCCAGCAGCGCGCCCTCGGCGCTCGCCCGCATCGTCACCTGGACGTCGCGGAAGGCGAAGAGGCCGCCGTTGCGGACCTCCACCGGCACGGTCACGACGATCGTCCCGTCCTCGAAGGTCACCTCCCGGGCGCCCTCGGCCACCTCGACGCTCAGCCCACCGGTCGCCAGCGGCACCGCGCTCAGCAGGACGACGGCCACGACGGTCAGGGTCACGGCATAGGCGGCCGCACGGACGGAGAAGGTCCTCCAGTGCACAATGAGGATATGGTGGCGGGGTAATAAGCAGTTGCGGGCCAGCCTTTTAGGCGTGGGAGACAAACAAATAAATCGTCCTCCGACCCATCGCCGGGGGGATGGAAGACGAGGGAATCGAGTGCCCGGTGTGCGACCGGAGGATCGACCCCGAGGCGACCGTCTGCCCGGGGTGCGGGACCGACTTCTGCCTCCACGACATGGACGAGCTGAGGGCGGTGGTGTGCGAGCTCGACCGCCCCACCCCGGCCGCCGAGGTGCCCGCCGCGGAATGCACCGCGGCCAAGGCCGCTCCCGCTCCGGTCGAGGAGGCCGAGCCGTCCGAGAGGAAAGGCCTCCTTTCCAAGTGGCTCAAGCGCCGGTGAGCGTAAGTTAATTTTACGCGGTCTAGGATGGTGGTGGGATGAGCGAGATCCGCGTGAGGAAGCGCCACCGCTTGCGTGAGAAGGAGATCAAGGTCCTGTCGGAGGAGCTCTCCCAGCGGCTGGGGGTCGACGCCTTCCCGCCCGGGACGCCCGTGGACCGGGCGGAGAGCTCGGAGTTCGACATCATCTTCATCAACAACCTCGCCGAGGCCATCGTCTACCAGGGCAAGCTCTTCCTGACCGTGCGCGGCCTGCTGCGGGTGCGGCCGACCAAGGCCGCGGTCACGGTGGACATGGGCGCCGTTCCTTACGTCACCAAGGGCGCCGACGTCATGGCCCCAGGCATAGTGGACGCCGACCCCGAGGTCCGGCCGGGCGACCTGGTATGGGTCAAGGACGTCAAGAACGGAGTTCCCCTGGCCATCGGGGAGGCGCTCATCAGTGGGGAGGAGATGAAGGCCAAGGGCCAGGGCAAGGCCATCAAGAGCATCCACTTCGTGGGCGACAAGCTGTGGAAGCTTGACGAGGAGTAGGCCGGCGGCGCAGGCAGGGAAGCCAGTGCGCCGCTGGCGCCTGGCCGAGGACATGTTAAAAGATAAATATCCAACATCGTATTCCCTTAGCCGAGGGATGCAGCTTGGCGTTGCTTAGCAGGAAGCCTTTCGGCAAGGCGAGGGAGGACGTGCCTACGGTAGAGACGGACCAGTACATCGACCTGGGGTCCATGTACTTCGAGGGCGAGGGCTCTGCCGGCGGGAAGGGCATGATCAAGATCGCGGAAGTTTACCGCTACGAGGACCTCAACGAGATCACCCAGCCGGTATACGACGGCGCGGTGGTCATCATCGACTACGCTCCCATCGCCAACGACACCGACACCCTGCGCCGCATCACCAGCGAGCTGAAGTCGGTCGCCCGGGACACCAACGGGGACGTCGCGGCCATCGGTCACGACCTCATCGTGGTGGCGCCCAACGGCATTCGCATCGACCGGAACAAGATCAAGGGCGGCTTCCACTGAGCCCCTCGGGGCCGTGAGGCCCCGTTCTCGACCGGAGCGCCGAGCGGCCGCTCATGACCATGGGCGGCCTGGGGCGTGCCATGGGCAGCGTGCCTCTGCCCGGCAGAGATATATAGCATTCTGGTTATTTTATCGTCCGTGCCAGGCTACAAGGTCATCCACGACAGCGTCCACGGTACGGTGAGGGTGGAAGGCCTCTTCCTCGGCCTGCTGGAGCGCCCGGAGATGCAGCGCCTGCACGGCGTCCACCAGCTGGGCCTGGCCTACCACGTGTTCCCGGGCGCTAACCACACCCGGCTGGAGCACTCCCTGGGCACCTACCACCTGGCAGGGCGGATGGCCTCGACCCTGGAGCTGTCGGAGGACGACCGGAGGACGGTGCTGGCCGCCGCCCTGCTCCACGACATCGGGCACACCCCGTACTCGCACACCCTGGAAGAGGTCATCCACCACCGGCTGGGCAAGGACCACATGGACGTGTCCAAGGACCTCATCGTCGGTGACTTCCGTCCGTACGAGGGCCGGGACCGCGAGATCGTGGGCGACGTGCCTCCGCTCCCCGAGGTGCTGGAGGCCGGCGGCGTCGACCCCGCCGAGGTCGCCGACCTGGTCACCTCGGCGCGCACCATCGACCGCAGGCAGAGCACCCTGGCGGTGGAGGACGGGCAGGCCCACTTCGGCCAGCGGGAGTTCCTCCACCAGATCATCTCCGGCCCCCTGGACGTGGACCAGATGGACTACCTGCTGCGGGACGCCCACTATACCGGGGTGGCGCACGGCACCATCGACACCGACCGGCTGCTGCAGACCATCATGGTCCACCACGGCGAGCTGGTGGTCCAGAAGGGCGGCCTGGTGGCCGTCGAGGGCCTGCTGGTCGCCCGGTCGCTGATGTACACCTCGGTGTACTTCCACAAGACGGTGCGCATCGCCGAGATGATGCTGTGCAAGGCGGTGGAGGCCGCCCCCCCGGAGGTGCTGGAGGAGGCGTTCGTGGACTCCGACTGCGCCCTCGCCGCCAAGCTCATGGCGGCCGGCGGGGCTCCGGCCCGCCTGATGACCCAGCTCCGATACCGCCGCCTGTACAAGCGGGCGGTCATGCTCCCCCTCTCCGGCCTGGACGACGCCATGGCCGAGCAGCTAATCGCCCTGACCGCGTACTCTCGCCGAAAGGCCAAGGAGCGGGAGATCGCCGACCGGGCCGGGGTGAGCGAGGAGGAGGTCATCCTGGACATCCCCGAGCGGGCGCTGCTGCTGTCCGAGCCCCGCATCGGCAAGACCGACGTGGCCATCCTGGACGGCGACCGGGTCAAGCCGCTCTCCCGCTACAGCCCTCTGGCCAAGGCCATCCAGTCGCGCAGCGTGCACGACTGGGCGGTGATGGTGTCCACCCCCCTGCGGAACCGTGAGGCGGTGGAGCGGGCGGCGCTCAAGGCGCTGTTCGATTAGCCCTTCATCACGCCCAGCGGTGACAACCTGGCCACCCGGCGGGACAGCCCTGCGCCGACCACCACTGACACCACGTCCTCGATGCTCTTGTAGGCCTCCGGAGCCTCCTCCAGGATGCCGTCCTTGGTGGCCGACTTGAGGTAGATGCCCTTCTCCTCGAGGTCATGCCGGATGCCCTGCACGGTGAAGGACTTGAGGGCCTGGGAACGGGACATGACCCGGCCGGCGCCGTGGCAGGTGGAGCCGAAGGCGTCCTGCATGCCCCGGTCCTCTCCGACCAGCACGTACGAGCCGGAGCCCATGTCCCCGGGGATGAGGGCCGGCTGGCCGACCGCGCGGTACCGCGCCGGGACCTCCGGGTGGTCGTGGGGGAACGCCCTGGTGGCGCCCTTGCGGTGAACGTACACCCGGCGCCGCCGTCCGTCCACCTGGTGGTCCTCCACCTTGGCGATGTTGTGGGCGACGTCGTACACCTGCCGCAGCCCGAGCTTCTCGGCATCGGTGCGGAAGTGCTCCTCGAACGACTCCCGGATCCAGTGGAGGATCATCTGCCGGTTGGCCCATGCGTAGTTGGCCCCGCAGGACATCGCCTTGAAGTAGTCCTCCCCTTCCTTGGAATGGATAGGGGCGCAGGCCAGCTGACGGTCCGGCAGCTGGATGTTGAGCTGGCGGACCGACCTTTCCATCACCTGCAGGTAGTCGGTGGCGATCTGGTGGCCGGCCCCCCGGGAGCCGCAGTGCACCGTCACGGTGACCATGCCCTCCCGCAGCCCGAACGCCTCCGCCGTCCGCTCGTCGTACACCTTGTCCACGAAGTCGACCTCTAGGAAGTGGTTGCCTGAGCCCAGCGAGCCGACCTGCGGGATGCCCCGCTGCTTGGCCTTGGAGCTCACGGTGGAGGGGTCGGCGCTCTTCATCCGGCCACCCTCCTCGGTGGTCTCCAGGTCCTCCGGCCAGCCGTAGCCCTTGTCCACCGCCCACTCCGCTCCCCGGAGGAGGATATCGTCGATCTGGGCCGCCGCCACGTCGACCACCCCTCGCGAGCCCACCCCGGCGGGGACGTTCTTGAACAGGGTGCCGATGAGCTCCTTGATGCCTGGCTTGACGTCCTTGACCTCCAGGTCGGTGCGTACCAGGCGGACGCCGCAGTTCGACACGATCATCCCGTCGGCCACGAAGTTGTGCGTGCCGTCGACCGTGAAGTCGTAGACAGGACCGTCGTACGGGACCGCCTGGACCGAGGCGACCTCGTCGTACAGGCAGCCGGTCCGGTCGAGCTGGGCGAGCTCCTTCTCCAATAACTCGTTGAAGGGGACAAAGTCGAGCGCTATCCTCTGTCCAGCGTTCTCGTAATAGTGCCGTTCGATGAAGCGCGGGTTGACGCCGTCGCCGACCAGAAGGGCTTGGACCTCGCTGAGCTTCAGCCCCTTCCTCTTCAGCTCCTTGGTGCGCTCCGCGGCCCTGGCCCTGCGCGCGTGCATCTCCTTCTTGAGAAGCATGTACTTGACCGCGACCTCCGCGAGCCTGCTCTTCCTCTCCGAGTACTCGTAGCCGATGGTGCGGTACAGCCTGATCACGTTGTCCTCGTTCGACCGGATGAGCAGCCTCAGCCGGGAAGTGCTCCCGTGCCGGTTGCGGTGCTCCTTCCTCTCGCTGATCCTCGCCGTCTCCACGCCAAGCTCCTCCAGGAGCTGCATCAGGTCGATGAGGTACGCCCTTGCCGCCTCAATGTGGTCGTCGTTCTTGTTCTGGGCGAAGACAGGCATGAGGAAGCAGGTCTTGGACATCGCCGAGGGCGCCGTCAGTTCCGCGCCGAAGAGGCCCGCCAGGAACGCCCGCTTGATGGCCAGCGGTCCCTTCATGATCCACTCGGGGACCCTGTGGTCGGACTCGGTCTTCCGGCCGACCGGCATCCCCCTCTCCAGGAGGAGGTCCGCGAACGGCCTTGAGTGGACGTGGAGCTCGCAACACTTGGCCGTGAACTCGACCAGGCCGTACTGGGTCGGGATGCTGTGGTCCCTCGTCCTCTCGTATATCGCCGAGCGGTGGCCGAGCTCGCGCAGGTCCGCCTGCATCTTCTCCATGTCCGCCCGGGTGCCGTAGGCGCAGGCCTGCAGGCGCTTTCCCGTCCGGTAGAGGGCGCCGTCGCCGAGCATGTAGCCGAAGATCTTGGCGAGGATGACCTCCTTCCTGTCGACACCGGGGTCGATCTCCACGCCCTGGAAGTAGCTCACTCCGACCTGGTCCCCTGGCCTCAGGAACATCGCCGACCTCATCCCGGAGCTGGTCAGGAGGGGATGGTCCTCGGTGCACCGGATCTCCAGGCCGGTCCGGGTGGTGATCCTCAGCACCCGCTTGTCATTGGCTTTCCTCATGAACGCTGACGGCCTCTTGCCGACCAGGCCGTTCTCCAGCGACATGATCGGCGTCCGGCCGCCCAGGAGCCCCAGCGTGAAGCCGTCGTTCGCCTGGATGGAGGTGCTGAACTCCTTCTCGAAGTCCTCTATCCTCATCCACCCGCCGAGATCGGTGCTCACCTTCGCGCCAGTGCAGAGGCAGTTGATGTCGAAGCCGATGCCCCCGGGCGAGATGACCCCCTCCTCGGCGTCCAGGGCGGCCACGCCTCCGATCGGGAACCCATATCCCCAGTGGATGTCGGGCATGGCCAGCGACGGGCCGACGATGCCCGGCAGGGTGGCCACGTTGGCCGCCTGCTCGGGAGCGTTGTCCTCGCGGAGGGAGGGGACCATCGCCTCGGAGGCGAAGATGATGGCGTCGGTCCTCATGCCTTCCTTGTAGCTGCGCGGGATGCGCCAGCGGAAATCGTCCACCTTCTCCAGCGGTCCAGTGTAGGCCATGTCAACCGTCCCGACTATGACCGCGCCTCGATTTTAACTTTGGCGCACCGCGCACCCCGGAGGCCGGGCCTTCCGGCGAGGGCAGGCATCCCTCATCTTTCCCGATATCTAGTGGAATTCTTTTTATCCAACTTGATACTGTTATTTTCCAGGGGAAGTCATTGGATGCGGTTCTGACGCGTCAATACCGCCGGATGGAGGCAGAGGTGCGGCCGTACCGTACGGGCGACGAGCAGCGGATCGTCGAGTTCCTGGAGAGGTACACGGGCTGGCCGGCCGCCACCGTGGAGGTGCCCAAGGTGGACCACTGGCGATGGAAGTTCCTTTCCAGTCCGGTGGGCTTTCCCCTGGTGTGCATCGCCGAGGGCGGCGGGGAGATCCTCTCGCACTGCGCCAGCATGCCCACGCTCATCAGCGTCGACGGGAAGGAGGTGCTGGCCTCCCAAGGGGTCGACCTGTGCACCCATCCCCAGTACCGCGGCCAGGGGCTCATCGGCCGGGTCATGCAATGCCGCAACCGCATGAAGGAGGAGCGGGGGGTGGCCCTCGACTACGGGTTCCCTAACCGCGCGTCGTACCACCTCAGCATGGCCAAACAGGGCTTCCGCGACCTGGCCATGGAGATGGTGCAGCACCAGTTCATCGTCGACCGGGAACGGTTCTTCCGCAAGGTCCCCCTCGGGGCGCTCAAGCGTTTTGGCTACGCCTCCTTGGTGACGCTGAGGCGGTCCCTCGGCCCTCGCGGCCGCACCGACCTGGAGATAGAGGCGGTGGAGCGCTTCTCCGCCGACGCCACCGCGCTGTACGAGCGGGCCCGGGACCGCTTCGACCTCATCGCCCGACGGGACGCCGACCACCTCAACTGGCGGTATGGCGACCTGCGGGGAGGCCGCTACCTTAGGAGGGCAGTGCGGGAGGACGGCCGCCTGCTCGGCTATGCCGTCCACAAGGTCGAGGACCGGGACGGAACAGTCTACCTGGACGTGGTCGACGTGCTGGTAGAGGACGGTCGCGACGACGCCCTGGCCGCCCTGATGCTGGACGCCCTGGATACCGCCTATCGGAGCGGGGCAGAGTCGGCGCTGTGCTGCCTGCCGCAAGGACACCCATACGGCCGCACGCTCCAGGACCTGGGGTTCGTGGCCCAGCCCCGCCTGACCGGAGACATGCCAATGCGCATGATCTGGTTCGACCGCGGGCTCGCTGACCTCAGCCTGCTCGGACGGGACGGACTGAACGGTCACGTCACCCTTGGAGACACCGACTGGGTGTGAGCCTATTATCCCTTGCAGATAATCTAATGCGACAAATTTATCTAGACGCGCCGGACTGTGAGCGCGGATAAGGAATGGCCGTAACACTGTATGCCATGCTCCCCCTGGCCGTCACCGTGCTCTCGCCAGGCCTGGGGCTGTACGTCCTCTCCCGGAACCCGTACCTGCGGGCGGGGAAGGCGTTCTTCCTCACCATGGTGCTGGTGGGCACCTTCGGCCTGTGCCACTACGCCCTCCTGGTCTCCCCGGACCCCGAGACGGCGCTTGCCAGAGGCTCCCTGGCCATGTTCGTCGGGATACTGGTCTTCGGCTCGCTGTGGTACCTCACCGCCCTCCTCCCCTACGCCCGAGGCCGCTCCTGGCCGGCCGAGCACCCCCGCCCGTTCTGGGGTGCGGTCATCGTCCTGGCCTTCCTCGCCGGGGCCGCGGTCGACCAGGTGGTCATGACCGAGGTGGGGTACGGCCTTCCCCTGACCCCTGCGGTGTTCGCCGGTGAGCTCATCGGCCTGCTGCTGGCCTTGGGCGCCACGGTCACCGCCGCGACTGTGGGCTGGAGATCTCAGAACCGCCGCTTCCGGCGGCAGTGCGCCCTCCTGGCCATCATCCCCCTGCTCCCCTACGTCGTGCCGTTCATCCAGTTCGCAGGCGGGAAGATACCGCTGGTCGCCCCGGCCTTCCTGGGCATGGGCCTCGCCTACGCCTACCTGGTGCTGGAGCACCGCATCTTCACCATCGCCTTCGCCAGCCACCGCCCCGATCGGAAGACCATCGCCCCGGGCGGGGCCATCCTGGTCAAGGGCCGAGACCCCCAGTCGGCCTACCGCCTGTTCGCCGAAGAGGTCCGGGCGGGAGCCTCCGGCCTGGTGGTGGGGCGGGCGCACCCGGACATGGCGCGAGAGGCGCTCGGCCTTCCTGACGTCCCGTTCCTGTGGCTCTCCAGCCAGCCCGGTCCCGACCACATCGACCCCACCTCGCTGGGGATCCTGCAGCACAGCATCACCGGCTTCATCAGCAAGGGCAGCCAGGCGGTGGTCCTGCTGGATGGCGTGGAATACCTCATCACCTACAATTCCCTGGACAAGGTCCTGCGGATGCTCTACGCCGTACGGGACACGGTCACCATCGCGGGCTCCAAGCTCATCATCCCCCTGGACCCGCTCACCCTGAGCGACCGGGACCTCGCCCTGGTGGAGAAGGAGTTCCAGGTCCAGGCCGCCGAGGCCTAGTCTTGTCAAAGATGGTGCAAAAAAGGGGCCGGGTCCGAGATTTGAACCCGAGTCTGGGGATCCACAGTCCCCAAGGATAACCAAGCTACCCTAACCCGGCCATGGTGGGATGACCTCATCGCTTGGTCATAAATAAATGTTTTCTTCCCCCGGGCCCTCTGGCGTCCCCGTGCTGGACGCCCGCCCCGCCGGGTGGGCAGGGGGTCAGAAAAAGAACACCTGCGGGCCGTTGTGTATGCCAGCATACATAACCGTTAAGTGCGCGTCGATTTTAGTGAGCCTGAACAACCATGAAGAGGGACATCCTTTCGATCTTGGACCTTCCCGATATCCGGGAGGTCTTGGCGCGGGCGGCGACACTTAAAGCGGGCCAGGGCACCGGCAGGGAGCTTGCCGGCATGAGCCTGGCCATGATCTTTGAGAAGTCCAGCACCCGCACCAGGGTGTCCTTCGAGGTGGCCATGACCCAGCTCGGAGGCCACGCCATCTTCCTCAACCAGAAGGACAGCCAGCTGGGGAGGGGGGAGACCATCCCCGACACCGCCCGGGTCCTGGGCCGGTACGCCGACGCCATCATGTACCGGGCGTTCAGCCACGCCAACATGGCTGAGCTGGCCAGGTTCTCCTCGGTCCCGGTGATCAACGCCCTGGACGACCTCGAGCACCCCTGTCAGATCGCCGCCGATCTGCTCACCGTGCAGGAGCACAAGGGCCGGCTGGAGGGGCTCAAGCTCGCCTACGTCGGGGACGGCAACAACGTGTGCAACTCCCTCCTGCTGGGAGCGGCGATGGTCGGCATGCACGCCGCGGCGGCCTGCCCGCCCGGGTACCAGCCCAACGCCGGCCTGGCGGCCAAGGCCAAGGAGCTCGCCGCGGCCAGCGGGGTGCGCTCCGAGGTGCTCACCGACCCCGTCAAGGCGGTCGAGGGCGCGGACATCGTGTACACCGACACCTGGGTGTCCATGGGCCAGGAGGAGGAGGTGGCCCAGCGCAGGAAGACCTTCCTCCCCTACCAGGTCAACGGCGCCCTCATGGCCAAGGCCAAGGAGGACGCCATCTTCATGCACTGCCTCCCCGCCCACCGGGGATGGGAAGTGACCGACGAGGTGATGGAAGGGCCGCACAGCGTGGTGTTCGACCAGGCGGAGAACCGGCTGCACGCCCAGAAGGCCATCCTGCTCGCGGTGCTCAACCGCTGAGCTGCGCGCGCAGCAACTCGTCAGCCCGGCGGAGGAACTCCTCCTCCCGGCCGGTGGGCACCGCCGCCCCCGCTGCGACGTTGTGGCCGCCGCCCGAGCCTCCCACCGCCGAGGAGGCCGTCCGCAGCACCGCCGACAGGTCGAGGCCGCGCCGCACCAGCTCTCTGGTGCCGCGGGCGGAGACCTTCACCCAGCCGGCATCGTCGGTCGCCTGGGCGAAGGCGAACAGCGGGCGGTCGGCGGGGACCTCGGACCCCAGCAGCATGCCTGCCACGATGCCCACGATGGTATCCTCGATCTGGTCCTGCCCGTGGAAGTACCGCAGCGTGGGCATGGCGTCGTCCTGGCGCACGGCGAAGCGAGGGTCCTCGCGCACCAGCCGCAGGGCGGCCTTGAGGGCGGCGCGGTGGTCGTCCTGCAGCTGCAACGCCTCGTTCAGTTTCTCCCCCCGGTCGCCCAGGCACACCGCCAGGCCGACCGCCGCCCGCTCGTGGCGGCCGCAGGCGTTGAGCAGCGTGGCCAGCTCCTTGGCGTCCAGCAACGCGCGGGCATTGGGGCGCCAAGCCTGATCGTCCACGTCGACCCCCGCACCCTCGTTCAGCCAGCCCTCCGGCGCGTTCACCAGGCGAGGGTCGAGCTCGTACGCCTCGCCCACCAGCCGGCGGACCGCCCGCGCCCCCTGTCCGCAGTCGAGCAGGCGGGCGCACAGCTCCGAGGCCACCCGCCGGCGCTCCTCGTCGCTCAGGCCGCCCCAGGTGCGCCAACGCTCGCCGTCCCGCAGCTCGATCCCCAGCTCGCTGAGGAAGTCGAGGCACAGCAGGCGGTCCTCGTCATCGGCCAGGTCGGCGCGGCGGAACGAGATCTGTGTCGACCTCAGCACGGGCAGGAGGGCGGGGTCGGTGGAGAACTGGAGGAACGAGTGGAGGGGCCGGGTCTGCCGGCCGAACAGCCGAAGGTCGGTCCGCGCCCGCACCCGGCCCGCGGCCACCGCGTCATCGAGGATGCGGCGGTTGTAGCCGACCAGGCGGCCCTCGGCGTTGTCCTGGAGGTCGCCCACCGCCCCGACGATGGCCAGGGCGGCGAGGTCGGTGCTGCGGGCGTCCATGGCCTTCGCCACCGCGTAGGTCGCTCCCGCCCCCGAGACCTCGGTCGCCCCGTCCAGGCCGAACAGGTGCGGATTGACGTGATGGCCGCCGAAGGCGAACAGGTCGGCCTGACCCTTGGGCGGGGCGGCGTCCGGCCGGTGGTGGTCGCTCACCACCACCTTGGCACGGTCCAGCGTCGAGAACGAGCCGCTGCCCAGGTCGACCAGCCAGACGAGCTCGCGGTCGTCGGCGTTGATGCGCGCCACCTCGACCTCGTCGAGCTTCTTGGCGAAGCGGACCTCGTGCTCCACCCCGGCGCGGGACAGCGCGGCCGCGGCGATGGCCCCGGCGGTGATGCCGTCGGCATCGATGTGCGCCACCACCGTCACGCTGCGGGCCCGCCGCAGCGCTGCCGCCGCCTCCCCCGCCGCCCGCTCGAACCTGTCGACGTCTGCCATGGACCTCACCGCCCATCGAGGAGGCGGCACTTCAGCGTTTCGTACACCTGCTCGGCCAGGGGGACCAGGTTCTCGGTGTCCTCCTGGTTGTACTTCTTGAGCAGCTTGAGGGCGTTCTCTCGCCCCCTCCGCTCCCACACCCTCCACAGGTACACCGCCTCCTCCCCGGTGACGAACTCCACCTCCCTCGCCCGATGGATCCCGACCTCCTTCTCGATCTTCTTGAGCCCCCCGGTGAGGCCCACCCGCCGGCAGGCGTGGCGGAGGTCGTAGTGGGGGACGCGAGGCATTGCCAAAGGGAAGTGATACTGCAGGATGGGCAGGTCGAAGGAGGAGCCGTTGAAGGTGACAAGCATCTTCACCCCCTCCAGGGCGCGGGCCAGCGCGGCGGCGTCGAGGTCCTGGCCCCGCACCAGGGTGGTCGTCCTCCCGGCCCGGTGGATGCCCACCACCGTGACGTTGGAGTAGGCGCTCTGTCCGTCGGTCTCGATGTCCAGGTAGGCACAGTCTTCGGCGAACCGCCCGTACAGGCGCCAGTGCTCCACCGTCGGAAGGATCTGGGAGAAGTAGTCGGTGCGGCCCAGGCCGAGGAACCGGTCCGCCCTCGTAAGATGCTCGTCCAGCCTCGCCTTCCGCGCCTCGGACAGGCCGTCGATGCGCCGGGCGTCCAGGAAGTCCGCCCAGTCCACGATGCCCTTCTTCCAGAGGCCCGCCTCGGTCCGGCAGCCGATCGACGGCAGGATGAGGAAGGTCCGGCGGATCACGGCGGTGGTGATGCGGCCGAAAGGATGATACCGTTTTCGGGGGGCTCCCCGAAAGTGACGGGCCTCCCCGGACAAACTTCTAATAGCGCAGGACTTTGATTCAACCGCCCAGGCCTAGGGGCCGGGGCAAGGGATGCACATGGACGAGCTGGAAGTGATGCCGGGGGTCAGGATCACATCGCACCAGTGCCTGTGGCTGCCCGAGGAGGCCACGGTGGTGGTGGCCGACCTGCACATCGGGTACGAGAGCGCCCTGGAGGCCGACGGCATCCACATCCCCCGCATCCAGACCGCCGCCGTCCAGGAGGCGCTGGACGGCATACTGGAGCGCTTCTCCCCTGACAGGGTGGTGGTGGCCGGGGACCTCAAGCACGAGTTCAGCCGCAACCTGGGCCAGGAGCTGCGGGACGTCCGCAAGGTCATCGACGAGCTGAGCCGTCAGGTGGAGGTCATCGTGGTCAAGGGCAACCACGACAACTACCTCGAGAACATCGTCTCCCGCATCGAGGTGCCGGTGGTGGAGAAGCACGTCCAAGGCGGGGTCACCATCGTCCACGGCCACGCCCCCTGCTCCTCTCGTCCCTTGGTCATGGGGCACGAGCACCCCTCGGTCAAGATCGTGGACCGGGTGGGCGCGTACCTCAAGCTGCCGTGCTTCATGCACCTCAAGGAGGAGGGGATCATCGTCCTTCCCGCGTTCAGCCCCCTCGCCAGCGGTACCGATCTCACCGGGGTGCCGTCGCGTGACTACCTGTCGCCGATCCTGCGGGAGCTTGACGTGCGGGGAGCGGACATCTACGGGTGCAGCGACATCGGGCTGATCCCGCTCGGCAACCTGTCGGTGCTCGAAGGCCTCCGCCTGTGAACCGTAGGGCGCTGCGGAAAACATTCCCTTAATACTATATTTAGTAAGCAAGGCGCTATTTAACGGGCCTTAATGCAGATGAAACAATGTAACAATCGTTGCAGCCACGCCGACGAGTCAGATAGCAAAAAACCACCCCTTCGAAATCATGGATGTATCATCCATCCATGAGAGGATTTATAGTGAAGCAACCTAATCCTTTGGTCAACTCTTTAATAATCCTGAGGAGGGAATCAGAGCATGAGCAACGAAATACTTGAGAAGCTAGCAGACGTTGTTGTGAAGGGAAAGATTAAGGAGGCCAAGCCCCTCGCCGAGCAGGCCCTCGCCGCCGGCGTGGACGCCAAGACCATCATTTTCGACAGCCTGAGCAAGGCCATGGGAGTAGTCGGTGAGAAGTACGAGAGCAAGCAGTACTTCCTGCCCCAGGTCCTGTTGTCCGCTCAGACCATGTACCAGGCCCTTGATGTGACCCTCCCGAAGCTGAAGGTCGACGCCAACGCCGTTCCCGGCAAGGTCGTCCTCGCTGTCGTCGAGGGTGACGTTCACGACATCGGTAAGAACATCGTCAAGGCGATGCTGACCGGTGCCGGTCTGACCATCTTCGACCTCGGCCGCGACGTCCCGGTGAAGAACATCGTCGAGAAGGCCAAGGCCGAGCAGGCCCAGGTCCTCGCCACCTCCACCCTGATGACCCCCACCCTGGCGGGCATGAAGGAGGTCGAGCGCATGCTGAAGGAGGAGAACCAGAAGGGCAAGGTCAAGACCATCATCGGTGGCGGCGCGACCTCCAAGGAGTTCGCCTCCCAGATCGGTGCCGACGCCTGGGCCTACGACGCCGTCGAGGCCGTGGCGGTCGTCCAGGGTCTGCTGAAGAAGTAAATCCTTTACCTTCAAACCCAGGAAGGCTTCGGCCTTCTTTCCTTTTGTTTTTTCCTTTCGAGCACATTTAACTTTCCGGCGCTCCAATCCTCCGCACGTGCCATCGTCACAAGGCCCCGAGGCCGCCCAGGGCAGGGGCAGCGAATATACTTCTATCATGGGAGCAGGGAGGCGGACGAGGTGAGGTCGGAGGACCCCCCTGCCTCGAGGCGGACCCGAGCCTTCGACGGCATCGAGGTGGAGCTGACCAACCAGGAGAAGGTGCTGTTCCCCCGGGACGGGTACACCAAGGGGGACCTCGTCGACTACTACGCCCGCGTCGCCCCGGTGATGCTGCCGTACATGCGCGGAAGGCCGGTGACGATGCTCCGCTTCCCCGACGGCATCGACGGGGAGAGCTTCTTCCAGAAGGACGCATCCCCCTACTTCCCGGACTGGCTGCGACGCGTGGCGGTGGGGAAGAAAGGCGGCACGGTCGACCACGTGGTCTGCGACAAGCCCGCCGACCTGGTGTACCTGGCCAACCTGGCATGCATCACCCCGCACCTGTGGCTGAGCCGGGAGGACGCCCTGGATCGCCCCGACCGCCTCATCCTGGACATGGACCCGGGGAAGCAGGGCTTCGGGGTGGTCAAGGAGGCCGCCCTCCTGGCCCGCGAGCTGCTCTCCGACGCCGGCCTGACCAGCTTCGTCATGACCACTGGCTCCCGCGGCCTCCACGTGGTGGCGCCGCTCGATCGCTCCGCCGACTTCGACCGGGTCCGGGCGTTCGCCCAGGCCATCGGCGAGGAGATGGTGCGGCGCGACGGCCGCCTGACCACCGAGCGGTCGATCGAGGCGCGGGAGGGCCGCCTGCTGGTGGACACCTTCCGCAACGCCTATGCCCAGACCGGGGTGGCGCCCTACGCGGTGCGGGCCAAGGACGGCGCCCCGGTGGCCGCCCCGCTGCGGTGGGAGGAGATGGAGGACCCCCGGCTGGGGCCCCAGAGCTTCAACATCCGCAACATCTGGTCGCGTCTGGAGGACGACCCCTGGAAGGACATCGACCGTCACGCCGGCGCCGTTCCCCCACGCTGACCGGGTAGAAGACCGTCCACAACGTCAAGTTGGTCCTTTCCCCGATGACTTCAACTTCCAACTATACCGCCCGTTCTCGGTACCAGAGGTCTACGAGCATCAGGAGGAGGCGTTGGAGCGGGCCCGCCGTCTCGTCACCGAGCACGTACGGGAGGGAGCGCAACTGTCTGGCGCCCACAACGTCCGGGCGTTCGCCGACATCATCGAGCTCGGAGCCCTGCACGTATCTCGTCGGAAGCTAGGTGTTGATGCGGACAAAGGCTCGAGCCAGAGCTGTGGGGGGGCACAACGATTGTTCATACCAGCTGACGAAAACTAATTATATAGTAATCCCAATTGCCAACTAATCAACTTCGAGTTTGATGAGGAAAGGAGGATTTCTGTGACCCCAAAAGAGAGGTTCATCGCAGCACTGTCCCGCAAGCAGCTTGACCGGCCGGCCGTAGGATGCGTGACCCAGTCGGTCACCGTCGACCAGATGGAAGCGGTTGGCGTGTTCTGGCCCGAGGCCCACACCGACGCCAAGCAGATGGCCGCCCTGGGCGCCGCCGGCGCCAAGGTGTTCGGATTCGAGAACGCCAGGATTCCCTTCTGCCTGACCGTCGAGGCCGAGATCTTCGGCTGCTCGGTGGACCTGGGCAAGGTTGACCGGACGCCCATGGTCAAGAAGCACATGTACAACGCCGAGGACAACCCCACCTTCCCCGAGGACTTCACCAGCAAGGGAAGGGTCAAGACCGTCATCGAGGCCACCAAGCTCCTGAAGGAGCAGGTCGGCAACGAGCTCCCCATCGTCGTGGGGACCACCGGCCCCCTGACCATCGCTGGCCACCTGGTTGGCACCGAGAACCTGCTCCTCATGATGATCACCGACCCTGAGGCGGTGCACAAGTTCATCAAGGTCTCCGCTGAGATGGAGAAGCAGTACCTCAAGGCCCTCGTCGACGCGGGCGCTGATGTCATCGCCATGAGCGACCCCTCCGCCTCCACTGACATGCTGTCCGGGGAGATGTTCGACGAGTTCGCCCTGCCCTACACCAAGACCGCCTGGGAGGGCGCTGAGGGTGCCAAGAAGATCCTCCACATCTGCGGTGACACCACCATCCTGCTCGACCACATGATCGCCACCGGCGCCGACGCCCTCTCCATCGAGGAGAAGGTGGACCCCGCCAAGGCGGTCGAGCTGGTGAACGGCCGCGCGGCCCTGGTCGGCAACATGGGCGTCGTGCGCCCGCTGCTGCAGGGGACCCCCGAGGAGTGCCGCGAGCACGCCCTCCGCATCAAGGAGGCCGGCTTCAACGTCGTCGCCCCCGGATGCGGCCTCGCCGCCCGCGTGCCCAAGGCCAACATCGAGGCCATGGTCAAGGCCATCAAGGGCTGAACGCCCCTCGGCCTATCCCAAACACCCCAAACCCCTTCCTTCTCTCGTTTTTCCCTACCTAATAGCGGCCGTGGCGCTCGCACGCCTCCCGCAGCCGGACGATGTTCTCCAGCGGCGAGCGGAAGGGGATCTCGCAGCCGGGAGCGACGATAAGCCCGGGCCCTCGACCATAGCGTTCGATCGTTCCCCGGACCGCCCCCTCGACCTCCTCCGCGCTGCGCTGGAATATGAGCTCCTGGTGGTTGATGCCGGCCATGACGCACAGCCGGCCCCGGAACTGTTCGAAGGTCGCGACCAGGTCGACATAGTCGTTGTTGAAGTGCAGGCAGCTGGGCCGGACCCCGGCCTGGAGGTCGAGGTAGGGCATCATGGCGTCGTTGTGCACGATGGTGCGCAGCCCGCGCTCGGCCATGTATGCCACCAGCGGGGCGAGGAAAGCGATGTCATAGGTCTGGGCCGTCTCCGGGGCGACGAGCTGCCCGGTGGCGGAGCTGTCGTCGATGAGCACCGCGTCCAGCCCGGCCTCGGCGGCCCGGTCGGCGTAGCGCTTGGACGACTCCAGGGTCGTCTCCACGATGCGCACCATGGCCGTGGGATCGTTGAACAGGTCCATGAGCATGTTCTCGAACCCCCGCAGCTCGGAGGCGGTGAAGAACGGGGAGGTGATGCTGCCCACCACTGCCACCTCGCTGCCCACCCGCTCCTTCATGCGGGCAGCAGCGCGCAGCGGCACCGACCAGAACTGGTCCTCCATCGGATCGACCGGCCGCAGGCGGTCGACGTCGCCCGGCGCCTGGACGGCGTACTGCTCGATGCGAGGATAGAAGTCCCGCTCGGGGAACTTCCAGCGGGAGCCGTGGGCTTGGGCCTCGGTCAGGAGGTCGCCCCACCCGGCCATGACGTTGTCGTAGCCGAACAGCTCGTGGGCGGCCAGGGAGATGCGGGCGAACGCCTCGGGTTCGTGGAAGCCCTCCCGCATGGTCACTCCCGCGGCTTGAAGGACGTGCTTGGCTCCGCCAAGGTGCTGGTAGAACGCCGGCACTCGGTCCGGGATCTTCATGTCAAGCGCCGACAGGAACCTCTCTCTGGAGCTCATTGGCGTACATAGCGAGATTTCGATAAATCTACGTTTCGCCGCCCTGTCCGGCCTTGGACAGCGACACTAATGTAAGAGGAAAAGTGCTTGACGTTGAGCACCGAGGTGGCCGGGACGATGATGGAGTGGGAGATCGACGCGCTGGAGAAGGACGCCGCCCTGCACATGGCCCGCCTCCGGTTCGACGACCGCGGGGAGGATGCCGACGAGCTGCTGACCGACTCTCTGGCCACGAAGATCTTGGCCATGACCATCGGCCGGGAGCTCACCGTCCAGGAGATCAAGGACAACCTGGACGTTTCGATCGTGACCTGCTACACCATGGTCAAACGGCTGCGGGAGGTCGGCCTCATGGTGGAGGCGGGCAAGTCCCGGACCTCCACCCATGGGCTGTCGACGCTGTACACCTCCACCATCAAGACCAGCCTCATCCGCCTGACCAACGGCCGCATCGAGGTGCTGTACGTGTTCAAGGACGGCAGCGTGCGCACCCGGGTGGAGGAGGTCCTCGACGAGAGCAAGCTGGAGGCCTCCAAGCGCAAGCGACCGACCACGGCCGTCCGGTAGAGCGTTTAAAAAAATTTTCACGCCGCCCTATCCGCTAAATACCCATTTTTCGTTTTCCGCGCGTTACTATGAGCTACGGCATCGCGCTGGATGTTGGGACGAGCGGGTACCGGACCCATCTCGTGGACCTGTCGAAGAACGGGAAGATCATCTCCACCGCCATCACCATGAGGCACCCCCTCCCGGGGGCCAACATCATGGACCACCTGCACTTCTGGCTGGAGAACGGGGCGGATGTCGGCCACCGCATCATCATGGACACGGTCAGCCGGCTCATCGAGCTGCACCACGTTGACGGCAAGAAGATCGACCGCATCGCGGTGTGCGGCAACCCCGCCCAGGTCTCCATGTTCGAGAAGATCGAGATCCGCGACCTCGCCTACGCCGGGCAGTCCCTGCTCAAGCGCCTGAACGTCAAGGTGCCGGAGCGCCGCGGGCACGTCACCACCGCCGGGGACCTCGGGCTGTCCGGGGTGCGCTCGGAGTGTCAGGTCGTCATCCCCCCGGCCATCCGCCACGAGATTGGCGCTGACGCCCTGGCCATGATCATGAAGTCCAAGATGCTGGAGAAGAAGGAGACGTGCATGGTGACCGACTACGGTACCAATGCCGAGATGGGCCTGTACCACGACGGCGAGCTGTACAGCGGCTCGGCCGCGGCCGGCCCGGCCATGGAGGGCCAGGCGGTCAGCTGCGGCATGCTCGCGGCCCCCTACGCCATCTCCGACCTCACCATCGCCGAGGACGGCTTCTGGGACAACCTGGTGCTGGACGCCGACCTCCACCCCCGGGTGGGGTTCAAGGTCGACCCCCGGGACGGCACCGCCCGCCAGGTGACCGGCCTGGCCGCCCGGGGCATCACCGGGACCGGCGTGGTGGCCTGCGTGGCGGTAGGGCTGGAGACCGGCCTGATCACCCCTCCCCGCATCAACACCCCGGACCACAAGCTGCACCTGCAAAACGGCATCGTGTTCACCGAGGAGGACCTCATCGAGGCGGGCAAGGCCATGGGGGCCATCCGGGCTGGCCACCGCACCCTCATCGAGGAGGTGGGCATCGAGGACCGGCAGGTCAAGACGATGTACATGGCCGGGGCCTCCGGCACCTACGTGGACCCGATCAAGTCCCAGACCGTGGGCATGATCCCCCGCATCCTGGACAGCACCGTGCAGGTCGGGAACACCTCCCTCATGATGGCTCACGACCTGGTGAAGGACGATGCTGCCCTGGACGAGATGCAGAAGGTCGCCGACTCCATCGCCTCCAAGCACATCATGTTCGCCACCAGCAAGATCTTCGAGGACATGTACGTGAACGAGATCGCCTACTGGACCGAGGGCATGTCCCTGGAGATGTACAACGACCTGCTGGTGGCCAACGGCCGGCAGCCGCTCCCGCCCATCGTCCGGCCGAAGGAGACGAGGCGCATCGTGTCCTCGGACATCCCGGTCATCGGGGACGAGGGGCTGCACATCCTCGACAACGTCGGGGTGTACCTCATGGGCGGCTTCGAGGGCTGCATCGGCTGCCGGAAGTGCGAGCGGGAGTGCCCGGAGCGGGCCCTCACCGTCCTGGACGCCGCCGGGGGGTATACCATCAAGATCGCCACCGAGTTCTGCCTGGGGACGGCGTGCAAGAACTGCGAGGCGGTGTGTCCCCAGAAGGTCTACCGGTTCGCCGACCTCAAGGTCACCGAGCGGTCCTGAGCTCCGAAAGTCCGCTTCAAACCCCTTCCCCTCATTTTCCTTGTAAAAATGACCCTGCACGACAACGATTAATACAAAATAGGGTAATCCATGGAACAATGTCGTATTTGCTGCCCCTAGTGGGGAGCAAAATGTAACATTGTTACAAAGGTGGACCATGGACGTCACCGACCTGAGGATCCTGAAATGCCTACGGAAGAACTCCCGGGAGAGCCTTGGCAAGATCGCCGAGGACTTGAATATCTCCAAGGCCACCGTCTCCCGTCGGCTCTCCCGAATGGAAGAGGAGGGGTACATCTCCGGTTACTGTCTTTCCACCAACCCCTCTCGCTTCGGCCTCATGAAGGCGTTGGTCTCGCTGCAGGTGATGGGCACCGCGGTCAACAGCGTCATCGATGAGCTGAAGAACTACCCGGAGATCGAGTCGGTGATGCGGGTGTTCGGCGACCACAGCCTGCTGTGCCACATCTATACCACCAGCGTCGACTCCCTCTACGACCTCATCCAGTCCCGGCTTCTCAAGATCCCCAACATCCACAACGTCGAAGTGGACATCATCATCGACCGTATGGACATCAACCCCAATGCCGAGCTGGATATGGTCCAGCCAAAGGTCGCCGGCCCGCGGTGACTGCTACCTCACCAGGCACGCCCACCGGTCGTAGAAGGTGTCGCGCTCGTTCTCGAACACCTCCGCCCGCTTGTCCGCGTCGGCCGCCCACCGCCGCACCAGCTCGGCCTCGGGGGCCGTCTCCACCGTGACCAGGCATTCCTCGGTCATGTCGAACAGCTCTCCCAGGATGACCTCCCACATCGCGGTGGTGTGGTCGCGGATGGTCCCCGCCATGAGCGCCAGGCCCAGCGGCGCCGGGGGGGCGTAGCGGGACAGCAGCCCGGCGTCGATGCACATCGTCCGCTCCGGCAGGAGACGCCCGCGGCGCAGGCCCTGGGCGATCAGGCCAGCGTCGTTGTCGTAAGCGAGGGGGACCATCCCGAGATCCCGCAGCACCATGGAGCCCATGCCGGTCCCGCACCCGCAGTCGAAGCACTCCTCGCCCCGGCGGTCCTTCCACACCGAGGCGATAAGGTCTCGAACCTTGTCCGCCCGGTCGGGGGAGAGGTCCTCCATGGCCGGAGGTGTCTCGGCCAGGATGCGCCGCGAGTAGTAATCGCGCATGGCCAGCATCCACTCGTCCCGGCCGGCCCGGACGACGTCCCCGCCCAGCTCCTCGAATTTCTCCACCACCTCCACCACCGGGGGCCGCAGCAGGAAGGTCGCGGCGCTCCACCGCTGACCGTCCCGCACCGCCAGGGCCAGGGGCCAGTCCTCGGGGTCGGCCACGATGAGGGCCTCCTCCCCCGGCAACGACAGCACCAGGCCGGTGTACGGCTCGTCGGTCAGGGCGGCGAAGGACGGCTCGATGAACTCGGCGGGCACTCCCATGATGTCGTGGGCTCGCATGTGAGGTCCACAACGGCCCCCGCGTATATGTCCGCTTCGTGTGGTTTTCGTGAGATTTATTAGGAGAGGACGGCATGGGCGGGGCATGAAGCTGGGGCCGTCTCCCAAGAAGTACACCGCCGATGGCCACCGGGCGGTGGACCCGGCCGAGACCCTCCGTCGCATCGAGCCGGTCATGGGCATCGCCGGCGTCACCAGGGTGGCCGACATCACCGACCTGGACCGCGTGGGCATCCCCGTGTTCTCGGCCATCCGCCCCACCGCGGAGAGCGGGGCCATATCCGTGTACAACGGCAAGGGCCTGACCAAGGAGGAGGCCAAGGTATCGGCCATCATGGAGGCGGTGGAGCGCTACAGCGCCGAGGTGCGCAAGGACCTCATCGTCCGCCAAGGGGTGGAGGGGTTCATGGCCGCCAACACCGCGGTGCATCCCATGGACCTGATCCTCCCGCAGTCCTCGGCCTTCTACGTCATGCGCCAGCCGGTAGCCTGGACCAAAGGCATCGAGCTCAACGGGAACGAGGAGACCTGGGTACCGGCCAGCGCGGTCTACCACCCCTACCAGTCGAAGATGGACCTGCCGCTCTTCCGCACCTCCACCAACGGGCTGGCCTCCGGCAACAACCTGGAGGAGGCGATCCTCCACGGCCTGTTGGAGGTGGTGGAGCGCAACGATTGGTCCTTCGCCGAGGGCCGCCGCCATATCCCCGGCGACATCGAGGTGCCGTCGTCCGGCGTGGTCAAGGAGCTGGTGGAGCGGTTCACCTCCAAGGGCATCGACATCCACCTCAAGGACCTGACCACCGAGATCGGCATCCCAACCGTCGCCGCGGCCGCCGACGACACGGTCATGCAGGACCCCGCCCTGCTCAACCTGGGCATCGGCACCCACCTCAACCCGGAGGTGGCGGCCATCAAGGCCCTCCTGGAGGTGGCCCAGAGCCGCCTCACCCAGATCCATGGGGCCCGAGAGGACACGGTGATGGCCGTCGGCAACCGCAAGCTCGGTTACGAGCGCATGAAGCGCATCAACAAGATGTGGCTGTCCCCCAGCGGGGCGAGCCGTTCGCTGGACGACCTTCCTCACCTGGAGACGGACGACATCTACGACGACCTCCAGATCGCCAGGGCCAAGATCAACGCCCGCGGCCTCAACCGGACGGTGGTGGTCGACCTCACCCGCAAGGAGCTGGGCATCCCGGTGGTGCGGGTCATCATCCCGGGCATGGAGGTGTTCGCCATCGACGAGGACCGGGTCGGGGCGAGGCTGATGGGAGGCTTCCGCTGAAACCAGTGGTCTTCCTCGGGCCCAGCCTGTCCCACCATGAGGCGCGGGCCTACCTCGACGCCGACTATCGGCCCCCGGTGCGGCGAGGCGACCTGGGGCAGCTGCCCGACGGCGTCAGCGTAGTGGGCATCGTCGACGGCGTCCTTCTCAGCGACGCCGCGGTCGGCCACCGTGAGATCCTCGATCTGTTGCGCCGCGGCGTCATCGTCATCGGCGGCGGCTCGATGGGCGCGCTGCGCGCCGCCGAGCTCGCCCCCCTCGGCATGCAGGGGGTCGGCCGCATATACGAGGAGTACGCCTCCGGCCGGGTCGAGGGCGACGACGAGGTCGTCCTCATGTACGATCCTTTCACCCTCGCTGCCCTGTCCGAGCCGCTCATCAATCTTCGCCTCAACCTCGAGGACGCGGCAAAAAAGCGAGTCATAACGGAATCGGAATCGGCCCGCCTCCTCGAGCGGATGAAGGCCGTCTACTACCCTTCGAGGAGTTACGATTTGCTGCTAGCCACTGCTCGGGATCTCTTGAGCGAGAAGGCCCTCCGAAGGCTCGAGGAATTCGTGCGTTCGAGAGCGAAGGATTACAAGCGGATTGATGCGATCTCCTTATTAAGCGCCGTTAAAATTAACGCTTTGAAATTTTGAAAATTAACCAATGTTAAGAAAAATCATAGAATGCTGGCTACCCCTGCAAAATCACGATTGTTTATGATGGATGGATGGTCCATCCAGCATTAGTCTTATATGCATCTCTCTACTTACAAGGGTTTGCAAGGGGATTCGATTTTCATCAAGAGGCCAACCTCAGCGATGAAAATCAAGAAAAAGACTTAATCGCGCGGGGGGGACCCCGGGCGGTGAACGGAAGAACGAAAATAGGAGGTAGAAAATTTGGCGAAGTACAAGGACAAGATAGACTTGTATGACGACAAGGGTAAGCTCATCGAGAAGGACGTTCCCCTCGATGCGATCAACCCGTTGTACAACCCTGCCATCCAGAGGATTGCCTCCCTTGCTAAGAGGACCATCGCCGTGGACATGGCGGGTATTGAGAAGTCCCTCAAGACCGGCCGCGTCGGCGGTGGCTACATCAAGGGAAAGGAGATCAACGCGGAGGTAGTTGCCAACGCGGACAAGCTCGCTAAGAGGGTCAAGGACATCCTCAAGGTCGACAAGGACGATGACACTGAGGTCAAAGCCATCCTTGGCGGCAAGAGGCTGATCATCCAGGTCCCGTCCCGCAGGCTGGACGCCGGTGTGGAGTACACCACCGGTTTCACTGCCGCGGCCGCGGCCATGACCCAGGCCATTATCGATGAGTTCGGCGTGGACATGTTCCGTGCGAACATGGTCAAGGCGGCCTGCTGGGGCAGATACCCCCAGACCCTGAACTTCCTCGGCGCCAACCTGAAGTCCATCCTCGAGGTGCCTCAGGTCAACGAGGGTGCCGGCTACGCGCTCAGGAACATCATGGCCAACCACGTCGTTGCTCTTGCCAGCAAGAACTCGATGAACGCTGCGGCGATCTCCTCGATCTTCGAGCAGACCGCCATGTTCGAGCTTGGTGACGCCATCGGACCCTTCGAGAGGTACCACCTCTTGGGCCTGGCCTACCAGGGACTGAACGCCAACAACATGACCGTGGACCTCGTGAAGGCCAACGGCAAGACCGGCACCGTCGGCGACGTCGTTGCCAGCCTGGTCGAGCGCGCTATCGAGGACAAGGTCATCAAGGTGAAGGAGAAGCTGCCGTCTGGGTACAAGGTGTACACCACCAACGACTTCCCGCTGTGGAACGCTTACGCGGCCACCGGTATGCTCGCTGCCTGCATGGTGAACATCGGTGCGGCTAGGGCCTCTCAGGCCGTCCCCGCGACCATCCTGTACTACAACGACCTGCTCGAGCACGAGACTGGACTGCCCGGTGTGGACTTTGGGCGTGCGATGGGTGTTTCCGTCGGTATGTCCTTCTTCTCGCACTCCATCTACGGTGGAGGCGGCCCCGGTCTGTTCCACGGCAACCACGTCGTGACCAAGCACTCCAAGGGCTTTGTCATCCCGTGCATCGCCGCGTCCTGCAGCCTCGATGCCGGAACCCAGTACTTCTCTCCTGAGGCCACTTCGTCCCTGATCAAGGATGTCTTCGGTGACATCCCTGAGTTCAAGGCGCCGCTGAAGGCCGTCGGAAAGGAGGCCAAGAAGCTGAAGTAAGCGGTTCGGTGGCCTGATGACGAGTACCAACGAAGCCGTGCCAGTACCTCTTCCGGAGATACTGATATTCCCCCACCGTCTCTTGTCGGCCGAGACGACCGAGAAGCTCCTTAACCGGGTCTACGAGGTCGCTCATGTCCGCCAGATCAACGTCTCGGGCGAGAGCCTTCCCGCCGTGGCGACGATCGGACCGGCCACTGGGACGCCGATCAACCATCCTGAGCGCAAGACCATCAAGGTCAAGGGCCAGGAGGTCGAGCTCCGACTGCAGGTCGGTCGTCTCTTCGTCGAGATCGACGACATCGACCATGTGCAGAAGGCCCTCGAGGAAATCGAGGCCATCTGCAAAGAGCTCCTGCCGTTCGGGTTCAACCTGGAAGTGGGGCGGTACTCCAAGTACAGGCCCACTGTGACCGATTACAGAAAGGGTAAAAGGTGTTAATATGGCATACCAGAGACAGTTCTATCCCGGTGCGAGCACTGTTGCCAAGAACAGGCGCCGCTACATGGACCCCTCCGAGAAGCTGAAGAAGCTTCGCGACGTGGCCATGGACGACGTTATCAGGATCTTGGGCCACAGGGCTCCTGGTGAGGAATACAAGAGCATCCACCCCCCACTCGCTGAGGGGACCGAGCCTGAGGACCTGATCAGGAAGCTGGTCGTCCCCATCGAGGGTGCCAAGAAGGGTGACCGCATCAGGTACATCCAGTTCACCGACTCGGTGTACTTCGCCCCCATGGTCCCGTACCTGAGGGCGTGGATGTACATGACCCGCATCCGCGGATTTGATACCGGTACCCTGTCCGGCCGTCAGATCATCGAGATGAGGGAGAGGGACCTGGAGAAGGTCTCCAAGGAGCTCATCGACAACGAGACCTTTGACCCCGCCAAGACCGGTATCCGCGGCGCCACCGTGCACGGGCACGCCTGCAGGCTGGACGAGAACGGCCTGATGTTCGATGCCTGGCAGAGGTACCGCTGGAACGCCAAGAAGGGCGAGGTCGAGTACGTCAAGGACCAGGTCGCCATCCCGCTGGACAAGCCCATCTCCGTGGGCAAGCCCCTGCCCGAGGCCGACCTGAAGAAGATGACCACCATCTTCCGGGTCGACGGTGTCGACATGAGGGACGACCCCGAGGTCATGAACGTGAACCTGAGGATCCACAACCTGAGGACGCTGTGCGGATTCCAGGCCTTCGCCGTCAAGGGGGAGTAAACAATGGCAAAGGGAAAGGAGAAGCTGTTCATCGACGCGATGAAGCACAAGTTCAAGGAGGACCCGACCGAGGTCAACACCAACTACTACACCTTCGGCGGCTGGAAGCAGTCGAAGAGGAAGCGGGAGTGGGTGGAGCAGGCCAACAAGATCGCCAAGGCCCGTGGCATTCCCATGATGAACCAGGACATTGGTGTTCCCCTTGGCCAGCGTGTCCTCATGCCGTACCAGCTGTCCCACACGGACATCTACGCTGAGGCTGACGACCTGCACTTCGTCAACAACGCCGCCATGCAGCAGGCGTGGGACGACATCCGCAGGACCGTCATCGTCGGTATGGACACCGCTCACCAGGTCATCGAGAAGAGGCTTGGCAAGGAGGTCACTCCTGAGACCATCAACCACTACCTCGAGACCGTGAACCACGCCATGCCCGGCGGCGCCGTCGTGCAGGAGCACATGGCTGAGTGCAGCCCCGCCCTGACCTCCGACTGTTACGTCAAGGTCTTCTCTGGCGACGACGAGCTCATCAGCCAGATCGACAAGCGCTTCGTGATCGACATCAACAAGGAGTTCCCCAAGGACCAGGCCAAGCAGCTGAAGGAGGCCATCGGGAAGTCCCTGTACCAGAAGGTCGCCTGCCCGACCATCGTCGGCCGTGTTTGCGACGGCGGTACCATGTCCCGCTGGTCTGCCATGCAGATCTCGATGTCGTTCATCAGCTCGTACCGGCTGGCCGCCGGTGAGGCCGCCATCGCGGACTTCGCCTACGCTGCCAAGCACGCGTCCGTGCTCGAGATGGGTACCATGATGCCCGCCCGGCGTGCCCGTGGCCCCAACGAGCCCGGTGGAATTCCGTTCGGGTTCCTCGCCGACATGGTGCAGTCCCTTCGCCTCTACCCTGACGACCCCGCCAGGGCTGCGCTGGAGACCGTCGCCCTCGGTGCGGTCATCTTCGACCAGATCTACCTCGGCTCGTACATGTCCGGCGGTGTCGGCTTCACCCAGTACGCCACTGCGGCCTACACCGACGACATCCTGGAGGACTACACCTACTGGGCCATCGACCTCGTGAAGTCGAAGTACGGCGGCCTGTGCAAGAGCAAGCCCTCCATGGAGCTGATGGACAAGCTCGGCACTGAGGTCAACTCCTACGCCCTGGAGATGTACGAGAAGTACCCCGCCGCGATGGAGGCCCACTTCGGTGGGTCCCAGCGTGCCACCGTCGCCGCTGCTGCCACCGGTATCGCTTGCGCGATGGCCACCGGCAACGCCGACTTCGGTGTCAACGGCTGGTACCTCTCCATGCTCCAGCACAGGGAGCGGTGGGGCCGCCTCGGGTTCTACGGGTACGACCTGCAGGACATGTGCGGTGCCGCCAACTCGTTCTCCTACCGGAGCGACGAGGGCCTGGCCTTCGAGCTGAGGGGTCCGAACTACCCGAACTACGCCATGAACGTCGGTCACCTGAGCGGCTACGCCGGCATTGCGGCGGCCTCCCACGCGGCCCGCGGCGACGCGTTCGCCTGCAGCCCGCTGATCAAGGTCGCGTTTGCCGACAAGAACCTGCCCTTCGACTTCGGGAACATCACGAAGGAGTTCGGCCGGGGCGCCCTCAGGGAGTTCATGCCTGCGGGTGAGAGGACCATCATCATCCCCGCCAAGTGATCGCCATGCAAGTCGGAGACCTTGCCAAGTACCGCAACACCGGCACGGTGGGAAAGGTAGAGGACATCATGGAAGAGGAGGGAAGGACCTGGGCACTCCTGGACACCACCCGCCTGTACTACGATGTCTCCACCCTCGACCCCGCCCAACCGGAGGAGTACCGCAAGGAATCCGAGGGCGACAAGGACCTGAAGGACCGGCTGAGAGAGGTGGACCGCATGCGCGAGCAGCTCTCGGACATGCAGGAAGCCGTCTCCCGGATCACGCCTTCAGGCGCGGGATGAGTCGACTCATTTCCAAACCCCTTACCTTCACCTTTTTACGTTCACAAGCGGGCGAAGCCATCGCTTTCTGCCGCCTGGTTGCGTGAGGTCTCCTCAACGGCCGACCTGCCATCCCTGACGTCACAATAGGTGCCGGACGATCATGAGCGGCGGCCTTGGTCGATTGCGCTCGCCAACCTTGTGGTCGGGTACGATCGAGCTCGCCATCGGCGCTGTAGACAAGCTCCACGCTCGCCGCTCATTGGGCTCGCTGGAGAATCAGGAGTGGCCCCGCCGTCATCCGCCGGGGCCGGTCCGAAAAGGGTTGGCAGCTCAGCTGAGCTCGGCACCGTCAGGGGTGTCGAAGCCCACCAGAATGGAGGCGAGCTTGGGGTCGTCCTCATAGCCGTGCATCTGCCGCAGCATCATGTCCGCTGGGGCCGCCGGCGAGCAGGAGACCACGTTCTGCATGCCCATCTCCTCCACCTCTGGGAACGACACCGGGGGCATGACGAAGTACTCCCTTCTGCCGCCGCGGCGATCGGGGTAGAGGACGAACTCCTCCGACAGCCAGATGATCTCCTCCTTGACGTTCTCAAGGAACTTCTTCTTGACGTGGGGGAGGACCTCCTCGCCCAGCACCACGCCGTCGTCAGAGACCAGCATGACCGTGGGCTCGGGTGGCGGGCGGAACGAGGCCTTCTTGATGATGCAGATGATGTGCTTGCGGGCCAGGCACTCCTCCACCCCCTTGTTGATCACCGGGATGCCCAAGGCGGCCTTGATGTCCTTCTCGATGTCCCAGATCCGGTCGCGGCAGGTGTCGTTCAGCGGAAAGACGTGCACGACCCCCCTCATCTCCCGAATGCGTGAAACGATGTCCTCCATCCGCACCATGGCCAGTCAAATAACGTGGACGAATTTATAACCTCCTGCGCGGCGGCCTGGGCTCAAAACCATTAATACGCCAGGAGGAAGTGTTCTCGCTATGAGCCTCTCTCTGTTGGCCAAGCAGCAGCCGTCCACCATCACCGCCCTCTACAAGCTGAAGCACGAGGTGTTCAAGGACGGGGCCTTAGGTGCCAAGGACAAGGCGCTCATGGCGGTGTCCATCTCCTGCCTGATGCGGTGCGAGGAGTGCCTGGCGACCTGGGCCGACCGAGCCAAGGAGCTGGGCGCCTCGATCGACGAGCTCCGGGAGGCCATGCTGGTGGCCATGTACCTGGCCGGACCGGCCACGGTGGTGTGGACCTCCAAGGTGGACGAGATCCTGGGCGGCCCGCTGGAGGGCTAGGACTCGAACTCGAACCGCACGTTGCGCCGCAGCCCGAACCCCGCGGCCACCTCGGCGGCCTTGATGAGCGCCGAGGGCAACGGGCATGCGGAATGAGCGAGGGCCTTGCCGCAGACCTTGTAGATGACGTTCTCATCGAACGGCATGCGAAGGGCGTCGAAGGGGCTCACCTCGGCCGGCATGCACTCGGTGAGCTTCTTGGCATGGGGGCAGTCGCTGTCGATCTCGTAGCAGATGTTGCCGTCCTTGTAGTAGGCGGTGATCTTGGTGCGGAACCGGCACACGCCGGGATCCACCACCACGCAGGCCCCGCCAGCGCCCTCATGGATGTCGGTCATCGGAAGTGGAGCGGTCGGGCCGCTCTTAACCCTTTGCCCAGCTCCTTCGGGCGGTCACCGGGCCTGCTCCTTGCGGGTGCGAGAGATCATCTCGAACATCCCGCCCTTGGTGATGTCCACAATGCCGAAGACCGCCACCGCCTCCTTCTTGCGCACGATGGGCACCACAACCACTGGCACCCCGCGGTACTGCCCGGAGGGGGAGATCTTGCGGATGATCATGTTGCGCTTGAGCGCCTCCTCCAGCACCGGGCCGGTGTAGTTGGTGTCGAGCACCTCGCCGTCCTCGCACCTCACCCCGTAGTGGTTCCGGCTGCGCATGGTGACCGGCAGGCGGCCGACCAGCTCGTGGACCGCCAGCGCCAGGCACTTGAGGTCCTCGGCCTCGGTGTCCGGGGAGATGAGGCCGGCGGTCCCCTCCCGCCAACACGGCCGGGAGGCATCGCTCAGCGTGAGTGCGGCGGTCACCGCTCCCTTCTCCGCCACCTCGTAGGAGTGCGCGGTGCCCACGATGACCGCGTCGTTCTCCTCCAGCGCGTACAGCGCGCGGATGGGCAGCAGGGCGTTCTGGTCCGGCACCTCGGGGTCGCCGGGGAACATGAGCTTGCCCTCCTTGAACACCAGGGTGGTCGCTCCCACCGCTCCGGTGCGGACCGCTTCGTCCCGCTGCTCGTACCCGGTGGTGATGCGGTCGGCCATCCCCTTGACCAGGACCGCGCAGTCCTGGGAGCCGAGGGTGAGCCCATCCACCCGCACCGGGGCGGCGACAACTCCGGAGTTGCGGAACAGCTTCCGCCCCCGGTCGGTGAGCACCGCCCCCTGCTTTGTGTTCTCCACCGAGCCCTCCCGGACCATCTTGTCGAGGATGGTGCGCGTGCTACCCTCCCCGATGCCCAGGCTCTGGGCGAGGGCCTTGCGGCCCACCGGACCCTGGCTGTTGATGATGTCGTAGGTCTTCCAGATGTGGTACAGAGAAAACTTGGGGGTTGGCCCGCCCCCGGTGTAGGATTGGAACTTTAGGACCATTCGGCCCTGGATGGTTCATCCATCCTAATAAATCTTGATTGTCGGCACCCGATACTGGGAGATGAACACCGGGGGCGGGGGAGGGGAGGCCGCTATGCTGGCGCCGCCGAGGGAGGCTCCCTCGACCGGCGCCAGGGGAAGGGGTTTGGAAGAGGTTTGGAGGTTGGCGGAATCAAAGCTGTTCCGGCCAAAGGCCTCCTCTAGATGCGAGCATTGCGCCTAGGGTCGTCCTCAGGCCGGGCCCTGGGTGTCCCTCGCGCCCTCCACGATCACCTCCCTGGGCAGCGCTTGCTGGGGCGGCGCCTCGGTCTTGATGAAGTCGGCGTCGTCGTTGAACAGCAGCTCGTCCGGGATCTTGCCCCGAGTGGCCCTGACCACCACGCCGATCACCACACCGGTGACGAGGGTGATGGCCACGACCCCCACCGCAGCGATGGCGTTGGTGATGGCCCCGGTGAGCACCACGATGGACAGCGCACCGACCCAGCCGCCCACGCCGTGCAGGTTGTGCACGCCCATGACGTCCAGCACGCCCGCCTTCTTGCACAGCCAGGGCTGCAGGTAGATGAAGGCAAGGGCGGACAGGGTACCAGCGATGATACCGATGATGAGCGCGCCCCACTGGTTGACCGAGAGCAGCGGCGAACCGATGGCCACCGGACCGGCCAGCATGGCGTAGGTGTAGATCAGCGGGTTGACCTTCTTCTGGACGGCCTGGCAGATGACATAGGTCATGATGATCGAGCCGAGACCGGCCATGTAGGTGGTGATCAGGCCCCAGGTGACCTGGTCAGCGGGCAGGAGCGCGGTGACGAACGACGGCCACAGGATCCATAGCAGCATGGCGGCTAGCCATACGAAGGTCACGCTATGTGTCGTAGTGTACATCGGTTCATTGAACGCCCGTTTCTCCCGTATGCCCAGCAGCACGCCCCAGCCGAAGTAGGCCGCGCACATGTGCACCAGGATGGAGCCGCCGGGGTCCACCACGCCCTCCAGGTAGGAGAACATGAACCATTCGACCAGCGCGAAGACCGGGCCGAACAGCACACCTATCAGGAGGTACTGCCACATCTTGGTCGTGCCCAAGAACACCCCGATGGCGATGACCACCGTGATCGAGCAGATCACGCCCATCATCATCAGGGACTGGTCCCACGGCTTGGCGAACACGAACTCCTGGATCGCCATGTACGCCAGGAAGCTTCCCGCGGTGACGAGCAGCGTAGCCAACGCCACCCCCCACTCGAACTTCCGAATGAAGATCATCAGGAAGGCGACCAGCATGAGCATGAACCAGATGTCCTGGTTCTTTCCGTACTTGTGCAGCTCGTCCTGCAACAGGGTCGTGTCCGGCGTGCTGCCTTCCTCCCCCGTGGGGGTGGCCAGCTCCTCGCCCATCTGCGCCTGGGCCGTACCGGCCGGCGCGAGCAACATGGCCAAGCAGGCCACCAGCACCACTAGGGTCAGTCCTACTTTCTTTCCGATATCCATTGTGTTCCTCTCCTCCTTTTTCGATTCCTCCTTATTTATTGATTGAAAGGAAAAAAATAAAGAATGGGTTTGGGGGAACTATGGTTGCTCACTTGATCGGGAGCCCGAGGTCGCGGAGCTTCTTCACCGCGCCGTCGTAGACCTTCAGGTACTCCTCTGTGGGCTTCACGGTCTTGACGTCGTAGCACTCCTGGAAGCGCTTGCCGGCGGGGGCGGTCTTGTAGTTGCCCTCGTAGCTGCTGATAAGCTTCTCCAGGATCTCGTTGACGTCCGAGATCTTCATCCCACAGGTGGCGATGGATGCCTCTCCCATGATCCTTGCTTCCATACCAGTGGTCTTGTCCATGGCCACACCCTTGGCGGCGGCCGAACCGGACAGGAGCTCCCGGCCAGAGGCAGTGTCGGTGATGGCCTGCGCTGCCGTCTCTAGCAGGCACATCTCGGTGCACGGCCCGGCGATGGGGTAGTACTGGTTGGCGATCAGGAGGTCGGTGTTGGCATCGATGGCCGCCGCGCAGTGGGCCGCGATCTGGAGGGTCTCACGCGCCGTGGTGATGCCCCACCGGATGTGGATCGGCCCGTCCAGGTGGAAGTTCCCGTTGAACAGCACGAACGATGCCAGGTGGGTAGCGACGTCGCAGATGGCGGTCTCCTCGACCCCACCGGCGTAACCGCCGAAGATAGGCATCTGTTCGATCATGATGGTGTTGCCCTGGGACACCCACCCGGCTAGCATGTTCAAGCCGGCCATGTCGATCTTCAGTTCGTTCAGCTGGGAGCACTCATGCGAGTCAACCGGCCTAAGGCCGCCCAGACCATCAGAAGCGAGACGCCCCGCTGCGGACAGCGGTGTCTCCGGTCCCTATATGGCGATATATGGTCGACCGGCCCTTATGCAGGCCTCCCTCACCGACCTGAGCTCGGCCATCTCCGCCCTGATCTCCCACGGCGTGTTGGTGGTGGCAGGGTGGCCCTCGAAGGTGGCCATCACACCGTTGACGATGGTGTCGACGACGGCCTCCTGGGCGTAGCTCTGCATGACCTGGACGAAGACATCCTCGGACACCGGCGCACCGGTCGGTCCGCCCTGGATGATGGGCTTCCTGGCCTCGTTGCCGCGCCTGGGTTCGAACTTAGCAGCGTCGCGGTTCTCTCCTAGCAGCAGCCACTTGGGGGTCTTCTTGATACCGTCCCAAATCTCTTCCTCGGTGACGTGAAGCACGCGGCCAAGGTCGGCGTTGAAGAACCCCGCGGTCATGAGCATGTCCATACCGGCCTGGAACAGCCGGTTCTTGAGGTCCTTGTCCTCGGGGATGATCTCCTTGCCGAACTTGATCTTGTACTTCTCCTTCATGGCGGCGGCGGTCTGGGGGATGATGCCGTAGTCCCACTCGGCCTCCGTTACCTTCTTGCCCTTCATGAAGCGGTCGTACGTATCGAAGACGCTGATCGGTCTAACTGCAGCCACGTCTATCACCCCTTCACCAGGTTGTTGACCATTTCCACGGCCTCAGCGCCGGACGGGCAGTATGCGTCGCCGCCGATGCTCTCCACCCACTCAGCGTTGGCGGGAGCGCCACCGAAGATGGTCTTGACGTTCACCTTCTCTTCCTTCAGGAGGTCCACGATGTCCTTCTGAACGACCACGGTGGTGGTCATCAGAGCGGAGGCCCCGACGACATCGGCGTTGCTCTCCTTGGCTGCCTCGATGAACTTCTCTGGAGGCACGTCCCTCCCGAGGTCGACCACCTTATAGCCCGCGCCCTTGAGCATGGCCGCCACGACGTTCTTGCCGATCTCATGGATGTCACCATGGACGGTGGCGATGACGACGGTGCCCCTGTTCGCGGTCGCTCCCTTGGTCATAACAGGTTCGAAGACCTTGAGGGCCTTCTCCATCGCGGCCGACGCCGCCAGAACCTGGGGCAGGAAGATCTTGGCCTCGTCAAAGAGGTTGCTGATGGTTTCCATGCCCTTGCCCAGGCCGTTCTCTACGGCATCTCCTGGTGCAATTCCCGCATCCAAAGCTTGCTTCGCTGCTGTTTCAGCAAGCTTGATGTCCCAAGTCTCAATGGCCTTTTTGAGACTTGCCATTATTTCATCTTTGTTGCTCATTCAACTCCTCCTATTCTCTCGATATAAATGGTTTGTGTGACAATTGAACTTCATATATATAAAACATAGTTATCGAGCAGTAAATCTTATATACCAAAATATGGGAGAATTTAAATCAAAAAGCAAAGCTTTATAAACTACACATACTGCCAACCCTATACAAAAGCAAAATTATTTATAGAATATAACAAATTTCAGGATATGAGGGGGGAAAGTGAGCACTACGGACAGGACCGATGGGCATTACATGGGGATGAAGAGGGTCCACGCTCCTCCTTGCCTCCCTCACCCGCCCGTCCGGATCGTTCGAGACATGCGGGATCCCTCTCCTTCCGGAGAGGACAACCGTTCGACACCGCGACCCGGCGACGACGGTAAAAAGGCTCATTTGCTCAGCCCGATATTCCGGGAAGGTCGCCGAACGCGCGAGAGGGAGTGTTGGTCCGGGACCACCAGGCCTCTACAGCCACGGCAGCCGGGTTCGACTCCCGGGCACTTCGCCATTTCATTCTTATGGTTACATGATGGTGGGATCTCCTGATGGACGTAGAATGGACCGCCTCGCAGAAGCAGAGGCTGAGGGAACTGGGAGTGCGGTGCGATGAGGGCCGGGTCTTCACCTCGGAAGCGGAGCGGGAAGCGGAGTTCTCCCGGGCGGCCACGGAGGGCCAGGCCCGCGGGCGCCGATGCATCCGGGACCTGCTGGAGGCGCCTGAGCGCCACCCCCTGGCCCAGCTCGAGGAGCGGCTGTCCCAGGCCCTGATCGGGCAGGGGTTCACCGAGGTGCGGACCCCCACCATCATCTCCGCCAGCGCGCTGGAGCGGATGGGCATAGGTCCGGAGCACCCCCTCCACGCCCAGGTGTTCTGGATCGACGACAAGCGCTGCCTGCGGCCCATGCTGGCCCCCAACCTTTACTTCCTCATGCGGCACCTCCAGCGGAGCGCCCGCGGCCCCCTCCGGCTGTTCGAGGTCGGCCCCTGCTTCCGCCGGGAGTCCCGCGGCTCAAGCCACCTGGAGGAGTTTACCATGCTCAACCTGGTCGAGCTCGCTCCCGAAGGCGATCCCGTCGAGCGGCTCCGCCGCCACATCGCCACGGTCATGGACGCCGCCGAGCTTCCTTATGAGCTCCGTGACTGCCCGTCCGAGGTGTACGTCAGCACGACCGACGTCGAGGTGAACGGAGTGGAGGTCGCCTCCGGCGCGGTCGGGCCGCACAAGCTCGACCCCGCCCACGGCATAACCGACCCCTGGGCCGGGGTGGGGTTCGGGTTAGAGCGTTTGCTCCTGATGAAGAGCGGGGCGGACAACATCAAGAAGGAGGGCCGGAGCCTCATCTACCTCCGGGGGGTCAGGCTGGACATATAGGAGGTAGAGCATGGACGAGCACGCGAACATGGAGAGCATCCTCCAGCGGTCCCTGGAGGGGAGGGCGCTATCGCAGTCTGAGATCGAGGTCCTGCTGGCGGTCCGGGAGCCGAGCTCCCTGGAGCGCCTGTTCCAGGCGGCGCGGGAGGTCAAGGAGCGGCACTTCGGTGACGAGGTGTTCCTCTATGGTTTCGTGTACTTTTCCACCCACTGCCGCAACGACTGCTCGTTCTGTTTCTACCGTCGCTCCAACCCGGACAGCGTTCGCTACCGCAAGACCGACGAGGAGATCGTCGCCCTGTCCGCCGCCCTCGCCGACTCCGGCGTCCACGTCATCGACCTCACCATGGGCGAGGACCCCATCGTCCACCACGGGGACCACTACCGCCGCCTGTTCGACATCGTGGAGATGGTCGACGCCGCGGTCGACGTTCCGCTCATGCTCTCTCCCGGCGCCCTCCCTAAGGAGGCGTTCCCCCAGCTCCGGGAGGCCGGTGCGGACTGGTTCGCCTGCTATCAGGAGACGCACAACCGCGACCTTTTCGGCCGCCTGAGGCCCCACCAGGACTACGATTTCAGGCTGTCGCAGAAGCGGTGGGCCCGCGAGGCCGGGCTGCTCACCGAGGAGGGCATCATGATCGGGGTGGGGGAGAGCCTGAGCGACCGGGCCCACTCCATCAGCGTCATGCGGGCACTAGGGGTTGACCAGGTGCGGGCCATGAGCTTCGTGCCCCAGCACCACACCCCCATGGCCCATAACGCTCCCTCACCGTTCATCGACGAGCTGGTGACCATCGCGGTGATGCGGCTGGTCCACCCCACCAAGCTCATCCCTGCCAGCCTGGACATCGAGGGCATCGCGGGCCTTAGCTCGCGGCTGGCCGCGGGCGCCAATGTCATCACTTCGATCATCCCGCCCCGGAAAGGCCTGGCCGGTGTCGCCCAGCACGAGCTCGACATCGACGACGGCGGCCGCTCGGTCGAGCAGATCGAGGCCGTCCTGGACGACCTGGGGGTGCGCATAGCCGCCCTGTCCGACTACACCGGTCTGATCGGCGAGCGTAGAGAGGACGGCGCGACGGGGGCGATGTCCTGAGGCTGGGCATCGTGGGCGGAGTGCTCCAGGGGATGGAGGCGGCGTACCTCGCTCGGAAGGCGGGGTACGAGACGGTGGTCGTCGACCGCTGGGCCGACGCGCCGGCGCTATCCCTGGCCGACGAGGCGGTGGTGCTGGACGTGGTGGAGAAGGCGGACGAAGCGAGGCGATTGTTCGCCGACTGCGATGCCGTCCTCCCGGCCAACGAGGACCTTAGGACCCTCACCGCCCTCGACCGCATGTTCCGCACCATGGACGTCCCGCTGCTGTTCGATCTCAAGGCGTACCAGACCTCGTCCTCCAAGCTCCTCTCCAACCGGCTGATGGAGCGTCTCGGCGTTCCCACACCTCGCCCCTGGCCCGAGTGCGGGTACCCGGCGGTGGTGAAGCCGTCCGGGCAGAGCGGCAGCACTGGGGTGGTGAAGGCCTGCACCCCGGAGGACATGGAGAAAGGTCTCCAGCGGATCAGGGAGATGGGCGACGAGGCGGTCGTACAAGAGTTCGTCGACGGCCCCAACATCTCCATCGAGGTCATCGGGGACGGGGAGCGGGCGCTGCCGCTCGTCCTGACCGAAGTGGTCCTGGACGACGTGTACGATTGCAAGATGGTCCTCTGCCCGGTGCCCGGCCTCGGACCGGAGGTGGCGGAGGCGTTCCGGGGGCACGGCCGCGCCCTGGCCGAGGGCCTTTCCCTGCGCGGCGTCATGGACGTCGAGGCCATCGTCCACCTCGGCGTGGCCAAGGTGCTGGAGATCGACGCCCGCCTCCCCAGCCAGACTCCCGCGGCGGTGCTCAACGCCACCGGCGTCAACCTCGTCGAGGTGCTCGCCGAGGCCTTGGCAGGAGATGGCCTCCCCGATGACCTCCCCGTCCGGCAAGGCGCCGCGGTGTACGAGCACGTGGCGGTGGACGGCCACCGCATGCGCTCCTGCGGTGAATGCTCTCTGTCCCAGATGAGGCGGCCCCGGCTGGAGCGCGGGCTGTTCGGCGCGGACGAGGCCATCACCGATTTCGACCCAGGGAAGGAGCGCTGGTACGCCACCCTGATCTGCACTGGCAGCACGGCCGAGGAGGCCTGGGCCAAGCACCAGAGCTGCCTCCGTCAGATGATCGAGAGCAACGACATCACCCAGTACGTCGACCTCGCACCGGAGATGAGAGCATGACCCGACTGACCCCCGCCATGATCAAGAACGTGCCATATGCGTCGAGCGACCGCGACATCGAGCTGCGAAGGACCATCGGCACCACCCTGAAGGGGCTGGCGTTCGACGCGGTCGGGCTGGACGAGGACGAGATGGTTCTCGAGGACTACCTCGCCGCCGCGGTGCCGGTGACCAGCGGGAAAGGGGTCACCGCTGGCTTCTCCGAGTCGGTGGCCGCCATCGCCGAGCACCTGGGCATGCGCACCATGGTGACCCGGCGGGCCGACGTGGCCGGCCTCTCCGACGCCCTGGCGGCCAAGGCCGACATCGTCTTCATGGCCGACGACGAGGAGTTCGTGGCCCTCAACGTCCACGCCGGGAGGTGCGCGGACAACACCCGCTCTACCGCCCTGGGATACGTCACCGCCCTGCGGAGGGCCGCCGGTCCCCTGACCGGCCGGAAGGTCCTCCTCATCGGGGCGGGGCGGGTGGGCACCCGGGCAGGCGAGCTGTTGGCCGCGGAGGGGGCCGCGGTGACCGTGGTCGACGCGGACGAGTCGAGGGCGGAGGCCCTCCGCCAGCGGTACCGGGGGTTCACGGCGTGCCGTGACCTCGAGGAGGCGGTGCGGGGCAGCGACCTGATCCTCAACGCCTCACCTGCCAGAATACCTGGGGAGTGGATCCAGGAAGGCGCGGTGGTCTCCTCGCCAGGAATGCCCTTCTCGTTCGACGACGAAGGGCTCCGGCGCATGAGGGTGCTGATCCACGACCCCCTGCAGATCGGGGTCTCGGTGATGGCGGTGTGGAGCGCCAGCCTCTCGCGGCAGCCCGCGGTCCTGCCGGCGCGCGGACGCGCGTGGCTGGAGGTGATGTCGTGACCTCCTATGGAATCGCCCTGGACCTCGGGACCAGCGGCTTCCGGGCGCAGGCCATCGACCTCGGCACTGGTCAGGCGGTGTCAACCGCGATCACCACCCGCCATCCCATCCCCGGGGCCAACGTCATCGACCACGTCAACTTCGCCATCGACGCCGGTCGGGACGTCGGCAACAGCCTCATCCTCGGTACCATCAACCGCCTGCTGCCCCTCCTGCGCATCGACCTGTGCGAGGTCGACCGCATGGCGGTATGCGGCAATCCCTTCCAATTGTCGCTGTTCCAGGACATCGAGATCCGGGACCTTGCCTACGCCGGAAGGAGCAAGCTCGAGGCGCTTGGCGTCACCCCGCCCCGGCGGGACGGCGACATCGTCCCGGCCAAGGACCTCGGCCTGACGGGGATGCCCCGAGCCTCGGTCATAATCCCTCCGGCGGTGGGCCACGAGATCGGCGCCGACGCCCTGGCCATGCTCCTCATGACCGGCGCGATGGAGCAGGAGGAGCCGTGTGTGGTGGTCGACTACGGGACCAACGCCGAGATGGCCCTCATCGTGGACGGCGAGGTCTACTCGGGCTCCGCCGCAGCGGGGCCGGCGCTGGAGGGCCAGCAGATCGAGCGAGGAATGCTCGCCGCCCCGGGCACCATCTCCGACGAGATCATCACCGAGGGCGGCTGGGAATCCTGGGTCCTCGACTCCGAGTATCTTCCCCGTCGAGGCGATGTCGTCGACCCTGCCAGCGGGGCCCTTGTCCGGGAGAGCGACTGCCACGGCTGGGCCAAAGGGGTGACCGGGACGGGAGTGGTGGCCGCTCTCGACTGCGGCATCCGGGCCGGCCTGATCAAGATGCCCAAGGTGCTCACCCCCGACCAGCTCGTCCACCTCCAGGACGGGGTGCATATCGGCGAGAATGACGTCGCCGAGGCGGGCAAGGCTATCGGCGCCATCCGGGCCGGCTATCTCACATTGATGCACGAGGCCGGCCTGTGGGTCGACGACGTCCCCACGGCGTTCATGTCCGGGGCCTCCGGGCTGTACGTCGACGCGCTCAAGGCCCAGCGGGTAGGTATGGTGTCCCCAGGCGCGAGGCGCATCATCCAGTTCGGCAACACCTCGTTGGCGATGGCCAAGGAGCTGACGGTGGGCCGGACCGAGCTCGACGACCTCCGGGCCTTCGCCCAGCAGCTGCGGGCCACGCACTGCATGTTCGCCACCTCGGAGACGTTCAAGAACGTCTACGCCATCGAGCTGTCGCTGTGGACCTACGGCATGCCCATGAGCGCGTACAACGACATGCTGGACATCTACAGCCTTCCCCACCTACCCGCTGAGCCGGTCCCCGCCACGGTGGATCGCCGGGTGAAGCGGGACATCCCCGAGCTGGGCCAGCTGGGTATCGCCGTGCTGAGCGATCCGGGAACGATACTGAGGGCCGAGCTGGAGGCCTGCCGCATGTGCGGCAAGTGCGTGAAGGCCTGCCCGGAAGGCGCGCTGGTGATCGAAGAGGAGCCGGCCCGGGCCGCGGTCATCCGCTCCGACCTGTGCATGGGCACGGCGTGCAAGCGGTGCGAGCTGGCCTGCCCTACGCACACCATATCGCTGAAGGAGCTCAGGATCTTGAGCGCTCCGGAGGATAGGCAATGAAGGGCGTGGTCTGATGCATGTTCTGCAACTGCGGAACCGGACCCCAAGTTTCATGGTTTCAGAATGTATACGATTGTTACCGTACCGGCGTGCCCTTGGCCTATCCATCTCTAGCTCGAACGGGACCGGATCGCCCGGGCCGTCATTGGCATGTCACATCCATCACAAACGCCTTAGATCGGATGGGGGAGGATCGGAGGTGGGGCAGTCGATGAAAGATAAGAATGAAGTGTTGGCCTTACTGAAGCGGGCCGTGGAGACCTGGGACAAGGACCTGGCCCGCGAAGCCTCGTTGGAGGCCCTTAGCATCGGGATGGAGCCGTACACGGCCATCGAGGAGGGACTGGGCCAGGGAATGATCAGCATCAGCGAGCAGTTCAACAAGGGCAAACTGTTCCTGCCCCAGGTGCTAGCTGCCTCTCAGGCGATGGAGGAGGGCATGAGCGTGTTCGAGGAACACCTCTCTGGACGGAGCTTGCCGACCCGCGGGGTCATCGTCATCGGGACCGTCCAGGGGGACATCCACGAGATCGGAAAGCACGTGGTGTGCGCGTTCCTGCGGGGAGCGGGCTTTGCGGTGTACGACCTCGGCAAGGACGTCCCGCCGGACGATTTCATCGAAGCGGCCAAGGAGAAGGGGGCCTGCGTGGTCGGTGCCTCTGCGCTCATGACCACGACCTTGCCTGGGCAGAAGCGCATCGTCGAGCGCCTGAAGGAAGAAAAGCTTTTTGGGATAAAGACCATCTTCGGCGGCGCGTGCTGCACCCCCAAGTGGGTGGAGAGCATCGGCGGCGACGCCCACTGTGCCTGCGGGGCCGAGGTGGTGGCCCGGGTGGAAGCTCTCCTAGCACGCGATTGACGGAGGTCGAGCTTGGCGGTCGTGGAAAAGGCGTTATCGGTATACGATGCGTATCTCCGTTCCGAGAAGGGTCCCAAGGTCGCTGAGGCCACCTGGGACAACCGGATCGTGCCCGAGGCGGCGGTCAAACTGAAGGAGAAGTACGACATCGACTTCGGGGACGAGTTCATTCCCACCGACCCCGACCTCAAGAAGCGGTTGTTCCTGGCAGGGATGGAGATGCTGACCTCGGTCGGCATATACAATGCCGACACCAGCCGGGTCATCAAGGTCACCGAGGACGAGGTCCGGGCCGCGTTGCGGGCCGCCCCCCGCCGCCTGCAGCTGGGGGAGCACAAGGACATGGTGATCATGGAGGGCCGCAAGGGCAACCCCGCCCGCAAGCCCATCATCCAGGGCGGACCGACCGGGGCCACAGTCTCCGAGGACGCTTTCGTCCCCATGATCCAGAGCTACGCCCAGGAGCCGGTGGTGGACACCATCGTCAACGGGGTGATGGCCACCATCGACGGCATTCCCGCCACTACCAACACTCCGTTCGAGATCAAGGCCACCGTGGCCGAGATCAGGGCCATAAAGGAGGCATGCAGCCGGGCTGGCCGACCCCATATCGGCATATAGGGACCGGAGACACCGCTGTCCGCAGCGGGGCGTCTCGCTTCTGACTTCGAGGGGGGGCTGCGGCCGTGCGACAGCCATGAGGTCTCCCAGCTCAACGAGCTCAAGATCGACAACGCCGCTCTCAGCATGATCGCTGGCTGGCTCCGCAACGGCAACATCATCATGGTGGAGCAGATGCCCATCTTCGGCGGCTACATCGGAGGGATCGAAGAGACCGCCATCTGCGACGTCGCCACCACCCTGACATCGTTCACCCTGCTGAACGCCAGCTACCATCTGGACGGCCCGATCCACATCCGGTGGGGGGTGACCACCTCGAGGGAGACGCTGCAGATCGCCGGCCACGTGGCCGCCGCGCTGGACGCCCATACCGAGCTGCTGCTCGCCAACCAATACTACCCCATCGCCGGGCCGTGCACCGAGATGTGCCTGCTGGAGATCGCCGCCCAGGCCATGCTCGACACCGCCTCAGGCCGGGAACTGGTATCCGGCTGCGCCTCCGCCAAGGGGGTGGCCGAGGACTGCACCACGGGCATGGAGGCCCGCATGCTGGGCGAGGTGGCCACCGCCGCGGCAGGCATGGCGGTGGACGACGTCAACGCCATCCTTGACCGGTTGGTGAGCAGCTACGAGAAGCAGTACCTCACCGCGCCCCCGGGACGGATGTTCCAGGAATGCTACAACGTCCGCCGGATCGTTCCCACCAAGGAATACCTCAGGGTCTACGAGAACGCCCTGGAGGAGCTGAACCGGCTGGGCCTGGACATCGGTTGAGGCTTCTGCGCCTACCGACCCGATGACCGCGGCGTAGACGACGTTGCCGCCCCGCTGTCAATCGTTAAGCTGGCCGGGGTCCTCCGCGACATGCTCCGCCACTATCTTTATACCGTTAATCGCACTTAACCAGGGTCATATGGTCGAGGGTTCAGAGGCCTTTGTCATCATCAACAACGTCAGTAAGATCTTCGGCGGCTCCTACGTCCTGCGGGACGTGAGTGCCACCATCCATCCTGGCGAGATCCTGGGCCTCATCGGCCGGAGCGGGGCCGGGAAGTCGGTCCTCATAAACATGCTCCGCGGCAATCCGGAGTACGCCCCGGACTCCGGCTCGATCATATACCGGTTCAACTCCTGCACCGCCTGCGGGTGGCTCGATCTGCCCTTGGCGGGCCACAAGTGCGGTAAGTGCGGCAAGGACACCGAGGTGGTGGAGGTCGACTATTGGGCCCTCGACGAGGACGACCCCCTCCGCCATGCCATCCGCCGGCGCATCGCCATCATGCTGCAGAGGACCTTCGCCCTATACGGGGAGATGAGCGTCATCGAGAACATCTTCGAGGCGCTGGGCGAGGGGATGGACGAGCACCGCAAGGTCGAGCGGGCGCTCGAGCTGCTGAAGATGGTCAAGCTGGAGCACCGCGTCACCCACATCGCCCGGGACCTCTCGGGCGGGGAAAAGCAGCGGTGCGTGCTGGCCCGCCAGCTGGCCCGCGACCCCCTCCTGTTCCTGGCCGACGAACCCACCGGGACGTTGGACCCCCAGACCGCCGACCTGGTCCACTCGACCCTGGTCAACGCGGTCAAGAGCAGCGGCATGGCCATGGTCGTCACTTCGCACTGGCCCAAGGCCATCAACTCCATGGCCGACCGGGCGGTGTGGCTCGAATCGGGGGAGATGATGAAGATCGGCCCCCCCGAGGAGGTCACCACGGAGTTCATGGTTGGCTTCGAGCCCCGGGTCGAGGAGCGGGTGGACATCGGCCAGCCGCTGGTCCGGGTGGAGAACGCCAAGCGGTACTTCTACTCCTACGCCCGCGGAGTGGTCAAGGCGGTCGACGGCGTCACCATCGACGTCGGTGAGAAGGAGATCGTCGGCCTGGTAGGCCTCAGCGGGGCCGGTAAGACCACCTTGTCGCGCATGATCGCCGGCCTCAACGAGCCGTCCGACGGCAAGGTCTCGGTCAGGGTGGGCGACGACTGGGTGGACATGTCCGAGCCCGGTCCGGAAGGGCGGGGCCGTGCAACGCAGTACATAGGCATCCTCCACCAGGAGTTCTCCCTCTACCCGTTCGACACCATCCTCCAGAACCTCACCATCTGCATCGGCATCAACCTCCCCGCCGAGCTGGCCAAGATGAAGGCCATCCAGACGCTGCTCGGCGTCGGGTTCTCCCGCCAGGAGGTCGACCGCATCCTGTACGCCTACCCGGAGACGCTGTCGGTAGGGGAGAAGCAGCGGGTCGCTCTGGCCCAAGTGCTCATCCGCGAGCCCCGGCTGGTCATCCTCGATGAGCCGACCGGGACCATGGACCCCATCACCAAGCTGTCGGTCGCCAAGTCGGTCCTCCACGCCCGCAAGGAGCTGGGAGAGACGTTCATCATCGTCTCCCACGACATGGACTTCGTCATCAACTGCTGCGACCGTGCCGCCCTGATGAAGGACGGCAAGATCGTGACGCTGGGGAAGCCGGAGGAGATCGTGGGACATCTCACCGAGCGGGAGACCGAGATCATGCTCAACGGTGGAGTCCAGGCATGAAGGGTCAGATCGGCCGGCACCTGAGCTTCGTGGAGTGCCGGGAGTCCCGGGGACTGGGAGTGGGCGGCGGGCTGGCCCAGCGAGCGACGATCTCCGAGAGCGGCCGCGACGTGGTGGCCGTGGCGATGGGGCCGGGGAAGCGGCACATCACCAAGCCGGTGTGCGAAATCACCTACGCGCTGAGGGAGGAGGGCATCGACACCTCGGTCATCGTGGTCAACGCTGGTTCCGGGGTCCCGGCCGACGCGCCGGACGTCAGCACCGGCAGCATCTTTGGCCTCGAGCAGATCGAAATCGACCGTATCCAGCAGTTCAAGGTCGCCCTCATCCACCTGGGGAACGTGCGCAACCACATCATCTACAAGGCCCGCCTCATCCTGCGCAACGTCGACCTGCCGGCGGTGGTGGTCTGCCAAGCGCCGGTGGACTTCGAGGACTTCGCCCGCATCGGGGTCAAGACCCGGCTGGTCCGGCCGCGGCCCGAGGACGTCGCCACCAAGGGCGAGATCGTGGAGATCGTCACCGGGGTGGTCCGCGGCGCTACCAGTCCGCAGTACAAGCTCGACGAGATCGTGTCCAAGGTGCGCAAGCACCTGTGATCAATCGAGGCTCAGGTCGAAGCCCACCAGGTGGGTCCACTGCTTCTCCCCGACGTGCCCGGTCACCGAGCGCACCAGGTCGTCGGACATCGTCGACACGCTGCCCGAGGTCACCCTGCTGATCCCGGGGATGCCGTCGAGGTACCGGAACGCCACCTCGTTGATGAGGAAGTACGGCTCCCCCTCCACCTCCACCCCGGAGTGGAGGACGAAGTCCTCCGAGAGGAAGTTGGCGTCGGGGTGCTCCCGCAGGAACGCCTCCTTGAGGTGCGGCGGAACGTACTCGCCGATCACCTGGCCTTTGGCATCCTTCATGTACAGCAGGCCCTCGTTGTCCACGATGAGGTGGGCGTTCCCCACGATCATGAAGCTCACATCGCGGGCCAGCGCCTCCCATACCCCCTCGTTGACGAACGGCATCATGCCCATGCACGCCCCGTTCTTCTCGGCCAGGAGCTCCAGCCTGGTCACCTCTTCCTTCAGCTCGGGGTCGAGGTAGCGCATCGCCACCACCCCGGGGATGGCGAGCACTCGCTCCTCCACCCTTCTCAGCACTTCCGCCCGGTCGATCGCCACGTCAGGACAGATTGTAGTGCTCGCACTTGATGCTTGCCATGGCCCTGGTCCGGCGAAAGGCTATTTAGTTGCCTGTCCGTTCACCAGACGCCCATGTTGATCACGCTGAATGGCAGGGAGGTCGAGGTGCCCGCTGGTTCCACCCTCGGCGCGGCTATCGCCGGGGAGCATTACCTGGAGGGCACCGCCATTGCTCTCACCCGCCCGGCGAGCTCCATCCAGAGGGAGACCCCGGAGTTCGAGGTGGTCACCTCCAGAGGCTCGTTCGTCATCCGTCTCAACGACTCCGACTTCGCCCGCCGGTTCCGCGAGCTCCTCCCCCGGCTGGCGGGAACGGGCATCCGCTGGCAGTCCTCCAAGGTGACGGCCTACGGCTCGTTCCCCTCCGATGTCGAGGTGTCGCGGGAGCAGCACTTCTACTCCCGCTACGACTGCTACTTCGCCCTGGGAGGGTTCGATAACAGTACCACTTACTTCATGATCGCCCGGGTCGACCACAACGGCGCCTACGGCACCGCGGGGGGCAAGTTCGGGCGCGTGACCCGCGGCCGGCACCTCCTGCAGCGGCTGCGGGAGGGGGACCGCATCACCGAGATCCGCCCAGTGGTGCTGGAGCTCTCGGAGAAGGATGCCTTCATCACCACCGACCTGTCGACCCCGCTGGAGGACGGGATGTCCGTCGAGACCTACGTGGCGGTGGAGCTGGACCGCCGCTCCCCGGTGAGCTGCGAGCAGTTCCTGGTGGTGGCGGGCGACGGCCGGCTGAGCGTGACCGACAACACCGCCACCTACGCCGCCAACTCCCAGCGGCTGGACGTGACCCTGGTCCCCGAGGCCACCGAGGTTAGGGAGCCCGGCCACGTCACCGTGCGCCACACCGGCCCGGGGACCGGCCGGCTGTACCTCTACCGCGAGCGGCGGCAGCTGTCACCGGCCCACAACCTGGTGGGCAAGGTGACCAGCGGCCTCGAGCTGGTGCGCTTGGCCGCCGCGCCGGCCGAGCTCACCGTCGTTCCGAACCCCGCCCGCATCATGACCATCGGCATGACCCAGGCCGAGGCGGCCGCCTTCCTTGCCAAGGCAGGCTGCCGGCAGAAGAGGACCGGCCTCACCGACGACGCCGCGGTGGTGGTGGAGCAGGAGCCAGAGCTCACCATGGAGATCCCGCCGGGAGGCGAGGTGGAGACGTTCGGGGTAACGGCGGAGGAGGTGGTGGAGTGGGAGCTCGACGACGTCGGCTCGCCCAAGACCTCCCATTACCTGCGCAAGATGACCGGCCTGGACCACAAGCCCATCGGCACCATGAAGGTGTTCTTCACCTTCCCCGAGATGCCGATGATCACCTTCGAGGGCAACGCCAAGGAGGCGTCGGTCCTGCTGCCCGAGAAGAGCTTCGCCGGCGAGGCCTCGTTCCGCGGTCAGGTGGCGGTCACCAACATGTCCCGCCCCAACCGGGGGACCATCGGCATCCGCCTGGAAGGGAGCGAGGAGTTCGGCCCCACCGGAGAGGAAGCATACGGCACCAACGTGGCCGGGCGCATCGTGTCCGACCTCGACCTGCTGATGAATGACATCAAGGACGGCGACATCGTGTACCTCCGCGAGGTCCGGGGGGCGCCCCGCCCCGCGCCGGTCGTCGAGGCCGCGCCAGAGGAGGCGCCGCAGGAGGTCCCGCCCGAGCCGGCCGGCCCCATCAACCCGTTCGAGATGGGGGCGGTGAGGCGGGAGGAAGAGAAGGCGACCGCCCGAGCCAAGAAGAAGGGGGGAAGGCCACGAGCGAAGAGACCGAAACAAGGATGATCATGATCGCGCCCACCTCGGAGCTGACGCCCGATCAGCTGACGAGGTTCATTCACCAGCTTGGCTACGGCCTCACCATCAAGGAGACGTGCTACGGCGCCAACATCGAAGGCCCCAAGGACCTGGTGGCCAAGGCGGTGCCGGAGATCCGGCGTCTTGACCCCAACCGCATCTTCATCAAGGTCCGCGCCTACCCCATCGGGGACGAGCGGCGGTGCCGGGCCCACCACGGCTCCCGGCCGGGATTCAACCAGATGGAGAAGGAATGGAAGGACCTGCCCCTCATCGAGGCGGGCCTGGTCGCGGCCGAGGCGGGCGAGGCATGTCCGACCAAGCCCGCCCGCCGCCAGTTGCCCATCAAGCGGCTGCTGGAGATCGCCCAGGAGGAAATGAAATGAAGGTTTTCATCGTACCGCCCAACAGCCTGATCCTCTACGACCTCGTGGAGCGGTTCGGCCACCAGCCCCTCAGCGTGATGGGGGAGCTGCGCGAGAAGGTCACCCAGAGAGAGATGGAGGCGCCGCCGCTCAACGTCACCCAGAAGGACGTCATGAAGGGGCTCAAGTACGCCGGCATAGAGGTGCCGTCGGGGGTGCGGGGCCGGCTGGCGATATGGGGCCCGATGATCGACGAGGCCGAGGCGGCCATCATCATGCACGACACCCCGTTCACCTTCGGGTGCGTGGGCTGCCACCGCACCAACCTCATGCTCATGTACCTCATCCGCAAGAAGAAGATCCCCACCATCGAGGTCGACTACCCGCACGACGAGGAGGAGGGCAAGATCATGGTCAACAAGGTCAAGTGCTTCCTGGAGGGGCTGAAGTGATCAAGATCGCCCAGCTGTCCTGCGGTACCGAGTACAGCGCCATCCAGCCAGAGATCGAGAACGCCGCCGCCACCGTGGGCGGCAAGATGGTGTACCCCGACGTCGACTACGAGGACATCGGTCGGGCGGTGGAGGACTTCGGGTTCAACCCTGCCTCTCCGCAGCTCAAGCTGATGATCGCCCGGGCCAAGGCCCTGGCCGACGGCAGCTACGACGCCGACGCGGTGTTCATCGCCACCTGCTTCCGGTGCGCCGAAGGGGCGCTGGTCCGCAACGAGGTGCGGCGGTACATCCAGGAGCACACCCGGCTGCCTGTGGTGACGTACTCGTTCACCGAGCGGCTCAAGGCCGCCCAGCTGCTCACCCGCATGGAGGCACTGGTCACCATCGTGGAGAAGAAGGAGCTGCTAGCCCGGGAGCGCCAGGTGGGCATCACCGTGGGCATCGACTCCGGTTCGTCGACCACCAAGGCCATGGTGCTCCAGGACAACAAGATTATCGGCAAGGCCTGGACCCCCACCGGCGAGGTCATCGGCACCGCCCAGGAGGTGCTGGACAAGGCGCTGGAGGAGGCCGGCCTGCGGATGAACAACATCGAGGGCATCGGCGTCACCGGCTACGGCCGGTTCCTCATCGGCAAGAAGCTCAACGCCAAGCTCATCCAGGAGGAGCTGACCACCAACTCCAAGGGCGCGGTGTGGCTGGCCGACCGGCAGAAGGGCGAGGCGACCATCATCGACATCGGGGGTATGGACAACAAGGCCATTACCGTGCGCGACGGCATCCCGGACAACTTCACCATGGGAGGCATCTGCGCCGGGGCCTCCGGCCGCTTCCTGGAGATGGTGTCCAAGCGCCTGCGGGTGGACATCACCGAGCTGGGGGCGCTGGCCGACAAGGGCGACTGGAGCAAGGTCAACATGAACTCCTACTGCTCGGTGTTCGGCATCCAGGACCTCGTCACCTCGCTGGCGGCGGGGCACACCATCGAGGACGTCGCCGCCGCGGCCTGTCATTCCGTGGCCGAGCAGGTGTACGAGCAGCAGTTACAGGAGATCGACGTCCGGCAGCCCATCATCCAGGTCGGCGGCACGTCGCTCATCAGCGGCCTGGTTAGGGCGGTAGGGGACATGGTCGGCGGAAAGCCCATCGTCCCGGAGAACTCCCAGTACATCGGCGCAGCGGGGGCGGCCCTGCTGTCCTCGGGCTTCCTAGAGGGGCAGTGATGAGCGAGCACGACGAGTCGTTCGCGTACCAGAACTTCGACACCATCTTCAAGCAGGTCATGCAGGAGCTGGGCGTCTCCCGCATGGTCGAGGACTACCGCATCAAGGCCGACCCCGACGCCCCTTACTTCATCATCTCGCTGCGCATGGGCCGCGCGAGGTCGGCCATCAAGGTGTCGGACATGGCCCTGGTCGACCCCGCCCCGGGAGGAGGGAAGATCACCATCACCGACGAGAACTGGGCGCCCGCGCTGCTCACCAAGCTGTGGCAGCTGTACGGCCGGGACGCCGTGGAGCAGCTCACCCGGTTCGAACTGGTGGTCCATGGCGCCGACCCGGAAGCACTGGCAGGGCTGGAGCTGGACCCCGGAGAGGAGCTACGGAGCAAGCTCCTGGACGCGGTGTGGCGCATCTTCCCGGAAGGGTTCAAGGTCCGCTATAACCTGGTGGACGAGAAGGTCATGACCATCATCGGGACGGAGCACGACATGCAGGAGGAGTGGATGGAGGTGGCGAGGCAGCTGCACCGGGAGATGGGGGCGGCCTGATGTACGAGGTGCTGCTGTTCGATGGCGGGGTCTACAAGATCAACGAGCTCTACGAGCTCATCGAGGACGTCGGCGGGTTCGTCATCCAGAAGACCCAGGTCCAAGTGCAGATCTCCGTCACCCTGGCCATCCCGGAGGAGGAGCGTCCGGCCATCGAGGCCAAGTCCCGCGAGCTCGGCGGCAAGCTGGTCAACGTCCCGCTGGCCGGCACCGAGATCGCGGTGGTGGCGCCGACCCTCGGACGTCATCACATGCCCCACCCCACCTGCGACATCGCCGAGCAGCTGCGGCGGGCGGGGGCCATCACCGTGGTCATGGGCCTGGCCCGGGGGCGGGGCCGCCGCACCGCCCAGATCTCCGCCGACGAGCGGGCCATCATCGAGGAGTACGACGCCGCGGTGTTCGTCCTGGGCAACTTCAAGGACTGCATCCTCGAGCACAAGGTGAAGCTGTTCCAGGACGTCACCATCCCGGTGGTGGCGGTGTGCGGGCCCGAGGTCGGCGAGCTCCCGTCCTGCGAGGCGGTGGTGTCCGGGGTGGGCCGCAAGGTGGAGCGGATGCGCCGGGAGGACGAGATCCACAAGCTGGAGGAGGTCGGCCAGCGGGTCGAGGACGTCATCCGGGCCAAGCGCCGGGAGCTGGACGAGGACCCCCTGTTCGTCCACCCCGCCGAGGTCAAGGACCGCATCTCCGAGCTGGAGGCGGTGCAGCGCAGCCTGCGCCCTGCCCCGGTGGTGCTGCACCTGGACGGCCTGCGGGTCAAGATCCCCTACGCCGAATGGAAGGACCAGCTGGCCGCGGTCGAGGTGTACGGCCGGCGGCTAGGGGACATCGCCCGCATCACCGATTCCCGGCTGGGGGGAAGTACCCTCATCCGAATCAAGACCCGCTCCGAGGTCGAGTCCAGCTAGATGCTCACCGGCGCGTACCTCCTGCTGCTCCACCTGGACCGTCCGCGGGAGGTGGCGGTGGGCGCCCTGGGCACGCTGCCCTTCGACGCCGCTACGTACGTTTACGTCGGCTCGGCCATGGGAGGGCTGGAGCAGCGGGTGGCCCGCCACCTGCGCGACGATAAGCGGCCGCGGTGGCACATCGACCGCCTATTGGCCGCGGCCGACCGGGCGGAGGCGTTGCTCCTTCCCTCCCCGGTGCGGGTTGAATGCGAACTTGCCGCCCTGGTCGCCACACTTCCTGACACTGCCGCGGTCAGGGGCTTCGGTTGCTCCGACTGCCGGTGCGAGGCGCACCTCTTCCGCGTGTCGGAGCGCAGCGCCGCCTGCCTCCGGGCGGCCTTCCCTGCCCACCTCCGCAGGGAGCGCACATAGCTGGACGCCCGTCCCTCATTGTTCGGTAACTTCCATCGAAAGGGTTAGCCAGATATGTATAAATAGGCACAATTATCTATAACGATACCGCTCAGGGGCGGAAAGCGGCTCGGAGCGGCAGAGTGGGAATCGACCTCGTTTAAGGACGTTGTCGATCCTATATCTGTACTGTCGACGCTGTCACAGGCGCGATGCGACAGGCTGTGAACGATGAGGCTAACAGCTTGCTCGTGTCGAACCAACAGGTGTCCGTGCTAACGGCCCTGAAGGGAAAGACATGTACTCGCCGACAAACCATAGCGAGGTGATTGCGATTGGAACCGGCGAGACCGTAACCAAGCTGCCCCGTGAACTCTGAGCGCCCTTCTTTTCTTTCTCAATCGTTGAGTCCCGTCGACATGCTGGAAGGCCTGTCAGGCCCGCGTGGCGGGCGTGAAAAGAAGGAGCTTTTTAATAGGTCTATGAAACTACCTGGTCCAGATATAATCGCAGTCTAGGAGAGGCTGTTCATGGAAGCCGTAGCAGACACTTCTGAGAAATATCAAGGTTCCATCGTGAACAAGCTGGAAGCGGCCATCGGCGCCGAGAACGTCAAGACGCACAAGGGCGAGAGGTTGCTGTACAGCCATGACATGGCCCCCCTCCCCAAGGAGGCGCAGATCGCGTTCAAGAACATCCCCGACATCGTGGTGCGGCCCCGCTCCACCGAGGACGTTTCCAAGGTCGTCAAGATCGCTGCCCAGGAGGGCATGCCCATCACCCCGAGGGGAGCGTCGACGTGGGGCCTCGCCGGGAGCACCCCCGCCTACGGCGGCATCCTCATCGACATGATGGGCGGGATGAGCAAGATCATCGGCATCGACGAGAAGAACATGACCATCACCGCCCAGGCGGGATGCTCGTGGAAGCAGGTGTACGACGCGGCCTGGGAGAAGGGCTTCCTGCTCGGCTCCTACCCCTCCAGCGCCCCCAGCGCCACCCTGGCCGGCTGGATCTCCACCTCCGGCATCGGGATCGGCAACTACAAGTACGGCTCGGCCGGCGACAACATCCGCAACATGAAGGTCGTCATCCCTGACGGCACCATCGTCGAGACCGGCTTCGACTACCTCTCCGACAACATGTCCGGCTACAACCTCAACCGCCTGTTCGTCGGGGCGGAGGGAACCCTGGGGGTCGTCTGCGAGGTCACCTTCAAGCTGACCCCCCGGCCCGAGGTGCTGAAGCCCATCGCCTACGAGTTCGCTTCCCTGGACAAGCTGGGCGCGCCGATCATGGACATCACCCGCAGCCGGGTCATGCCGCTGCACATCTCGTGGTCGGACAACAACCACTTCAAGTTCCTCAAGAAGATCGGCCACCACCCCGCCACCGAGGGCTCGGTCCTGCTGGTCGTCCTGGAGGGTGACAAGGCCATGGTCGAGCTCGAGGAGAAGGTCGTCGACGAGATCGTGGCCAAGCACGGCGGGAAGAAGCTGGCGGACGAGGTCGGCCAGCACGAGTGGGACGAGCGCAGCTACGAGTTCCGCTGCCGGGAGATGGGCCTGGGCTCGGTGCCCATGGAGGTCCTGGTGCCCACCGCTTCCTACGCCCAGATGGTCAACGACATGTACGACCTGATGAGGTCCATGAAGATGGAGGGGGCGATCATCGGCATCATGGCCGACCGCAACACCGTCATGTTCATGCCCTACTACGTGTACGACGCCGAGTCCCTGGTCAAGGGGGTCACCTCGCTGTCGTTCAACTACAAGTGCGGCGATCTGGCGTACAAGAACGGCGGCCGCATGCTGGGCGGGTTCGGTCTGTTCTTCGGCTCCACCCTGAAGAAGGTCCGCGGCGCCGGCTACGAGGTCGAGGTCGCCATCAAGAACGCCCTCGACCCCAAGGAGATCATGAACCCCGGCAAGCTGCTGGGCATGAAGACCCGGTTCGGCCTGCCGGTCAGCGCGGGCATGCTCGGGTTCGGCATGGGGGCCATGGCCACCGTGAAGAAGATCCTCCCCGGCGACAAGAACGTCGAAGAGAAGGCCCATGCCTTCGAGATGGAGGAGGCGGAGAAGTCCAAGGCCGAGCAGTTCCGGCACGACCCCCACCACCCCAAGGACCAGGAGAGGAAGTAGGCCTCCCGCGTCCGCCTAAAAACCCCTTCTCCTTCCCATTTTTCTATACCTTTGGCAGCGCCATCATTAAGTGTTCCGTTGTCGCATCCTGCCGTTGGAGGAGAAGATGAAGGGGATCGTCGCGTACGACAGCGTCAACGGGAACACCAGGCAGGTGGCGGAGGCCATCGCCGACGAGGCCCGGAAGGCCGGCCATGAGGTCGAGACTTACTACCTGAAGGAGAGCATACCGCCCGCGGTCCAAGGGGACTTCCTGTTCGTCGGCTCGCCGACCCGCGGAGGCAAGCCGACCAAGCGGACCATGGAGTTCCTCGCCGGCCTGGACGCGGGGTGGAGCGGCCCCATCTTCGCCTTCGACACCGTGGGCCCGCTCTCCAAGGACCCGGCCAAGCGCCGGGAGTGGCTCGAGCAGATCGGCCGGGCCGACAGGAACGCCGCCTCCCGCATCGCCGAGGCCTGCCGGGGGCGTGGGCTTAGAGTGTGCCCGGAGCTGATGCACATCGCCGTGGTGGGGATGTGGGGGCCGCTGGCCCCCGACGCACTGGATATGGCGAGAGCGTTCACCCGGAGATACCTGGAAAGGATGAAGTGAGGCCGGAAGGCTCGGTCACCGGGCCGGGGTCTTCACCGCCGGTTCCTTCGACCACTTGTCGGGGTGGGCCTCGAACTTGGCCTTGCATGCCTCCGTGCAGAAGTAGTAGGTCTTCCCCTGGTACTCGGTCTTGAACTGGGCAGCGTTCTCGTCAACCTCGCATCCACATACCTGGTCCTGGGCCATCGTATACCTCCAATGACGGGCTCACTTGCCGGCGTACTTGGCGGGGTCCTGCTCGAACTTCTTCTTGCACACCTCGGCGCAGAAGAAGTACCTCTTTCCCTGGTACTCCGAGGAGTACACGCACCTCTTCTCGTCCACCTCCATCTTGCACACAGGGTCCTTGGCCATTGCCAGCTCGCCTCCCGCGTTCGGTTCTGGGAGCGCGCCGGCGATATAGTTTTCCCTGCCTGACCGGCTTCCCCGGCCGTGACCGTCCGGCCCGGCCTTTGGCAATCCTAAAGAAAAGGGCTCTGGTTCCTAAGGTATGTAACCACGGGGCGGCCTTTTCCTTCTTCTTGCAAAGGATTATAACTGCAGGCCTCCCAAACTATCCATGTGAGCCTCGACGAGAACGACATCAACATCCTCACCGTGCTGCAGGAGAACGGCAGGCTGTCGTTCCGTCAGATCTCCGAGAGGGTGAAGATCAGCGTTCCCACCGTCAGCAACAAGATCGGCACCATGGAGCGGCTGGGGATCATCCGGGGCTTCCGCGCCGACCTCGACCCGGAGCGGCTGGGGGAGATGAGCGTGGTGGTGACCATCAAGGCCAGGCCGGCCGAGCTGGCCCAGGTGGCCGAGCACTTCACCGACGACATCGCGGTCCGCCAGGTGTTCTTCCTCAGCAGCGGCCGCCTGCTCCTGGTATGCACATTCACCGGCGCCCATGCCGTCAATGACTTCGCCGCCCGCCTGGGCACGATACCGGAGGTCCAGGAGTACGAGATCGCCAACATCATCGGGGTCGGCAAGGAGGAGGACCGGGCGGTAGTAGCTCCTGGACTGCGGGCGGTCGTTCCTTGCCAGCAGTGCGGCCGCCAGATGCGGGAGGAGCCGCTGCGGGTGCGGGAGAACGGGCTGGACGTCTACCTCTGCTCGCCCACCTGTCTCGCCGCCTTCCAGTCCCGCGGGGCCCGCTCAGCGCCGTGAGCGCCTCGCCACCGCTTCGATCTCCACCCTCGCCCCCAGGGGCAGGGCGGCGACCGCCACCGCGGACCGCGCCGGGGGCAGGGAAGGAAAGCTGGCCGCGTACACCTCGTTGACCTCGCCGAAATCGGCCATGTCCACGAGGAAGACCGTCGTCTTGACCACCTCGGAGAGGGAAGAGCCGGCCGCGGCCAGCACCGCCTCGAGGTTGGCCAGGCATTGTCTAGCTTGCCCTCCCGCCGTGCTCCCGGTGAGCTTCCCGGTGAGAGGGTCCAAGCCGATCTGGCCTGAGCAGAACACCAGCTCCCCGGCCACGATCGCCTGGGAGTACGGGCCCACCGGCTGGGGGGCGCCATCCGTCCGCACCGCTTTCAACACGACCGTCAAACGAAGTATGGGCTATTTATCGGCTAGCAGGTCCAGCACCTCGCCCACGCTGCCGACCACGCACAGGCATCCCTCGCGCTGCCAGTCCTCCTCCTTGAACGCGCCGGTGAGGACGCCGGCGAACCCCGCCGAGGACGAGCGGGCACAGGCCAGGTCGATGAGGTGGTCGCCCACCATGAGGCACTCCTCCGGTCGCACACCCAATCGCTCGGCGATGCGCTGGATGGCGATGGCGTTGGGCTTGGCCTCCCGCTCTGGATAATCGTCCCGGAAGATGAGCGCCTCGAACAGCCCCTCGTCCAGGCCAGCATACCGCAGCGCGGCGGTGGCGTAGCGGCGGGAGCCCCGAGTGAGCAGCGCCACCCGGTACCCCCGGCGGCGCAGCTCCAGAAGCACGTTCCGGGCGCCGTCGACCGGGCGGGTCAGATGTACCTTCTCCATCTCGGTGCGCTCCATCATCTCCCCGACCCGCGCTTCGATGGCCGGCCACTCCGCATCCCGGCCCTGAGCGGAGAGGTAGGCATGCACAGCGCCCATGTTCCGGGCGACGGTCTGCTGGACGTCCATGAGCTCTCGCGGGATGCCCAGGGCTGACAGCTCTTCCACCATTCGCTCCTTCATCCGGGTGAAGTCCACGGTGGTGTGTATGAGGGTCCCGTCGAGGTCCATGATCACCGCTCGGACCGAGCGGGCGTCACAGCTTCCCCAGCTCATGCCTGGCCAACTGACATCGTGATATTTATGGGCTGGGGCGGAGAGGCCGCCAGCGGGCCTGGCCAGACCGGTGAGGAGCGCCGCATCTTCCGGATTTAATATAAAAGATTAACTGTAGCATGCTCCACCAGCTCTTTTATATTCACAAGGCGACACGGGGCCAGAACACCATACAAGTAATCGGTGAGGAACATGAGAACTAGGACCGTTGCTCTGATCGCGTTCGCCGCTCTCGCCTTCGCGGCGCTTGGACTTGCTGTTGCTGGATTTGGCTTTGACGCCGCCCCTGCTATCATTCCTGGCGTCGACCCGCATATCATCCCTGGTGTTGATCCCCACATTATCCCCGGCGTCGATCCTCACATCATCCCGGGTGTCGACCCGCACATCATTCCTGGTGTGGACCCCCATATCATCCCCGGCGTTGACCCTCACATCATACCGGGTGTTGATCCCCACATCATCCCGGGCGTCGACCCCCACTAAACCTCTTGACCTCCACCTTCGAGGTGGAGAATCCCCTCTGTTTTTTCCAACCTTTATGCGCTGATTCTTTCCAACGCACCCTCGACCTCTTTGCGCAGGTTCTCGGCCAGGACGCCGTCGGACAACTGGAGGGCCTCCTGCAGAAGCCCGCCCGCGTTCTTGAGGTCACCGTTCTTGACGTACTCCTTGGCCACCTCGTACAGCCACCGGCCAAGGACCAGGGGCATGGACAGCGGGCGGATGATGTCCAGGGCGACCCGGAACTCTTCCTTGGCCCACTCCCAGTCGTGCTTCCGGCTGTAGATGTAGCCGCGCAGGAAGTGGACGTCGGCCAGCATCCGAGGGTCGTCGAGCTTCTCGAACACCTTGGCCGCCGCGGCGAGCAGCTCCTCGGCCTGACCCAGCTCCTCCAGCTCGATGTGGGACCGCGCCGCGTTGCGCATGGCGTGGCCCTGCAGGAAGAGGTTGCCCGAGGTCCGGCCGAGCTCGATGGCCCGCTCCAGATAATTGATGGCCTCGGCGTGGTTGCCGATGTCGGAGAGCGACACCCCTACCCCGATGCTCACCCGGGCGATGTCGTCGACGTCGCCGGTGCGCTCCAGCACCTCCAATGCCTCCTTCTTGGCCTTGAGGGCCTGAGGGTGGTCAAAGAGGTTGGTGTACACCCTTCCCATGCCGTAGAGGGCCTTGCCGGCGCCGGAATCGTCGCCGATGGAGCGGGCGATCTCCTCGGAGCGCTTGAACGCCGCCAGGGCATCGCCGGCCTGGCCGCGGTCCTGCATGATGCCCCCGAGGTCGTAGTAGACCTGCACCAGGGTGTGACCGTCATGGATGTCCTCGGCCAGGTCCAGGCTGCGTAAGAGGTACGACTCTGCCTTGTCGAAGTGGGAGCGACGCAGGTAGATGACCCCGATGCGACGGTTGACCTCCGCCAGCACCCGCTTGTCCGCCTCCGGATCGGCCAGGCGGGCGACCTCCTCGAAGCGCCCTATGGCCTTGTCCCACTCCCCCCGCACGTCCATGATGTCGCCCTCCAGCAGGAGCAGCTCCATCCTCTCGCTCTTCCCGATGTCCTCGCACTCCTCTTGGAGAGAGGACAGCAGCGGGGCGAACGGCAGCCCGTAGCCCTTGGCGATGATCTCCCTCCCGTTGGAGGCGGCGATGCGGATGGCCAGGTCGTACTCCTTGGCCATCAGGCAGTGGTACAGCGCCTCGACGTGGCCGGGGGCGGAGGTGTCCTGGAGGTAGTACCGGGAGGCGGCCCGATGGTAGGACAGCCGCTGCCGGGGGGTGAGGCGGGAGTAGAAGAACTCCCGCAACAGGTCGTGCATGCCGATCATGCGGCCCACCGACTCGTGCATCAGCGACTTGGCCAGCAGGCTGTCCATGGTGTCGTAGTCCACCAGATAGTCCTTGTACTCCAGCTCCTTGGCCCCTCCCATCTCCTTGGCGATCTCCTCCTCCATGGTGAAGAAGGCGTCGATGAGCACCGGATACCGGAAGATGGAGGCGATCTCCAGGATGCGCTTCTCGGTGAGGTCCAGCTTGGTGTAGACCTCTTGTTCGATGAACATCCGGATGTTCTTCCCCAAGGCGCTGCGCGGGCTGTCGATGAGCTCCAGGAAGAGCGGGTGCCCCTTGGTGGCCAGGTAGATGTCGTTCAGCCCGCTCTCGGCCAGCTCGCGGCGGCGGAGGAGGCGGAAGCTGCTCTCCCGGTCCAGGCCCTCCAGCATCATCTCCGCCACCACGCCCTTGAACACCGCGGAGCGGGTGTAGAACGACGGGATCTCCCGACTGGTGCACAGCACGCTGACCTGGGGGAGGTGCTCAAGCATGTTGACCAGCGCCCCGAGGAACTCCTGCACCGACGGGTCGGCCTTCTGGACATCGTCCACGATGATGACCACCGGCACCCCCCGCAGGTCGCCCTCCAGGATCGCCAGCGTCTCCCCCACCTGGGGCATCTCGGTCCGGGAGAGGTACCGCTCCAGCCCCTTCTTGCCCAGCTGGGACAGGAACTCCGCCAAGGGGGTCAGGAGGATCTTCAGGTTGACCCACTCGTGCACGCGGTACCAGAACACGTTGCGCTGCTCCCGGGCGTCCTGCACGAACTTGGCCAGCAGGGTGGTCTTCCCGATGCCGGGGATGCCGCACACCACCATCATGCGGGCGGTGTCCGAGGCGAGGAACTCGGACAGCTGGCGCAGCTCCTCGGTCCGGCCGTAGAACGTGCGCACCGCTGGCTTGCGGTCGGTGTAGTCGATGTACCTCCGCTCCTCCTTCACCTTGCCCTCATGGAAGGAGGCGCAGTCGAACCGCCCCCTCACCACCGCCGACGCTATCTCCAGGAAGGAGTATCGCTTCGGGATGTACGCACTGATCTTCCCGACCACGTCCTCATGGGTCTCGCCGTTGAAGTCGATCACGGTGACGGGGACCGCCTCGATCTCCGCCTTGAGGGCGAGCGCGTCCTGGAACCCCTTGGGGGTGAGGTAGTACACCCGCTTGACCGAGGAGTAGCCCTTGACATGCTTGGTATGCACCTCCACCGTGCCCTCCCCGGCCAGGGTGTTGACCACCTTGGAGATGTTGTTCCGCCCTACCCCGACCGCCTCCGCGATGCCCTCCTGAGTGGTGGCCGCCGGAGCGTCGGAGTCATTGACGAACTTCTGGTAGGCCAGGATGTGGAGGACGACCTTCTCCCGGATGGTCAGCAGGCTCTTCTTGGTGGTGCGGATCAACGGAGCTGGATGCTCTTGTTCAATGTAATAATTTTCGAGCGAAAAAAGAGCATGCTCCAAAGCCTATTAAATACTCACAATTCGAAGCCGGCTCGAAGTTGAAGAGGAGATACCATGACGGATGGTTCCCACATCTCGCTGCTGATCGAAGGCTACCCCCGAACTGGATATCAGACCTACGCCAAGATGGTCGGTGGGTCCACCGGCGGCCTGTGCATCGGACGCCTTCACCCCGACTACGTTGCCCAGAAGTACGGCCTGGACCGGGCCAAGCGCTACTGGCTGAGCAACCAGAAGGGCGAGGATGTCATCTCACCCAAGTCCCTCCACCACCTCGTCAAGGTCGTCCGTTCGGAGCTCCGGGGACGCGCCGGGGGCAAGGTGCTCCTTGACGGGCTGGAATACCTGCTGCTGTTCAACGACATGGCCAAGGTGCTGTCCGCCCTGGAGGAGATCGAGGCTCTGCTCCGGCAGGCCAACGTCGAGCTCATCATCGTCCTCGACCCCCTGACCCTGGAGGAGAAGGACCTCGTGCGCCTGTGGGACCTGTTCCCCCGCTACACCGCCGAAGAACTGCTCGGCCGCGAGGTCACTGTACGACCTCAGCTGATCGCCGGAGGCGTGCCAGCGACCGTGGGTCCAGAGATGGCGGATCTATAGGCATGAGGAGAACGGCCTGGGATGACATGACCAGGTCGTTTATCCTCTCAATGGTGATGAGGACCCGGTTGAAATCGTTGAACAGGCAGAGGTACTCGACGCCTTCGAGCAGGACGACGCCGTCCTTCCGGTCCTCCAAGAACATGCTTATCTTTTGATAGAGCCTTCCCAGCTGGTCCGGGGGCACGTTCTGGGCGCCTGGACGCTCGCTCAGCCACACCGACTCGGCCGCGCTGACCAGCAGCCGCTCCGCGGCAAGTTCGGGGTGCAGCCTGGTGACGCACAGGATTTCCGAGCCGCTATCCGCGAGGTCCTGGGCGATGCAGGCCGTCCGCTCCATCCTCTTTTCGTAGATGAGATAGGTGCGGCCCCTGTCGAGGGTCACGCTGTCGGCTCCTAGCTGTACCTTGAATGAGCTGACCTTGAGCGTCGATTCTCGACCGAAAGCGTCTACGGACAGGTCGTACACCTACCTGGTTGAGCCCTCGAGGGCACGGATGCTAACATCGTGTAAATATATGAACATTCGCGAATAGTGCAGCCCCCTGGGGCTGGCGGTCGGGACGTTGCCCGTCGAGGAATGGAAAGAAGAAAGGGTTTGGAGCTCACGCGCCGTTGAGCTCGCCGCGCAGGTACTTGCCGTACCCGACCATGTCCAGCAGACCGTGGCCGGAGAGGTTGAACACGATGACCTTCTCCTCGTTGGCCCGCTTGGCCTCGATGGCCTTGTCGATGGCCGCCTTGACGGCATGCGAGGACTCCGGCGCGGGGATGATGCCCTCGGCCTGGGCGAAGGTGACCGCCGCGGCAAAGGTCTCGTTCTGCTCGTACGCCACCGGGGTCACGTACTTCAACTTGGCCGCCTGGGAGACCAGGGGGGCCATGCCGTGGTAGCGGAGCCCGCCGGCGTGGATGGACGACGGCACGAAGTCGTGGCCCAGGGTGTGCATCATTATCAGGGGGGTCATCCCAGCGGTGTCACCGAGGTCGTAGCGCAGCTCCCCCTTGGTCATGGACGGCACCGACTTCGGCTCCACGGCGATGAACTCGGTCTCGTTCTTTCCCTTGATCCTCTGGCCGAGCATGGGGAAGGTGAACCCGGCGAAGTTGCTCCCTCCGCCCACGCAGCCGATCATGTAGTCCGGCTGGACGTCGATCATCTCCAGCTGCTTGACGACCTCCTGGCCGATGACCGTCTGGTGCAGCATGACGTGGTTGAGCACGCTGCCCAGGGAGTACTTGGTGTTGGGCTGGTTCAAGCAGGTCTCGATGGCCTCGGAGATGGCGATGCCCAGCGTGCCGGGGTGGTTGGGGTCCTTCTGCAGCACCGACCGGCCGTACTCGGTCTCCTTGCTTGGCGACGCGTAGACCGTGGACCCATAGGTCTCCATGATCAGCCGCCGGAAGGGCTTCTGGTCATAGGAGACGCGGACCATGAACACATTGCAGTTCATGTCGAAGTGGGCACAAGCCAGGGCCAGCGCGGTGCCCCACTGCCCCGCCCCGGTCTCGGTGGTCAGGCTTTCCACTCCCTCCACCTTGTTGTAGTAGGCCTGGGGGATGGCGGAGTTGGGCTTGTGGGAGCCGGCGGGGGACAGGTCCTCGCGCTTGAAGTAGATGCGGGCGGGGGTCTTGAGGAGCGCCTCCAACCGCTTCGCCCGCTGCAGGGGCGAGGGCCGACCGAGCATCAGGTAGGCGTCCCTGACCTCCTCAGGGATGTCGATGTACCGGTCGGTCGACACCTCCTGGGCGATGGCGGCCTTGGGAAAGATCGCCTCAAGGTCCTTGGCCGTAATCGGCTGTTTGGTGGCAGGATTGAGCGGCGGGGGCACCGGCTCGGGGAGGTCGGCGGCGAGGTTATACCACTTGGTGGGGATGTCGTCCACCGGGAGCATGACCTTGTCATCCTTGGAGATAGACATGGGGACATGGTAAGCGTGGGGAACTATATAACAATATTGAGCATTATTGTACTTATGTGTACATTAACCACAGTTCCTGCACTCCATGGCGCCCTCCTCCGCTCGGATGTACTGGCCGCATGACGGGCAGTTGCTGCGGTCCCTGAGCGTGGTGAGCACCTGCCCCGGCTTGGAGCCTTCGCGGTACACGGTCACGCCCTTGCATCCCTGGCGGTACGCGTACATGAAGGCGTCGCGGACGTCCCTCCATGACGTCTCGGCCGGCAGGTTGATGGTCTTGGAGACGGCGTTGTCGACGTGGCGCTGGAACGCCGCCTGGACGTCGATCTGGGAGCTGGGAGGGACGTCGTGGGCGGTTACGAACACCGCGCGCACCTCGGCCGGGACCTCCTCCAGGTCCTGGATGGAATGGCGCCCCCGCAGCCGGTCCATTAGCTGGGGGGTGAGGAAACCCTCCTCCCTCGCCCGGGCCAGGAAGGCCGGGTTGATCTCCTCCGTCCATCGGCCCGCGACCGACCGGCCGTAGGCCAGGGCGTACAGCGGCTCGATGCCCGAAGAGCACCCGGCAATCATGCTGATGGTGCCCGTAGGAGCCATCGAGAGCAGGGTGGCGTTGCGCCGCGGCCCCTTGAACACGCTCTTGTCGATGAACGGGAAGCTGCCCCGGCTCTCTGCGATCTCCGCCGACGCCGCCTCGGCGGCGTGCCGCACGAACGACGTCACCTCCTCGGCCACCTCCAGCGAGCGCTGGGACCCGTATTGGACGCCCAGACGGATGAGCAGGTCGGCGAAGCCCATCAGCCCCAGGCCGACCTTGCGGTTGCCCCGCACCATCCTCTCGATCACCGGCAGGGGGTAGCGGCTGGCGTCGATGACGTTGTCCAGGAACCGAATGCCCACCTCAGCGGTCCTACGCAGGCGGTCCCAGTCGATCGAGCCGTCCTCGGAGACCATGCGGGCGAGGTTGATGGAGCCGAGGTTGCAGGCCTCGTAGGGCAGCAGCGGCACCTCGCCGCAGGGATTGGTCGCTTCAATATCCCCCAGCCCGGGGGTGGGGTTGTAGCGGTTGATGGTGTCGATGAAGATGACCCCGGGGTCGCCGGACCGCCAGGCGCTGACCGCCATCCGCTCCAGCAGCCGCGGCGCGCTTATCCTCCGGACCTCCCGACCGGAGCGGGGGTTGATCAATGCCAGCTCCTGTCCGGCCGCCACCCGTTCCATGAAATCGTCGGTCACCGCCACCGAGATGTTGAAGTTGGACAGGGAGACGAGGTCCTCCTTGGCGGTCACGAACGCCTCGATGTTCGGGTGGTCGACCCGGAGGACGCCCATGTTGGCGCCCCTTCTCCGCCCACCTTGCTTGATGGCCTCGGTGGCGGCGTCGAACACCTTCATGAACGTCACCGGTCCTGAGGCGACGCCCCCGGTCGAGCGGACGAGGTCCCCGGCGGGGCGGAGGCGCGAGAACGACAGGCCGACGCCCCCGCCGGTCTGGTGGATGAGGGCGGTGTGCTTGACCGCGTCGTAGATGCCCTCGATGCTGTCCTCCACCGGCACCACGAAGCAGGCCGACAGCTGCTGGATCTCGGTCCCCGCGTTCATCAGAGTGGGCGAGTTGGGTAGGAACTCCAACCGGCGCATGACCTCGTAGAAGGCGTTCTCATCCTCGTCCACGCTGCGGTCGCCATAGCGCTCGTTCACCGCGGCGACGTTGACGGCCACTCGGCGGAACATGCCCTCGGGGTCCTCGGTCACCACCCCGGCCTGGTCCCGGCGCAGGTACCGCCTCTCCAGGATGTTCAGGGCAGTAGGTCCTAACGATGGGAGCACCGCGGCCATCATCGGACTATTGTGCGCCCGGGTGTAAAAAGGCATGCGGGAGGAAAGGCAGATATGTCGCTGCCGCCATCTCTGACGGCGGTGCGATCATGGCCGTCCAGAGGTACGTCAGCGAGCGAAAGGGTCTGTCGATCGAGGTGGACCAGGAGCGGTGCACGGGGGTCGGGGAGTGCGTCGACGTCTGCCCCTCCTCCGTCTACGAGCTGGTAGAAGGTAAGGCCGTACCGGTCCGCATCGACGCCTGCATCGGGTGCTGCGCTTGCGTGGACGCCTGTCCCCAGGGAGCGATCGCGCACAGCGACTGCTAGCTCCGTCGGAACGGCCCGCGGGCCGACCACGCCGTGGCCACCCTGCTCACCCCCAGCTCCATGCGCAGGTCCTGGGGCGTCATCGTCCCGTGGTCGGTGATCAGCGAGGAGAACAGCTCCAGTGGCACGCTCTCGAACACCTGGAGGTGCTCACTGAGCCGCAGCCCCAGCTCCTTCCGGGAAGCCATGAGGTCGCTCAGGACCACCGGGCAGGTCTTGCTCCAGCCGCATACCGCGTAGGCAGGTAGCTCGTGGGCGCGGGCCGCCTCGGCCAAGGCTCGAGTCCCCACCTTGTTGATCAGGCCCGCGGGGGTCAGGGCATCGGCGCCGGTGACGGCGCCGTCGGCCTCGGCCATCCGGGCGAACACCGTGGAATCGGCGACGACCTCGGTCTCGATGCCCGCCCCGGCCAGGGCTTGGGCGAACCCTCGTCCCTCGCCGCCGGGGAGCGATTCGGCCACCGTGACCTTGAGGGGACGGTCCCGGGCCAACCCCTTGAGCACCTGGGCGACCGTGCTGGAGTAGGACGTCGTCACCAGCCAGCGGCCCTTGATGTGCTTGCGTGCCGCTTCAGCGATGAGCACCCCGCTGCGCCTCTCCCGCTCCATCATCTCGGTCAGCACCGGACGGACCGAGCTACCTGCCGTCCCCTGCTCAGTCGCCAGCAGGACGGCGTTGGCGACGTTGAACACCGGGGCGACGCTGGGCTTGGCCCGATGGAGGGCTAGGGCGAACTCCTCCCATTCCGCGGCCGGGATGGCCCTCATGTCCTCCTCAGGGATGGCCAGGATGGCGGTGATCACGGAGCTCAGCATTTCCGAGGCGCCGGACTGGGCGTCCCCGCTCAAGCCTTTGACGATGTCACGCAGGCGGTGGTCCATCGGGACGTAAACCACCTGGGCGGTCATATTCTTTATCGACGAAAACCGACGGAAGGGGTTTGACGCTCAGGCGTAGCTGGAGATGACCTCGTCGGATATGCTCTCCAGCTTCACCAGCTTCTGCGGGTAGTGGCTACGGGGGTCCAGGCTGATGAGAAGGTTGCTGCCGTCGACGTTGACCCGCTCGTGGGTGCGCGAGAGCACGTCGAGCACCGGCCGGAAGCCGTTCCACATCTCCAGCACATCGAGCCCGTTGAGCACGATGATGCCGTCCCGGTTCCGTGCCAGGAATTCGTTGATGCTGTCCTCGAACATGGTCAGGTTCATCGGCGGGATGCACTCCGGGCTCGGCCGGGTGCTCAGCCACAAAGTGGACAGCATGCTCTCGTCGAAGTCCAGCTGAGTGCGCAGCAGTCTGGGCGGGTTCTTGGATATGTACAAGGTCTTCCGTCCCTTGTCCAACTCCTTCCTCAATACCTGGTGCGTTCTCAGCGGTACGCGCTCCTCGAACAGATAGAATTTGCCTTTGGTCAGTTTCACTATAGAACCTCCATTCCCTCCAGATTGGCGGTGAGAAATGGTGGTCGATATTAACCGCTTTCCAGCAAGATAATCCGAAAATTGATAATAACTCCGCAGATATAGCGTACCTTTGTAGCAGTATACGAAAGCCAAGGAGATACTGGACGATGACACCAGCCGAGCGATGCTGACGACAAGACCTGACGTCAGCGCTGATAACGTCTTATATCCTCGTAGAATCTGGCCTGCCGATCATTATCGGATGATGATAATACTTAATGAGGAAAAAGCGGACGGTGATCAGGTGAGGGTAGTAGGCCCCCTTCTGTTTCAGGCGGCATTCAACTATGCACCCTACCCGTCGGTCCCGAGCGGTCATCCCGACTGTTTGGGCTTGCTCCGGTGGGGAGTCGCCGTTTCACCAAATCCCGGACCAACGTCACCGCCGAGCGGATCATCCTCGGACCGGGCTGTGTCGTTTCTGCGCCCTTGCCCTGGCTCTCACCAGCCCACTTGCGTGGACCACCTTTCTCACGGAGGGGGGACCTTCCTCAGCTGGGCTTGCGCCCTACCGTCGGCCGCCCTCCCTCTCCTGACCAGCCCTTCCTAGGGCGTTTTTGTATATAATCCTGAGCATGGCCATTCGTCGGCCGTCCCTGCGCACGTTGCGAGGGTAGATATATCCTCAGGAAGGATGGCATGGCGGCATGGACACGGTGGTCTGCGTAGGGGGAGGAGCGATCGGCTCCCAGGCCGCGAGGGATGCCCGCCGCAATGGGGACCGTGTATTGGTCATCGACCGCGACGAGCGCTGCCCGTCCGCGGGGCTCGCCGACCGAAGGGCGTCCGAGGCAGATGAGGTCCTCGCCGCTCGGCCCGGGGAGGTCCTTTTCCTCCTAAGGGACGGTGTCGCTGCGCTGGGGGACCTCATGTTGCGGTGGACCCCCGACCTCGTGGTCCCGGCCACCCCGGGCCACCTGGCGGCCCGCCTGGCGGTGGAGCGGGCGAGGGCGCGGGGGCGTGAGCTCGTTCCGTGCCCGGACGCGCTGGACGATGTCGAGCTAGCCCTCCCCCCGGGCACAGTCCAGCTGGCCGATCGCGAGCACGCGGTCATCGTGACCAGCTACATGCCTCCCGGCGGCACCTGCATCGACCGCTGCCCTCGCCCCCTGGTCTGCCCCGTCACCTCGCATCCGCTCCCGGGGCCCATGCACGCGGCGGTGGGCACCGCGCTGGCCGCATCGTCCTTCCGGACGGTGGTGCTGACGACCAGCGGGACCGGGGTGGGCGGCATGGCCGGGAAGGACCTTCGCGCGCTGCTCCGGGCGGTGGACCAGCTGAAGGAAAGCGAGACGCTAGGCGTCGCCACTGCGTGCTCCTGCCACGGCGTCGCCAACCTGCTGCGGCTCCGCTGACGGCGTGGTACCCGCAAATATTTCTTCCAGCAGGCCGATGGCGCCATAACGCCCTGAGGTGGACCATGCCGCTCACCGCTCACGATGTCAACGACCGCATCATCAAGGCGGCCAGGCTCGACCGCCGCATCATCGCTGTATGTGCGCAGGAGACCGTGCCCGAGGACGCGGTGACCGTGCGCGAGGCACTGAGGGAAGGGAACCCCTGCGTCGCCCACGCCCTCTACTCGATGTCGACCGACCCCTCCTTCCCGGCCATTTATGTCGGCGAGGGAGGAAAGGGCTGCTGCGGAGGGGCCCAGATGTGGTTCGGGTTCAAGGACTTCCCGCTGGACGTCAGCGGCATGTTCGCCAGCGAATCCCCCGATGCCATGCACATCAAGGCATCGACGGAGGTCAGCCGGCGGACCCTCGAGGACATGGGCCGGTTCGTGCCGCTGGGGAGGTACATCGTCATGCGTCCGCTGACGACCGTCGAGGACCTCGCCCAAGTGCGTTCCATCCTGTGCTTCGGGACCGCGGGCCAGATGAGGGACCTGGCGGCAATGGTCCACTTTGGCTCCTCGAAGGCGTACCTGTCGATCACTGCTCCGTGGGGCTCGGGGTGCGCCACCTTCGTCTCGTACCCCTCAGGCATGGCCGTGGGCGCTCCCCGCGACACTGCCTTCATCAGCCCGACCAACCCCGAGGCGGAGGACTGGCTGCCCGCCGATACTCTGGCCATGGGCATCCCCAAGGATATGGCGGTCCGCATGGCCGAAGGGTACGAGGCCTCGTTCGCATCCCGGCGCTGAGCTGGGCCCCTGGCCGAAAGGTGCCTGGGGCGGGAAGAGAACGGCAATGTTTATATTGACCACTGGTATAAGGTGGGCTACAAGCAGGGGTAGCCAAGCTTGGCCAACGGCGCAAGGTTGAGGGCCTTGTCCTTAGTGGTTCCTGTGTTCAAATCGCAGCCCCTGCACCAATCATTCTCACCTATCGCTTGGGGACCATCTTCTTTGGCCTTTCCGGTCGTAGGCGGCGTACCTCTCGTTGCTTGTCCATCCCCGGTCCCCACGCCCCGCCAGGTCGGTCGCTGCTACTTGCTGGCTCGAGGGCGCCGCAACAGGGACCATATCGTCAATGGGTCCGGCACCTCCACCGTCTGGAGGACCGTGAAGCCGAAGTGCTCGTACAGACCCACGTTCGATGGATTCACCGTCTCGGTGTACGCGGGCAGGGAGCTCTCGTCCGCCAGGGCCAAGAACGGTCTTACTAGCAGAGAGGCCACCCCTCTCCCGCGAGCCTCGGCGGCGACCGCCATCGAGCTCAGGTAAAGGTGCGGTCCGGGCGCGTGGCGAATCTGAAGCTCATCGAGCGTGGAGAAGAGCGAAAGGGCGCTCGAGGGGGAGGTGAACAGCGGGTCGCGCAGGAGCTCCAGGTACGCCAGCTCGCTGGGCCGGGATGTCCAGTCGTCTCCCTGACGCGCGACCACCCAGACGGCCACCCCCTGAGGCGGTTTCCCTATGCCGTATGCCTCTCCGCTCTCGATCGCCAGCCGGAGGAACGTCCGGAAGAACGCGGGGAGCAGCCTGCTCCGCCGTTGCTCGTCCGGCACGAGGTGCGTCCACAGAGGGTAGTCGTAGAACGCCTGGGTCATGACCTCCACGGCCGCATCGAGGTCGCCCATGCCTAGCCTCTCTGGCAAGGGTGGGTCCATGCCCATAGTGTGAAATCCCCCGCTCTTAAAGGTGCTGTGGACCAGGCGATCGGCGCAGGGCCCTTGCCATCGAACCGAACGCGGACGTCCCGGCCAGGCCGGACAGGACGCTGTTAACCAGCCCCCTCCCGATGCTGCCGTCCGGGTCCAGCGTCGGGTTGTAGATGGTAATGGTCATCCCGACCGCCCATCCCGATACCGCCGTGCGGAGCACCTCGGAGAGCTCGTCGAGCGACAGCCCACCGGGCTGCCGGTAGTCCACCGCCGGCATCACCTCGTCGTCCAGGACGTCGGCGTCCAGGTGGACCCACAGGCCGTCCAGCCTCTCCGGGGCCAGGCGCCGTAGCGCCTCTTCGGCCGCCTTCCGGGCGCCGGCCGAGCGCACCTGGTCGAGGCCGTACGCCACGATGGGGGTCGCCCGGACATTCTGGCTCCCCTCCCTCGCCGCCAGCTCCTGGTCGCGGAAGCCGAAGGCCACGATGTCCTCGTCCCGCACCAGGGGGCCCAGGCCGTCGATGTCCGCCAGCAGCGGGGGTCCCCGGCCCGACGCCAGGGCCAGCTCCATGGACGCCACCTCGCCGCTCGGCTCCGCCTCCGGCTGATAGAAATCGGCGTGGCCGTCGATGAAGAACAGGCCGTAGCGGCCCCGCCGCCGGAGGGCGAGCAGCGGGCCGAGGAGGATGCTGCAGTCGCCGCCCAGCACCACTGGGAACCGCTGGCTTTCGAGCAGGGGGAGCACCGCCGCCGCCAGCTCCTTCGCGTAGGCGAGGATGGTCTCTCCGTTGACCAGGCCGGTCCGAGGGTCGCGGCGGGGATCGAACGGCGGAGGCTCGACCCGGCCCCCATGCTCGGCCCGGAGGCCCTCCATCAGGCCGGCGGACAGCAGTGCATGCGACAGTCGCTCCACCCCTGTAGGACGCAGCCCAAGGTTCGACGGCGCCTCCAGGATGGCGTAGGTCAGGCGCTCACCCCGAACATAGGTTAATCAATGGCGGCCGTGACATAACATATTTACATGCGTCAGCTGACGGTGAGGAGCGCCGACGGTGCCGATGTCGTCATCCCCGGGGGGGTCTTCGATGACTTCGCCCGGCGGATCGGGGGGCAGGTCATCCTCGAGGACGATCCCGGGTACGAGGAAGCGCGCAGGGTCTGGAACGCCATGATCGACCGGCGGCCGGCGGCGATCGTCCGCTGCGCCACCGCCAGCGATGCCGTGGCTTGCGTGAAGCTCGCCCGCCGGTACCAGCTGAAGGTGACGGTGCGGGGCGGCGGTCACAACGTGGCGGGCAACGCGGTCAACGACGGCGGCCTGGTCATCGACCTCTCGAGGATGAACGCCGTGGACGTCGACCCGGACCGCCGGACCGCACGGGTGCAGGGAGGGGCGACCCTGGGGGACGTGGACCGGGCCACTCAGCCGCACGGGCTGTCCACTCCCTTGGGGGTGGTCCCGCGGACGGGCGTGGCCGGCCTGGCCCTCCACGGCGGCCTGGGGTGGCTGCTGAGACGCCACGGGACGACGGCCGACAACATCGTGTCGGCCGAGGCGGTCACCGCCGACGGCTCCCTGCGGGTGGCCAGTGAGGAGGATAACCCCGACCTTTTGTGGGCCCTCCGAGGTGGGGGCGGCAACTTCGGCGTGGTCACCTCCTTCGAGCTCCGGCTCCATCCCGTCGGCCCGGAGGTGTGGGCGTGCTTGGCGGCGTACCGCCTGGAGGACCTCGAGAAGGTGTTGGGGGGATTGAACGAGTACAACGCCGCCGCGCCCGATGATGTCACGGCCATCGTTCAGCTGTGGAGCATGCCCAACTACCCTAAGGTGCCGGAGGAGGTCAAGGGCCGGCCGTCGATACTGGTGGAGGCGTGCCACGCCGGGGCCCTCGAGGACGGCGAGAAGGTCATCGCCCCGCTAAGAGAGCTCGCCACCCCCTTGGCCGATCTGAGCGGCCCCATGTCCTTTCTGAACATGCAGGACCTGTCTGGCACCTTCGGCCTGGCAGGGCCGAGCGAAGCGAGGCATTACTGGAAGTCGTCCTTCGTGCGCGAGCTCGGCCCGGAGCTGGCCCCCGTGCTGCGCTCCGCGGTGCTCGACCGGCCTTCCGATCTATCGTCCATCAGCATCTATAGCCTGGGAGGGGCGTTCGCCCGGTTCGGTCCCGAGCATGCGGCGTTCGACAACCGCGACCAGGGCTTCATGGTGGCCATCGAGGCGGATTGGGTCGAGCCTCGGGAAGATGATGCGAACATTGCCTGGGCCCGCGACACCTATAGGAGGGTGCAGGCCGGCGCCCCGCCGCGGGTCTACCTGAACTTCCCGGGCTTCGCCGAGGAGGAGAGGATGGTGGAGCGGTCGTTCGGGGAGAACTTCCAACGGCTGGCCGAGGTAAAGGCGCGCTACGATCCTACCAACCTCTTCCGCGGGCACCTTCCCATCCGCCCGTTGGCGAAGGCCACGGCGCGATAATAAGGACTGGATCGACCGGACTGGAACCTACGAAGCCCGTATCGCCGGCCCGCTCGCTCTCACCGCGTCCGCTGTCCATCGGTGGCGTGGGCCGAGCATCCTTGCCGACCGATGCGGCCTATTCCAGGAGCTCGGCCGAGCGCAGCTCCTCGGTCACGTTGATGACGGCGGCCTCGACGTCCTTGAACTCCCGCGCCCCGGTGCATACCAGCCGGCCGGAGCCGAACAGCAGGATGACCACCTTAGGCTCGCTGAGGCGGTACACCAGCCCGGGAAAGACCTCTGGCTCGTACTCCACCCGCTCCAGGCCGAGGGAGATGACCACTGAGGTGAGGTTCACCGGCTGCCCCAGGTCGGCCGAGGCCACGATGTTCTGCACCTCGAAGGTCGGCGTTCCGGGGACCGAGATGCCCGCCTTCCGGACGTGCTCGACGACCTTGTTGATCGTGCGCTCGACCTGCTCCAGGGTCTTGGCCCCGGTGCACACCAGCTTGCCGCTGCGGAAGAGGAGGGTCGCGGTCTTGGGGTCCTTCAGCCGGAAGACCAGCCCCGGGAAGACCTGGGGGTCGTACTCCGCCCCCTCCATGTGCAGCGCCAGAGTGTTGAGGTCGAGCTCCTTGCCCAAGTTGGCCGATGCCACTACGTTTTGAATGGAATAGTTCGCTATGGTGATGCCCCGCCATATGTAAACGCGGCCTAGTATAAGCTAAAGCGGTTGGACCTTGAGGGACATGGGTAATATACGGGCACTCCGCTCCCCGTCCCGATGGAGGCCGCCCTGTTCCTATCCGCCCTGGTGCTGGCCCTTCTACTGTGCTCGCCGCCCGGGGCCGTCAACACCGAGGCGCTGCGCCGCGGCCTGTCCGGGGGCTTCGGCCGGGCCTGGAGGGTGGAGCTGGGCTCCTGCGTCGGCGACCTGGCCTGGGCGGCGCTGGCCCTGGTGGGCCTGGCCTTCCTGGTGACCAACGACGCGGCCCGTTTGGCCCTGGGGTTCGGCGGTGCCGCGCTGCTGGTCTACCTCGCCTACCAGGCGGCGAAGGACGCTCGGAACGGGCACCTCCCCGAGGCCTCGGCGGCGGGAGGTGGGAGCGATCTCGCCACCGGGGCGATGATCTCATTGGGCAACCCCTTCCAGGTAGCCTTCTGGCTGGGGATCGGCGGCTCGGTGCTGGGAACGGTCTCGCCGAGCCCGTCCCCCTATGATTTTATGATGTTCTTCGCCGGCTACATCACCGGCCTGATCGTGTGGTCCCTCAGCTACTCGGCGCTCATCGGGTACGGCCGCAGGTATGTCACCCCCACGCTGTTCCGGGTCATCAGCGCGGTCTGCGCCGCCGTCATGCTGTTCTTCGCCGCCTCCTTGCTCTGGTCCACTCTCGTCTGAAGAGCGTCGAACGGCGGACCCAGTCGAGGTCCAGATAGAGGGCTAGATCTCGCGACAAGAATAGTTACAAATAGTACAACGATTCTTACGGTGATTGTGGTGACAACGGTGAGAATGACACCTGCCAGCGCCGACCCTGAGTACATATGGCTGAAGAACGAACGCCGCCGCCAGAACGCCCGGACAGGCCGCCGGGCCCATATGGCCGCCATGACGAGAGTGAACGCCGCCCGGCGAAGCGTGGCCAGGGGCCGGTGGGCAGGGCCGATGGGCGCCGCCCTCCTGCTGGCAGGAGGACTGTGGCTGCTGCACAACGTCGGCGTCCCCCTGTCGCTCCCGTTGGCCTGCTCGCTCGTGGTGACGCTAACGGGCGGGGTTTTTATCGTCCGAGCGGTTATCGATGAGGCTGAGAACGGGAAACGGGAGGCATGCATTGACCGACGTGACCATTAGAGGGATCGACAGCGAGACATATTCCCAGTTCGCCGCCGAGGCCAAGAAGCGAGGGGTGTCCATCGGCGAGCTGACCACCGAGGCCATGCAGTCCCTGCTCGCCTCGGCCGGGGTGCCGGTGTACACCATCGGGAACCTCGACATGCTCACCGTCTCCCGGAACGACCTCGAGTCGGTGGAAGGCCTGGTCGTGCTGAAGGACATCGACATGCTCGAGTTCACCGACGATGTCGACTGGCCGATCTTCAACCAGCGCATCAAGCTGATCACCGACATCGAACTGCTGCGGATTCCCCGCACCCTCTCCAAGTTCCAGGTGCTCACCAAGAGCAAGGATGTCGAGCTCATTCAGTCGGTCTGACCACGGGCGCAAGCTTAATTGCCCCCTGCTGCATGAGGATAGGATGATGGCTCCGGGACGCGGCAGGACCGATATCGTTCTCCTCTCCTTCCGCAGCCCTGGCTTTTGATGGCCTGCCGCAGCAGCGCGCAGGCCCCATCTCCCGAGGTGTTCTGGCATGAGCTATACTGGAAAAGCTATCCGTCTGGAACGGATCATGGACCGCAGGACCAGGAGGACGGTGATCGTCCCCATGGACCATGGGATGAGCCTGGGCCCTATCAAGGGCCTGGTGGACATGGGAGAGACCGTGGACCGCATCGCCGAGGGGGGCGCCAACGCGGTGCTGGGGCACATCGGCCTGTCGCTGCACGGCCACCGCCGATATGGCAAGGACATCGGGCTGATCATGCACCTGTCCGCGTCGACCTCGCTGTCCCCGGACCCTGACCGCAAGGTCCTCATCACCCCGGTGGAGGACGCCATCCGGATGGGGGCGGACGCGGTGTCGGTGCACATCAACATCGGAGCGGAAACGGAGAGCGACATGCTCTACACCCTGGGCAGCGTGGCCAGCCGGTGCCGGGAGTGGGGGATGCCGCTGCTGGCGATGATGTACCCCCGGGGCAAGCGGCTGGACCCGGAGCGCTCCGCCGACCACATCAAGATCGCCGCCCGCGCCGCCGCTGAGGCCGGGGCGGACATCGTCAAGACCTCCTACACCGGTGACATCGACTCGTTCCGCGAGGTCACCCGGGGCTGTCCCATCCCCGTGGTAGTGGCCGGAGGGCCGCGCATGGACACCCCTGAGCAGATCCTGCAGGTGGTGCACGACTCCATCGAGGCCGGAGGGGCGGGGGTGGCCATCGGCCGGAACGTCTTCCAGGCCGACGACCCCGTGCGGATGGTCCGCGCTATCTCCATGGTCGTGCACCAGGGCGCCACCGTCGAGGAGGCGCTGGGGATCCTGCCCCGGGCGTAGGCTTAGCCAAGCCAGACCCTCGGTGGACGCCTTACCTCCTTCCTAGCCCCATAGCGACCGCAGTTCGAGCGCTCTTCGCCCCATTCCCCGCGCGCCGTCGCGGCCAAGCCGCCCCTGCCTGAGCCATCCGCGGGCAAACCTCTTACGCCTGCCCTTACCAAGGAGCGGAAGAGGTACCAAAATGGCAAAGATCGAGTGCCCCATCTGCGATAGGGACGTGACCTCTACCGGCACCATGGGGCTGGGCGATGCTTTCAAGGGACACCTGATGGACACCCACCGGATGACCAACCTGGCTTGCGTCGACATGCGCGCCGGGGTCGAGCCGCCCATGGAGGTGGCCACCTACGAGGAGAGAAGAGAAGTGGTGGTGGAGCGCCCGGTCGGCTCGGAGCGCACGACCGGGATGGGGCGCGGGGAGAGCTCGACCATGGAGCGGATGGAGTCCCGGGGGTCGGAGATGGTGAGGGAGCCAGGCGAGAGCGTGCGTGAGGCCGGGAGGCGCACCGAGAGCACGATGAGTTCGGTAGGCCGCCGGGCCGAGACCAGCCGGTCGACCGACTATCCGGCCGCCAGCACTGAGAGGGTGATCGAGGAGACCGCTCCCCGTCGGGAGCTTGAAGAGGTACGCCGGACCACGCCAGAGTTCTTGATAAAGTGTCCGTTCTGCAATGAGGTCATCAGGGCGGACGATGACGATGACCTGGGTGACGACCTCAAGGACCACTGGGGCGACGTCCACCAGATCCGCCCGACCATCCGGGCCGAGCTGGGGATATCTCGGGGCCGTTAGGTCGGCGCTCAGGCAGGGCTGGCCACTCCCTCCTCCTGGTCGGCCGGCCCTGCCAGTAACTCCTTTTTCGCCTTCAAGCGGGCCAGCTGGCGGTGCATCGTGCCCTCCTTTCTGACACTGGCCTGGAGCGAGGTCACGTCCCGGGTGCCCCGGGTGACCAGCACCACCACCCGGCCCGGGCCGCTGCGCCCGGTGCGGCCGCGGCGCTGGATGCTGCGGATCTCCGACGGTACTGGCTCGTAGAAGATGACCAGGTCGGTGTCCGCCACGTCCAGGCCCTCCTCGCCGATGCAGGTGGCCACCACCACGTTGATCTGGCCGTTCCGGAGCTTGGACAGCACGCCGACCTGCTCCCCCTGGCGCTGCCCGGCGTCGCCGAACCGCGGCGCCTGGCCGACCAGCCTGCTGACCCGGACGCCGTCGATCGTCCCCAGGGCGGTCACCACCGCGTCGCAGGAGTCGCGGTAATTGGTGAACACCATGACCCGCGACGTCGGCCTCGATGCCAGCTGCTCGGCCACCAGCCGCTCCACCTGGCGCATCTTGGGGTGCTCCCCCGCCTCCTCGAGGAGGGCGGTCACCCGGGCGAGCTGGGGCGAGGACGCGATGTTCTTGGAGGCGCGGGAGCCACCCTTGCTCGCGGCCTCCCTCCGCAGCTTGTCCAGGTACCGGGCCAGGGCGGCGGTGCTCTGGGTCTCTGCCAGCTCGAGGGCGTGGGCGACCTTGATGGCCGCGGCCACCGCGCTGAGGGCGCGGAACAGGTAGCCCCGGTTGCCCCTCCCCATCCGGGCCTGGATGGAGCGGTTGACCTGCAGGAGGTACGGCACCGTGGCCGGCCGGTCGGCCTTAACCAGCCTCATCCCTACCAGCTGGTCGAGACTGGTGCGGTGGAGTTCGCGCAGCTGCTCGACGACCTCGCCCATGTGGGCGGGCGGGTCGACCTCCCGCCACTCGATGTCGACGCCATGGACGTAGGGAGCGACGTCATCGTCCCCCTCCTCTCTCCACTCCAGTGCCTCCACGCCGAGGTTGCGGCACAACGCGGCGATGCGCTTGCGGGTGGCCCCGGGGGACGCGGTCAGGCCGAGCACGAGGCCCTGGTAACGCTTGGCCACCTCCACGTACGCGTAGTTGCCGACCGCGCGGTGGGCCTCGTCGAACACGATAAGGGAGACCGGGGCGAGGTCGAGCTCCCCTCGCCGGAGGTCGTTGGCCACGGTCTGGGGGGTGGCGACGATCACGTCGCTGCCCTGCCAGATGGCCACGCGGTCCCGGGGAGGGTTCTCGCCGGTCACCAGGTCGACCGTCCGCCCTGCCAGGTGCTCGCGCAGGTAGGAGGCCAGCTGCACCACCAGCGGCTTGGTGGGGGCGAGGAACAGCGCCTTGCCCCCTTTGCTCTCCAGGACCTCCGCGGCCACCCGCAGGGCCACCACCGTCTTGCCCAGGCCGGTGGGGAGGACGAGGAGGGTGGAAGAGCGCACACAGGCCTCGGCCAGGTTGCGCTGGTAGTCCCGCTCCAGCACCGTTCCGGGGCGGATGAGGGGGTGCTCGACATACATGTCGTCTCCCTCTCGAGAACACTAGTAAAACGTTTGGGAGGGAGGGGTGAAAACCACATCCCGTGGAAGCTAGCCAGGTCACGTGACGCCGGCGCCCGATGAAAAGGACCTGCGCTGTCGGGAAAGGAAAAGAGGCCCGTGGGGGGCTCAGAAGATGGCCAGGATGCCCAGGATGACGATGGGGGTCAGGATGACGGCCATTACGAGGAGAACGTCCTTCTTGTTCATGGAGGGTGAATTTTGGACGGACTATTAATAATGCGCTGTTACCCCCGCCAGGCCTCCATTGGAAACGCGCACCAAGGCGCCGGGCAGGCCGACGAGACGGAGGGCCGCGATGCCTTCGTCCGGGACCCTCTATAGAGATGGCACAATCGGGCTAATCGTCCCGTCGCAGTCCAGCGTGAGAAGGGGAGACGGCGAGCGGCCCAGCCTCCCCAGCTCGCTCCTCAGCTCCAGGCACGCTCACCCCCCACTCCTTGAGGAACGCGTCCAGCCACCAGAAGATGTCATGCTCCTCCACGATGCCCCGCAGCGCCTGGATGTGCCTCCTCCGTTCCTCGCTGCTCATGGAGATCGCTCGGGCGATGGCCTGGGCCATGGAGTTCACGTCGTACGGGTTGACGATGATGGCATCGACCATCTCCTCGCTGGCCCCGGCGAACTCGCTGAGGATGAGCGCGCCGCTGTCGTTGACCGTGACATACTCCTTGGCCACCAGGTTCATACCGTCGATGACCGGCGTCACCATGGCCACGTCGGCGATGCGGTAGAGCATCAGCACCTCGTCCCCCGGCACCTGGCGGTTGATGTACACGATGGGCGTCCACTGGGGTCGGCCGAACCGGCCGTTCACCCGCCCCACCGTCTCCTCGATCTGCCTCTTCATGTCCCGGTACTCGGTGATGATGGAGCGGGTGGGCGAGGCCACCTGGATGAAGGAGACCTTTCCGAGGTAGCGAGGATTGCCTTCCAGGAACCGCTCGAAGGCCAGTAACCGGTTGAGGATGCCCTTGGTATAGTCCAGCCGGTCGATGCCCAGGATGATGTGCTCGACGTTGATCTGCGCCCGCAGCCGGGACGCCCTCCTCTTGATGCTCTCCTGCTCGCTCATGGACCGGTAGGCTGCGTAGTCGATGCCGATGGGGAATGCCCTCGCCCGAGTGGTCCGTCCGCGGTAGCGGACGGCCGAACCGCTCACCTGGGCCTCCGGGAACTCCTTGCGCACGCTGTTCAGGAAGTTGGTGACGTACGACTCGGTGTGGAAGCCCAGCAGATCGGCCCCCAGCAGGCCGGCGAGGACCTCCCGCCGCCACGGGATGCAGGAGAACGTCTCCCACGGCGGGAAGGGGATGTGCCAGAACAGGGCGACCTTGCTGTCCGGCAGCTCTTCCCGCAGGGCCTCGGGAAGAAGGGAGAAGTGCACGTCCTGCACGAAGATACCATCCTCGGGGCGGGCCTCCTCGAGCACCGCATGGGCGAAGCGCTCGTTGACCTTCTTGTACGTCTCCCAGTACTCGTGATGGAACTGGGCGTTCTCCTGGAACAGGTGGCACACCGGCCAGATGATCCGGTTGGAGAAGCCGTAGTAGTACTCGTTGACCTCCTTGGCGCTCAGCCAGATGCGCCGCAGGGTGTAGGACGGGCACTCCTCGGGGACCATCAGCCGACCATGCTCGTCGGTGGTCTCGGCGTCGGCGTTTCCGCTGCCCCAGGCGATCCACACGCCCTTGGCCCGTCGCATGACCGGGTCGAGCGCCGCGACCAACCCTCCGGTGGGGACCTTGCACCTGATGCCCTTCTTGGTCTTCTCGTGGATGTAGGGCTCGCGATTGGATACGATGATTAGGCGCCCAGCGGCCATTAGTCTTCCGTGTACCTACTCCAGCCCGAGGTATTTAACCCCACAGAATGGGCCAGCGGTATGGCTTCTCCGTATCTTTTTTGATTCTATTTGAGTAAGTTCTTTAATAGGAGCACCCATGGGGCTGTTCGCTAATGATCGCTCTCGCGCACCTCCTCGTGGTGCTGGTGCTCATCAAGTTGTTCCGGCTGGACCGCACCGAGGCCTTCGCCGCCTTGCTGTTCGGCGTGTTCATCGACCTCGACCACATCTTCGGGATGGTGGACTTCGTCAAGGCCCAGGGCGTGACCGGGGCCCTGGACCTCGAGGCCGCCCTGTCGTCGGACATCCAGTGGAAGTCGCTCCTGCATAATCCCATCGCCGCCATGATCATCGCTCCCGCGTCGGTGGGGTTCAGGAACGCCGTGCCCCTGCTGGCATGGGGCCTCCACCTGGCCATGGACTGGGTGCAGATCGAGGTCCTGGGCGTCCTCTCGGCCCCCGAGATGGTCCTCATCGCCGCCCTGGTCGGGGCGCTCGTGCTGATGGAGAAGCGGGACCTCGACTCCTCCACCGGCCGGACCAACAGCTACCCGGCGGTGGTGGGCCACATGTTCCGGCAGGCCGAGGATGAGGTCAGCGGCTTCTTCGGCCGGGTCAAAAGGACGCTAGTATCTCCAAGTATCTTCTCGTGAACTCCCGGGTGCCCAGGCGGCCTCCCGCGTCGGCCGTCCTGATCCCCTGGGCCAGTGCTTCCTCCACCGCCCCCTCCATCCGCCGGGCCGGCTCGGCCAGGCCGAGGTGGCGCAGCATCATCGCCGCGGAGAGGATGGCCGCCGTGGGGTTGGCGAGGTCCTTCCCGGCGATGTCCGGGGCCGAGCCGTGGGTGGGCTCGAACAGGCCGAGGCGCTCGCCGAGGTTGACCGAGGGGGCGAAGCCCAGCCCCCCGGCCAAGGCGGCGGCCTCGTCGGACAGGATGTCCCCGTAGAGGTTCAGGGTGACAATGACGTCGAGCTTCCGCGGGTGAGACACCAGGGCGGCCGCGGCGGCGTCGACCAGCAGGTCGCTCGTTTCCAGTCCGGAGGATGCCGTGCGCTCATAGAAGACCTCTCGGAAGAGGCCGTCGGAGCGCCGCAGGACATTGGCCTTGTGCACGCAGGTCAGCCGCCGCCGGCCCTGCTCGCGGCACAGTCGTACGGCGCGGTCCACCAGCCTCTCGCACGCTCTCCGGGTCACCTTGCGCTCGGTGACCACCCCGTCCCCGGTCTCGCGCTCCACCCCGGTGTACATCCCCTCGGTGTTCTCCCGCACGATGACCACGTCGAGGTCGGCCAGACCGAGGTCGGGGTGCAGCCGCCGCACCGGCCGGATGTTGGCGTAGAGATCGAAGGACCTGCGCAGCTGCAGGAGCGGGGAGCGGTACCCGGGGTCGTAGGTCAGCGGCGAGGTGATGGCCCCGAACAGCGCCGCGGGGACCTCCTCAAGCAGCTGGACCGTCCGCTCGGGAAGGTAGCTGCCGGTGCGCTGGAATGCTCCCAGGCCCATCTCCGCCTCCACCAGCTCGAGCCCGGCGCCGGAGGCCTCGATGGCCTGCACCGCCGAGGCGATGACCTCCGGGCCGATGCCGTCCCCGGGGATGACCACTGCCCTCATGGCGTTCCCAGCCGCTCCAGCACGCTGGCCACGATGATGGGCAGGGTGATGGTGGCGTCCCCTTCCACGGTGACGTGGTCGGCGGTCTCCTTGACCTTGCCCCAGGACACCGCCTCCCGGACCTGGGCCCCGGACAGGGAGCCGTCGTACTCCACTGCCGTGGTCAGGTACACGGCGTGGTCCAGCCCGCCCCGGAACTGGTTCCACCAGATGGTGTGATGCTTGCTGATGCCCCCGCCGACCATGATCGCGCCGGTCTCCTTGGCGTCGAAGGTGATGTCGGAGAGCTCCTGCTCGTCCATGAACAGGTCCACCCGGAGGTCGCGGTGCTCCTGGTAGTACATCCACAGCTGGCTGCCGAAAGAGCCGTCGGTGATCCCCGGCACGTACACCGGGACGCTGTTGCGGTGGCACCAGTGGAGCAAGGAGCCCTCATCGTCGATCCTCGATCCCACCTCGTCGATGAGCTCCCGGGTGGAGATGGAGCTCCGCCCCTTCATGATCGCCTTGAACATGGGGGTGAGCTTGCGCTCCAGCACCACGCCGTAGCTGCTGTTGGGCACCAGGACGTTGCCCAGGCGGTTGAGCCCCTTCTGGTGCAGCGCCACATCGTCCATCTGGAAGTCGCCGTGATAGTACTTCTTCCAGGTGCGGGCGAGGTCGTGGTCGAGGGTCCCGCAGGTGGTAATGATGACATCCACCAGCTTCCGCTTGACCAGCTCGACGATCACCCCTCTGGTCCCGGTGGCCATGATGCACGCCGGGAATGACAGGAAGACGGTGCAGTCCTCCTTGCGCACCATCTCCTCCACGATGTCCACCGCCTCGGCGAGCTTGCGCCCGGTGAACCCTCCCGACTCCTTCATCTGACCGATGAGGCCGTTCACGGTGATCGCACCGTCCAACTTGATGTCCATGACCGCTCGGCGTTTCATGTGATCTCAACTCGACGGCGTCCCCACGGCCGATAGCCGATATAAAAATTACCACCCTGGAAAAATTAGTTAATCGGCCGGGACCCTTGGACTGGTGATGTCCGATGAGCGGTTGCGCGCGTCCTCGATCGCCATCGTCACGGTGGTCGGGCTGCTCGTCATCAAGCTGACGGTGGGCCTGATCACCTCCTCAGTGAGCGTCCTCTCCCAGGCGGTGGACTCCGCCACTGACCTAGTGTCCTCGGCCCTGGCCTTCCTGGCGGTGCGCAAGTCCGCCGCCCCGCCCGACCCCCAGCACTCCTACGGGCATTCCAAGTACGAGAACCTCGCCTCGCTGGTGGTCGGCCTGATCATCATCTTCGCCGCGGTGCTGGTGGCCATCGAGGCGGCGGAGCGGCTTCTCGACGGGCAGCAGGTGGAGATGGTGGAGTACGGCATCGCGGTCATGGCGGTGAGCGTCATCACCAACCTCGCGGTGTCCTCGTACCTCTTCCGAGCCGCCCGCCGGGAGCGGTCGATGGCCCTGGAGGCCGATGCCACCCATCTGCGCAACGACGTGCTGTCCAACCTGGGGGTGCTGATCGGCCTGGCGCTCATCTACCTCACCGGACTGGTGGCCATCGACTCCCTCATCGCCATCGTCCTCTCCGCGTACATCGTGGTCACCGGCCTCCAGCTCATCCGCCGGGCCTCCGCCGACCTCCTCGACGAGGCCATCGACCCGGAGGAGGAGCGCATCGTCCGGGAGGTGCTGGGCGAGCATGCTCCCGCTTTCCGCTCCTTCCACGCCCTGCGGACCCGCCAAGGCGGCTCCGCGGACTATATCGAGGTCCACCTGGGTGTCGAGCCAGGCACGTCAGTGGACGAGGCCCACGAGCTCGCCCACCATCTGGAGGAGGAGATCCAGAAGCGGCTTCCCCATGTCCGGGCGTCGATCCACGTGGAGCCGGTGGACCAGCGTCGGTTAGTCCCACCGAGCTAGTATCTCGTCCAGCCTTCGGCGGGAGTCCTCCTCGGGGCCGTTGTTGTCCAAAACCTCCCAGTCCGCGGCCACGAAGAGGACCTTCTCTCGAACGTGGGCCAACGAGGGGAGGTTCTCGAACATCTCCCGGTCGTGCTGCCGGATGGCGATGCGGTGGAGCGCCGTCTGCGGCTCCACGTCCACCACCAACCGCCGTTCCGGCACCGGGAGGACGGCGGCGAAGAGGTCGTAGGCGAGCCGAGCGTACCGGCGGGGAAGGTACGCGGTGGCCAACAGATAACGGACGAACACCACCGTGTCGTACTTCCGCCGCCACCAGGGCAGGTGGGCGACCGAGATCAGCACGTCGAAGATGAAGAGCACGGAGGACAGCGCGTACATGAGGGCCCCGTCCCCCTGGAGGCACCGCCGGGCCAGGCGTCCGAGGCCCCGGTCCGAGGGATGCACCTGCACCAGCACCCTCTCCCCGCGGGACGAGTAGTGCTGGGCGATCCACCCGGCTACCGTGCTCTTCCCCGAGCCGTCGATGCCGTCCACGACCACGAAGCGCATGTCACAGCCCCGCCAGCAGGAGGAGGGCCGCCGTGCTCAGCGGCACGATGAGATTGTCGTACTCCCCGGGGGACAGAAGCTCCACCACGGCCACGTAGGCGCCGGTGAGCACCGCCACCGCCACGGCGTACAGGGGGTCCAGGGGCGGCACGTTGAGCTGGGGCATGGAGCCGCTCAGGAAGGTGTAGAAGGCCATCACCGCCAGGGCGGCGACGGTGGTGCCCAGGAACACCGCGATCGTCCCGACATAGGTCTTGTTGTGGTACAGCCGGCGGCGGCCGTAGCGCTTGCCCACCAGCCCGCCCACTCCGTCCCCGAAGGACATCGCCGCGATGGCGATGCCGGCCACCATGCGGTCGTCGAAAAGGAAGATGGCCAGGATGGTCCAGGACACGGCATAATAGACCAACCCGTAGCTGTGCCCTGCTGCGGAGGCCGAACGGAGCGGATCAAGGCTTTTCCTCCGCAGGGGCGAGTTAGGTGTCGCCATCAACAGGACCGGGACGAAGGGCAGGGCGGCCAGGAGGCCCATGGGCCAACGATCGTCGAAGACCCACCACAGGAAGACGATGTTGCCTATCAGGATGTGGATGATCTTTCGGTAGCTTCCGGGGAAGCGTTTGCTGGCTCGCGATGCGGCGGCTATGACGAAGGCCACATAGGCGTAGACGATTATGAGGCCAGCGACGTCCCCGGAGCCGAACATGGCAAGGGGAGCGGACAAGGTGTAATTATAGCTTCCCAATCTGGAGCTGCTCACGAACGCCTATCCTCGGGGCGTGGCAGGGAACCCGCCCCTGGCGATGCTCCCTTTATGAGGATGCGTCAGTGGCCAGGGGAGATTATTGGAGCCCCTCCATCGCCGCCCTGACGAGCTCGGGAAGGATGTCGCCGATGCCGTTGATGATGAACTGGACCGAGATGGCCAGCACGATGAGGCCCATCAGACGGCTGACCACCTTCCTCCCCTCCTGCCCGAGGACGCTGAAGACCCTCTCCGAATGCTTCATGGCCAGGTAGGAGACGGCGATCACTGCGAAGATGCCTGCGAACACCCCGATCACGGCCACCGACCCTACCAGAGCACCGCTGGCGAACATGCCCTGGGCTCCCGACATCAGGACGACCACGGTCACGATGGTGCCGGGTCCGCTGATGAACGGTATGGCCATGGGGATCAGGGCGATGTCCCGGGGACAGTCAGACATATCGCCCTCAGGCTTGGGGTTGAGCATGCCGATGGCGGTGATCATGAGTAGGATGCCACCTGCGATGCGGAACGCCCCGATGCCGAACCCGAAGAGCTGGAAGAGCAGGAGCCCGGTGATGGCGAAGAACAGCAGGACGTAAAGCGAGTATGTGGCCGACCGGGCCGCCGTGGCGAGCTTCTCCTCGTGCGACATGCACCGCGTCAGGATGAGGAACATCGTGGCGGTGGAGAAAGGGTTCGAAATGGCGATGATGGCCACGATCGCCGCCGGTATGAACTCGAGTGCCAATGTCAGGTCGCTCATTGCCGCTGCCTCCAGGTACGGTGCGTCCCCAATAATCAGTAGCATATTAATCAATTGGACCCCATAAGAACGGCGGCCATCGATCGCTGTGGTGCCCGGGGGCCAGGGTTTTATGACCCGCCTACGCCATGCTTAGCACGGTGAGGCGGTGGACGTTCTCTTCCTGGTGATCCTAGCGGTCCTCCTGGCCTTGTTCTTCGCCTTCACCAACGGCGTCCACGATGCCGCCTCCACCGCGGCGACCATCATCGCCTGCGGGGCCGCCACCCCTCGGGCGGGAGTGGTATTGGTCGCCATCCTTGGCTTCGCCGGCGCCCTCCTCGGCGGCAGCGCCGTCGCCTTCACCGTGCAGGGCCTGCTGGACGTGGACACCGGCCCGCTGCTGACCGCGATACTGCTGGCCGCGGTGGTGGGGGCGACCGCGTGGAACCTGGTGACCTGGCGGCTCGGCCTTCCCTCGTCCTCGACCCACTCTCTAGTGGGTGGTCTAGTGGGAGCGGCGGTGGCGGGGGCGGGTCTGGGGAGCGTGGTATGGGGCCTCGACGAGCTGGCGGCCGGAGAGCTGACCGGCCTGGTCAAGGTTGTCGCATTCCTCATCCTGTCGGTGGCCGTGGGCTTCGCTGGCGGGTTCGCGGTCCGAAGGATAAGCGCGGTGCTCCTGCGGCCGGCTCGGCAGTCGATAAACCGCCGTCTCCGCCAGGCCCAGTGGCTCACGACCGCCGCCCTGGCCTTCGCCCACGGTGCGAACGACGCGCAGAAGCAGATGGGGGTCATCGTGCTGGTGCTGTTATCAGCGGGGGCGGTGGGCTCGCTGGGCATCCCCCTGGAGGTCCGGCTGGCATGCGCCATCATGATGGGCCTGGGGACGCTGGGCGGGGGATGGAATATCATGCGCACCCTGGGCCGCAAGATCTACCCTCTCAAGCCGGTGGACAGTCTCGACTCCCAGCTCACCTCGGCCTCCTCTCTCCTGATGTCCACCGCCCTGGGGGCCCCGGTATCGACGACCCAGGTGGTGGCATCGAGCGTCCTGGGGGTGGGGGCGGGGGAGAACGCCCGGATGGTGCAGTGGTCCATCGGCCGGCACATGGTGGTATCCTGGTTCCTCACCATCCCCGCCTCCGCCGCTCTCTCCGCGCTCATTTATATTATATTGAGTGTCGCATCCATGGCCGGGTGAGCTGATGGACGACAAGCGAGGGTTGTTCGATTCGCTGTTCCCGCCCCGGCACGACTTCTACCGCATGCTGCGGGAGCAGGCCGACCAGACCGTCCGGGGGGTGGACGCGTTCATTGACTGGCTGGACCGGGGTGACCTCGCTGACCCTACCATCCTGACCGAGGAGGAGCAGCGGGCCGACGACCTCCGCCACCTCATGGAGGACCGGCTGATGGAGGCGTTCACCACCCCCTTCGATAGGCAGGACATCTACCAGTTCTCGAGGCAGTTCGACTACATCCTCAACTACTGCCTGTCCACCGCGGTGGAGATGCGGGCGTTCGAGGTTTCTCCGGACCCGCCCATACATAGCATGGCCCACGCCCTGGGGCGGGGGGTGCGGGAGGTGGCCCAGGTCATCCATATTATGGAGATTGACCACCTGAGGGCCCAGGGGATGGTCCGCCAGATGCGGCGATGGGAGAAGGAGATCGAGAACACCTACGTCGAGGCGATGGCCACGGCCTTCCGTACCGAGGGACCGGTAGGCATCCTTAAGCGGCGGGAGATCTACCACCACCTCAAGGACGCCGGGCAACACCTTCGCATCACCATCGACATCCTCCACCGCATCGCCGTGGGGCTGGCGTGACCCCGACCACTCCGGCATCGCAGAAGCGAGGCCCGAGCTCAAGGTGGCGATGCTGGCCAGGACCTCCATGGCCCTTGCGCCATGGACGGTGGTGGTGGCCAACGTCAAGGACCACGGCCGCCTCAATGCTCCTCGCGCCGTCCTCGAGGCCGCCGATCCCCGGGGCGGCAGGGGCGCCGTGACGCTGATTTTTCGGTTTAACAGCCCCCCAGGCGACCCGATGAAGGGAGCATTTGCTGAACAAGCAATAAATATGCGAATCCGCATTTCAGCGGAAACCTGAACGAGGGTTCTGATTATGCAAGTCGATGCGTTGGTCTATCTGGTACCAATCGCGGGCATAGTTGGTCTGCTCTTCGCGGGTTACCTTACCTGGACGATCTTCAGGAAGGACACTGGCACTCCGGAAATGAAAGAGATCGGAGATGCCATCCGCGAGGGGGCCATGGCCTATCTGGCTCGGCAATATAAGACGATTGGTATCATCAGCGTGATTCTCGCGGTGATCATCACCGTAGGGATGGGACTACAGTATGGGGACATGACGAGGGGCGCCTTCATCGGCGGGGCCTTCCTGCTCGGTGCGTTCTTCTCCGCCTTGTCCGGCTACATCGGTATGTTCGTGTCTGTGAGCTCGAACATCCGCACCGCCAGTGCTGCGCGGCGCTCGCTCAACGAGGCGCTCCAGATTTCCTTCCGCGGCGGCGCCGTGTCCGGCTTCGCCGTGGTGGCTCTGTCCCTCCTCGGCGTCGCGGGTATCTTCTTCCTGTACCTTGAGTTCGCCGCCCCCGGCATCGTCGGCGCGGGCGCCTCCGAGTGGGACCTGGTCAAGATGGCCCTCTCTCTCAGCGTCGGTTACGCCTTCGGTGCCTCCTTCGCTGCGCTGTTCGCTCAGCTGGGTGGCGGTATCTACACCAAGGCCGCCGATGTCGGCGCGGACCTGGTGGGCAAGGTCGAGGCTGGTATCCCTGAGGACGATCCCCGCAACCCTGCGGTCATCGCCGACCTGGTCGGCGACAACGTCGGCGACTGCGCCGGCCGTGGTGCCGACCTGTTCGAGAGCACCGCCGCCGAGAACATCGGCGCCATGATCCTTGGTGCCTCCATCTTCGCCCTCCACCCTGACCACCCCGTGGCGTTCGTGTTCTTCCCCCTGGTGGTCCGTGCGTTCGGCATCTTCGCCTCCCTGCTCGGCGTTCTGCTGGTCAGGCTGCGCAACGAGAACGAGAACCCCAACTCCGCGCTCAACCGCGGTTACTACGTGTCGGCCATCCTGGCCGCCGTCGGCTTCGGGCTGATCACCAACCTCATGCTGCCCGACCACTGGGAGTACTTCTTCGCTTGCGGCGTCATCGGCATCGTGCTCAGCATCGCTGTGGTGTACATCACTCAGTACTACACTGCTGGTGAGTACCGCCCGGTGAGGAAGATCGCCCAGGCCTCCGAGACCGGCCCGGCCACCAACATCATCACCGGGTTCTCCATCGGCCTGGAGACCACCGCGATGCCCATCATCGCCATCGGCATCTCCCTGCTGGCCTCGTACGGGCTCGGCATGGCCGCTGCGCCCACTTCCGAGCTGGAGTTCATCTACGGCCTGTACGGCACCGCCGTGGCAACCATGGGCATGCTCGCCACTGCCGCCTTCGTCCTGGCTGAGGACACCTTCGGCCCCATCACCGACAACGCGGGCGGGATCGTGGAGATGTCCAAGCAGCCTGATGAGATCAGGCACCGCACCGACAAGCTCGACGCCATCGGCAACACCACCAAGGCCCTCACCAAGGGATACGCTATGGCCTCCGCGGCCCTGGCTGCGTTCCTGCTATTCGCGGCCTACTTCGAAGAGGTCGCCGTGTTCACGGGCCAGTCCCTCGAGGCGGTCTTCGTCGTCGACCTGGCCCAGCCGCCGGTGTTCGTGGCCGCCCTCATCGGGGCCATGCTCGTCTTCCTGTTCGCCTCCCTCGCCATCAGCGCGGTGGGCAAGGCTGCCTATGACATGATCAACGAGGTCAGGAGGCAGTTCAAGGAGAAGCCGGGCATCCTGAAGGGCACCGAGAAGCCGGACTACGCGCTGTGCGTGGACATCTCCACCAAGGGCGCCCTCAAGGCCATGGTCCTGCCGGGCATCCTGCCGGTCGTGGTCCCGCTGGCCCTCGGTCTGATCATGGTGAACGTCTACACCGACCCGACCGAGAACATCGCCGTCCAGGCGGTTGGCGCCTTCCTCATGGTCGCCACCATCGCCGGTGTGCTCATGGCCACCGTGCTCAACAACGGCGGCGGGGCATGGGACAACGCCAAGAAGTACGTGGAGACCGGGCACCACGGCGGCAAGAAGTCGCCGGCGCACGCCGCAGCAGTCGTGGGTGACACCGTCGGTGACCCCTTCAAGGACACCGCCGGTCCGTCCCTCCACGTGCTGGTGAAGCTGCTCTCCACCATCACCCTGGTGTTCGCGGCCCTGTTCGTGATCGCCTGAGCGACCACGGCAAAACCCCTTCCTTTTCCTTTTATCCAGCACTCGTTTTTACCATTTTCTGGAATCCTAGTCTTTAAATAAGAGTTGACTTATCCCCAATTATCGTTCGAGGGCATGCTATGTATATATTGACCAAAAAAGAGAAGGTCGTGCGCATCCCGCCCGAGATGCTGGGCGACGACCTTGAGAGCGTCATCAACCAGCTCAGCTGGCAGTCCTTCGAGGGGAAGATCGAAGGCAATGACTCGCTCACCGTGCTCGTTTCCAAGGTGGAGCCCCAGGGGCTCGGCAGGATCGTTCACGGGGACGGGGCCATCTACCAGAACGTCAAGTACGACGCCCTGGTGTTCCGCCCCCAGCTCCAGGAGGTCATCGAGGGGACCGTGGTGGAGGTCCTGAAGTTCGGCGCCTTCGTCCGGTTCGGCCCCCTGGACGGGCTCCTTCACATCTCACAGATCATGGACGACCGCATCGACATCGACGCCGACAACGGTCGCCTCCTCGGCAAGGACACCAAGCGCGACCTCAAGGTCGGGGACCGCGTCCGGGCCCGCATCGTCGCCCTCAGCCTGAACGAGCGGAGCCCCCGGGAGTCCAAGATCGGCCTGACCATGCGGCAGCCTGGGCTGGGCAAGCTGGAGTGGATCGAGGAGGACCGGAAGAAGGCGGGTGGTGCGGCATGAAGGTACAGAAGGCCTGCAAGCACTGCAGCTTCATCACCGAGGAGGACACCTGTCCCCTCTGCGGCAACCAGACCTCCAAGGACTGGCAGGGGTACGTGGTCATCGTCGACCACACCCGTTCACAGATCGCCGAGCGGATGGGCATTCATGTCAACGGGAAGTTCGCGCTCAAGGTGCGCTGAGCTGCGATGCCCTGGGCGGGGATGGGCTCTCCCGACGCACATGCGGGAGCAGCTCAGCACCGGCTGGGGGCGGCTCGTCGGCCTGGGCGACCTGCCCAAGGAATTAAAAGGGTGCGTGATGCTCATGGCGGTTGGCGACATGGTCTCCCATACCCTGCTGGAAAACGGATTTGCGCCCGACCTCATCGTGTACGACCTCCAGACCGAGCGCCGCACCTACACCCCTCTCGCGGAAGAGCTCGATCGGTACCAGGGCGTGCACGTGAAGGTGAAAAACCCGGCAGGGCAGATCACGGCCGAGCTCGTGCGCGAGCTGGGCGCGGCCATGGAGCGGGACGTTCCAACCAAGTTACAGGTCGAGGGGGAAGAGGACCTTGCCGCACTGGCCTGCGCGGCGATGGCGCCCCCCGGTTCCTGCCTGGTGTACGGCATCCCCGGTAAAGGGATCGCCATGCTCAGGATCGACGAAGAGGTAGCAGGCCAAGCAAGGACGTTCATCGATGCGATGGAGGAATTAGTTTGAAGGTTGAGATCGTAAGCAAGATGGATAACAAGCTCATGGACAGGGTCGAGGTCACCTTCAAGGCCGACCACGACGGTGAGGCCACGCCCGCCCGCGATGCGGTCCGGACCGCCCTCGCCGGAGCGTTGGGCGTGCAGAAGGACCGGGTCGTCCTGTCGGACATGCGGTCGAACTACGGCCTCGGCTCCAGCGAAGGGTACGCCAAGGTGTACTCCTCCGTTGACGCCGCCAAGAAGACCGAGAGCAACCACCTCTTGGTGAGGAACGGGCTCGCCGAGAAGAAGCAGAAGGCGGCCAAGACCGCCAAGAAGAAGTGAGGTGACATTCATGGCAAAGGATCAGAAGGGAGCCAAGGGCGGCAAGGGCGAGAAGCAGGGCGGGGCGACTGCCAAGAAGGACTACTACAAGGTCGAGGGAGGCAAGCTCGAGCGCACGCGGCGGTCCTGCCCCAAGTGCGGCCCCGGGGTCTTCCTGTCCGAGCACAAGGACCGCAGCGCCTGCGGCCGGTGCGGCTACACCGAGTTCAAGACCAAGAAGTAAACCCCTTTCCAACCTCTTCTTGTTCTGCCCCTCTCGGGGCCAAGCTTTTAACCTCCCAGACGCTCCGGGTCGCGTGAAGGTCGGCTTCATCGGCTACGGGGCCATGGGCAGCATCATGGTGAACGCTTTCCTGGACCACGGTGCCCTCGCCCCTCGGGACGTCATCGTATCCAGCCGCACCGCGTCAGCACTGGCGCCGCTGGCGGCACGGTATCCCGACGTGCGGATGGTCGACAACCGCACCGCAGCCGAGGAGAGCGACCTGCTCTTCCTGTGCGTGCGCAGCGACCAGGTGCGCGGGGTCCTGGAGGAGATCGCGCCCGTCCTGAGCGGCTCGTGCCACCTGGTGCTCATCAACGGCGGCGTGGCCATGTCCGCCGCCCCGGTGCGCCGGGTCTCCAAGGTCATCCCCACCGTCACCATGCGGGTGGGCCGAGGGGTGGCGCTCGTCAGTCACCAGCCCGAGGTGGAGGAGGAACGGCGGGCACGTCTCGAGCGATTGTTCTCTTCGGTCGGCGCGGTCAAGGTCGTGAGGGAGGACGAGCTGGAGCTGACCACGGCGCTGACCTCCTGCGGCCCCGCCCTGGTGGCGACGCTGGTCGACGAGCTCGCGGCGGCCGCGGCGCGCCGGGGCCTCGACCGGGAGGAGGCCGAGGCGATGGTCACCGAGACCTTCCTCGCCACCGCCCTCCTGATGAGCGACGTCGCCGTCCCTCGGGAGGTGTGCGAAAGCGTGGCCACAAAGGGCGGGATCACCGAGAAGGGCCTCGAGGTCCTCCGGCATCGGTCCCCGGCACTGTTCGACGACCTGCTGTCGGCGATCCTCTCCGCCCACCGGGGGGCAGAGGAGGACGGCGACAATGGACTCTCTGCCTGAGGGGAGCCTCGGCAACCTTTATTAACACCTTTTCCATCTGAGAGCTGGGACTCGTAGTGTAGCTTGGATATCACTGGGGCCTCCGGAGGACCGCCAAGGTCCAGGGAAAGCCTCAAACGGGGGTTCGAATCCCCCCGGGTCCGCTTTTTACTCTCGATCCTGAGCATCGTCCTCTCGACGAGAAGCGAGCTCACTCGTTATGGTTGGCCGAGGCCGGCTCGACCTCGATCGCGCTGTCGACCTGCTCCATCTCGTCGAGGCACTGCTCCTGCTCCTCGTCCGCCTCGGCGACCTTTCTGACATGCCGAAGTGAGCGCAGGCTCATCAACGTCAGCACCACCGCCAGCGTGCCCACGCCGATCCAGATGGACACCGGCACCCCCAGGGTCTCGGCCAGGAAGGGCAGGAACAGCAGCACCACCAGAAGGATGGCGGCCACTTCTCCCAGGTTCCGGAAGGTGCGGTACAGCCGCTGGGCGCGGGAGGCGTGTATCTTGCCGGTGGCCCGGCCGTTGTCCGCGAGGACGTGGGCGATCCGTTTGATGCCCTGGAACATGTTGATGACCGCGGGGAGCATGAGAAGCATGCTCAGTAGGATGGTGATCAGACCGGGCAGCACGTTCAGCTGCTGGGCCAGCGCGGTCACCAGCTCCTGGGGGAAGTGGAGGCTGTAGAACAGCGTCTGGATGATGACGATGGTGAGCAGGTCCACGAAGATGAGGACGAGCTCCCACTTGACCACCCGCGATGCCTCGGGGGTTACCGAAGCGCGCTGCCGGATGTCGTCGCGCAGGACGTCGAACCGATGCAGGACGGCCTTGACCACGTCCGGGGTCCCCGCGGATATGCCGGCGTAGATGTACGGGGAGGACTTGGACAGGATGGGCAGGGCGATCATGGTGACCATGGCGGCCCCGATGACCGACGCCAGGAACGACTGTCCGACCACTCCGGCCGTGAACGCGGTGCCGGCGATGATGAACGCGAACTCCCCCATGGCCGGCAGGCTGATGGCGGTCATGAAGGCGAAGTGCGGCTTGGCCCCGGCCAGGTAGGCCGCTCCGGTCACCCCGATGGTCTTGGCAGCGATGAACACCCCAGCGATGACGAACACCAGGGTGAGATTTCCGATGATCTCCGCGGGCACGATCTGGATGCCGATGGAGATGAAGAACACCGCCATGAACACCTCCTTCATAGGGCCCACCTTCTCCAGCAGCTCCTGGGAGCGGGCGGCCTGGGAAACGATGAGGCCCATGAGGAAGGCACCGATGGCGATGGACAGGCCGATGAGGTTGGAGATCAGGGCCATGAGGAAGCACAGGCCCACCGACACGATGAGCAGCACCTCGGGCGAGTAGTTGCGGCCGATCCAGTTGAGCATGCGGGGAATGACCTTGATGCCCAGCAGCAGGGTCGCGCCCATGAACAGGACGATACCCGCGACCATCAGAGCGATGGACCCTAGCGCGGGGGTGTCGCCGACCAGCAGGGGAGCGGCCATGGAGAGGATGAGCACCTGCCCTAGGTCCTCCATGACCGTGATGGTGGTGGTCGTAGACTTGATGTCCTCATCCAGCTCCTTCCGCTCTTGCAGCACCGCCACCACCACCGCGGTGCTGGTGCCGGAGATGACCGCGCCGAGGAAGATGGCCGCCACGCTGTTGAGGCCCAGGGCCAGGCCGGCTAGGTACCCGGCCACCACCATGAACGGCATCTCCAGGCCGAGGACGAGGAAGGTGAACGAGCCGAGCTTGCGCAGCCGCTGGAGGTTGAGGTTGAGGCCGATGGAGAACATCAGCAGGACGATGCCGAGGTTGGAGAGGATGGCGATGGTGTTCGGATCGACCGAGATGTCCTGCAGCATGGTCGGACCGAGGATAATGCCGGCGGCGAGGTAGCCGATGATCGGAGGCAGCCGTAGACGAGAGAAGATGATGGAGCATGCTCCCGCGATGAGGAGCAGATAGGTCATGTCCAGCAGCAGTCTCGTCAGCGAATCCAGCGATATCACCTACTCGTTCGGTTGCGCCCTTGGGAGTGGCCCTTTTCTACCATGCGGTCAGACCGCCGTGCGCGCGTTCATAATATGGCGTCCATTTTTAAATCCATGCCCACGCCATGAAAAGGTTTGGAACACCGCCCCCCGCCGAGGCGGCGCTCCAGTTCTACTTTACGACCAGCACGGGGCATGAGGCGAACCGCACCACCTTCTCCGCCACGCTTCCCAGCACCGCGTGCTGCACCCCGCTCCTCCCACGGGTGCCCATGACCACGAGGTCATGGTGCGACGATTCCTCTATGATGTCCTGGGCGGGGGACCCTCTAACGAACAGCGTCCGTACCTCGACCCCATGCGCCTTTCCTTCCACGCGCACCTGCTCCAGCGCGGCCTCGGCCGTCTGGTCCATGTAGGCGTACATGTCCGGAAGGAACCCTTGGGTGCGGTTGGCGAGGCTGGCGAGGTCCACCACGCTGATGGCGGTGGCCTGGGCGTTGAACAGCCGGGCCATCTTCAGCCCCACCACCGCCGCTCTCTGGGCGACGTCGCTGCCGTCCACGGGCAGGAGGATCCGGCGATACACGTTCATGCCATCACCATCGCCCGAGGTGGATAGAAATCTTCCCTTGGGGACCTCATTTTCCCACCACCTCCGTCGCCATCGGCTCGGCGGTGCTCGTCACCGCCTCAGTCGGCGAGGTATCGTCCCGGTGATACTCTTCCGAGCTCTTCAGGGGCACCTTGCGGACGAACACGCTCGCCACCAGGGCGATCAGGACGATCGCCGAACCGACAAGGAACGCATAGGTGATGCTGTTGCTGAGCGAGAGCCTGATGGCATCCAGTATGAAGGGCGGGATGCCCGAGGAGGCGACAGGGTTCAGCAGCAGGTTCCCCAGGCTGGTGGCGTCAGTGACCGGCAGCACCGCGCCCGCCCCGAGAGGCAGGTTCGCCGCGATCTCCCGGGCCATCTGGTTGTTCACCAGAGCGCCCATGACGGCAACGCCGATGGTGCCGCCGATGCTCCGGAACAGGCTCATCGACGCCGTGGCGATGCCCATTTCCCGCCGGGGCATGACGTTCTGGGCGGCCACGATGTAGTTGGACATGACCGCCCCCATCCCCGCCCCCATGATGACCATGAAGATGATGGCCAGCAGGTACGAGCTGTCGGCGTGCAGAGTGGAAAGGAGGTACATCCCCAGCGCGGTGAGCGGGGGGCCCACGAGCAGCCAGGGCTTGTAGCCGGTCCGCTTCAGGAGGAGCCCGCTACCGATGGAGGTGGCCATGGAGCCCCCCATGATGGGCAGGAGGAGCACACCGCTGTTGGCGGCGCTGAACCCCATGACCGCCTGGAGGAACAGGGGCAGGAAGGTCAGGGCGCCGAACATCCCCATGGCAATGATCATCAGACCGGCGCTGCCCAAGGAGAAGATAGGCTCCTTGAACAGGTGGAGCGGCATGATCGGATCAGTGGCCCGGCGCTCGATGAGCACGAAGGCGACCACCATGATCGCCGAGAGCGCGGCCATGCCCAGGATCTCCGGGCTGTCCCAGGCGTAGGTGCTGCCCCCCCAGGTCATGACCAGCAGGGCGGGGACGAGGGCCCCGGTAAGGGTGAGCATGCCAGGGTAGTCGATGGGGGTGGTGGCGACGGTGGTGAGGCGGGGGAACTTGAACGAGGCCACCGCCACCGCGAAGACCCCGATGGGCAGGTTGACCCAGAACACCCAGTCCCAGTCCCAGTTGTCCACGATGAACCCCCCGACGAACGGGCCGATGATGGAGGATATGGCGAAGACCGCGCCCAGGACGCCCTGGATCTTTCCGCGGTCCTGCGGCGCGTACAGGTCGGCCACGGTGGCCATGGCCACTGGCATGAGCGCCCCGCCACCCAGGCCCTGGACGAACCGGCAGGCGATGAGCATCTCCATGGAGGTGGAGAAGCCCGCCACCAGCGAGCCGCCCATGAACAGCGCCATACCCGCCAGGAAGATGGGGCGGCGGCCGAACCGGTCGCTCATCTTACCGGCGATGGGGATGGTGACCGTCTCCGCGAGCATGTACCCGGTGAACAGCCACGCGTACAGGTCCATGCCGCCGAGCACCGACACGATGCGCGGGAGGCTGGTGCCCACGATGGTCTGGTCCAGGCTGGCCAGCAGCATGCCCAGGGCGAGGCCCAGCATGATGAAGAACCTCGACCGGTCCTTCGGCTGGCCGTCCTTGGGCGCTGACCTCTTGGGCCAGCGAACCGCTCGTTCCTCCGAGCTCTTCCGCCGGTCCTTCCTTTCTTTATTCTTCAAGAACATGATATCTAAGCCTCTTGGTCAGGGCGCTCGGCGCTGCCCCTCAGCTCGGCCGGTAGCCACTCTAGGTACATGGATAAGGTGCCGGGGCGGGCGCCGAGCAAGCTCTCGGTGAGGTGCTGGCTGACCGCAGCGAGATGGGCGGCCTGCTCCCGGTTGAGGTCGCGGGGGTAGGTCTTTCGGATGCCCCTCATCGTGAACATGAGCGCGGCCGCCGTCTCCTTGGGGTACGGGGTGTTGAACACCCCTTCCTCGACGCCCTGCACGATGATCTGGGCCAGGCGGGGTACCATCATCCCCATGGCCCGCTGCTCCATGGCCAAGTGGAAGGCTTGGTTGCGCTCCCGGTGGAAGTACCTCAGGATGGTCTTGGAGCGGGAGGTGACGTCGGCACTGGCGTTCATGAGCTCACGGAACCGTTCCACGGCGGTGAGCCCCTTCTTCTCCATGGCCGCCACGATGGACGACTCGATCTCGTCGATCAGGTGCTCGATGATGAGCTCCAGCAACTCCTCCTTGGAGCTGAAGTAGTAGTAGAACAGTCCTTTGGCCACTCCGACCCGGGCGACGATGTCGTCGACCGAGGTGTTCTCGAAGCCCTTCTCCTCGAACAAGGCCTGGGCTGCCACGACGAAATCGTTCTTCCGGTGGGGCGTTCCTTTGGTGGACATGGTCTATCAGTCCTGACTGACCGTCAGTCAAAAGAGAGGTCGTATAAAAAGTTGCCGCCATGAGGGGTCATCTGCGAAGGAGCCATAGAGGCCCTGAGGTCGCGGAAGCTCGAACCCCGCCTGTATCTGGACGGGACATCGACCGAGGTCGGTGGCATCCCCGGCCGGAGGAGCTCAAGGCCCACGGTCCGCGGACGACATTGCCCGAGATAGGCGGCGAAGTTCTCAAAACCGTTTTAAGAGGGGAGGGCCTAACGCCCCGCCGATGCAGCTGACCAGGGACGAGGAGGCCATTCTGGCCGGGGAGAAGGGCGAGGGCTGCCGCAAGGCCATGGAGCTGTTGGTGGCCCTCGGCGACATCTATGGGGCCAAGAGGCTCATCCCCATTGCCTCCGCCCACCTCTCCGGGGTCTCGTACAAGACCATCGCCGAAGGGGGCATCGAGTTCCTCGAGGAGATGGCCCGGGACGCCCGGGTGTGCGTGCCCACCACCCTCAACCCTGCGGGCATGGACCGCCGGCGGTGGGAGGAGATGGGCATCCGGCCGCGGTTCGCCGACCGCCAGCGGCACATCATCGACTGCTACGAGCGGCTGGGGGTGACGACCGATTGCTCCTGCACCCCGTACCTAGGGACCAACGTCCCCAAGCGGGGGCAGACCCTGGCGTGGGCCGAGTCGAGCGCCCTCAGCTTCGCCAACTCGGTGATCGGGGCGAGGACCAACCGCGAAGGGGGCCCCGGCGCCCTGGCCGCGGCGGTGGTGGGCAGGACGCCGGAGTACGGCCTGCATCTCGACGAGAACCGGGCGCCCGGGGTTATCGTGGAGGTGGAGGTCGAGGACGTCGACTACTCTCTCCTCGGCCAGGCGGTCGGGGTGCTGGTCGGCAATCGCGTCCCCTACTTCCGGGGCATCCGCCCCACCGTCGACCAGCTGAAGACCCTGGCCGCGGCCATGGCCGCCTCCGGCTCGGTAGCGCTGTTCCACGTCGAGGGCGTGACCCCCGAGGCGGCGGGGGCGTCCCTCGCTGGCCTGGAGAAGGTGACGGTCGGCCGGGCGGAGCTGGAGGAGGCGAGGGAACGGGTCACCACCGGCAAGGACCCCGAGCTGGTGGCCTTCGGCTGCCCCCACCTCTCGGTGGCCGAGATCCAGCAGCTCGCCCGCCTGCTCAAGGGACGGAAGCCCCGGGGCGACGCCGAGGTGTGGTTCTGCACCTCCCGCCATACCCTGGCCCAGTGCCCCCGGGAGGCCGCGGAGCTGGAGCGGTTCGGCAAGCTGGTGTGCGACACCTGCATGGTCGTCACCCCCATCGAGGAGCGGTTCAAGTGCACCGCCACTAACTCCGGGAAGGCGTGCAGCTACCTGGCCACGCTATGCTCGCAGAAGGTGGTGTACCGGGACACCCCCGGCATGGTGGAGCTGATATCATGATCCTGCGCGGTCGCGGTATCTCCAAGGGCATCGGCGCGGGCGAGGTCCTGTTGTCCGAGGCCCCGGTCAGCTTCCTGGGCGGGGTGTCGCCGTCCGACGGCGTGCTGGCCGACCAGCCCGGGCGGTCCGTCAAGGGCCGGGTGTTCGCGTTCCCCCGGGGGAAGGGGAGCACCGTCGGCTCGTACGTGATGATGGAGATGCGGCGGGCGGGCACGCTGCCCGCGGCCATCATCAACGCCTCGGCCGAGCCGATCGTCGCCACCGGGGCGGTCATGTCCGGTGTGCCCATGGTCGACCGGGTCGACCTGTCGTTGTTGCGCGCGGGGGACCGCTGCGTGGTCGACGGCGCGGCGGGAACGGTCGAGCTGCCGGATGTCCGGTCGGTCGAGGTCGTCTCCTGCTTCCTCCGTCACGGCGAGGATCTGTTGGTGCTCAAGCGCAGCGACAAGGTGGGCTCTTTCCAGGGCCACTGGGCCGCGGTGAGCGGGTTCATCGAGGACGGCGAGACGCCGGACGTGACGGCGCGCAAGGAGGTCCGGGAGGAGCTCAGCCTCGAGGACCCCGAGCTGGTGACCGCCGGCGCCGCGGTGTCGGTGCGGGAAGGCGCCACGATATGGACGATCCACCCGTTCCTGTTCCGGGCCCGGGACCGCGAGGTCCAGCTGGACTGGGAGCACACCGAGTACCGGTGGGTCCTCCCCTCCCAGCTGGCCGAGATGCGGACGGTGCCCGGCCTGGAGCGGGTGTACCGCTCCCTGCTCAGCTGAGGGCGAAGTCGACCTCCTTCTCCAGGAGGTTCAGCTCGTGGGGGTCGAGGGTCGAGGGGTTCAGCGCCAGCAGCAGGATGCTGTGGTGGATGGCCACCTGGTCCCTCAACGACTGGACGAACCTCAGCACGGTCAGGAAGTTGTTGTTGGTGATGAGGTACTCCAGCCCGTCGAGGAGGACGACGCGGTTGCCGGCGGACAGGAACTGCTCGAGCGTGAAGCTGAGCTTCTCCAGGTCCTTGGGGCGTAGGGCGTCCTCCTTGCCCACGTTGGACAGCCAGACGATGGGGGTGTCCCCGAGGTCGTACCGTGACCGCACCTTGAGCGGGTAGTCCCGGGTGACGCAGTAGCCCTGCATCCCCCGGCCCAGCGCCTCGGCGAACATGGCGTACGAGCGGCCGCCCCGCTCCTCCTTGACCAGATAGGTCATGGACAGCTCGAGGCCGGCGGCCTCGGAGGGAGCGGGCTTCGCCGCCTCCTCCTCCGGCCGTTCGGCCTCCACCGCGCTGCCGCAGCCGGGGCATTGCAGCTCGTACGGCTGCACCTCCTGGCCACAGCTGCACCGCACCGTCTTCTCGAAGCCGCCCCGGGCGGCGTAATCGGCGATCTCCTGCGCTGCCTTGGTGCTCAGGCCCTTGACCTCCCGCAGTCCGACCAGGTCAGCGCGGGAGAGCTTGGCCACCGAGTCGTAGCCGGCGTCGTAGACCATCTCCGCCTTGAGGCGGTTCATGCGGGGGACCCGCTGCAGGTACGCGATGATCCGCTCTCGGTCCTCCGCCGGCCCGGCCACGGGGGCGGGGTCGGCCCGGTGCATGTGCAGGAAGATGTTCTTGGCGTCGGCCCGGCTGACCCCAGGGAGCTCGGCGAGCCGCTCCTCGGTCATCCCTCGGAGGTCGTCGAAGCTGCGCTTCCCGGCCTTGACCAGGGCGATGGCCGTCTCCTGCGACAGCCCCGGCACCTGCTGGAACGTCCTCATGCCCTCCTTCATGCGGAGCGAGGTAAGGGCGACGTCGACCTTCTGCTTCTCCACCTCCCAGTTGACCTTGTACTCGCCCTGGGGGGAGTCGACGAACTCCAGCTGGAGGGCGCGGACCTCCTTCATGATGTAGTCCTGCCACTGCCGGAAGTACTCCTCCACCTCCTCGGGGGCGCGGACCTCCGCCCGGACGAACTCCTCCACGTCCAGCTTCATGTCCTTGCGCATCTGCTGGATCCTGCGGATGAGCTCGCGGGCGTAGCCCTCGGCCTCTATCTCAGGGTTGGTGTTGAAGTCGATGTACATGCTCCCCTGCTCGAACCCGACCTCGACCACGTTCTCCGGCAGGGTCTTGGAGAAGGCGACCATGTTGGGCTCGATCTTGATGACCTGGCCCTCGATGCCCAGCGAGTACTCGCCGCGCTCGATGGCATCCCGGATGTCCTCGGCGGGGCGGTTCTTCAGCATGACCGCGATCTTGGAGGACCACTGCCGGTACACCTTGCCGATGGCGTTGGGGTTGGGGATGACGTCCAGCCTCAGCTCGTCCCATTCCTGCCCCGGCGGCACGTACTCGATGTGCTTGACGTTGGCCTGGGACAGCAGCACCTCCTCCAGCGGCCGGAGGAGGTCGAGGGTGTCCTGGTCGGCGACGCGGACCACGATCCGCTGGAGCGGCCAGCGTAGCTTGACGTTCTTCTTCTGCCGCTCCTTGGTCACCTCCTCGACCAGCTGCTGCATGAGCTTCATCGAGGCCTCCAGGCGCTCGTCCACCAGGGTCAGGTCGGCGGTCGGCCAGTCGCACATGTGCACCGTTGGCAGGGAGCCGTCGATGGCCTGGTAGATCTCCTCGGTGATGTGCGGGCAGATCGGCGCCAGCAGGGTGACGGTGGTCATCAGGGCACGGTGCAGGGTGTGGTACGCGGCCAGCTTGTCCAGGTCGTTGGCCTCGGTCCACATCCGGTCCCGGATCAGGCGCACGTACCAGCGGGAGAGGTCATCGAGGATGAACTCCTCCAGCGCCCGGGTGGCCTTGTGCAGCTCGTAGGTGCCCAGGCCGCGGGTGACCTCGACCTTGAGCTTCTCCGTCCGTGACATTAGCCAGCGGTCCTCCGGCCTCATGGCCGCCCGGACCGCGGCGGGGTCGACCGCCCGGGGGTCGAAGCGGTCGATGCTCATGTACGTGGACGCGAAGTTGACCACGTTCCACAGGATGTTGAGCGTCTTCCTGGCGTTCTTGACACCCTCGAACTGGAAGGAGATGTCCTCCCACGGGGCGGAGACGCGGAGGAAGTAGAAGCGCATGGCGTCGGCGCCGTACTCGGCGATGACCTTGGCCGGCTCGATGATGTTGCCCTTGGACTTGGACATCGGCAGGCCCTGGGGGTCGAGCATCCACCCGTGCATGAGCACCTGCTCGTAGGGGGCGCGGCCGAAGGCCACGCACGACGAGCCCAGCTGGGAATAGAACCAGCCCCTGGTCTGGTCGTGGGCCTCGGTGATGAACTTGGCCGGCCACCACCGCTCGAACTCCGCCTTCTCCCTCGGGTACCCGAGCTGGGCCCACGAGGAGACGCCGGCGTCGAACCACACGTCCAGGACGTCGGGGACGCGGTGCATGGCCTCCCCGCAGCGGTCGCAGGGCAGCACCACGCGGTCGATCCACGGGCGGTGGAGGTCCATTCCCTCCTCGTAGCCGTCGGCGCCCTTCAGCTCGTCCGCCGAGCCGATCACCCGCAGGTTGCCGCAGCGGCAGGTCCACACCGGGATGGGGATGCCCCAGTACCGCTGGCGGGAGATGCACCAGTCGCGGGCATTGACCGTCCAGTCGTACTCGCGGCTGGAGCCCGCCCACTCCGGCGTCCACTGGACCTTGGAGATCTCGTCGAGCATGAGGTCCTTGACCTGGGTGATGCGCAGGTACCACTGGGCGGTGTTGCGGAACAGCACCCCGGAGTTGCACCGCCAGCAGTGGCCGTAGCGGTGCTCGATGGTGCCGGCGTGGAACATCAGGCCCTTCTCCTGGAGGTCCTCGATGACCACCGGGTTGGCCTTCTTGACGAACATGCCTTGGTACTTGCCGCCGTCGGCGGTGAACTTCCCGCCCTCGTCGATGGGGCAGAACGGCTCCAGGCCGAACTCCTTCCCCAGCTCGAAGTCCTCGGGACCGTGGCCGGGGGCGATGTGCACCAGCCCGGTCATGTCCGCCTCCACCGTCTGGGAGGGGATGACCTTGTGCACCCACTTGCCCTGCATGCGGTTCTGGGCCTCGACCTCCGCCCCCAGCGGGGGCAGGTACTCCAACCCTACGAGGTCGTCGCCCTCGATGGTCTCCAGCACCTCCGCCGACTCCCAGCCCTCCAGGCCGCCGATGTGGTCGATCAGCGACTCCAGCACGATGACGGTGTCGGTCTCATCGCCCTTGCGGTAGCGGACCTTGGCGTAGCAGTAGTCAGGGTGGGCGGCCACCGCCATGTTGGCTGGCAGCGTCCACGGCGTCGTGGTCCAGATGAGCAGGGCGACAGTGGGCTCGTCGCGCAGCGGGAACCGCACGTAGATGGAGGGGTCCTTCTCCTCCCAGTAGTTGATCTCCGCCTCGGCCAGGGCGGTCTCGCACCGGGGGCACCACGAGATGACCCGGCTCGAGGAGGTCAGGAGGCTCTTCTCGTGGGCGCGCTTCAGCGTCCACCACGCCGCCTCGATGTAGCTGGGAGCGATGGTCATGTAGGGATGCTCCCAGTCCAGCCACACCCCCAGTTCCTTGAACTGCTCGGTCATCTTGCCCTGGAATCTCAAGGCGAAGTCCTTGCAGGTGGAGACGAACTTGTCGATGCCGTAGCTCTCGATCTCCTTCTTGCTCTTGATGCCGATGGACTGCTCGACCTTGACCTCGATGGGCAGGCCGTGCATGTCGTAGCCCGGCTGGTCGCGGACGTTGAACTTCTGCATCCGCTTGAACCGCACCACCGCGTCCTTGATGGACTTGTTCAGGGCGGTGCCCAGGTGAATGTGCCCAGTGGTGTAGGGAGGACCGTCCACGAAGTAGAAGTCCTGCCCGGAGGCGCGGTGCTCCTTGGTCCTCTTGTAAGCGTCGGTGTCGATCCATTGCTGCTGGACCCTTCTTTCCAGCTCTGGGGGGTTATAATTAGGCTGAACCTGCTTTATCATCGCTCGGTCCCGGCAAAGGTAACAGCCTGCCCCTTTAAAACATATCGTATGTGCGCTCGACGCTGGCCAAACGACCGGGGGGTCTCAGCCGAACCGGTCGAGGCTCATCTGGGAAGGGGGCATCTCCGTCTTCTTGGGCGGTTTCTTCCTCTTCCCTTCCAGCCGGTCCAGGGCGGCAGTGATGCGGTCCTCGGAGAACCCGTGCTCGCCGCACATGAAGGCGATGATCCGCTCGCGGTCGGGCTGCCGCCACTGCAGCGCGTACTCATCGGCCTTCTCGCTGCGCAGGAAGATGTCCCGCACGCACTCGGCCTGGGGGACGGCCTCCCCGATCGCCGCCAGCGCGCCCTCCAGGTTGCCGTGCTGGCGGATCAGCTTGAGACCTTTCTTGGGGCCGATGCCCCGGATGCCAGGGTTGTAGTCGGTGCCCACGAGGATGGCGAGGTCGATGAGCTGCTCCCGCGACGTCAGGCCGTTGGCCTCCAGCACCTTGTCCAGTTCGATGACCTCGATGCTGATGTCCCGGTACTCCTTGGAGCCCGGCATCTTCCGCCGGCCGGTGATGTTGAGGTTGCGCACCAGGCGGGGGGCGCCGAACAGCAGCGAGTCGAAGTCCTGCGAGGACGCCGCCCACACGTCCCCCCGGGCGGCCATGTGCGCCGCCTGGGCCTCCCCTTCCTCGGGGGCCTGAATGACCGGGATGCCCATGTAGGTGAGCAGGATGCGAGACGACTCCACGATCTCGTTGGTCATGCGCGACGACTGCGTGGCCTTGCACCGCGCCCTCTCGATGTCGCCCTCGCTGACCGCCTCCTGCCACTCGTCGTGGGCCCGGGAGCGGCGCTCCGAGCGGGCGGCGAGGGTCTGGGCCTTCAGCTCGTGGGGCTTGCCGTCGAACACATAGGCCGGTCGGACGTCGGCCTCCAACAGGTTGACGGTGCGGTACAGCAAGCCGGCCAGATGCGACGTCACCCGGCCCCGGGAGTCCTTGAGGGGGGTGCCGTCCGGGCCGCGGATGATGCTGAGGAACTGATAGATGGCGTTGTACGCGTCGATGGCGACGGTCCGGCCGCCGAGGTCCTCCAGCTGCATCCGTTCGACGGGGACGATATCAGAAAGGTTGACTCCCATGGCGACCCACCATTAGCCGCCAGTGGATAATAGGTTTTCTCTAATCCTCGTACTTGGGCATGTACACCATCAGCAGGGCCGCGCCCAGCCATCCGAGCAGCAGCATAATGATGCAGATGTTGGCGCTGAGGGCCATGGCCACGACCAGGAGGAGAAGGGGTAGTATGATGGCTACCAGCAGCAGGAACCACTTCGAGCTGGTGAATTCGAATTTCATGCGACCGCACAGGCATAAGGTGTGGGACTTATGAATGTTGCGAACCGCGGCCGACGCCGCCCTGCTCCGGCCACAGCCCTACGGCCCCATGGTCGACGCCCTGCCGCGAGGCTCTCCGCTCAACTGGGCACGGCAGCAAAGGACGAGCGAGGCGCTCGCGCCCTCACCGCTCCCCATCGCGCCACCGGGCCATCTCCGCGCCCATGTTCGGGCACTTGAACAGCGCACTGCCGGCGGCCAGGACGGACGCCCCTGCCTCGATGCACCGGCGACCGGTGTCGCAATTGATGCCCCCGTCCACCGCGATCTCCGCGGCGCTGCCCCGGGCGTCGAACCACTCCCGGGCCCGGGCGATCTTCGGAAGGCCCTCGGGCATGAACGACTGACCGCCGAAACCCGGGCGGACGGTCATGACCAGCAGGAGGTCGATGCGGTCAAGGTACGGCTCCACCGCCTCGAACGGCGTCTCCGGGTTGAGGGACAGCCCGGCCCGCTTGCCCAGCGAATGGATGGCATCGATGGTCCCCCCGACGTCCTCGGTCGCCTCGACGTGCACGGTGATGTAGTCCGCGCCGGCCTCGGCGAACTGCTTGACGTACCGCTCCGGCGAGGTGATCATGAGGTGGACGTCAAAGGGCAGCATGGTGTGGGGGCGGAGCGCGGCCACCACCGCCGGGCCGATGGTGATGTTCGGCACGAACACTCCGTCCATGACATCGATGTGGACCCAGTCCGCGCCCTCCCGCTCCAGGCGCGCGACCTCTTCGCCCAGCCGGCTGAAGTCCGCCGATAGTATCGAGGGGGCGATCTTGACCATGGAACCGCAAACCTGCTCCCGGCTATTAAGCGTTCTGGCACCGCCCTCGGCCACAGCTCTTTATACCTCCTCGATTCAAACGAACGTGGGCAGGGGTGAGACATGGCCAGGGTGCTGCACTTCGAGATACCATCGGACGACCCCCAGAGGACCATCCGCTTCTACGAGCGCACGTTAGGCTGGAAGATCCAGCAGTATGAGGGCCAGCCCTACTGGCTGATATCGACCGGGGAGCACACGGAGCCGGGGATCGACGGGGCCATCATGCCCCGGGATGGACCGTTCGTCAATGTCGTCAACACCATCGGCGTCGAGTCGTTGGACGTCACCATCCGGAGGATCGAGGAGAACGGGGGGACCATCGTGGTACCGAGGACCGCCGTCCCCAAGGTGGGCTGGCTGATCCACTTCAAGGACACCGAGGGCAACCTCACCGGGGCGATACAGCCGGACGAGAACGCGCAGTGAGCTGGCCCCGGATCGACCGGCGACCTCTGACGAAAAGGTTTTATCAAGGTCAGCGAGTTCTCAGTCACATGGCAGAGGACAAGTGCGGAGTGGCTGGCTGCGGCGAGGTCGCCGTTAAGTCCTATTCCCGAGAGGCGTGCGAGCAGGCCGGCCTCAAGGCCGCCGACGAGAAGGCGCGCCGGATGCACCTGTGCAAGGAGCACAACAAGCAGTACAAGAAGGCCACCAAGACCGACCGCAAGCTCGAGCAGCTCGGCCGCTGAGATCGGCCGGGCGGCCTTCCCCGTTTTCTGCGAACAAAGATTATCAATCCCTCGCTGCGACGTTCCTCCGGTGAGCGAACATGCCCATGAGGAGCGTCAGCAAGAAGCGCGAGCGGCAATACGAGCACATCAGGGAGTCGGAGATGGAGGAGCAGGGGCGCTCGGAGGAGGACGCCGAGCGCATCGCCGCGGCCACGGTCAACAAGACCAGGCGGGAGAAGGGCGAGACCAAGGAGCAGCGCGACTGACCCATCGCAACCATTAATCGTATCGGCGGCCATGGTCCGACTGTGCAGCTGACCTTCCTGGGGACCGGCGGCGGGCTTCCCTCGCCGACGAGGGGCGTGAGCGCCCTGGCCGTGCAGATCGGCCGCGACGTGCTGCTGTTCGACTGCGGTGAGGGGACCCAGCGGCAGTTCATGCTCTCCTCTCTCTCGTTCATGAAGGTCACCTCGGTGTTCATCACCCACTTCCACGGCGACCACTTCCTCGGCCTCCCTGGCCTGGTCCAGTCGATGAACTTCTCCGGCCGGGAGGACGACCTATGGCTTTACGGTCCGGAGGGCATGGACCGCATCGCCTCCACGGTCATCTCCTTGGGAGAGTTCCGCCCGTTGTTCACGGTCCACGCCTCCGAGCTCAAGGGCGGGGACCGCGTCGACCTCGGCCCCTATAGCGTCACCGCCGTCACCTCGGACCACACCGTTCCTGCCCTCTCCTACGTCGTCCAAGAGGCCGACCGACGCGGCCGCTTCCTGGCCGACCGGGCCCGCGAGCTGGGGGTCCCGGAGGGCCCGTTGTTCTCCCGCCTGCAGCACGGGCACAGCGTCACCGTCAACGGGCGGACCGTGACCCCGGAGGAGGTGATGGGGCCGCCCCGGCCGGGGCGCAAGGTGGTGTACTCGGGGGACACCCGCCCCACCCAGGCGCTGCTGGAGGCCGCCCGGGGAGCGGAAGTGCTGGTCCACGAGGCCACCCTGGACTCCTCGCTGGAAGAGGGCGCGCGAGAGTATGGGCACTCCACCGCCCGAGGCGCTGCCGAGCTGGCCCGGGCCGCGGGTGTGGGGACGCTCATCCTCACCCACATCTCCAACCGCTACGATGACCCTTCGGTGCTGGAGGCCGAGGCCAAGGCGGTGTTCCCCAACACCCTGGTGGCCCATGACCTCATGACCTTTCCCGTGCACTTGCGCGACCGCGCCTAGCAATCATTATCCCTCGTCCGCCCCCATTAGATGGGGGGTACGAGAATGGGGCGCAACATCGTGGTCACCTGGCTGGACCAGACGCCGGTGTCCGAGGGCGAGGTCGAGCTGGTGGAGAGGAAGGGCATCGGGCACCCGGATAGCCTGGCTGACGGTCTGGCCGAGGCGGTCAGCCGTGCGCTGTGCCGCCTCTACCTCAACGAGGTGGGGGAGGTCCTCCACCACAACGTCGACCAGAACGAGGTCTCGGGCGGGCAGTCGGTGGCGTCGTTCGGCGGAGGGCGGGTGATCGACCCGCCGTACATCCTGTTGCTGGGCCGGGCGGTGGGGGAGGTCGCCCTCCCCGACGTGCGGGTCAGCCTGCCCATCCGCGCCGAGGCGGTCAAGGCCGCCCGGCAGTACCTGAGGGAACACTTCCACGATCCCGCCTTGGCCAGGGACAGCGGGTTCAGCGTGCCCGACGACGTCATCGTCGACGCCAGGGTGGGCAAGGGCTCCCAGGACCTCATCCAGAACTTCCAGCGGGCCGCCCGCATATGTCCTCCCGGGCACCGGGTGTGCCGTCTGGCCAACGACACCTCCTTCGGCGTGGGGTACGCCCCGCTGTCGGACACCGAGCGCCTGGTCTACGAGATGGAGAGGTTCATCAACGGCGAGGTGAAGACGGTCCACGGCCTCACCGCCACCGGACGGGACGTCAAGGTCATGGCGGCGAGGAACGGTGACTGCATCCACCTGACCATCGCCTGTGCCATGATCGCCTCCCGGGTCGCCAGCGCTGCCGAGTACCGCAACCTCGTCGACGAGCTCCACCGCCTGTGCGCGGAGAAGGCCGCCGACCTCACCCCGCTGGAGGTGGACATCGACATCAACCACGCCGACGACCGCACCAGCAAGGACCCCAGCGATTATTATCTCACCATCACCGGCCTCTCGCTGGAGAACGGCGACGACGGCTCGGTGGGCCGGGGCAACCGCGTCAACGGCCTCATCACCCCGTTCCGGCCGATGAGCATGGAGGCAGCGGCGGGCAAGAACCCGGTCACCCATGTCGGCAAGCTGTACAACATCCTGGCCCACCAGATCGCCTCGGACATCGCGGCCGAGGCCGGGCCAGAGGTGCCCGAGGTGCAGGTCCGGCTGCTCTCCCAGATCGGCAGCCCCATCGACATGCCGGCCATCGCCAGCGTGCAGCTGTGCGCTCAGGAGGAGGCGTTCCGCCGGTGGAGGCGCCGAGCGCAGGAGATCGCCGACCACCGCCTCGAGCGGATCGAGGAGCTGACCGAGCAAATCGTTAAAGGGACTATTAGCGTATTCTGAGCCTGCCATGAGGCTCATCGACCGCCCCAAGTATGGACCGCTCCACCGTTTCAGCGACTATCATGTCTACAAGACGCTCTCCATCCTTTCCGACGGCAGGAGGAAGGGGCGTAAGCAGGTGGCCGACCGCATCGGGGTGGGCGAGGGCAGCATGCGCACCATCGTGGAGTACCTCCGGGAGGAGGGCCTGGTGGACGTCAAGCAGACCGGCATCCGCATCACCCGGGCGGGGACCGAGTTCCTCAGCCGACTGCCCCTCCGAGTGTACCGCCTGGACCTTCCAGAGATCTCGTTGGGCGAGCACTCGGTGGCGGTGCAGGTGCGGGGCCGAGCGTCCAAGGTCCGCACGGGGATGGAGCAGCGGGACCAGGCCATCAAGGCCGGGGCCGACGGCGCCACCACCGTGATCGTCCAGGGCGACCGCCTCACCATCCCGGTGGACTTCGACCTGGACCAGGAGCAGCCGGAGGTGGCGGGGGCCATCCGCTGCCTGTTCGACCTCACCGACGGGGACGTCATCATCATCGGCACCTCGGCCGACCTCCAGCGGGCCGAGGAGGGTGCCCTGGCCGCGGCGTTCGAGCTGATCTAGGACGACAGCAGGCGGACCGCCGCCGCGGGGTCGCCGGTTGGTGGCTGGCAGGTCCGCCCGGTGCACACGTGGGCCACCGGCCTCCCTTCCGTCTCTCTCCCTTGGACCAGCGGGCTGAGCTCGGCGACGCGGGCCTCTCCCGACGCATGCACCACCACCGTGGTGGGGGCGAAGGCCTTCCCCAGCTCGGCCAGGAACGGCTCGATGCCCTCCCTGGTGCCGGCCAGCACCACTTCGGAGGGCGGGGAGGCCATGAGGTCGACGGCGTTGAGGAACTGGGCGTGGTTGTCAGGCGAACGGAACACTGCTCCGGAGAGCGCCGAGACCGTCCTCTCGGCCGCCACGCGGTACTCCTCCCGGCCGGTGATGCGGTGCAGCGTGACGAGGACGAGGAGCGCGACCGAGTTCCCCGATGGTACCGCTCCGTCGTAGACCACCTTGACCGGGGCCAACGCCTCCTGGCCATGGGCGGTCAGCAGGAACCCGCCCCGGGGGTCGGCGAACTCCGCCAGCAAGGTGTCGGCCAGGCCCATGGCCTCCTCCAACCACCTAAGCTGGGGATCGGCCGCGTACAGCTCCAGCAGGCCCCAGGCCATGAACGCATGGTCGTCGAGGAAGGCGGGGACGGCGGAGCGCCCGTCGCGGTGGACATGCAGCAGGCCGCCGTCGCGCATGTGCTCGAGCACGAATTCCGCTGCGGTCCGGGCGGCGGTGCCGTGCCGGGGGTCCCGCCAGGCCCCGTAAGCCTTGGCCAGGGCGGCAATCATGAGCCCGTTCCAATCGGTCAGGATCTTACCGTCCTTGAACGGCGGAGGGCGTTGCTCTCGACGAGCGAGCATCTTTCCCGCCGCCCGCTCCGCCGTCGGGGTCATGGGAGCGACCAGGTGTAGGACGTTCTTCCCCTGCAGAGCTTCCAGCCCTTCTCGCAGATTGCCCTGGGAGGTTACGCCGAAGGTCGCGCGGACGGCGTCCAGCTCCTCGGTCGTCAGGAACGATGCCAGCTCGTCCTCCGTCCACAGGTAGTACTTGCCCTCCTCCCCCTCGCTGTCGGCATCCTCGGCGGAGAAGAACCCGCCCTGGGGCGAGGTCATGTGGTCCAGCACATAATCGGCGATCTCACGGGCGGTGCGCTCGAACTTCTGGTGACCAGTGGCCTGCCATCCTTCCACGTACGCCATGAGCAACATTGCCTGGTCGTACAGCATCTTCTCGAAGTGGGGCACCAGCCAGGCGGGGTCTGTGGAGTAGCGGTGGAAGCCCCCGTCGAGCTGATCGTAGATGCCTCCCCGGCGCATCGCCTCCAGCGTCCTCTCCACCATGTCCAGCGCCTCGCTCTCGCCTGACCGCCTCCAGTAGCGGAGCAGGAAGGTGAGCCGATGAGGGGTGGGGAACTTGGGGGCGCCGCCGAAGCCCCCGTGCTCGGTGTCGAACGACGCCCGCAGCCGACGGTAGGCCTCCATCAGCGCCTCCTCTCCCAACCCTCCCCCTGCGGTAGTGCCGGCGAGCTCGTTCAGCGCCTCGACGACCTTGCCCGAGGTCTGCTCGATCTCCTCCCGGCGCTCGTGCCAGAACTGCAGGATGGCCGGGAGCACGGTGGTCAGCCCGGCCATGCCGTACTTGGGTTCCTTGGGCAGGTAGGTGGCGGCGAAGAACGGCCTCCGGTCCGGGGTGAGGAACAGCGTCAGAGGCCACCCCCCGCCGCCGGTTATCATCTGGGCCGCGGTCATGTAGGTGGAGTCGATGTCCGGTCGCTCCTCCCGGTCCACCTTGACCGCCACGAAGCCGCGGTTGAGCAGGTCGGCAACCTCCTCGTCCCGGAACGATTCCTCTTCCATCACGTGGCACCAGTGGCAGGAGGAGTACCCGATGGACAGGAACACTGGCTTGTCCTCCTCCGCCGCCCGGCGGAACGCTTCGTCCCCCCAGGGGTACCAGTCGACAGGGTTGTCGGCGTGCTGCAGCAGGTACGGGCTCGTCTCCCCGGCCAAACGGTTCCTCTTCCGCACCGCCTGTGACGGCTTCTGCTCGGTCATGGTCCTCGAGGGACGTTTGGACGGGTGGGTATTTCAAAGGTCGTGGATGTAAAAATGGAAAAAGGGGTTTGAGCGCCAAGGTCGGTGGCTCAACCCCCCGAATTCTCCTCCTAGGTTGTGAGAGCGCAGCTCTCGCCTCCGTTTGTCAGAGGCTAGTTCGCTATTTATCCCTAGATTATATAAAACCTGTTAGCATTTGTAAACGATTGACAAGAAAGAGAAAAGGGAAGGGATTTGGGCTCACTTGTCCCAGCACTCGAGCATGCCAGGGATGGTCCGGGAGGCCATCTGGTCGAAGGTCTCGACCCCGGTGACCCTGGCCGCGTACTCGCTGAGCGAGGCGATGTCGTCCCTCTCCAGCAGGTCGAGGCGGAACTTCCTTGAGCCGGCCAGGAGCTGCTTCAGGCCTTCGCCGAGCCTCTCCTCGAGGTAGGTGTTGAGGCCCACGGCGCCCCATGGGATGTCCTTGCCCAGCTTCTTGTCGGGGAACCGCTTGGCGACGTCGCCCGCCCGGACGAAGAAGTTGTTGGGATCCTCGGAGTACTCCTGGACGAACGCCTTGGGGAGCTTGCCGCTCTCGGCCAGTCGGGCGAAGTACTGCGACTTCATGGCCGCGGTGATGGGGGCGCGGGCCATGGCGATGGCCTTCACCAGGGGGCCGTCCCCCAGGTTGCTCATGGCCATGGACTTGTAGATCTGGCTCTCGTTGGTGAACCCGCCGGCGAAGCAGATGTCGGGGACGAAACGGCCCTGCTTCTTCAGGATCGCGGCGGCCATCAGCACCTGGGCCTCCAGGTGCACGGTGGGGGTGGACATCTCGTTCATCATGGGCACCGGGCTCATGCCAGTGCCGCCGCCGGCGCCGTCGAAGGTAAGCAGGTCGATCTTGGCCTCGGAGGCGGCCTTCATGGTGAAGGCGACGACCTCAGGACGGTACGCACCGGTCTTGAGGAAGACGTACTTCGCGCCGGAACCGCGCAGCCCCTCGACATCCTCGACGAAGGCCCGGTGGTCGGGGAAGCCGACCCGGGAGTGCCGCTCGAAGGTCTTGAACGCCCCGGCCTTGAAGGCCTCCTGGACCATGGGGTCCTCGGGGTCCGGGAGGACCAGGTAGCCGCGCCGCTTCAGCTCGATGGCCCTCTCCAGCGAGCGCAGCCGGACCTCGCCGCCAATGGCCTTGGCGCCCTGGCCCCACTTCCGCTCGATGATGTCCACCTCGAGCTTGCTGATGACATAGGCGTCCACACCGCCGCGGGAGTCCTCGACGTTGGTCTGCACGGCGATGTTGCCGTACTTGCCGTCCCACAGCTCGCGGAACTGCCTAATCCTGTTTTCCATGTCCGGGGAGGAGACGACCTTGCCGTTGGAGTACACCGAGCTGGGGTCCATTCCGCAGACGTTCTCGCCTATCACTTCGATGACACCGGACATCGCTGCGCCCTTGGCCAGGCTGTCCCAGTTGCGCTTCGCGACGTCGGTGGAGCCCAGGCCGGCGATGACGATGGGCACCTTGAGCTTGATCGGCTTCCCAGAGCGGGTGGCGACCTGGGTGGAGATGTCGGCGTTCTCGAAGAATGCCTTGTCGGGGTTGGGCTCCACGCCATAGGCGCCCAGCAGCTCCGCAAGGATCTGGAAGTGCGACCAGTCAAGCATGAAGTCCTTGTTCGAGGCAGCGGTGGACTGCCCGAAGTACTCGGTGCTGGGGTAGAGCACCTCTCGACCGCGGAAGGCGGACTTGCCGACCTCGCACACGACGGCGCATTCCTCGATGCAAAGAGGGCACATCCCGCTGACCGGGGAGATGTCCTCCACCCTGGATTTGGTTCCTGTTGTTGATCTAGCGTTCTCGATCGATATCATAGCGGTGTCCCCGAACTTAGAATTCGTGAAGTGCTATAGGGACGCCAAATGTCGAACTTAATAATAACCTTTGAGGTGGCCAGTCATTTTGTGGTATTGTACATTATGACGGCAATTTAATGCTCATATGTCCTCCAATAGCGTGTTATAGATTGATTGTAACCATATAACAGCCCGTATGGTGTATATCTGTACAATAATCACGTATAGACATTAGTCTGTTAATAGTCCGTGTAGTGTGAACATATCTCTAATAAATTTGCAGATATTATTCGAATGTGCACAACGGATGGAGGGATTCCGCTGCGCAATCGATTTATCGCACCACGCTGCTCCTCGCTCGAGGCGGTTCGCAGTCCATGAGGGTCATCCAGCTTGAAGGGGTCAGCAAGGTGTTCGCCGGCCGGACGGTGCTCCGCGACATCAGCTTCTCAGTGGACAAGGGAGAGGTGTTCGGCTACCTGGGGCCGAACGGCGCCGGCAAGACCACCACCATGAGGATCCTCCTTGGCCTTCTCCAGCCCACCTCCGGCACCGCACTGGTCAATGGGACCGATCTCGGCGTCGACGACGAGGCCCGGCGCGCGGTGGGGGTGCTCATGGAGAACGACGGCCTGTACGACCGCATCTCCGCCTATCACAACCTCGACTACTACGCTCGCCTGTACGGGGTCAAGGACCGGGAGGCCCGCATCGACCAGCTGCTCGAGCAGTTCGGCCTGGCCGACCGGCGCCGGGACATGGTGTACACCTTCTCCAAGGGCATGCGCCGCAAGCTGGGCATCGCCCGGGCCATCATCCACGACCCCGAGATCCTCCTGCTGGACGAGCCGACCTCGGGGCTAGACCCGGAGGCCCAGAAGATGGTGCGGGATGTCCTTATCGACCTCGCCCGCCGCGAACGCATCACCGTGTTGCTGAGCTCCCACAACCTCGACGAGGTGCAGAAGGTCTGCCACCGCGTGGCGGTGATCAAGTCCGGCGAGCTGAGGGCCTATGACACTGTGGACAACCTTCGGGCCTCAGGCGCCGGCCACGGCGTGGCCATCGAGGTCTCCACCGCCGAGCAGGCGATGCGGGCCGAAGAGCTGGCCCGCACGCATCCCGCTGTGGCCGCCGTGTCGCGCTCCGGCCCCATCCTCACTGTTACCCTGACCGGGGACAGCGCCGCCCGACTGGTCACCCACCTGGCCATGGCTGGTATCCCCCTGGAGGAGGTCCGCCGGACCTCTAGATCGCTCGAGGACGTGTACATAGACCTGGTCCGGGAGGCGGGGGCATGAACCGGGAAGGCGTGCTCATCGTGGCCAGGAAGGAGCTGAGGGAGATCTCCATCAACCGGGGCAGCTGGATCTCCGCCCTCTTCCTGGCGCTGTTCTTCGCGTTCACCAACATGGCCAACCTGGTGGCTCAGGGCGGGCAGGGGACGGTGGTGTTGGACGGTCCCCTCGTCTACCTCTCGATGTTCATCGGGGTGTTCACCGGCTTCATCCTGGCGGGGGCGGTGTTCTACCGGGAGAAGCAGAGCGGGGTCATCGAGACGCTGCTGTGCACTCCCCTCAACCTGCGGACCATCTGGCTGGGCAAGGTCATCGGGGTGGCGGTGCCGGCCTACCTGATGGCACTGGTCGCGGTGGGCGTCCTCGCCGCGTTCACGCTCAGCTCCGGCGCCGCGGTCCAGTCGGTGCAGCCGTTCACCGTCCTCCACGTCGCCCTGGCGGCCCCTCTCTTCGCCGCGGCCGCCATCGGCCTGGTGGGGTACGTCCAACTGGCGCTGGGCATGCGGGAGAACCGCTTCATCAACTTCGGGGTGTTCACCCTGCTCATCCTCGGCCTCACCGTCTCCTCCAGCCTGATATCGTTCAACCTTAACCTCTTGGGGTCGGTGGTGCTGGCCATCCTTGCGGCCTCGGCCGGCCTGCTCGCCCTGGCCTACTACCTGTCCGGTCGGCTGAAGAAGGAGAAGATCATCACTACCATACCGGACTGAGCGACTTTTTACGCGGGAAGCCTTATAAAATGATACTCTCATCCATACTCGAGGTTATTCAATGGCGGAGATCAAGGTAGAAGAGGGAAAGTCGACAAAAGCGATCGTGCTGGAGACTATAACGGCCCTGATGACCGCGGCCTTCGCCTTCGTGGCCGCGCTGGCATGGAACGCTGCTATCCAGGAGATGCTCGCTGAGTTCCTGCCGGACCTGGCCGGTTGGGTCGGGCTGCTCATATACGCCGTGATCGTCACCATCGTCGCGGTCATTGCCGTCATCATCCTCGGCCGTGCGTCGGCCAGACTGAAGCGGTACGTGCGCTGAGGCCGGACCGTCCTCGGCCTGCCCACAAAACCCTTAAATCCTTTTATTCGGTCCGACGGGCCGAGGGTTCGTTCTGAGCGCTGAAACCTACACCTGGTGGCAGAAGACCAAAGAGGTCCTGAGGATCGCGTACACCCTGCCCTTCGTTCTTGCCTCTGTGGCGGGCGTGGCATTCGCCCTGGCCGCCCAGCAGGACTGGCTCCTCGCCGTGCTCATCCCCGTGGACGTGCTGTTCCTGGCGCTGTTCGTCAACTTCTCCAATGACTATTTCGACCACAAGAGCGGAGTGGACAAGCTGCGGTTCGAGCACGACAGCGACCCCGAGCTCCGGCGCGAGCTGCTGGAGCTGTTCGACCAGAAGCTGTTCTGGTCCGGCAACTCTTTGGACCGGGGGATCATCACCGAGGGTCAGGGCAAGGTCCTCATGGCCGTCCTGGTCGCCTGCGCGGTGGTCGTGGCCATTCCCATCATCCTCTACGGCGGGTGGACGGTCGTCCTCCTGGGCATCATCGCCCTTCTGCTGGCGTTCTTCTACACTGCGCCCCCGGTCAACCTCGGGGCGCGGGGGTTCGGGGAGACCGACGTGCTCGTCTCGTTCTCCATGATCGCCTTCTTCTCCTACTATGTCATAGTGCCGCGGTTCGACTGGACGATGCTGTTCCTGGCCCTGGCCATCGGCACCGCGGCCATGATCATGCGGATTTCCGACGCGACCCCGGGGTACGCGTCCCACGTCCAGAAGGGAGAGCGGGACCTGGTGGTGCGCATCGGGCTGGAGAACGTCACCAAGCTGGAGGCGGTCCTGGTGCTCGTGGTCTACGCCTTCGTCGGCCTGGCCGCCCTCGCCCACTGGCCGTTCGCGCTGTTGTTCCTCGCCGCCCCCATCGCATTCAAGGCCCTGCGGGTGCAGCGTACCACGGACCGGCTCCAGTATTGGAGGCCGATCCCGCTGTTCCTCCTACAGACCGTGGCGCTGGAGGTTCTCACCGTCGTCGCGGTGATATTGCGAACCTGGACATACTGAGCACGGTGCCCACGTCCCCGGCGGTGATGAGGCGGTACTCCCGCACCGCGTCGAAGCCGCAGTCGCGGCATGACTCCGTGGCCCGCATGGGGCAGCCGTAGTACTTGGAGCCGTCGGGCAGCATGAAGCTCGACATCCAGTACGGGCAGCGCTCAGTGTAGTCGGTGATGAGCAGCTCGCGGAGGGCGCGCTTGCTGTTGATGATCGGCAGCCCCTCCTTCTTCAGCCTCAGGGCCTCGTCCACCACCGCCTGCTTCTGCTCCCGGGACAGGGCGAGGTCGGCGGGGGGAGGGGTCAGGAAGTTCAGCATGAGCCCCTTGATGCGGGGGTTCCGGGCCACCAGCTCCGCCGTTTCCCTGACCGCGCCGAGGTTGAGCTGGGATACGGTCATGTTGGCGAAGATGTTGGGATGAGTGGTCCGCTCCAGGTTCTCCATGAGCGCGTCGTAGACGCCGGGGGCGCGGATGCGGTCGTGGACCTCCCGGGGGCCGTCCAGCGAGACCGCGATGGCCTCGCTGTCCTCGATGATGGGGCGAGTGCCGTTGGTGGTGTACCCGGTGACGAAGTAGCCGATGCGGTGCGCCTCCTCGATGAGGTCCCTGAAGTCCTTGTCCCCGTCCCTCCAGATGGTGGGCTCCCCGCCCTCGAAGAAGACGATGCGGGTGCCCTTGTCGTACTCTGACCGCAGCTCCTGGCGGGCCGTCTCCCAGCTCATGGCCTTGGGGCCGGGGACCTTGCCCTCGTTGGCGGTGACGGCGCAGTGGGCGCACCGCAGGTTGCAGGCGTAATGGATGATCATGGTGTTGACCAAGGGGTCCTTCCGGCCGAACACCGACCTGATGTACCAGCCGGCGTAGTGGGAGAACTGGCGGACCGCAGATACCGGGCTCATCGTCCGTTCGAACATCTGGCCGGTATAATAACCTTCTCGCGACCGCTCAGCGACGGCGGTCCAGCCAGCCCCACGGCACCACCGCCGCCAGGATGGCCAGGGTGGGGCCGAGCAGCCAGCCGGACCACGACAGCAGGCCCAGCAGGCCAATGAGCAGCAGGACCCCCCTCGATCGAAGGCCCATGCCCGATGGTCCGGCGGTGCGGCGAGCTACTCGCAGCGCGGCCATTCCCAGGAGGAGAGGGGCGATGACGAACACCGCGGTCAGCGCCGTGGCCGGGTCCAGCTCGCCCACCTGGAGGAGCTTGCTCACCATCTGGTATCCGACCGTCACCCCCGAGGCGAGCATGAGGAGGCCGGAGACCGTGACGGTCAGCCAGAGAACGTCCGGGCGGCGGCTACGGCGCCGCGCGTCCCCGGCCATCAGCCCGAGGCCGGCCAGGAAGGTCGCCGCCCCGGGGAGGGCGATGGCCCACCACGCCTGCCCCTCCCAACGGTATATCTGCAGGAGGTAGAGGGGTACGGTGAGCCACTCCGCGACCGTGAAGGTCTCCCTCCTCCCCACCGCCAGGGAGTACTGTCCGGCGCCGTCCTGGTCGAACACCGCCACGTAGTAGTCGCCGTCCTCCGGCGCGGGGACGACGATCTCCGCCACCTCGTACAGCACGCCGGGGGTGAACGGCTCGTAGGCCAGTCCCGCTGGCACCTCGCCCTCGCGCACCACCGCCCCGCCTTCTGGCCTCTGCACGTCGGCCGGTACATCGTCCTCACCGAGGCCGGGGCCCATGAGCGCGATGTCCGGGGCGAAGCCCCTCTCTCCATCTTCCGCGGGGACGCCGAGCATGAGGACGATGTCCTCCCCCTGCCGCATGCTCAGTCGGTAGTAGTCCACCGCCTCAGGCCCAGCGTACTCGGTGTAGATGACCCAGGACTTGGTCGGCTCCTCTATCACGGTGGCGTCGGCCAAGTCCCCGCCCCCCTCCTCCAGGAGGGGCACGTGGGCGGCAATGACCGGCAGAACGAGGGCCATGATGGCCAGGGCCGGCAGGAGGCTCCAGCGGCTCGACACATACCCGGCCTTGGAGCCGGAGGCGGATGAAGCTTTGCCTGTCGCTCGGGGATCAGACCCAGTCGGTGTCGCCCAGCATGAGGTGGGCCTTCAGGCCCGGGCGCGCCAGCAGCTCCCCCACCGCGCCACCGGTGGGCTGGTACAGCAGGCGGAGAACCCGTTCGCCCGGCGCGGGGGTGTGGGACAGGAACCCCGTCCGCTGGAGCGGACCCACCAAGGGATGTTGGCGAGGAAGCCATGCCTGTATCAGCTCCACTCCCTCCTCCACCGCCAGGGCGCGGGCGGCGGAGAGGAGGCCACGGGCGGCCAGCGGCTCCCCGGGGTCGATGATGAGGTCGAGGAGGTCGATGTAGCGAGCGCCGTCCTGCCCGTAGAGACGGAGCACCGCCAGTCCCGCCGTCCTCCCGTTCCGGCGGGCCACCAGCAGCCGGGAGCGTCCGCCGGTGGGGTCGGCGTACCTCCAGTTGAGGTACTCGGTGGAGTGCCGAACGCTGAGGTCGAACTGCTCCTCGAACCTTCTGGCCATCTCTCCCGCGTCATCTGGAAAGGCATGTACCTCCTCCACCGATCCGGGGAAGGGCGACGACGGGGAACGGAGCGCGAGCATGGTCTCGTACGCCGCCCGCTTGAACCGCCCCATCTTGACCCCGGCGAAGAACCGCGCGGGGTCGACGATCAGCTGGTAATGCGCGAACGGCACCGCCGCCTCCAGGTAGCCCCGCTTTCGCAGCAGCTGGTTACCGGTCTCGGAGGGGAAGGCGAACAGCAGGTCAGTTCCGTCGGCTTCGACGCAGGTCAGCGCCCGGTCGGCCAGCCCCAGGCCCCGGTGGTCGGGATGGGTGTACAGGTCACCGAGCTGCCCTCCTCTCGCCGCCCGGCCGTCGATGACCAGCTCGGTGGCGGTCCATGAGGCGTGGGAGGCCGGGCGCCCGCCCGTCCAGACGGCGCAGCTGTTGAAGCCGGTGTGGGGACGGCGGAGGTACTTCCACTCCCAGTAGTCGACCGCGGTCCCAGCGTGATCGAACCCTGGCCAGTCGAGTACCTCTCGAAACATCGTCACCAGGTCCTCCTGCTCCCCGGTGGCATAGCGGCGCGTCTGGTACGTGAGCATGGTATCCGAACGATTGTTGAGCATATTATTTGGAAGCTCAATTATAATAATCTTGCCGAACATAGCGCCCTCGCCGCTGTGCCGCCGGACAGCCCTGATATAGTTCCGACGGGAAGGTCATGGCATGCAGGCCTACCGCATCGGCTGCAGCGGATGGAGCTACCGGCATTGGGTCGGGGACTTCTACCCCCGGGGCACTCGGCCAGGGGAGATGCTCGAGCGGTATGCCGAGCGCTTCGACACCGTCGAGCTGAACACCACCTTCTACCGGCTACCCTCCCAAGCGGCGGTGCGAGGGTGGCGGGACCGCACGCCTGACGGCTTCCTGTTCGCCGCCAAGATGTCCCGGCTGGCGACCCACTACCACCGGCTACGGCGGCCGGAGGACGTAGCGACGTTCGTCGAGCGGCTCGCTCCCCTGGGCGACAAGCTCGGCCCGGTGCTGGTCCAGCTGCCCCCATCGCTGCCGCCCGACCTTCCGCGGCTCACCGCCTTCCTCGACCTCTTCCCTCCGGGGCAGAAGGTGGCGGTGGAGTTCCGCGACCGGGGATGGCTGACCTCCCGCACCTTCAAAGAGCTCGAGGCACGCTCCTGCGCGGTGTGCCTGGTCGACGGCGACGAGCGCTACCTCGCTCCGGCCACCGCCGACTTCGCCTACGTCCGGTGGCACGGCCGGGGCGGGGCCGCCTACTCCTACTCGGACGAGGAGATCGGGGAGTGGGCCGATCTCCTCGACCGCCTGCCCGTCCGCGACGTGTACGGATATTGGAACAACGACCTCGAAGGGGCGGCGCCCCGCAACGCCCAGCGGATGATGGACATCCTCCGCCCCCGCCTCATCGCCTGAGCTCGATGTCCAGAACGGCCACCGGCTTAGATATTTTTAAACCCAAAACATCGTTATGCTGGCGAGGGATTCGATTGGCTGACATCCGCCAAAGGGTTGACGAGGACCGCGGCATCCTGAAGAAGATCCAGAACTTCGTCCCCGGGTTCCGGGGATACCGGCGGAGGGAAGACCTCCGCGACGCCGACCGCATGCTCCGGGCCCAGCTGGCCCAGAAGCTGGGAGTGGTGCGCAAGGCGGTCGAGGACTCCCGCGCCCTCGTGACGGGCGGCTGGAACTCCCGGGAGCTGGAGCTCCTGGGCGGGCTGATCGCTCAGTTCAAGAAGGTGGAGGGGAAGGTGCTCCACGCCGAGACCGGGTACTCCGGCTTCGTCGCCGACATCGAGGTCAAGGAGGATGAGATCTCGCGGCTGTACGAGTTCGATGCGAGCATGATCGACGCGATCAATGCCATGCACACCGGCGTCGACGCGGTCCGGAGCGCCCTGCTTGCCAAGGACAGCGAGGAGGCCCAGCGCAACATCCTCCAGATAAGGACGCTGGTCGGCAACTTCGAGGAGCAGTTCGACCGCAGGCTCAAGGTCATCACCGGGACGGAGGTGTGATAGATGTCGCTCATTGGCGCTGAGACGTTCAAGTGGGAGGACGCGGACAAGCGCGGTAACATCATGTTCCGCCTGCCCCGCAACATCAGGTGGAACGACAATATCGTCGTGCGCGAGGACGAGATCGCGGTGTTCTATCGCGACGGCAAGGTGCTGGCATACATCGACCGGCCGGACCGCTACGCGCTCTCCTCCCTCAACGACCCCATCGTGGGGCCGATCGTCAAGTTCCTCTCGGGGGTCCAGCAGCAGGCCGAGGTCATCTACCTGCAGAAGCGGGTGTTCGACGGCAAGTTCGGCTCCAAGCAGCCCTACCAGTTCCGGGACCGGGAGTTCGGCGTGGTCAACCTGCGGGTGTTCGGGGAGTTCCGTTACAAGGTCGGTTCCCCGGAGAACTTCGTCAACCAGTTCGTGGGCACCTTCAACTCCGCCACCTCCGCCGAGGTGGAGGATCGCATCAAGGAGCAGATGGTGGTGCTCATCTACAGCGTCCTGGGGGAGTTCAAGAACCAGGGGATGGGAGTGGCCGACCTCGCTTCCAGCCTGACCAACATCGAGCAGGGCGTCCTCGGCAAGAGCGGGGACCACTTCGGCCTGTACGGCGTCATCATCGACAAGGTCTCCGGACTGTACGTCTCTCTGCCCGATGAGGTCCAGCGGGCGGTGGACACCCGGGCCTCGATGCAGGTGCTGGGCACCAACTACATGGGCTACCAGACCGGCCAGGCCATGCGGGAGGCGGCCAGCAACCCCGCGGGCGGGGCGGCCGGCGCCGGCGTGGGCGTGGGCGCGGGCATCGGGATGGGCTGGACGATGATCGACCAGATGCGCCAGGCCGGGCAGCAACAGCAGGCGCCGGGAGGCGGGGGGCCCGCCGCGCCCCCTGGCCCCATGATACGATGCCCCAAGTGCGGGACCATGAACCCCCCGACCAACAAGTTCTGCTCGGAGTGCGGGACCAAGCTGGAGCCTGAGGTCAAGTGCCCCAAGTGCGGCTCGATGGTGCCGGCGGGAGCGAAGTTCTGCCCGGAGTGCGGCAACCCCATGGGCAACCGGCGGTGCGCCAAGTGCGACGCCGACGTCCCCGCTTCCAGCAAGTTCTGCCCGGAGTGCGGCACTCCTCAGTGAGGTAACTAGATGGCCGAGGTCAAGTGTCCGAAGTGCGCAGCGCCGGTGGGGTTCGACGCCGGCACCAAGTTCGTCAAGTGCTCGTACTGCTCCTCGCAGATCTACATCGACCGCACCGGGGCGGGGTTCTACTACGCCATCCCGTTCAAGCTTTCGGAGGCCGACGCCGTGGGCACTTTCCGGCGGTGGGCCGGGGGGTCCACCAAGGCCAAGGACCTCGATCGCCTGGCCCAGGTGGGCAAGGTGAGGAGGCAGTACTTCCCGGTGTACCTGTTCCGCCGCGACGTCAACGGCCGGGAGGTGGTCATCGTCGAGCCGGCCGGCTCCACCACCCTGCCGGGCCTGCACCAGCTCAAGGTACCGGGCGGGGACCTCCAGATCTTCGACGCCTCGTTCAACACCTCCGGGGCCGAGCTGGTCAAGCCAGACATCGACATGACCCGCTACCTGTCCTCGCTTCCGGGAACGGCCCGAGAGCAGAGCCTGGTGTTCTTCCCCATCTGGACGATCGACTACACCTTCCAGGGGAAGGGTTACCAGGTGGTGGTGGATGCCTCCTCCTCGGAGGTGTTCGCTTCCTCATTCCCAACCCGCAGCTCGGTCGCGTACATCGGCGTGGCGGCCCTCGGGTTCGTCGCCTTCGCCGCCGAGGGCCTGGTGGCGACCACGAACTTTACGCTCGGACTAGTGCTCATGGCGGCCACCGTGGCGGCGGTCTTCGCCGCCTCCCTCTTCGTGGCCAGGAGGCTCTAGCATGACCGACCTCTCCGTCGGGCTCAGTTGCACCGCCTGCGGCGGGGCGCTCTCCATCCGCGAGGGCGACCTCTCTGTCAACTGCCAATACTGCGGTTCCACCCTGTACGTGGAAGGCGACCAGGGAGTACCGAACATCGTCTTCAAGAGCAAGGTGGGGCGGGACGCCGCCCTGAACGCGGTCACAGCGTGGTGGCGGAAGGGCTTCAAGGCCCGCGACCTCAAGAAGGTCGGGACCGTCACCGAGGCCTACCCCATCTACCTGCCGTTCTGGAGCGTGGGGACCAGGGTGGCGGGATGGGTGTGCGGGTACGAGGAGCGCAAGCACACTGACTCCAAGGGCAACACCCGGACCGAGAAGGTGTACAAGGAGGAGATGGTCCTCCAGGACCTGATGTTCTCGGAGATCGCCTGCGACCCCGGGGACCTGGGCCTGCGCTCGCTGCCCAACCTCGAGGGCGAGACGTCGTTCGAGGACCTCGACCTCATCCCCACCTTCGAGTCGACCACCAGCCGGGACGACGCCATCGCCCACGCCCGTTCCGACGCCACCGCCAGGGGGCGGGCCAGCGCCCGGATCCCCAACATCACCTTCGAGCGCCTTCACGTCCTGGTGCGGCGGATGAGCCTGATCCACTACCCAATCTGGGTGGTCCGCTACACCTACCAGGACCGTATGTACCTGAGCACGGTGGACGGCGTCACCGGCAGGGTGCTCAGCGGCCGGGCCCCCGGCGACCCGCTGTTCCAGAGCCTCGCGGTGACCGCCGGCACCTCGGTGGGCGGCCTGGCCGCCGCCGCGGGGGTGATCGGCCTGGTGGAGTACGGCACCGAGCTGGGGGCGGCCGGCATCATCTTCGGCCTCATCGTGCTCGGCGCCACCTACTGGTTCTTCCGCCACGGCTCGGAGATCGTGCAGGGGGACTTCACCGACAAGCAGAAGATGGCCGGGATCAAGGACATGCAGAACATCGGAAAGCTCATCCAGGGGGCGTACAGGTGAAGGTCACCCAGGTCAAGTGCCCGCAGTGCGGGTTGCCGGTCTACATGAAGCAGAAGGACGAGTTCTTCCTATGCTCCAGCTGCGGCACCATCCATACCCGCGACCTCCATGGTGTACAGAGGGTGCCGTACGAGGTGGCGGAGTTCCGGCCCGGCACGCCGAACGACAATCGCTACTACATCCCGTTCTGGCGCCTGCAGTGCGACTTCCAGATCCGCTCTCGCAACGTCGCCGGCGGCTACTTCCACAAGCTTGCTTCCGCCATCAAGGGCGGCGACTCGGGAGGCCAGCTGGCGATCTTCCTGCCCGCTTCGGACCTGGACACCACCGCCTTCCGCTACTGGTCGGTGAACCTGACCGTCAACAACCCCCGCTACACGACGGCCAGCGGCTTCGCCGACGTTCCGAGGATGCCGGCCACCACCGACCGCGACGAGGCCATCGAGCTCGCCGACTTCGTGGCGGTGACGCTGGAGGCGGAGAAGCCGGGCACGCTGCAGCACCTCGACTACAGCCTCCAGGTCAGGGAAGCGAGGGTGGTGTACCTGCCCTTCGTCTCCGGTCCCTCCGGGCTGCACTTGGCGCTGTGAGCCCTTATCTCCTATGAGCTAATATTAGCACAAAGAGGATAAGCAACCTTCCAGTTGGCCGGGGGAGGTCCACCTCCCTGGCATATGTTTTTATTCTGTCCCGGTTTTTTCTATCCCATGACCGGAGAGGAGCTCGGACTAATTTTCATGATCATCGGGGTGCTCATGCTCTTAGCTGAGGCGCTGCTCCCGGGCGCCTTCTTGGTCGTCCCGGCCACGGTGCTCATCATCCTTGGCGCCATCGGGCTGATCGCCCCGGGGATCCTGCTGAGCTGGTGGTCGCCGCTCATCGCCATCATCATCATCGTGCCGATGACCTTCCTCACCATCAGGTTGTACCAGCGGCTGTCCCCGCCCATGCCCCCCACCACCACGGTGGCGACCTCCCTCATCGGGAGGGAAGGGCTGGTGGTGACGGACATCTGCCCCAACAACCTGAGGGGGAAGGTCAAGATCGATAACGACGTGTGGAGCGCCACCGCCGACCGCAGCATCGCCGCGGGCTCCCGGGTCCGGGTGGTGCACAGCGAGGGCGTTCATGTCCGGGTCGAGGTCATCGGCGAAGCGCCGATCGCTCCCGAGTGCATGTAAGGAGGTTGGAGAATGGTAGACGTTACAACCGTAGCCCTGCTGGTCTTCGTGATCGTGGCGGTCATCGCCATACTGATCACGGGGATCAGGATCGTCAAGCCGTACGAACAGGCCATCTATGTCCTGCTGGGCACGTACAAGCGGACCCTCAATCCAGGGTTCAACTACGTGTTCCCGCTGATCAGCGAGGTCACCAAGCTGGACCTCCGGACGCAGGTGCTGGAGGTCCCCAGCCAGGAGGTCATCACCAAGGACAACTCGCCAACCAATGTCGATGCCATCATCTACATCAAGGTGGTCGACCCCAAGAAGGCCTACTTCGAAGTGACCAACTACCGCGCCGCCACGGTGTACCTCGCGCAGACGACCCTGAGGGCGATCATCGGCGACATGGAGCTGGACGAGATCCTCTCCTCGAGGGAGAAGATCAACCTGCGCCTGCGGGACATCCTGGACGATGCCACCGACAAGTGGGGCGTGCGAGCCGAGGCGGTGGAGATCCGCGAGGTCGACCCCGCTCCCAAGGTCAAGCAGGCCATGGAGGAGCAGACCTCCTCCGAGCGTCTGAGAAGGGCGGCCATCCTTCGCGCCGACGGCGAGAAGCGCGCGGCCATCCTGACCGCCGAGGGCAGCAAGCGGGCCCGCATCCTCCAGGCCGAGGGCGTGCGGCAGTCCAAGGTCGTGGAGGCGGAGGGCGAGCGGCTGGCCATCATCCTACAGAGCCAGGGTGAGGCCCAGAAGCTGCGCATCCTCTCGGTCGGGGCCGCCCCGCTCGATTCCAAGGCCCTCACGGTGCTGTCGATGCAGACCATGCAGAGCCTGGGCGAGTCGCAGAGCACCAAGTGGATCATCCCCTTCGAGATCACCAAGGTCATGGAGGGCATGTCCGAGTACATGGGCATCGGGCGCGAGACCCCAGCGCGGGACGTCACCGACCGCAAGGACATCGAGGAGGCGGTCGGCAGCCCGGAGGACATCCTTGGTCCGATCCCCTCCCACGCCGAGCTCCGGGCCGAGCTGAAGCAGCTCGAGGCCGATATGGGCAAGGAGATCAAGGAGAGCGAGGCGGTCGGCGAGGCCGGCAAGAAATAACCGTACCGCCAAACCCTTTCCCTTTATTTTCTCCCAGCATGCTGATAAGCAATGTAGGCCATTCTCGTCCTAGGTCCACCTGGGGGGCTTCCGACGCCGATCATCAGCTGCAGGAACGTGGTCAAGACCTACACTACCGGGGACGTCACCGTCCAGGCGCTAAGAGGCATCGACCTCGACGTCGAGGAGGGAGAGATGGTGGCGGTCATGGGCCCCTCCGGCTGCGGGAAGACCACGCTGCTCAACTGCCTCAGCGGCATCGATGACGTCACCTCGGGAACGGTGCGCATCGAGGGCCGTGACCTCACCGAGATGACCGACGCCGAACGGACCGACTTCCGGGCCCGGCGCATGGGCTTCATCTTCCAGTTCTACAACCTGCTGCCGGTGCTGAGCGCGGCGGAGAACGTCGAGCTTCCCCTCCTCCTCGCCGGCGCCGCCCCCGACGAGGCCCGCCGGAGGGCCCTCGCCCTCCTCGCCGCTGTCGGCCTGTCGGAGCGGGCCACCCTCCGCCCCGCCTCGCTGTCCGGCGGCGAGAGGCAGAGGGTCACCATCGCCCGCGCCCTAGCCAACACCCCGGCCATCGTGTGGGCCGACGAGCCCACCGGGGACCTCGACAAGCATAACGCCGATGAGGTCGTGGCTCTGCTCCGCCGGCTCAACCGGGAGAACGGCCAGACCTTCGTCATCGTCACCCACGACCCCGAGGTCGGGGCGCGGTGCGACCGCATCATCCACATGCGCGACGGCCTCATCGTCGACTACAACGGCCGGGTCAAGGACATATCCGACGAGATAGCCCAACGGGGCTAGGCGAGAGAAAGCCTTATGCCCGGAGGACGTCCACAACAGGGGAACGATGACGAGGGAACGGCCGCCCGGCCCTGCCGAGGACGACGTGCAGCGCCTGGCCGCGCTGCGGATCACCGCGCTGGCAGCGATCGGCCGGGAGGCCGGCCCGGAGGTGCTGCGGGAGGCCAAGGCACTGTTCGACCAAGCCTTCGCCACGCTCCCCCGCCAGAACATGGAGGAGGGCTTCGTCGACCACCTGCTGGCCCTCACCGCCCCGTTCATCCGGGAGGCGCCCTCGGAGGTCGTCCGGCACCGTCGCCTCCTCGCGTCCTCCCATCTCCTGGTCCGCCTGCTGTCCGAGGGCCCCGGCGCCCTGGAGGACGAGCTGCTCGCCTCCCGCCTGGAGGACCTCCGGGAGCGGCTGGACTGCCTTGAGGACATCGAGCCGTTCAACCCCTCGGTGGAGGCGAGGCTCGCCCACATCTACGAGGGGCTTATGGAGCTCGCCAACACCGTCGGCCTCACCGCCTACGACCAGTACACGGTGTGAACACAAAGGCGATATGGCCGTAGCTCCCAATCATTAGCCATGGAGCAGGGAACGATAGGACTCGAATCGGACACTTTCAAAAGGCTCAAGGTGCTGGTGGAGGAGCTGCGGAAGGGCGAGGGCGAGGCGGCCTACCGCCGGCTGCTCGAGGAGATAGACCCCTTCGTCCTGGACACGGCGGAGGACACCCTCGCCCAGGAGGGGCTGAGCAAGGACGACATGCGGGTGCTGTGCGACGCCCACGTCCGCTACATGGGAGATATCACCGAGGACGAGGAGGCCTTCCTGGAGATGCCTGGCCATCCCATCCACACCCTCATGGAGGAGCACGCCTACATCCTCCGCCACCTGGAAGGCGTAAGGGAGGCGGTGGGCCGGGCGGCCCGGGGGGAGGAGGACAGCGCGGACCGGGCTTTGCTGGACGGCTTGGAAGGGTTCTTCAAGGAGGCCCAGAAGCACTTCCAGCGGGAGGAGAACGTCCTCTTCCCGTACCTGGAGCGCCACGGCATCACCGGGCCCCCGGCGAGGATGTGGGCCGAGCACGACGTCCTCCGGCGAAAGGAGAAGGAACTGGTGAGGTTGATCAAGGACCCTGATAAGGACCCCGAGGACATGGTGTGCGCCGCCTCCCAGCTCCTCTCCCTGCTGAACACGCACTTCTACAAGGAGAACCACGTCCTGTTCCCCACCTCCATCCGGGTCATGTCGGTCCTGGAATGGAACGACGTCCGGCGGCAGTTCGACGAGGTCGGAGGTTGCTACTTCATCCCCCACCACGTGGACATGGCCTTCCCCATGGTGGTGCCGTCCGAGGAGGCCGCTCCCGAGGGGGAGATCGTCCTGCCCACCGGGCGGTTCACCACCAAGGAGCTGGAGACCTTCCTCAACAACCTTCCAGTGGACGTCACCTTCGTCGACCGCCACGACCAGGTGCGCTACTTCTCCTCCTCCCCGGACCGCATCTTCCTCCGCACCCCTGCGGTGCTCGGCCGGAACGTCATGAACTGCCATCCGCAGAAGAGCCTGCACGTGGTGCAGCGCATCGTCGAGGACTTCAAGGCCGGAAGGCGGGACCAGGCGGAATTCTGGATCCAGACGGAGGGGAGGTTCATCCACATCCGCTACTGGCCGCTGCGCGACCCCAGCGGCGAGTACATGGGCGTGCTGGAGATGGTCCAGGACGTCACCGACATCCGAAAGCTGGAAGGGGAGAAGCGGCTGCTCGACGAGTGACCGGTCCCTTTTATGCTGAGAGGCGCGATGGAGGGGCGATGGCCGGAGTAGAGGAAGTGACCAAGGACCGGATGCGGCTGCTGGGCAGCGCGCACCCCGAGCTCGTGCTCGAGGACGACTACATGGACACCGAGGAAGGCCTGCGGGGACTCATCCGCAAGCTGGACCGGCGGGGCGAGGTCGTCGGGCTGGAGTTCGTGGAGCCGGAGGAGCTGTGGGCCGACCCCGATGTGGTGGAGGAGTACGCCGAGACCTTGGAGGAAGGCATCGAAGTAACGGTCATCGTGCCCACGGCGGAGAAGCTGGGCGCCGAGGCCCTGCTGCGCGAGGAGGCCGGGCCGGTCACCGTGCTGGGCTACGACGATATCGGGACCTGAGGGTGCCGTCGGGCGGCGGACGTCCGCCTTCCTTCGGTGCTCCCAGGGGCAGTTATTTATCGTCCTAGGCCTTCATTCGGCACGACATGAGCGAGGATTGGACCGAGACCTACCGACCCAGCGGGCTCGCCGACGTGGTGGGCAACCCCAAGGCGGTGGAGGAGCTGCGGGCATGGGCGGAGGCGTGGGAGGCGGGCAGCCCGGCCAAGAAGGCCGCCGTCCTCATCGGCACTCCCGGGACCGGGAAGACCAGCGCCGCGCTGGCCCTCGCCCGCGACTTCGGCTGGGACGTGGTGGAGATGAACGCCTCGGACCAGCGCAACGCCGAGGCCATCAAGTCGGTCGCCCTGCGGGGCGCCCTTACCAATACCTTCTCCGCAACGGGAGAGTACCTCTCTGCCAAGCAGGGCAAGCTCAAGCTCATCATCCTGGACGAGGCGGACAACATCAGCGGGCGGGAGGACCGGGGCGGGGTGCTGGCCATCGCCGAGGTGGTCCGCTCGACCAAGCAACCGGTCATCCTCATCGTCAACGACTGGTACGCGCTCAGCCGGAAGAGCGCGGCCCTCAAGACCGGCACCGTGCAGATCAAGTTCAACCGCATCAAGACGGTGACCGTGCGCGGGGTGCTCAGGCGCATCGCCAGGGACCGAGGGGTCAAGGTCAGCGACCGCGCCCTGGAGGTCCTGGCGGAGAACAGCAACGGGGACCTCCGCTCGGCCATCCGGGACCTCCAGGCCGTGGCGATGGGCAGGCAGGAGGTGGACGAGAGCGGCACCGCCGCGGTGGGGTTCCGGGAGGTCGAGAAGACCATGTACTCGGTCATGGACGAGGTGCTCAAGTGCCGCGACCCCGACCGGGCCCGCCGGGCGCTCATGGAGGTGGACGAGACCCCGGACACCAAGCTCCTGTGGATCGAGGAGAACCTTCCCCATGCCTATCGCGACCACCTCGACCTGTACCGGGGGATGCGGGCAGTGGCCCGGGCCGACGACTTCCTGGGCCGGGTCCACCGTCGCCAGCACTTCGGGTTCTGGTCCTACGCCAACGACTTCCTCGGCTACGGGGTGTGCGCGGCCAAGCGGAGGGAGCTCCACGGCTACGTCCCGTACAAGTTCCCCAACTACCTCATGCGGATGTCCCGCAGCAAGGGGAACCGCGCCCTGCAGAACAGCATCTCCTCCAAGCTGGGCTCGCTGACCCACATGTCCGCCGCCGAGGTGCGGCAGGAGCTCCTGCCCTCGTTCAAGCTGCTGTTCCAGCGGGACGAGGAGTTCCGTCAGCGCATGGTCATCGAGCTGGAGCTGGAAGAGGAGGAGGTGGCGCTGCTGCTGGAGGACAAGGTCGACGGGGCGGCGGTGAAGCGGACGATGGCCGCGGCCCGGGGAGAGCCGGAGCCGAAGCCCAGGGCCTCCAAGGCCAAGGCCAAGACGTCGCCCGCGCCGGAACCGAGGCCGGAGCCTCCCCGCCCGGCAGCCAACCAGAAGCGCCTGTTCTGAGGTCACCATGCCTACCGATGTGAAGCGCACCTTGGAGAAGCAGCAGTACAAGATGCACGGCGACCACGCCGCGGTCAAGCTGTGCCACTGGATGCAACAGTCGCTCCTGAAGGGGCGGCCGTGCTACAAGCAGGAGTTCTACGGCATCCGCTCCCACCGCTGCCTGCAGATGACCCCCGTGGTGAACCAGTGCACCCACAGCTGCCTGTTCTGCTGGCGGGTGCAGGGCTTCGAGGCCGAGGCGGTACAGTGGAAGGAGCCGGAGGAGATCCTCGACCGGTGCATCCAGGAGCAGCGCAAGCTGGTGTCCGGGTTCGGCGGCGATGCCCGCTGCTCGCGGGAGATGTGGGAGGAGTCCCGGGAGCCCAAGCACGTGGCCATCTCCCTCTCCGGCGAGCCGACCATGTATCCGATGCTGGGAGGCTTCATCGACGCCTGCCACCGCCGGGGCATGAGCACCTTCCTGGTCACCAACGGCACCCTCCCCGAGGTGCTGGAGAAGCTCGACCCGCTGCCCTCGCAGCTGTACGTGACGGTCGCCGCGCCCAACGAGGAGGTGTACAAGCGGCTGTGCGTGCCCCGCATCCCCGACGGATGGGAGCGGCTGAACCGGACCCTCGAGATCCTGCCCTCCCTGGGCACCCGGCGGGTCATCCGGCACACCCTGGTCAAGGACTGGAACGTGGGCTGGGAGGCCGAATACGCCAAGCTGGACGAGAAGGCCGAGCCCGACTTCATCGAGCCCAAGGGCTACGTCTTCGTCGGTGATTCCCGGCGGAGGATGAGCATCGACAACATGCCCTCCCCGGCCATGATCAAGGAGTTCTCCGACCGCCTGGGCCGCCACCTCGGCATGGAGGTGCTCAAGGAGCGCCGCGACTCCAGGGTGGCGGTGCTGGGCCGGCCGGGCGCCAAGCTGTCGATGTTCTGACCTCCGGGGACTATCGAGCTCTGTGCATCCCCGTGGCGAAGCCCCCAGGGGACCTCGCCTTAAGCCCGCTGCTAATGGGAGCCCTCAACGCCCGCGCCAGTGTCATGGCTTTTCATCGATCGGCTGCCTTTGCTGATCTCACCGAAAGCGTGGCCTACGAGCTCGCCTCGAGACGAAAGCACCCATCGGGGCGCGGAAAAGGGATGAGAAAAGGGGAAAGGGGCATAGGTCCCATGGCCTGGTCGCCTAGCGGAACATGCCTTCCTTGAGCCCGGTGCTGATCAGACTGGCCAGGCCGGCCGAGACCAGCAGCCCGCCGTACACGCCGACGCTGTTGCCGAACACCACCGCCAGGCCCCACAGGAAGGTGATCAGGGAGAGGACCAGGGTGACCATCCCCATGACCTGGCTCAGCTCCCTCAGCAGGTGGGGCATGATCACCAGGGCCAGGAAGAACAGCCCGGCCAGCACGGCGAAGAGGCCCAAGGCCACGTACTGCAGGCCGAAGTCGGCAACCCCGAGGTTCTCGAAGCCGATCCCCACCAGCACCAGCCCAGCGAGGACGTACAATATCTCGCCGAGGTGAACGTTCTTCACCGTCGGTGCCCTGGCTGGGCGGTAGGCGGGCGCCGGCATCGGCGAGACGGGCGCCGCAGGGGCCGGTGGGGCAGGGGCCCCGTTCAGAGCGACCATGGCCGCGCCGCAGTTGCTGCAGAACGCAGCATCGTTTGCGTTATTGGCTCCGCATTTGGTACACTTCAAGAGAATGCACCCTTCAGGGGGCATTACAGAGCATATTTATAAAATCAACCGGAGAAATTCCAGTGCGTTGAATGACGCGGGCCGGGAGGCCCGCGTAAGGGGTTTTGGACCGAACGCGATCACTTCATCCGGATGGTCTCCAGGTTCATCGGCGCCCTCGTCTCCACGTTGAACTTCTTGTACAGCGAGGAGGCGAGGTCGGAGCACTTGTGCTCGTCCCCGTGGCCGATGATGATCCTCTCCGGCTTGGGGTCCAGCGAGGCGATGTAGGCCATCAGCTGCCGGCGGTCGGAGTGGCCCGAGAAGCCCTCCGCCACCTCGACGTTCATGCGCAGCTTGACGTTGACCGGCTTCCCCCGCTCGGACAGGGTCAGGTCGCTCCATCCCTTCATGATGCGGTTGCCGATGGTCCCCTCGGCCTGGTAGCCGACGAAGATCAGGGTGTTCTTGGGATCGTCGGCCCAGTTCTTGAGGTACTCCAGCACCGGCCCACCGTTCATCATGCCGCTGGTGGACAGCACGATGCAGGGATCGATGTCGTGGGAGATGCGCTCCCGCATCTCCTGCGTCTCCACCCGCTTGAACAGCGGGGAGAGGAACGGGTTCTGTCCCATCTGGAAGATCTGGGTCCGCAGCTGGGAGTTGAGGTACTCGGGATAGGCGGTGTGGATGGCGGTGGCCTCCCAGATCATCCCGTCGAGGTAGATGGGCACCTGGGGCAGCTTGCCGGTCCTCATCAGCTCCTCCAGCACCAGCATGACCTCCTGGGAGCGGCCGACGGCGAACACCGGGATGAGGGTCTTCCCGCCCCGGGCGAGGGTGCGCTCGCAGATGCTCTTGAGCTGGTTGGCCGCGTCGACGCGGGACGGCTGAATGTCCCGGTAGCCGCCGTAGGTGGACTCGATGACCAGCGTCTCCAGCCGGGGGAACTTGTTGGTGGTGGCGTTGAACAGCCAGGTGCGCTCGAACTTCATGTCCCCGGTGAAGGCGATGTTGTACAGGCCGTCGCCGATGTGGAAGTGGCAGACCGAGCTGCCGAGGATGTGGCCGGCGTTCTGCAGCGTCAGCCGGATGTCCGGGGCGATGTCGGTGGTCTCCCCGTACTTGAGGGGGATGCAATGCGCCACCACCTCCCTCACGTGCGACGACTCGTACGGCGCCTTCTTCCCCTCGCCGAAGGACACCTTGATGTAGTCCAGCTGGTTGAGGGACATCAGGTCCCGGGTGGGGGCGGTGCAGTACACCGGGCCGTCGTAGCCGTACTTGTACAGGGCCGGCAGCAGTGCGCAGTGGTCGGCATGGGCGTGAGTGATCACGACCGCGTCGAGGGCGTCCAGCGGCTGGACCTCGGGAGCGTTGAAGTACGGGGTGGAACCCTCGCGGTCCGACGGGTCCACACCGCAGTCGATGAGCACCTTACTCTCCCTCGTGCTGAGGAGGGTGGCCGAGCGGCCGACCTCGCGGTATCCGCCCAGGGCGGTCATGCGGATCCACGTCTCGCCCTCGAACCGCTGACGGGCCAGGCGGCGGCCGACCTTCTTGAGGAAGGCCTTGCGCTCGTCGCTGATCTGCCGCAGGTAGTTGCGGATGTCCGACACCGTCTTCGACGGCAGGGGCGGCGCGCGCACCACCTTGGGCGCCCAGCCCACCTCCTTCTTGATCTCGTTGAGGACGCTGCCGTGCTTCCCGATGACCAGGCCGGGGGCGATCGCCTCGATGGTGACCTCCCCGGTGTCGTCGTCGAAGTAGATGTCGGTGATCTGCGCCTCCTCCGGGATGATCTCCCGCAGCCGCTTCTCCACCGTCTCAGGGTCGGCCAGGGTGGAGGGGTCGGGCCGGATGGCCACCCTCCGGCGTAGGCCCTGGGCCAGCTGCCTCACGATGTCGTTGTTCGAGGCGAACTTCTCCATGTCCTTGGTGTAGATGACCACGACTGGTCCTTCGAACTCTATTGCTGCGATGTCGACATCGGAAGGCGCTATCTTCCGTATCTGTTCTCTTGCATCCTCTAGAACTCTCTCAGCGCTCATGAACGATTCCTACTTGAATTTTTAAACAACAGAAGGGGAGTTTGGGAAGGGGTTTTTACTTCTGGCGGACGTAGCCGACCCGGAGCTTCATGTCCTCGGCCCGCTTGAGGGTCTCTTCGGCAGAAAGCTCCTGGAATCCGGCCTTGTCGATGATGGCGACAGCATAACCGTCCCCGGAGGCAGAGTCGCGGCGCATGGCAGCGTTGAGGGCCCGGATGGCCAGGTCCACCGCGGCCTCCCGGTCCATGCCCTTCTGGTAGTGGTCCTCCAGGACCCCGTAGGCGAAGGTGGAGCCAGAGCCGATGCTGGTGTAGTCGTCCCGGATGGACCCGCCAGCCGAGTCGAGGGAGTAGACATGGCCGCCCGAGGCGTCGATGCCGCCGATGATCAGGCCGACGTAGTAGAAGCCGTAGGAGCCTCCCCCGCCCCGCATGATGTTGCTCAGCAGCGTGGCGGCCGAGTTAACGGACATCGGGGAGCCCTTCTTCAGCTTGTACAGCTCCACCTCTGCCTTGATGTAGCGGGCCAGCAGCTGGGCGTCGCCCACCAGGCCGGCCACGGTCAGTCCAAGATTGTCATCGATCCTGAACAGTTTACGGACGTCCTTGTGGGCGATGATGTTCCCCATCGTGGCCCTATGCTCAGTGGCCAAGACCACTCCGTCCTTGTAAACGATACCGATGGTGGTAGTACCAGTCTTAAGCTCATTATCTGCCATATGCCATCAACCCTCAAAAGCGGTTAAAAGATGGTATTTTTGTTACGTATCATCGAATGAAAGCAGGTATATAAATAACTTGTCCAAAACCGCCAGCTACCGATTGCGATGAGGCGTCTGGTCGCCCCCTTTCCAGATGTCCGGCGGCGCTCCGCTTTCCGGCCGCTTTGCCTCCGCCGCGTGGCGGTCATGGACCTATGATCAACCTCGCGGACCGGCCGACCTCCCGCCGGGACCTGCGCGGTCCCGTTAAGGTACCTCCGACATCGGCCATCGACGCGCACCAGGGGCGCGACCTCCTTAACACGCGTTTACCGCACAGAACAACGGGAGCGGAGGTACCGCCCGGCGCGTTCATTCGAAAGATATTGCAATTATTCGTAGCGTTATTTACTTATTCTGTCGTTCCGTGGGCAGGGAAATGTGGGCAATAAGTTTAAATGTCTACGAGTTGGTCACTCATACGGGACAGGTAGGGTATAAGACCACTCCCACTACTGCACTCAAGACCTGAAGTCGTGTGCTCCTAAATGGAACAAAGGGTGGCCGCCCGTCAGGACTTCCCGTGCCTGCCTGTCTCACCCTTCTCTCACTTCTCTACCCTGAGCAGGCTGTCGGCGAGGCGGCCGAAGAACAGCGCCGCCGCTCCCCCGCCGAGGATGCCGGTGAGCAGCCGCACGGGGTTGGTGGACTCATAATCGAACAGCAGCTGGACCCCGCCGTCGACGACCACGGGGAGGGCGAGCAGGACGATCACCGCCCAGCTGGACCGGGGGCGGAGGAACAGCACTGCGGCCATCCCTGCGGCGAGGCCCAGGAACAGCCCGGTGTCGCGGGCGCAGAAGGGCATCTGGTTGCCATTGAGCTCGAAGGAGCGCTCGGACCGGGTGTGGCAGTTGAGGTCCCCGAGGAAGTACACCACCTGGGCGACGGGGTGGAGGCCGCCGAAGTCGTTCTCCACGCTGCCCACCGTGCCGGAGAGGTCGCCCACGCTGCCCGGGGCCAGGGTGAACGGGACGAGGATCGCCAGCGCTGCCCACGCCGCCGCCAGGACGAGGGCGGTCCGCTTGGCCTTCCAGCTCGGTTCCCGCTCCATGCCCCCGCCCACGCCTCGGCGGTTCTTAACCGTTTCCTCCGATACCAAGCAAAGTTGCATATTCCCTGAGCAGTTACGGCCTCAGCATGACCCTCCCCGATGAGCTCGAAGCCCTCAAGCGCTTCCACGGCCACCTTGGACCCTACGCGGTCGTAGGCTACCGCATGGGCCTCATCGCCCGACAGCGGTTCCCTCAGCGCATCTACGCGGTCCTTCACAGCGGGACCAAGCGCCCTCTGTCCTGCCTCGCCGACGGCGTGCAGATGTCCTCGTGCTGTACCCTGGGGAAGGGCAACATCACCCTCCGCGAGGATGGCGAGGCGGTCGCGGAGTTCTCCGACGGCACCGGCCACCTGCTCATCGCCCTGCGGCCCGAGGTCCGGGCCCGCATCGAGGCCGAGACCACCCACGACACCGAGGAATCGATCTCCCTGGACCTCCACCACGCCGGCGACGACGCGCTCTTCACCATCACAGCAGGGAAAGGAACCCCGTTCGGCAGATGATGGACACGGCGGAGAAGACCGCCAGGGCGACGGGCGTGCGCACCGCGAACTGGTAGCCCACCTCCTTCCATCCGCCCTCCCCCTGCAGGAGGACGGTGAAGTAGCTGACCACCAGGGACAGCTCGGCGAGGTAGACGCCGGTCAGTAGGACGATGTCGTCGGTCCGACCGCCGGTCAGCGCCAGCAGCGAGGAGGTGACGCCCAGCACCACCGGTCCGAACAGCAGGGCAGTGGACCGCATCATGTCCACCACTCCCTTGAGCTTCTCGCCGATCTTGGCCTGGCAGGCGTCAAGGTCCGCCAGCAGCTGGGCGAGGTTCAGGGCGACCTGCCCGGCGTACCGGGGGTCGCGGGTCGAGCACTCCGCCACGGTGACATAGGCGGTCTCGACCAGCGGCGCCGCCCTTCTCAGCGAGCCATCCTCGGTCAGCACCGCGCCCATGCCCTCTCCGGACAGGGCGGCGCGGTGCAGCGAGCGCCGCATCGTCTCCGCGAAGACGGTCCCTGGCCGGGCCCGGGCGGTGGCTCGCAGCGCCTCCTCCATCCCCGCCCCCGCTGACATCATGTTGCCCACCTGGAACAACGCGTTAACCGCCTCCTTGCTCTCCTTGGACCGGCGGGAGGCGGCGGCATGGTCGCCTCTAAGGGACCGGGCCAGGTAGGCGCACGGCGGGACCACCACCGCGGCCGCCTGAAGGTAGCTCTGCGCACTCCCCAGGTCGAGGAGGAAGGCGGCGGCGACCGCGGCCGCCCACCCCGCCAGGAAAGGAGCGAGGTCCGGCCTCCAGGCGAGCGACGCTTCGTCCGGCGCGGCCAGGGGGTTGCGCTGGAGGACCGAGCGGGCGTACAGGAACGAGGCCATCGGAAAGACCACCAGTAAGAGGGGACCAAGCTCTGCCCCTGGGCCCACCGGTTCCGCAGCGGTGCCCAGGGAGGCTCCCATGCTCAGCAGCGGGAGGAGGGTGAACAGCATGATCGGCAGGAGCGTGCCCAGGGAGAACAGGACCATGGTGGGCGTGGACAGGGCGGACACGTACCGGTCGACCGCGTCCCTCACCCCGGCCAGGGCGATGGCGTTGGCCTTGTCGAGGAGGCGGTCCATCCCCTCCCGGCTCCGCTCCCGGGTGGCCGCCGCGACCAGATGGAACGACTGTCGCAGCGGGTCGTTCAGGGCGGAGAGCGCGGAGGTCATGTCCATGACCGCGCCCTCCACCGAGCTCCGGGCCCGGGTCAGGCTGGCCCACAACGCCTCCCTCAGCCGCTCGGCCAGGACCCCGTCGCGGTCCTTCGAGGCGGCCAGTGCCGCCCTCTCCAGAGAGGGCTGCAGCTGCATGCTCATGGTCATCATCCCGATGACCGCCGGGCTCTCCCGCAGGATACGCCGTTCCTCGGCCCGGGCGAAGGCCTCTGGGGCGTTGACCAGCAGGGAGGCGGCGACGAGGGGGGCGATGAGCGCCGGTAAGAGCGCCAGCGGGCCGTCCGGACCGAGCAGGAGGGCGCAGCCGAGAGCGGCGGGGAGGGCGGCGGCGTAGGCTAGGACGAGCAGCGCCAGTCCGGCGGAGCGCAACGCGGTCTCCTCGACCTCGTGCCGGCGCATCCACCGCATGCCCTGCTCTGACCTCTTGGACGCCAGGAGCGGCGCCAGGGCGGGCGGCGAATGCCATCGGGGCAGGACGGCCAGGAGGTAGTGGAACGCGCGCTCACTCAGTGACATGGACGCCCACCCTGCCCTGCACGTATCGGCGGAAGTCCTCCACCACCGAGCGGCTGTCGATCGGGCCTTCGTCCATGCGCTGCCACAGGAACTCGTTGCACCGGCACACCCACTCCGGCTCGAGACACTCCCGGCGCCCCTGGGCGGCCATGACCAGCAGCACCTCGCGAATCCCCGCGCGGGCCTCGATGTTGTCCAGCGCCTCCTCGTATGACAGCCCCCAGCTCTCGGCGATGCGGGCGATGGTCTCCGAGGGGCCTTGCAGCCTCCCGTCCGGTCCAAGGAGGGGGTTGAACTCCCCCGGCCCCCGGACCCTCGAGGTCTCGGCCACCTCCACCAGCCGGCGCACCGGGCGGGACGCGCCCCCTGGCCGGGACAGGCCCATGGTCACCACCACGTCGGTGGCCATGAACGCCTCCTTGGCGATGCCCATGTCGTGGACGACCCGCTCGTAGACGGACCGCGCCGATTCCCCGTGGATGGTTCCCAGCACCGACGACCCCGCCCGACCGGTGCGCATGCTTTGGTAGAGGGTCTGCGCCTCCCTGCCCCGCACCTCTCCCAGCACGATTGCGGATTCCCCCAACCGGAGGGAGACCCGCAGGGCATCGTCCGCGCCGTCCTCGGCCGAGCGGTCCATCCCCCGGTCGACATACAGCGACTGGATGCGGTACCCGAGGCGCTGCATCTGCCGCACCGGAAGCTCCAAGGTGTCCTCGATGGCCAGGATGCGTTGGGAGAGGGGGAACTCGAACATGACCGCCGAGAGCAGCGACGACTTGCCGGCCCCCCGGGCCCCGCAGATCAGAACGGTGGCCCTCCCGTCGACGAGGAAGGACAGCAGCCCGGCGGCGTAGGCGTCCAGGGAGCCTGCGGCGGCCAGGCGGAGGAGGGTCCAGGGCCGGCGGGAGTGGCGGCGCAGCGCCAGCGCGGCCCCCGCCGGGCTGAGCGGAGGGCCGATGACCGTCGCCCGGGTGTCGTAACCGGGCAGGTCGGTTTCCAGGACAGGGAAGGCTTCCGAGAACGGCCGCATGGTGTACTGCCGGAGCCTCGCCACCAGCGCGTCGATCTCCTCCCCAGATACGGTGATGTTGGTCCCGCATCGGCATACCCCGCTGAAGCCGGCCACGCCGCCCACGGTGACGTGGACGGGGTTCTCCCACGAGGGGGCGTCGACGTACACGTCCTCGATCCGGTCGTCGGACAGCAGCACCTCGAACAGCCCCATCCCCACGGTGTGGCGGGCCACCACCTCGGCTAGCCGGACGACCGACCGTTCCCGCTCGTCGATGCTTCCCCCCAGCGCGGGGTCCTGGGCGCCAGCACGCACCAGCCGGGCGGCGGTGCGCATCACGTGACCGCGCAGCTCGTCGTAGCCCGCCTCCAGGTCGGACGGGGGCAGCTCCCTCACCTGGGCGATGACCCGGTCGACCAGCTGGACCCACTCGTCTGGCAGCCCGTGCTCCCACGGCGTCACGTGGTAGAGGTGCCGCTGGCCGCCCTCCAGAGCGAACAGGCGCACCTGGGCGTTGCCTACCTGGTAGCTTTCCAGCTCGTGGGCGTGGGACGGCACCGCGGAGGTCCAGTAACCGGAGAATCGAGGTCGGCGGGTCGCCCGCTCCTCCAGCAGCCGGGCGATGCCCCGGGCCAAGGCTCCTCCCTCGGGAGCGGGGCGGGGGGCGGTGCGCAGGACCACCCTAGGCGTGCTCATCGGCGGTCACCACCCGGAAGGCCGCCCTGGCCACCTTGCGCTCCGCTTCACACAGGAGGGAGGCGATGTGCTCGAGGTTGTTGCGAGAGGTCCGCACGCACTGCTCGCAGGCGGTGCCGTGGGGCCCCGGCCGCAGCCGGGCGGCGTCCGGCCCGACCACCTGGGGCAGCCGGTCGGTCACCCGGCCGATGAGCCCCCGGGGGTTGGCGGAGCAGGACGGGCACGATTCGAAGGGAAGGGAGAAGCTCAGGCCGGCGCAGAACCGATACACCTCGGCCACCGCCCCCAGGGCGGTGACGCATTCCTGGTCGTAAGCGATCTCCCAGTCCCTGGCCAGCAGCACCTCGCGCACCCCGCCCTCGTTGGCCAGGATGCGCAGGACCCCCTTGAAGCAGGGCGGGCAGTCCAGGCTCTGGCCGTTGGCGCACCCGGTGCACTCCACTCGGACCGTGCCGTTGCTCTTGCGGTACTCGCACCCCCGGCGCGGCGATGCTCTGACCGCCTGCCCGCGCCCCTTTCCCCAAAGCCGTCCCAGCTGCATCCTCATATGCCGCTGGGACCGCCGCCAGGGGTCATACCGGTTGAGGCTAACTGTACATTACATTTAACTTGGGGGAGCTAATTGCTCGACCATGGAGGTCCTCGCCCCCGCTGGTTCCAAGGAAGCGCTCAAGGCCGCCCTGCTGGGAGGAGCGGACGCGGTGTACCTCAGCGGCAAGATGTTCGGGGCGCGGCGGTTCGCCCCCAACTTCACCGACTCGGAGCTGCGGGCGGCGATCATGGCAGCGCACGACCGCGGGACCAAGGTGTACGTCACGGTCAACACCCTCATCAAGCAGACCGAGGTGCCTTTGGTCTTCGCCTACCTCGACCTCCTGTCGTCCATCGAGGCCGACGCGGTCATCGTGCAGGACCGCGGGCTCATGCGCCTGATCAAGGAGAACTTCCCCTTGGCCATCCATGCATCCACCCAGATGGGGGTGCACTCGCTGGAGGACGCCCAGTGGGCGCGCGAGGCCGGGGCGGAGCGGGCCATCCTGGCCCGGGAGCTGCACCTGGACGAGGTGGAGCGCATCGCCCGGGGGGCGGGCATCGGCACCGAGGTGTTCATCCACGGGGCGCTGTGCTACTGCTTCTCCGGGCAGTGCCTGTACTCGTCCATGCTGGGCGGCCGCTCCGGCAACCGGGGGATGTGCGCCCAGCCCTGCCGCAAACGCTACTCCTTGGCCGGGGAGACCTCGTTCACGCTGTCCACCGCCGACCTGTTCTCCATCGACGCCCTCCCCCGGCTCATGGCCATGGGCGTCGACGCCATCAAGATCGAGGGCCGCCTGCGCTCCCCCACCTACGTCTACTTGGCCGCCAGGACCTACAAGGCGGCGGTCGAGCGGGCGGAGCGGGGCGAGGAAGAGCTGATCACCCCGCGGGAGCGGGAGCTGCTGGAGGTGGCGTTCAACCGGGGGTTCAGCCCCGGCTACCTCGGCGGGGACCAGGTCATGCAGCGCCGCTATGCCGAGTCCCGGGGCCTGCCGCTGGGAATGGCGCGCTCCCGGGGCCGGGAGGTGTGGGTGCCCGGCGCCGTCCAGGAGGGGGACGGCCTGACCTTCTACCGCGGGGAGGACAAGGTCGGCGGCTTCGAGGTCCGGGACCCTCGTCCCCAGGATGGCGGTACGGTGGTCGCCTCGCCCTTCCGCCTGGAGCTCGGGGAGTACGAGGCGTACAAGACCAAGGACCGGGAGTTCCCGGCCATCGATAAGGCCGTCGCCCAGGTCTCCCTGCCCACCGCCCCCCGGGTGGCGCGATCGGCCCGGCCGCTCCGCCTGCCGACGGTCACCAGGCCGCCGCGCGCGGCGCTCCTCTCCGGGTACTTCTCGACCCTGCCCGCCCTCCGGGCCGCCCTCCCCTTCGTCGACCGAGCGTACTACGAGATGACCGGCGATGAGGACGAGGCCAGGGCGCTGTGCGAGGAGGTGGGGAAGGAGTTCGTGCTCTCCCTGCCTCGCATCACCCCGTCCGTCCCGGAAGTCGATGCCCCGGCGGTGATGGTCCACTCCCCGGGGCAGGCGTGGCGATACCGCGACCGCCGGACCTACGGCTCGTACTCGCTCAACCTGTTCAACTCGCTGACCGTGCCGGTGCTGGACCAGACCACCGCGTCGGTGGAGCTCTCCCGCGCTGACCTGGCCGACCTCGCCGCCCACGACCTCCGCCCGCTGGAGGTTATGGTGTTCGGCCGCATCGAGCTGATGATCACCCGCGACCCCACCCTCAAGGAGGGGACCCTCAAGGACGAGCGGGGCAAGCGCTTCCCAGTGGTGCGCGATCCCCAGGGATGGGCGCACGTCCTCAACTCCGCCGACCTCTTCCTCCTTGACTTCCTTGGGGAGCTGGACGGGATGGGCATCGATTCCTACGGCATCGACCTGCGAGGCCGCCCGCCGGAGCTGGCCGCCCTGGTGGCGGAAGCGTTCCGCCGGAGGGACCTGAAGGCCAAGGACCGTATCAAGCGACGGTGCGGGGCCATCACCGCCGGCCACTACCTGCGCGGGGTGCAGTAGGTTAGCTAACTGTAGCCGAACCGGGCTTGAGAACGGCGGCCGGTTGGAGGGGCATGACCGTGCCGCGACGACCTTCCGGCCGCTTGAGCCGCCAACGTGCTGGCATCGGCGGTTTCCAGGAGTCGATGATCGCCATGATGGTGGTGACCGCGGGGGTGGTGCTCCTCACCCTCACCCTGGCGGCGGTCGCCCCGACCGGCGGGAACGAAGATGACCAAGCCCAGCGAGTGCTCGACCGCCTCATCGCCGACGAACGGTGGACCGATGCCTTGGGGGTGCTGAGGGCGGATGACCTGGACGAGGTCGAGCTCGGTGACGAGCCCTTTCGGGGCTCCCGGGCAGTGCTCCAGCTCGATGGAACGACGATCGAGCTGTTCGCTCACGGCGATCGGGAAGGTGAGCGGCAGGCCGCCAGTCGAGCGGTGAACGTCTCCCGCGGCGCGATGGACGTGACCGCCGGGACCCTGACGGTGTGGGTGTGGACATGAAGCAGGACGGCGTGGCCGCGCTGCTCGACGCGCTCATCTTCCTGGCCGTGGTGGCGGTGGTGTCGACCGCCCTCCTCGCCGCGGCGTCCCCTCGGGCCCTCCCGCCCCCGGCCGAGGCGTCCTCCGAGCTCGACGCGGTCCACGAGGCCCTGCTGCGATGCACCGTGCCCGCCTCGCCGGGGAAGGCATTGCCGCTGCTCGAGGCGGTGGTCCAGGGCTCGGAGGTCTCGCCTCCGGCCAAGGACGTGATCGAACGCATCCTCGGCGAGCTGCTGCCCACCATGGACTGGCGGTGGGCGGTATCGATGCCCTCGGGCGCCGACGCCATCGGACGGTCGATACCCGCCGGCGTGGACATCTTCGCCTCGGTGGTGCGCGTCCCCGCTCCCGGCGGAGAGGTCGTGTTCACCCTTCAGGCCTGGGCCCGGTGATCACTGGACCCGCCCGCGTCGCTCCCGGGCGATGCGCAGCGCCTCTTCCTGGGTGCGGCCGATGTCCAGGGCGGCGAAGGCGAAGGAGACGAAGATGAGGCCGAACATCACCACGATGTAGAGGGTCTCGTCGACGGAGCCCACGAAGGAGGCGAACTCCGCCGAGAAGTTGTGGTGGGCGATGTAGAGGGCGATCATGACGATGGCCACCGCGTCCAGCGCGTACATGATGTACCCGTACTTCGTACGGGGAACGTCGATGGGCACGCACTCGTCCTGGCAGACCTCGCACCGGTCACCTCCGAACCGCCGCTTTGGCCGGACGATATCGCACTTAGGGCAGTAGCAGTAGCGCATGTCTCACGCTCCGAACTTCTCCGAACGGTCGGCCTTGTCCATGAGGATGGGCATGAGGTCCTTGCCCCGGATGCGGCCCAGCGCTCCCCGGGCGCAGGCGACCTCGTCGTACGACACCGTTCCGTCCTTGATGCCGTCCTCGGCGTAGATGGTCAAGGGAACGGGGTCGCCGGAGTGGTCGCCCCGCTCCACCGGGGTGCAGTGGTCGGCCGCCAGCGCCACCACCGTGCCGGGAGGGATGCCCTCGCGGATGACCCGGGCCATCTCGTCCAGGCGCTCGATGACCTCGATCTTTCGCCGGGGGTCGCCGTCGTGGGACGTCACGTCGGATGCCTTCACGTTCATCAGCACGAAGTCCTTCCGGTCCAGCTCCCTCAGGGCAGCGCGGGCTTTGGCCACCATGTCGGTGCCCAGGCCTCCGGAGCATCCCTCGGCCTCGATGACCTCGAGGCCGCACACCCTGCAGATGCCTCGGATGAGCGACACGCCGGCCACCCCTGATGCGGTCAGGCCCCACTTCTCCGGGAACGGCTTAAGGTCCGGGAAGACCCCGGCGCCCCGCGGCAGCAGGATGTTGGCCGGGGGCTTGCCCTCGGCCATCCGGCGCCGGTTGACCGGGTGCTGGTCCAGTATCTCGTAGGAGCGGCGGACGAACTCATTGACCGCCTCGGCGGTGCGGGTGGCCTCGGGCCGAAGGGGCTCCGAGCGGTGCACCGCGGCGAGGGCGTGGGGGTCAGCATCGCTGACGTGGGGGGAGAGCCCGGGGCCCTGGAGCATAAGCACGGCGCGGTGCTCCGTCGCCTCCTTCACCACCGCCTTGATATCGCCCAGCATCATGCCGTCGAGCGCCTTGGCCAGCTCGGTGGTGTCAGGCTCGGTGATCCTCCCGGCCCGGCGGTCGGTGACGGTGAGGTGCTCGTCCACGGTGGCGAAGTTGCACCGGAAGGCCACGTCACCGGCCTTTCCCACCAGGCCCACCCCCGCCGCCTCGAACGGCCCTCTTCCCGTGTAGACCTCATAGGGGTCGTAGCCGAGGATGGCCAGGTGGGAGGTGTCGGAGCCGGGGCGCACCCCCGGGGCGATGACGTCCATGGTCCCGGAGGTCCCGTTGATGGCGAACCAATCCAGATTGGGCTTGCGGGCGCACTGCAGCGGGGTGCGGTAGTCCAGGCTCTTGACCGCCCGGTCGCCCAGCCCGTCCATGACGATGATCAGTATCTTCCTGCCAGTGTCCATCGTATCGGATGGGTATCATGAAGGCGAAATATAAAAAGCGGTGCAGGCGGCCTACGCCGCCTGCCGGGAGGACCACACGTCCTCGGGAAGGGATTCGTAGAGGCCCAGCTCCGCCACGGCCTCCTCTCGGGGAGGGGCGGCGAACTCCAAGATCTTGTCCACGTTGAGGGCCCAGTAGAACACCCTCCAGGTGCGGCCGGTGGGCAAGATGGCCTCCTCCCAGTGGGTGCTCAGTATCTGGACGTCCTGGAGGAAGTAGAACATCCTACGGTCGTCCTGGTCAAGGGCGTTGTCGATGATCTCGTCCTCGTAGCCGAAGTAGTTGAGCACACGGAAGGCAATGTCATTGGCGATGTCCTCTGTCACCCCCATCTTGTTCACGATCGCCCTGGCAAGGGTCTCGTACGTAATTATCGGGTTTGTGCGGCTCATTCTCATCTCTCTCCGTTTCTCTCTGTTTGCCCTTGTATAAGAGCTTTTCTATTATCCCTTAGGATAACGATGGGAGTATAGTGTGAGAGCCGACCTTAAAAAACTATTCTATACGATGAAAATAAAGAAGGGGTTTAGATGAGGATCTTGCCGTCCTTCATGATCTGCCGGTCGTCGACCCAGACCGACGGCTCCTTCACCAGGCAGTCCTGGTGGATGAAGGCGTTGGCGTCGTTGTCGTAGTTCATGCCGATGGCGAAGTGCACGGTCCGGCCGACCTTCTCGTCCTCGAGCATGTTGCCGATCATCTTGGCCGCGTAGTTGAGGCCGATGCCCATCTCCCCGAGGTGGCGGGCATTGCGCTCCATCTCCGGGTTGCTGATGGCGCGGGCCTTGCTCTCGCCCATCTTGATGACGTCGAGGAGGGCGGTAGCGACCTCGTCCCCGGTGACCTCGGACACGTAGCCGTCCTTGAACACCACCCGCACCGGGACCTTGGGGATGGGGAACGAGGTGACCAGGTCGACCGTGCCATCGAAGCAGATGACCCCTTCGGTGGAGCCGTTGACCGGGCTGATGTACGTCTCCCCGGCCGGCAGGTTGCCGCCCGTGCCCGGCGCCCTCAGGTCGCCGTCGTCGAGCTTGGCCTGGCGGCCCTTTATGGAGAAACGGACGTCGGTCCCGCCGGGGGCGGTGACGTGGACGCTCTCGCCGGCATCGAGGACCTCCTTGAGGCGCCTGGACACCGCCTGCATCTCGCTGTAGTCGACGGCCACGGTGCGCTCGAAGGTGTCCTTGGTGATGGAGGGCGACCAGAAGCCCCGGATGCGGCGGCCCCCTTCCATGAGCAGGTGGTAGATGTGGTCGTACTTCTGGCCGTCCCGGCCGATGTACCCCACGTTCATGCCGAAGGGATCCTTGCCCATCTTGATGCTGGAGATGGAGATGATGATCTCCGGCGCGGCCTCCATGGCCTTGAGGACGGTGTTCTCGGCGTACTCCACCGAGGTCTTGGCCGGCTGGACCATGAGCACCGGCTTCCCGCCCAAGGCGGCGGTGGCGTCGTACAGCGCCCGGGAGATCTCGAAGGCGTCGCCGCCTTCGAAGTTGGTCAGGATCAGAACTTCTTCCCCGGGCCGGAGACCCAGGCAGTCACGCATGGCGACCGTCGCCGCCTCGCTGAGCTTGGACATTATAGCACCTTGCGGGGCGGGCACCGCCCTTCGGGCCATATAACGGTTGCGGGCTCAGCGCAGGACGCCGGCGGGAGAGGCGGTCAGAAAGAAGGGAAGTGGTTTAATGAAAGGGTTGGGCCAGGCTTAGAACCTGCGCTCGCGGGCCGGCTTGTGCTTCTGGTAGCACTCCCTGCAGTAGACCGGCCTTCCCTCAGTTGGCTTGAAAGGAACAGTGGTCTCCGCTCCACAGTCGGAGCACTTTGCTGGGTGCATCTCACGGGGCTCGTCGCGTCTGTAACCGCCTCTTCTCTCGTTCATTACTATTACCTGTTGGTTGGTTCCACGGGCCTTTCGGTCCGTGTATGCTTTCTCCAATTCATATTCTGGTATAAAATAACGCGTACGAGAACCATAATATGTATGCGGACCCGCCCCGGCCAGGTTGAGGAGGCTTCGGGATAACCTCAACCATCTTATAACCCGCTCGGCGATTTCCTAGGCATGGCGAACCTCTCTCCGGAAATGATCGAGATGGTGAAGTCGGTGAAGACGTTCCCCTTGGCCACCGCGTCCAAGGATGGCGAGCCCAACGTGGTGCCGGTGGGGGCACTGTTCGTGATGGACCCTGAGACCATCTGGATTGGCAACCAGTTCATGAAGGCCACCGTGGAGAACCTGCGCGAGAACCCCAAGGCCTGTCTGTACGTGTGGGGGCCGGAGGCCAAGGGCTGCTTGAAGATCAAGGGCGAGGTCACGGTCCAGAGCTCAGGCGCCGACTACGAGCGGATGAAGGACATGGTCAAGGCACGGAGGGCGGACCTGGTGTGCAAGGCCCTCCTGGTGTTCAAAGTGACCGCGGTGTACAACTGCAAGTCAGGACCGGACGCGGGGAAGCAGCTAGTATAGGCACCGGGCTTGCGGTCTGTCCTCGGCGGGCCCTCCTGCTCCTGCGTCTCGCCCCTGTGGTATGCCGGACGCAAACAAACTAATACTTAGCGGAACAGACAAACGTCCCGCTCTCTTCGCCGACTGGCCGAGCATCGGTGTCGCCCTCCCGGATATCTCTGGGAGGGGAGGCCGGTGATGCGGTGCGGGCCGGCGGGGCTGGGTTATGGGTGGAGCACATGATGAGGGAAGAAGAGCGGAGACGCAGGACGGAGAGGGAAGGATTCTCGGGAAGGACCGGAGGACAGGAGATGGGCGGGGGGCAGCTCGTGGAGATCTACCCCGCGGGCCGGGGCAGCGCTCTCGGCCGGCGGGAGCCCAAGTACTCCGCCTCGCAGGTCAGCTCGTTCGGCACGGTCGAGGAGCCGGCCATGAGGGGGATGGAGCCAAGGGCGGAGCGGAGCGGAGGTCGGATCGACGAGTCCCGGTTCCCTGCTGGTTCTGGCAGCTATTACACGGAGACGTCTGAGAGGCCCATATCCACCGCGGGGCCGGAATCGTACTTCGGCAGGGTGGAGGGCGAGCCTCGGGCCAGGGGCGAGCAGGTGGAGACCGTCATGGTCCAGTTCCCGGCCGGGCAGGGCAGGATCTCCGTGCGAAAGGAGGAAAGCATATACCCTGCAGGCCGGGGCAGCGCCGCGGAGAGCGAGAGCGAAGAGATAGTGGTGCTCCGCTTCCCCGCCGGCAGCGGCACGGTGTACATCCGGAGGTGAACGCCAATGGGCCTGCCGTTCGCCGCGGGCGGCGGGCCGGTCAGTCAGCCCGGTGCCCTCGGTGCGCGCGCACCCAAGTACCGGGCCATCCTTTTTTTTTGACGACCACCGGGCTGCGGGCCTAGTGGTCCGGACCCCTCCGCCGTTTCATGCGAGGGGCACTACGGCGACGGCGTCGATCTCCACCAGGTACTCGGGCCGCCCGAGGGCAGCGACGTAGACCACGGTCACCGTGGGCGGCGCGCCCCGGTCGCCCCACGCCCGCCGATAGGCCTCGAAGCCCGACTCCAACGGCTGGCCCTGTACGAGGTAGACGGTCATCTTGACGATGTCCTCCAGCCTCGCCCCCGCGGCCCGCAGGGCGGCGGAGATGTTCAGCATGACCTGCTCGGTCTGCTTCCCTAGGTCGTCCTTGCCCACCACCGCTCCCGTCCGGTCCACCGCGTTCTGTCCACCCACGTAGACGGTCTTCACCGGGCCAGTGACCTCGATGGCCTGGCTGAACGCAGGGTTCTTCATCATGCCGTCCGGGTTGAGGTGCTTGACCCTGCTGGCTGAGGTGGTCATCGCCATGCTGATCGAAGAACCTTGGTTGCGTCCGCTATTTTAACCCATGCGGCCTCTGGCCGCTGGAAAAAAGCCGGGGCGTGCCCCGGCAGGACCCCTCTGACGCGCCTACCTCATCCCACCCTGCTCGGGCGAAGTGATCTGCTCGACCTTCCGCCGGCGGGGGTCCGAGTCGGACGGGGTTTTGCTGAGGGTCGCGTCGCGGAGCGAGAGGGTCTTCCGATCGATGCCCTCGCCCGACGGGACCTCGACCCGTGTGCCCTCTTCGCTCTCGGCGCTGACCATCCCTCCGCTCATGGGAACCAGCACCGAGCTTATCTCCCTTCTCTCCTCGTCCACGGAGGAGGGGGTGCGGCTGAGGGTCTCCTCCCTGAGCCGCAGCTCTTCCTCGGCGAACCTGCTCCTCTGGCCTTGTTGTTCTTCCGGTCCTCTCCTCATGGTCGGAACCCGAACGTGAGCCGTAAGGCCAGGTACTTAAAGCATGGCTTGCTAGAACATCGTCTTTGGGCGCTGTGGCCGCCGGCAGAGGACGTGGAGGCCATCTGTTCCCGGTCCGCACCTCCTTTTGCGCGTCCGGGGATGCCCTGGCGCGGGCAACGGGGGACGCGCTAGCCGATAGACCATGATATCTGGCCCTGGTCAGGGTCCTTCGCCCCGCGGACAGCTCGCGGTCGCTGGTCGAAGAGAGCACGGACCCCGGGTCGCCGCCCTAGGAGCGTAGGGCGCCCGACGGTCTTCCCAGCGATCATCGAGGTCGGCGGTACCGTCCTCTGCCGGCGTCAGCTTGCGACCGCTCTGCACCATCGCTGGTTCATGAGGTCCCAGGGACAGTTGGCAACGTGTTGAAAAGATGGGAAAGGGTTTGATCATGACCGAGCTTCGAGCACCGCTCACAGTCCGAGCACGCAGGCCCGGTTGTTGAAGCGGTCAGGGAACTGGTCCATGATCCCGTTGCTGAACATGTCCGCCATCTCGAGGCCCTGGTCGCTGATCATGTTGAACGTCGCTGCGGAGCCGGCGAAGTCGCCGCTAAAGTACTGCACCGCCTCCTGGATGGTGAGGTCCAGGTGCTCGTCCCACATTGCGTTGACCTCATCGAGCCTCCAGAACTGAGGGTTCATATTGTTCATGAGGATCGACATGTTCTCGGCATTGGCGAAGAGGCGCTCCACCACGGGGTTGACGTCCCCTCCCGCCTTCAGCGTCTGGACGGTCTCGGCTGCGAGGGTGAAGTGGCCTACCAGCTCGGTGTAGAAGGCATCGACCTGATCGCCGTAGAACGGTCTCATAATCTCGCGGGTCTCCGCGGCCACCAGCAGCAGCTGGTTGACCGCCTCACTGGTCGACGCGGAGTCGGTCAGGATCCCGATGATCGCCTCTCTGGTGTACCAGACGTGGTCCTCCCAGATCTCTCTCCAGTCCTCGCGGAACGCAACGGCCGATATCCCGTCCGTCGCGGCACCTGGGCATCCTTGCTGGCCACCGGCCCCCGGGCCACCGTTATCGGCCAAGGCCAGCAACGGTACGCTCACGACGGCCAAGGCGGCGACCAAAGCAATCGCCATGCCCTTCAGAACTTTACCATTCATCAATCATCACCTTGGTTCGGCTGCCCTATCTGGGCAGGATGGCAGTGGTCGGGCGGAAGGCAAAAAGCTTGCACACTCGAACGTTGGGAAACCCCGCCCTTTTTCACGAACGTGTCGTTTTCAGTCCTGAAAGGCCGATGGGCGGCAAGCGTCGAAGGCGCAGGGAGGGCGGGAGCACAAGTGGTGCCCTGCCGCTAGCCTACACCGTTGAAAGGCGATCATCAGCCCTTTTCAACGAGCCTTCGGTACTGCTCCTCGCCTAGGCATTCCTTCGCGTGCTTGCACCATTGGACGCAACCGGAGATCTCGTTGTAGATCACGAACCCACAACGACCGCACGCCACCTTGCGGTCGGATGAGAAGAGCTCGACGTCGTGACCGCACTCTGGGCACTTCTTTATCGACAGCGTGGGGGTCCTCAAGTGCGCTGAACCGGGGCAGTGCTCGAACATCCCTCACTCCGTCCGGGAGTACTCCTTCAGCAGCGCCTCGCCGTAGGCCTTCGACCGACTGGTGGGGATGTAGTTGAACCTCATCGCCCTTCGGAGCAGCTCCTCGGTGATGGCCCGGTCATCGGGGAGCTCCAGCGCCCTCACCTCGGCAAGGATGTCGTCCAGCCGGTCGATCCCGATGTCCTTACCATCGACCGATATACACTTGGTCTTGATCTTGGCGGGCGAGATGCCGCCGCAGATGTTGCAGTAGCTCCCCTCTTTGTCCTCGGTGCTCATGGCTCACTCCCGGATCATCGTGAGCACCATCTTGAACCTGGTGACGGCGCTGAGGGCGTGGGGCTTGTTGGCCGGTAGCACGATGCTCTCTCCCTCCCTAACCCGGAAGGTCTCGCCAGCGATCCACACCTCGCACTCGCCATCGACGACGGTGACGAGCGCATCGTAGGGCGCGGTGTGCTCGGAGAGCCCTTCGTTCTCGTCGAACGAGAAGATGGTGATGGTGCCAGCCTTCTTATTGATGAGCATGCGGCTGGCCACGGTCCCTTCCTGGTAGGAGACGAGGTCCTTGAGGCGGAGGACCTTGGCGAACAGCTCCTCCTTCTTCTCTGCCTTTTCTTGTCGCGGTCCCTGCTCGGCCATGTTCTTACCGCAGGGTATAGGGCGGTCGGCCAATTATTGCTTTGCTGTGAGCTCGGTCCTGGAACGTCCTCCGGACAGGAAGGGGTCGGATGAGGCGCCTGGTCATGAGGGCCGACATGCCTGATCGCCCCGGCAGCTCGACCGTCGCCGCTGGGCGGGCCAGGAGGCGAGGGTCCTCCCCGAGGATACAAATACCCGTTCACTGTTCCACGGCCAGACCCTGGTCGAGGTTAGGCGTTGCAGATGGGTAAACAGATTCTGATCATCGGCGCGGGCATCGCGGGCCTGTCCGCCGGCTGCTATGCTCAGATGAACGGCTTCAACAGCAAGATCTTCGAGATGCACAGCTCGCCAGGCGGGATGTGCACCTCGTGGACGCGCGGAGCCTACACCCTTGATGGGTGCATCCACTGGCTGGTCGGGACCAAGCCCGGGACCAGGTCGAACGCCATCTGGGATGAGCTGGGGGCCCTGCGGGACTGCCGGACGGTCCAGCACGAGGTCTTCCGGCAGATTGTGGTCGACGGGAAGGAGCTTAACGTGTACACCGACCCGGACACGCTGGAGAGGGAGATGCTGGCAAAGTCCAACGGCGACGAGGAGGTCATCAAGGTCTTCACCGACGCCATCCGTGGTTTCTCGGGGTTCGAGCCCCCGCTGGACTCCCGGAAGATCTCGTTCGGCGAATATCTCAGAATGCTTCCGTACCTCCCCCGGGTGATGCGGTACCAGAAGGTGACGATAGGCGAGTTCGCCGAACGGTTCACCGATCCCTTCCTCAAGCGGGCGTTCAAGATGATCTTCCCGCTCGATAGCTCGCCCCTCTTCATCGCTGTCCTGACCCTTGCCATGATGAAGGACGGCAATGCCGGCTGCCCCACCGGCGGGTCCCTCGCCTTCGCCAAGCGCATCGAGCAGAGGTACCTCTCCCTGGGCGGACAAGTGAGCTATCGTTCCAAGGTCGTCAAGGTCCTGGTGGAGGACGGCCGGGCGGTGGGGGTCCAGCTCGACGATGGGACGAAGGTGATGGCCGATCATGTCTTATCCGCCTGCGACGGCCACCACACGCTGTTCGACCTCGTGGGGCCCGAGCACCTTGAGCCAGCCGCTGTGCGCCCGTACGAGGAGCTAGAGACCTTCAAACCGATCGTCTACGTCTCCTTGGGTGTTGACCGGGACATGGCCGGCGAGCCGCCCATCACCACCGTCGTGCTGGACGAGGAGATCGAGATCGCCGGAGGGAAGCAGGGCTGCATTGGATGGGCGATCCATGCCTACGACACCTCCCGGGCGCCTCCGGGGAAGTGCACGATCACCTCCATGATCGAGACGGACCACCGCTTCTGGCAAGACGCGTATGCCGACCGGGCACGGTACGAGCGGGAGAAGCGAAAGGTATGCGACGTGCTCCTGGAGCACCTCGAGACGAGGTACCCGGGGATTAGAGCTCAGGTCGAGGTATCGGACGTTGCCACCCCCATCACCTTCGAGCGATACACAGGGGTGTGGAAAGGCGCGTATGAGGGCTGGCTGCCCACCAGCCGGGCCCGGAAGATGAACATCCCCCGGACCCTGAACGGCGTCGAGAACCTCAGCATCTGCGGGCAGTGGGTGGAGCCCGGGGGCGGGGTCCCAGTGGTGGCCATATCCGGCAGGAACGCCATCAAGGACATCTGCCGCAAGGAGAGGGTCCCCTTCCGCACCAGGGCCTGAAGGCCCCTGGCCCATGACCGGCGATGCCTCCGGAAGGCCGGCCGTCTACTTGACCGAGGGATCGCTCTGCAGCATCCCGAACGCGTTGCCCTCGGTATCCTCGGCGAAGGCCACGTACCCCAGCCCGGCCACCGCTCCTTTCGGGATCAGCACCTTTCCCCCGGCCTGCCTCACCTTCTCCAACGACTCGTCGACGGAGTCCACAGAGACGGTGTTGACGACGCACTTGAAGTTCTCGTTCCTGTGGATCGCACCGTTGATGCCGGGCTCTCCGCTCTCGCCGGCCGTTACTAGCCAATAATCGATCGGGCCGGCCCACTTCTCGATCTTCCAGCCGAACACCTTCTGGTAGAACTCCACCGCCCTCTCTGGTCTCTCCGCAGGAATCTCGAAATGAATGACCTTCGGCATCTGTTCGTCACCTCGCCCGAGCTCGTGGCCCGTTCAAAGAGGGGCGGGGACCGGCCATAATGTTTCCCGTCTCGCCGAATGATGGTGCAGGATGCGGTGATGGAGAGCAATGCTGGTCCAATGGTAGCGCGGGCGTCCGATCACCACTTGGCGTTGACGGATAATGGAAGAATCTCGCTACAGTGGGCTCAACACCGCACTACCTTGACGCATCCTTTGGCCGCCTGAGCCCGTCCATGAGGTGCTCGATCGCGAGGATGGGATGGTGGACAAGCATACGGGGCCCGGAATAGCGCATCACCGCCTTGATGCGCTCTCTCATTTCCGGTCGATAACAGTGGATCTTGCATTTGGAGCAGACCGGTTTGTCCTCACGATACGGGCAGCGGTCCAAAGCGCGCATGGCGTAACCTCGGAGCTCCTGGCACTCGCCGCACAGGCCCCTTCCGCCGTGGCGGCCGCGGCAGTACAGGCCGAGCATGGCCTCCACAGTCCGCCTCTCCCGCTCGATCCGATGCACCTTGCGCATGTCCCCCTACCGATGAGCACAGGGTGTTTATTATGATGCAGGTGTGGAGATATTATTGCAGATGAGGCCGGATATAATGATCAATTAGAGTCGGTCTTCCTACATCATGTCATTTGGTCAACGGTATCTCTTTCATTATCTGGATGAAACGCTAGATCTGGGTCCAGCGGAGTGCTCGATCATCCAAAGCTCGTCATCGGAATGCGATCAGAAATGTCTCGCAAACGACCAGCATGTCCTCGTCGAAGCGAAGGCCATGGGCCTCCAGCTCTTCCGAGAAGGCCTCCCTATGGACCTTTCTCCAGTACTCCAAAGAACGATTGCCCTCGCCTTCGTAATACGCATGTTCAGGCGAAACCTCGCTAAACTTGCATACCCGGACGTCCGTGGTCTCGATGATGCAGGCAGCCTCGCCGTTCGACCATAGGATGATGCTCAGCCCGCCCACCGAGGGCAGCGGGGCCTTCTCCACCATGTATAGCTGATGGGCTGACGCGGTCGCGGTCTTCTTTCCTTCCAGAACAAGATTGGCCAGCCTGTCCCCGACCTCTCCCCCGCCGCAGAAGCTCCACGCCTCGTACGATGCGGCATTTAGGTTCAGCTGCCGATACTTGGCCCACATCTCTTCAGCGTTCATTTCGGTGTGATGTGCGACAGCGTCGGTGGGCATAAAGGCATTGGCCATGAGGAGCGTGAGTGCAGGGGGTGCGATTTGAACGCACGGACCACTAAGGACAGGATCCTAAGTCCTGCGCCGTTGGCCAACACAAGCCACCTTGTCTTGCATTACAGATGAGGACAAGACCCCTATTTATGAGGTCCGAGAGGTCTCTGCGTGTAGAAGATCGGTGGCTGGTCGCCTGCTCCGGTTAAGCCGTGCGCTGGCTCCCGCTCCGGGTCGCTTCGCTTCCCTTCGCTGCTTGGCTACCCCCTGCTTGAATCTCAGTTACCGTTATCTCCTCTGGGCATACTAACAATAGTTAAGTCGGGGTCAATAAAAAAAGGGGAGCCGTGTGGCCCCCCTCGCACCCGAACCGCATCACCTCACGGTCACCATGGCAGAGATGTCGTGGGTGCCGCCCACGGTGACCTCGGCTAGGTCCCTGTAGCCCCCGAAGCCGTAGGGGACCTGGACGGTGGCCTTGTTGGAGCGGTCGTCCATCTCCCACACGGTGACCCACAGCCGTTCCCACTCAGACACGTCCATGTTGGCCACCGTTTTCCACCCGGTGCCGCCGTGCCCATAGCCGTCCAGGTTGAACTCCAGCAGCGTCACGGTGCCCTCCCCGCCGGAACCGTCCCTCTGATCGTAGAAGCTGACCTCCTTCGCCACCACCACATGGACGGGGTACTCACACCGGTTGCGGAACTCCATGCAATCGTCACCGCTCGTCGCTCCCACGCCCCACCGAGGGGCCGTGGCCATAATCACGAGGGCCACCACGGTCACCACGGCAATCACCAGCACTAAGCCTATCGTTGTGTTCTTCTTCATGGTCACATTAAATCTACTTACCACCATCTAATTTGTCAAACGATTCTACATGGCACAAGTGGTGTTGAATCGAAGGCCGTTGTCACCGCCGGTGCGTAATCTTAGGGCAAGTTATCGATATGGGTATTAAGACTCCCTTCATTGGGAGAGATATCTCAGAGGATTTCAGACAAAAGGTGAATAACATGGCCGGGAGGAACGAGATTATCGAGGGCGCATATTCGTTGGAGGCAGTCAACGATTCGAGGGACGGCTACAAGCCGATGACAATCCAAGAGTTCAAGGATGTCTTTAACGTCAAATGGGACCGATGGTTGAGAGGTGAAGAGGCCGTCGTTCGAAACGCCAGCTATAGGGGGCGATACTCACTTCTGAATGAGCAGTTAGAGTATGCACCGAAGATGCATATTTGGCTCGTAGGTTCATTTTGGAGCGAGAGGTTTCCCCGAGCCGCTCCCGTACTGCTCAAGATTAAGACACATTGTTGGGATGAGAACAAGCTTGGGAACCCTCGAACGGCATTCGTCGATGGCGGATATAGGGTCACGGCCGATGGTTATGGTAATGTGACAGAGATTAGCAGGATTGGAGACTGAGCACATATCGTAACCAATGAACGAAAATCGTAATAATACCAGCTACTTCCAAATTATGGGATCCACCTTGCATTCAAGATGTTCGTCGCCGGAGATCAGTCAATCGGAGCCGACGATTATGCGGGTCGTCGGGCGAGGAACTATCCCAATAATCTCCGCTACGATGCAGAGCGACTTTTCGTAAATGTAGCTCACTGCGCTACTTGCTAAACCAAAGGGGTTTAGAAAACTCCTATGTTTGAGGAAACAGGAAATGTGTGATCCTGTCAATATGCCCACATAGGGCGATATTGGGCATACCCCGCAGTGTGTCCCATTTGCCAATCTATGTCCGATTTTCCTTCCCCATGTATCAATACCAAAAGGGTTTAACATTACCCACCCTATCCTCTTTACGAGACATACGACATAGCGACGGACACTTGGTAACGTGGGGAATAGGGGGCATATGCGACAACATATGCATATATGCACATATGCATCACCCACGCAAAATATCGTTTATAAGGCCCGGAAACGGGTCATACGGCCGTCCTAGTTGTCGGACGTGTTAGGAGTCGTGTTCTTCGAGAACGGCGGAATTTGAAGGGATCCTGCAAGCGAGAGGGGCAAAAAAGGGGAGGGGGAAGGAATACGAAGCAACCGACGAGATCGGGCGGGTCCTAGTAATGCGCCCCCTTCTTTCTTAGCCGGTATGAGCACTATTTTGGCGCATGATCCCCAAAAGTCCACATTACTTACGACTACAACTACTACAGTCCCTGGAGAGAGGATAGGTTATGATATAAGTCGTATGGATACGTGGGCAATGTGGGACATGTGATAAACCCTTTTGGTTCATGGGAATCATAGCCATATATGGGACATACGGGATATACCCTATATGGCCCATATTGGACAAGATGCTGTATCTTGTACCGACAAGTTGTGCATATGTGAACATTAGCAACAATAAGCGCTGCAATTAGGGACCGTCCTCCGTATGTAGCTATTAGGGCGACAATGTTAACGGTGTTAATTCCCGATTTCCAAAGGGGCGGGGGCGCCCCTCAATATGGGTGAGTCTCTTCGCAAAAAATCTTATCGGCGAATGTCGAACCTCATTCAGCCGTAATCCGCTGAAGGACGTACAAGGACTTAAAGAACTAAGTAGTCCCAATTTATTTTCTGCGGTTCCATATATCTCCTTGGCCGATGGAAGGCGTCTCACCAGATATTCCAAACGATGTCAGAGGCGTTTATGAAAGAATATTGAGGCGTCTCTGGTCTGGAGAACCGGTTTCGTCTGATGAACTTAGGGATCTTGTCGGACAGTCTGAATGGGCAAGGCGAACGAGAGAGCTACGAAACGAGTTCGGTTATCCCATCGAGGTTTTCACAAACGATGGCATGACATTCTATCAACTCACTTCCCGCAGACCGGCGCATCCGACCAGGCGGCGACCCTACTTTTCAAAAGCTCAGAAACGATCAATTTTGGGCCAGTATGGGCCTAAGTGTGCTATATGCAAGGTTCGTGCCAATGGAGCAAGTGTGGAAGAGGTGGAAGAAACCCTCATGTGGGACCACAAGATACCCTTTGATCGCAACGGCGATACGGTAACGTCGAACGGACAACCGCTGTGCCGTAACTGCAACAATCTCAAGAAACAAGCCTGTGGCACGTGCGTTAGAGACACCTGTGAGGGGTGTCTGTTTGCATTTCCCGAGGAGTCTGCGAATATCGTAGTGCTGGCGATGGACGAAGATACACTAGCGAGGATTAGGAGCTATGCTGCATCCCACGGAACGCCAATACCGGTTGCCATATCCGAACTCATAAAAGCCCATGTTGAGCCCGTTCCAGTGGAGAAAGGTTCTTGGATTTTCCGCTAGTTTCTCCTCAGCCCTTTCTTAACGGCCACGGCCACATGGTACGCTAGCTTTGGCGGCACAGAGTTACCAATCATCCGGGCAACCTCTATCTTGCTGCCTTCGAACACAAAATCATCTGGGAATGTCTGTAACCTGGCCGCTTCTCTGTATGTTATCGGCCGGTCCTCGCTGGGGTGGAGATAACGTCCCTTCTCGGGTTTATAGAACTCTGTTCGGATTGTTAGGGCCGGCTCATCCCATTTCAAGCGACCAAATACATCTGTGCTTCCTGTCTTCTTCCTAAGCCAGCACTCGGGACAAATGTCAGGACGCTTCTTCATCAAATCGAAGCGATTGCCCCCAGGAGGGATGCAACGATACCTTTCCAAAGACTGGGATGTTGGATTCCTGCCGATGTGGAGATTTTCCCCTGTCGGCTTGGCAGGTAGATCGGCGATGGCGTCTCTGACTGTCCTTCTTTCCTTAGTGGGACTCGGCAATGCGGGGAAGAAGTCTAGACCGCCTATGATAAATCCCCTGGTCCTCTTTTGTGGAACGCCATAGTTTTCCGCTTTCAGAGTACCAGAGATGACCTGATAGCCGAGATCCTCCGCTCGTTTCACGATCAAGGGGAACTCTTTCGAAGTGAGAAGCTGCGGCACATTCTCGACAACGAAAGCTCTCGGCATTGAACTCTCGACCAAGCGAAAGTAGTGCTGCCACAGCTTGTTCATTGTGACGTGGTTTTTCCGCATCACTTCGGAAGGTGTCATTCTTCCCAACGGCGAGAAGCCTTGGCACGGAGGGCCGCCGACGATGAGTTCGGGCTTCTCCGGCAATCTTTCCAGCTCGGCAATGTCTCCACAAAAGACAGGATGACGGAAGTTACGTTCGTAGGTTTTGCATGCCGTCTTGTTGAGGTCGGCAGCGTAGATGGACCTGAACCCGGCCTGTTCGAAGCCGAGCGCCAAACCACCGCATCCGCAGAAAAGATCCACGAACGTGTTCTCTTTCCTCTCATCCTGTCGAATCATGCTAGTTCCGCCATTCTCAAGGGGCTACTCGATTGTTTCGGTTGCTCTGACACTTCGAACGAATTGAGTTCAAATAGTCCTGTAAGTCCCGTAGGTATATAAGGCCTTTCAGGACTAACCAGGCTTAATGAAAAAGACCCTGCTGAACCTGACGACGATACAAGACGGTTGGAAGATCCAGCTTGTCAGGGAAGTCCGGCGAAAGTGGGGTGACGATAAGACGAAGCCAGGGAAGCGCATAGCCTTCTATGAGGACGAGGACGGAAGAATTATCGTCGAGCCTCTCGATTGAGAGAGCCGACTCCGATGGAACGGCCCTCTACGCCTCGCATAAATCCTCACAAGCCCCGGTCGAGGGACGTTGTCAGTTATAACATGTCCAGGGTAAAACCCAGCGGGAGCAAGATAGAGCGTCTGCTCGGCAGCGCAATGTTTTCGTTGGGTCTGAGGTATCGGAAGCAATACGATGTGATCGGTAAGCCGGACTTCGCCTTCCCTCGCCAGAAAGTTGCTGTGTTCGTTGACAGCAAGTTCTGGCACGGGAAGGATTGGCAAACTCAAAAGGAAACCATCAAGACGAATAGAGATTTCTGGATTCCCAAAATAGAGCGCAACATCGCACGGGATGCTGAAGTTAACCGAAGTCTTCAGAACGAAGGATGGACGGTCATACGTTTCTGGGAGGATGAGATTGTGAAGAATCCCTTGTCCTGCGCAAAGCATGTTGAAAGTATCCTTCGCTCAAAATGTGTGACGAAAGAGGTTTGAAGCGGGATTGAGCCGAACCTCAGAGAATGCTTGGAACCCCCATATCGTATTGCTCCCTCATGGCCTTCCCCACGACGTGCAAGTAGATTTGCGTGGTGGCGAGGTCCGTGTGCCCGAGCATCTTGGAAAGGTGGAATAGGTCGCACCCGTTACCCACCATGGCAGTGGCGAAGCTGTGACGCAGCATATGGGGGGTTACCTTCTGCTTCAATCCGGCCCTCTCGCCACACATCGCCAACGCCGACCCGATGGCATGACATGACCATCGGTTGCCCCTAATCGACTCAAAGAACGGCGTGGCGGGCTTGGGGGTATCCCCGTGGTACGCCTCGATGTAGTTGCGTAGGATGGGCACGATCTCGGCCGACAGCGGGACTTCCCTCTGCTTGTCGAACTTGGCGTGTCTGACCTTTATCTTCATGCCGTCGAAGTCCATGTCCTCGATGTTGAGGCCGGATAGCTCGCTCAGGCGTAGACCGGCGGTGCAGAAAACAGACAGCATTGCCAGTTCCCGATAGTCCTTAGCCCCTCTGATGAGTCTCCGCATGTCCTCTTGCGTTAGGTACTTGGGCACCTTGCCCCGAACGGTGGGCTTCTTGAACTTGTAGAAGTCTCCACGGGGGTCACGGACGCCCAGGAACTCAAGGTAGTATTCCAACGCCCTCAGCATATGCCGCTTGTGAGATTTGGAGAACTCGCTTCCATGGATCCATGCCGCAATGCGTTCTGGGTCCCCGGCTACGATTCGCACGGTGTTCGTCCGCACCATCAGGCGGTTCGCATTGTAGGTCGTGTCCTTGGCGTACCGGGCATCGCACCCTTTCTCCACAATGAGCCAGGTGATGAAATCCTGACCCCATTCGTTGGTAGCCAGCGCCGAGAATTTCCTAACGGGACAAGTCGCTTTAGCTTGTTTTACAGAACAACTCTTTTTGGTGCTTCTCTTCATGCCAGTTCCTCCGTGCTTGACGGAGGCGGCCTGTAAACGGCGTTAAATTATATTCGGGTACACCGAATACTTTAAGCCCGTTAAGATGTTAGCCAGATGTGCGAAAAAGTGCAGGGGAAGGGATTTGAACCCTTGCACTCCTTCGAGACAGGATCCTAAGTCCTGCGCCGTTGGCCAAGCTTGGCTACCCCTGCGTGGCGGCCACAAGCCAGTGACCGCATTTAATCTTTATGGGGTCGCGGCTCGAGCATCGCCCGCAGCATGGCGTCCAGGACCTTGAGGGCGTTCTCCCGGCTCTGGGGATACGACTTGATCTTGCCGCGCACCGAGATGATGTCGTCATGGTCGGCGAGGACCATCCGGCCTTCGTATGCCGCCTGCTTGTCCAGCCGCATGAAGAAGAACGACTCCTCGTCCACCCGGCGCTCCAGCGTCTCGAGCAACCTCTCGATGTCCGCCCGGTCCAGGGAATCGAAGAACCGCTTGACCGCCTTGGCGTTGGTGATCCTCGTCTCCAGGATGGTAATGGGGTTACCGTGGTAGCCCTCGCTCTTGCTGTGCGAGAGCTCCTCCGCCCCCGAGGCGTTGCGGACGGCCTGTTCGACCCTGCCCTCATCCTCGGTCGCGTGCACGAAGGTGCGGAAGGCCAGGCTGGCGATGTCCATCGCCTGCAGAGATAGAATGGGGCGGTAATTATCCTTGCCGGTCGGAAAATTAGAATGCTATAAATAATTCCACTTCAAGAGAGGTTGTTCCATCAGACGCTTCGCGACGGGGGAAGGTCCAGCGGAGCGAGTGGGGAACACACGATGATAGAGATCAGGTTCCACGGTAGAGGGGGACAGGGTGCGGTGGTCGCTTCGGAGATCCTCGCCCGGGCGGCCATCAGGGAAGGGCTTAACGCAGCGGCGTTCCCGTTCTTCGGCGTGGAGCGCAAGGGCTCGCCGGTGGCGGCGTTCTGCCGCATCGACGACCGGCCCATCCGCATCCATGCCGGCATCTACGAGCCGGACCACGTGGTGGTGCTGGACCAGGCGCTCATCCGCCTGGTGGACGTGCTCAGCGGGCTCAAGGAGGGCGGCTCGGTGGTGGTCAACACCGCCAAGGAACGCTCGGAGCTGGGGTTGGAGACTGATAGGCAGGTGCTGCTTGTGGACGCCACCTCCATTGCCCTGAGCCGCGGTCTGGGATCGAAGACCGCGCCCATCGTCAACACCGCCATCCTGGGCGCCTTCGCCCGTGCCTGCGGCGCCGTCTCCATCGGCGCCATCGTGGAGAGCATCCGGGAGGCCGCCCCGGCCAAGAAGGAGGCCAACGCCCTGGCGGCCCAGGACGCCTACGACCGGCTGGAGGTGCGGTGATGTACCAGACCTACCGCGACCTCCCTCCCACGCCGGTGACGTCGCAGACCACCGAGGACATGCCCACCGGCACCTGGCGGACCTTCCGCCCGGTCATCGACGAGACGAAGTGCACCAAGTGCTACACCTGCTGGAAGTTCTGCCCCGATCTCAGCATGGTCGTGGAGGACGAGGACGCCTACCCGCACGTCGACCTGGACCACTGCAAGGGCTGCGGCATCTGCGCGAACGAGTGCGCCAAGGGCGCCATCTCCATGGTGAGGGAGGAGCAATGATCGAGGTGCTCACCGCCAACTACGCCGCCGCCATCGCGGCCAAGCTCGCTCGCGTGGACGTCGCCGCGGTGTACCCCATCACCCCGCAGACCTCGATCTCGGAGAAGCTCGCTGAAATGGTAGCGAGCGGGGAGATGGACGCCAAGTTCCTGCTCATGGAGAGCGAGCACTCGGCGATGTCGGCGCTCATCGGCGCCTCCTATGTCGGGGCGAGGACCTTCACCGCCACCTCCTCCCACGGCCTGGCGCTCATGCACGAGGTCCTCATGTGGGCCTCCGGGGTCCGTCGCCCCATCGTCATGCCGGTGGCCGCTCGCACCATCGGCGGACCATGGAACATCTGGGGGGAGCACATGGACGTCATTACCGAGCGGGACGTCGGCTGGATGCAGTTCTTCTGCGAGAACAACCAGGAGGTCCTGGACACCGTGCTGATGGCCTACCGGGTGGCTGAGGATCCCTCGGTCATGCTGCCGGCCATGGTGGTCGAGGACGGCTTCATCCTGTCGCACACCGTGGACAAGGTCGATGTCCCGACGCAGGAGCAGGTGGACCGCTACCTGCCGAGGTTCGAGCCGGAACCGGTGGTGGACCTCGATGCTCCTCGGCGCTTCGGCGGGCTGGTCATGCCTGACTGGTGGACGGAGTTCCGCTACCGCATCGCCCAGGACATGGAGGGCGCTAAGAACAGGATCGTCGAGGCGGAGCGGGAGTTCGAGCGGGTGTTCGGCCGCTCCTACGGCGGACTGGTGGAGCGGTACAGGTGCGACGATGCCGACGCCGTGCTGGTGGCCGCTGGCTCTGCTGCCGGCACCGCCAAGGAGGTGGCCGACCGGATGCGCGACGACGGCAAGAAGGTCGGCGTGGCCAAGCTGAGGGTCTTCCGGCCCTTCCCCTCGGAGGAGATCGCCTCGCTGTCGACCGTCCCCATGATCGGGGTGTTCGACCGCAGCTACACCTTCGGTGACGGAGGGGCGATGTTCAACGAGGTCCGCTCCGCGCTGCACGGCTCGGACAATCTGATCAAGGACTACGTGCTTGGCCTGGGCGGCCGGGACGTCACGGTGAGGAACATGGAGTGGATCTTCGAGGACATGCTGCGGGTGGCGCGCGAAGGCGTGGACCGAAAGGTGGAATGGGTCGGCCTGAGGGACGGCACCGGGAGGTGGTGACATGCCGGCATCGAGGTTCACCATCCCCCGTGACGAGCTGATGTACCCGGGCCACAGCGCCTGCCCGGGGTGCACCGAGCCGCTGGCGCTCCGCTACCTGCTCAAGGCGCTGGGGCCGCGAACGATAATCAACGTGCCGGCAGGGTGCTGTGCGGTCATCCCCGGCGTCTGGCCCCGCTACGCCCTGGGCGTGCCAATGATCGACCACGCCTTCGAGTGCACCGCCGCCACCTCCTCAGGCATACGTGCGGCACTGGACAAGAAGAGGATGAGCGACGTGACGGTGGTCGGCTGGGCGGGGGACGGCGGCACGGTGGACATCGGCCTGCAGTCGCTGTCCGGGGCGGTCGACAGGGGGACCGACTTCATCTACGTCATGTACGACAACGAGGCGTACATGAACACCGGGGTGCAGTGCTCCGGCGCCACCCCCTGTGGGGCCTGGACCACCACCACGCCGGTGGGCAAGGACATCGTGCAGCGGCGGGGGAAGAAGAGGATAATGGACATGATGGTGGCCAACGGCATCACCTACGGCGCCACGGTCAACATCGCCTATCCCGAGGATTTCGTGACGCGGGTCCGGATAGCGAAGGCGACCCCGGGGCCGAAGTTCATCCACGCCTTCACCCCCTGCCCCTCGGGCTGGAGGATGGACCCCAGCAAGTCGGTGGAGGTCGCCCAGACGGCAACCCGTACCGGCATGTTCCCTCTCTACGAGTATCGTGGCGGACGGTACCAGTTCACCAAAGAGATTAAGAACCGGAAGCCGGTTGAAGAATATCTTCGCCTCCAGGGGCGCTTCAGGCATCTCTCCCCGGCCCAGGTGGCCGAGGTCCAGCTCATGGTGGACCGCGAGTACGAGGAGCTGAGGTCCAAGATGAGGTGAGATCGAGGTGACGGTTTGGACAAGCTGCTGGCGGACGGCGGGAGGCTGCTACTTCTAGGCAACGAGGCGATCACCAGGGGGCTCATCGAGGCCGGGGTGGGCCTCGCGGCCACCTATCCTGGCACGCCGTCATCGGAGGTCGGTGCCCTCCTCGAGGAACTGGCCCCGAGGGCGGGGATGTACTTCGAGTACTCGGTCAACGAGAAGGTCGCGGTGGAAGTGGCGGGAGCGGCAGCGGTCTCCGGCGTCCGCTCCTTCGCGTTCATGAAGCACGTCGGCCTGAACGTTGCCAGCGATGCCCTCCTGACCCTCGCCACCACCGGGGTGCGGGCAGGCATGGTAGTAATGACCGCCGACGATCCCTCGTGCCACAGCTCCCAGAGCGAGCAGGACAACCGGTTCTACGCCAAGCTCGGCCTGCTGCCGATGCTGGAGCCGTCCACTCCCGCGGAGGCGAGGGACATGGTGCTCGAAGCGTACCGGTTGTCCGAGCTTCTGGCGGTGCCAGTGTTGCTCCGCACCACCACCAGGGTCAACCACGCCCGTGGAGCGGTCGACCTGCACCACGCCCCAAAGCCCCAGGCCAAGGGACGCTTCGACAAGGACCCCCAGCGGTTCGTCACCGTCCCCGCTCACGCCCGCGCTCTCCGCCTGGAACAGGTCAAGCGGACGGAGCGGGCGCTCAGGCTCTCGGAGGCCTCCACACTCAACTTCGTCCTCGGCTCCTCCCGCCTGGGAGTGGTCGCCAGCGGCGTCGCCTACACCTACGCGAGGGAGTGGCTCAAGGACGTTGAGATTCTCAAGCTCGGCTTCACCTACCCCGTTCCAGAGGAAAAGATCAGCCGGTTCCTCCAGGGCAAGGAGCGGGTCGTGGTACTGGAGGAAGGAGAGCCGTACCTCGAGGACGAGGTCCGGCGCGTTGCCCAGCAGTACGGCGTCGTGGTGGAGGTGCTGGGCAAGCGGACCGGCCACCTGCCACGGGCGTTCGAGTACTCGCCTGACATCATACTCGGTCTCCAGAACGTGCTGCCGGTGCGGCCCGGCCCCGCGCCGGTCCCGCAGCCGGAGCTGCCTCTGCCCCCCCGCCCACCAGTGCTGTGCGCGGGATGCCCGCACCGCGCCACCTACTACGCGGCCAAGAAGGCCGTCGGTCCGGAGGGAGCGATCTACTCCACTGACATCGGCTGCTACACCTTGGGCGTCCAGCCGCCCCTGCAGTGCGCTGACCTCACCCTGTGCATGGGCTCCAGCGCTGGCGCCGCCGGGGGCTTCGCCCAGGTCACCGACCAGAAGGTCGTGGCGTTCATCGGCGACTCCACCTTCTTCCACTCCGGCATCCCGCCCCTCATCAACGCGGTGTACAACCGCCACAGGTTCGTCCTGGTCATCCTGGACAACCGGACCACCGCCATGACCGGTCACCAGCCCAACCCCGGCACCGGCCGGGAGCACGGCGGAATCGAAACGCCGTCCATCCCGCTCGAGCCCCTCGTCCGGGCGTGCGGCGTTGAGCACGTGCGGACCGTCGACCCGTATGACATCGCCGCGACCATCGGGGCGATGAAGGAAGCGCTGGCCCACGACGGCGTGGCGGTGGTCGTGGCCGAGCACCCCTGCCCCCTGGCCCGGCGCAAGGAGGGCAAGCTGGTGCGGGCGCAGTACCGCATCGACCAGGACCGGTGCGTGAGCTGCTTCACCTGCGTCTCGCGGTTCTCCTGCCCCGCCCTCAGCAAGGAGGGCAAAGAGGTCCGCATCGACGCCACGATGTGCATCGGCTGCGGGGGCTGCGCGCAGGTGTGCCCCAAGAAGGCCATCGAGGTGGTGGAATGAAGTACAGCGTACAGCTGGTGGGCGTCGGAGGACAAGGTGTGCTGTTAGCCTCCACCGTGCTGGGAACCGCCGCGGTGGCCGAAGGCCTGGAGGTGGCGATGTCGGAGGTCCACGGCATGGCCCAGCGGGGCGGAAGCGTGCAGTGCTCGGTCCGCATCGGCCAGGACATCCTGTCCCCGCTCATCCCCAAGGGGGGAGCGGACCTCCTGCTGGGCTTCGAGCCGGCGGAGACGCTGCGCAGCGTGGCCATGGTCAACCGGGACAGCACCATCGTCACCAACGTCTCGCCGATCGTACCGGTCAGCGTGGCCGTGGGCCAGGGCACCTATCCGAGCGTGGACGACATCCTCGCTGCCCTGCGCTCGGTTAACGAGCATGTCATCGCGGTCGACGCCACCGCCCTGGCCATCGAGGCCGGGAGGGCCATCACCGCCAACGCCGTGCTCATCGGGGCCATCGCTGCGGTGAAGGGCTTCCCCCTGCCCAAGGACAGGATGCTGGAAGCGCTCCTGCAGGCGGTGCCGCAGAAGGCGGTGGACATCAATACCCGAGCGTTCGAGCTGGGGTACGCGCAGGTCGTCACGGAGAGAGGGCAGGGCTGAGTCTGGTTCTAATATAATATTAGAGAAAATAATATATCTGCCCACCCATTCCCAGCCCCGAGGAGAATATGCAAGAGTCTACACCAGTTCAGTCTCCCTCGCCCGCGTCCCGACCGCCTAAGAAGAACAACCTCACGCTCATCGCCGTCGCCGCCATCGCGGTGGTGGCGATGATTATCATCGTGGGTGTGCTCTTGACCTCGCCAGGAGCCCAGGCCCAGGCGTACAAGCCTTCGGCCGGCGACTACTTGGAATATGAGATGACCTCCTCCGGGTTCATCTCCATAGAAAGCACGGTAAGGATGGACATCACCGCCGCCGACAACGATGGGTACACCGTCACCATCACCACCACCATGAACGGCGAGGAGCTGAGCACCGAGACCGAGGTCCGGGGCTACTCCGAGCCGCTGGGAGCGTCGGACACCGATGAGCTTGGCCAGAAGGTGGGCACCGAGACGATCACCACCGAGTTCGGCACCAAGAAGGTCTACAAGTATGAGTTCAGCGAAGAGGATGCCTCCATCGTCTTCTACATCGGTGTGGAGACCAACACCCTGTACCGGATGGAGACCTCGAGCGATATGGTCACCATGACCATGGAGCTGACCGCCACCAACATCGACTTCATCCTGGACGGGGACAAGCCGTAAGCGTCATGCTCAAACCCCTTCCCACTATCTTTTCCTAATTTCAGTTCTGATCGTTCACGCGGTCCCTCACGACCCGCTCCTCTGCCCGTGCTGTGGCAAGAACTGAAGTGCGTTCATTGCGAGGCCGATGGGCATGTGATGAGATGGCGGCCGTCAGGAGATGGGTACCACCTGCTGGATGCCGTAGCCGATGACCACCTTGCCGTAGCCACGAAGCTCCTCGTCCAGCTGCTGGTCTCCGGTGTCCACCTTCAGCTCCCGGGTCTCCTTCAGCTTCTGAGGGGTGGCGAGGATGACGACGTTCCTCACGCCGACCTTGCGGATGACCGTGGCGGAGATCTGCTGGTTCCCCCGCCCGAAGATGAACCCCTGAGCTCCGATGGGCGACACCACGATGCGCGCCTCTTGGTGCTGGTCGAGCAGGCGGAGCAGAGTGCGCTCGTCAGCGTCCTTGGCCACCTGCCGGCCATCGAGGACGGCGTCCACGCCCAGCAGGGTCTTGTCGATGCCCAGCGCCCGGCCTACCGCCTCCACCGTGCTCCCCGGCCCCAGGATGTACAGCACCCCGGGGCGCATGTTCACCCTCAGGTATTGGGCGATGGCCTCCTTGTGCTCTTCCTCGGTCCCGCCGCCCAGTATCAGCTTGAACGGCTGGAGCAGACCCGGGTCCTCAGGGGTGAGCAGGGTGCCGTACAGTCTTGCACTGATGCGCCCCCGACGGACCTCCGCCTCGTCGATGTCCATGACCTCGGCGCGGTGCGTCGGCAGGCCATCGATGAGGAATCGGCGCAGCAGGCGGCCTGCGTCCCCCGGCGTGTTAGCGAACACCGCGGAGTGCATCTTGACCCCTGAGGGGATGCCGATTACCGGTACCGACTCCCCCACGGCGTCGAGGATATCGCGGGCGGTGCCGTCGCCTCCGGCGAACAGTATGACCTCGACCCCCGCGGCGACCAGCGCCCGGGCGGCCGCCTCGGTGTCGCCATGGTCCGTGCCGTCGGCCGGAGTATACACCACGACCATGCGGTCGACAAAGCCCTTGAGGACGTCCTCACCCATGGCGCCTCCGGCGGTGTAGAACTCGAAGTTGTCGAGCTCCCCCGCCGACCTCAGCGCCTCGGCCGCCCGGGCCGGGGCCAGAGGGACAGCGCCGCGCCGCACCGCCTCGGCCAGGACCTCGGCGGAGTCAGTGCCTTTCAGTCCTACCGAGCCGCCCATGCCAGCGATGGGGTTGACGAGCAGGCCGACCTTCATCGGCGGTACATGATAGAACGGTGGGATAAATGATTGTAAAAAAGGGGTGTGAGGGGGGCGGGAGGGGCACCCTCCACGCCCATTCCCTGGTTCAGCGCGTTAACAGTTCAGGGGCGAGGCTGGGCTCGAACGGCAGCTCCATGGCCGTGGGGATGGCCTTGGCCGCGACGAACTCCGCCATGGGCGGCGCAGACATCGGCTTGACGATCTCGATTGTGTCCAGGTCAGGGAGGGTCTCCACGACCTCCTGGCGGATCTGCTCCTGAAGGTCCTTGGAGATCCGGGCGGTGAGCGATCCGATGAGGTTGTTGATGGACCGCTCGATGATGGCAAAGCTCTCGCTGACGGTGCTGTCACCGGCGATGTTGAGCAGGCGGTCGTTCTCCAGCACGATGGTGCTCTCCACCTGGCTCTTCAGCTTCTTGATGCCTTCCTTGGCCACTTCCTGCCTGCCGCCCTCGTAGGAGAAGGGGTTGATGGCGATGGCGAAGGTCACGGCATCGAGCTTCTTGGCCACCTCGGCGACGACAGGGGCAGCGCCTGTGCCGGTGCCTCCGCCCATGCCGGCGACGATGAACACGATGTCGCTGCCCCTGAGCACATCCTCGATTGCCCCGCGGGCCATCTCAGCGCAGTGCTCCCCCACCTCGGGGAAACCCTCGGCCCCCTGGCCGTGAGTGATGTCCTTGCCGATGAGGACCCTCTTGTGCGCATCCACCTTCTCGAGCTTGGACTCGTCGGTGTTGATGGCGATGGTCTCCACGTTCTTGTTGCTCCAGTAGATGCTGTGAACAATGTTGTTGCCAGCACCCCCGCATCCCACCACGGAGATCTTCGGCTCAATGAGGCCCTTGCTGAGGGCCGCGACGATCTGTTCCTTCTTCTTGTGCATCATCCCCACTCCCTGTACCTGTCTAGCGCTGAAGCTGTTTGGTCGTAAGACGGTGCATCCCATCCCTACCGGCCCGGTCTTACTCGGACCGACAGAGCTCCTCCTACCTGTCCAGCACCTCGATGGTCGTCCGGATGGATTCGGCCTGTTGCCGCAGGACCTTCTCCCTGGACTCCTTGGTGATGAACTTCTCCCTCAGGCACTCGACCACCGCGTCCTCCACGGAGTTGTACACTCCTGCCCGAATGAAGTCCTCGATGGTCAGGTGCGCCAGGGCCGGCACCTCGACCGTCACCACGTTCCGCCTGGCGGCACGGTGATCGGCCTTGGCCTCCGTCGGCGCCCCGTTGTGCTCGATGAACTCACGAATGGCCAGGCGAGCCAAGTGCGAGCGGTTCGAGAACTCTGGGTGCCCCTCGATGAACTCATCGAGAAGCTCGAGGTCCTCGGCCTCCAGTCGCAGCGAGATCCGTTCTCCGTCCATGTAGGCTCATCTCCTCTTAGCGAGGCGTATGACATGTATGTCCTACAAGGTATTTAAAAATATGTCACCTGTCATATATTGTCATACTGATTTAGAGCCTCTTGTAGGAAGCTAGCCAGACATCGTGTCATCGGTATATCTAGGTGTCGTCAGCAATGTGCCGGTCGGGGTGCTAGCGAGCCGTGTCATACGGCCGTCGCACCGCCACCTTCCTGCCGGCCTGCCTGCGGCGGACGCGCCGCGCCCGCCCAAGGCGGCCGACGTCATGCTCGGCGATTCCCCGACCGTATTGGCCGAAGGGTTACCAGGCGTTATCGGCGCCTTCCTCGGAAACATCATATTAATACCATCAGGCCATTCCGTGGCCAACAAAGGTGTGCAGATGTCAGCCTGGACAACCGAGATCGAGGCAAAGTGGCAGGCAAAGTGGTACGCCGCCAGGATCAACGAGGCAGAACGGGACTCTCGTCCAAAGTTCATGATCATCTTCGCCTACCCTGGTTTGACCGGCTATCTGCACGTCGGCCACATGCGGGGCTACACCTACGTGGACGCGATCGCTCGGTACATGCGCATGTCCGGATACAACGTCCTGTTCCCGGTGGGGACGCACGCCACCGGCAACGGCGCCATCTCCCTGGCCAAGCGGGTGAGGGACAAGGACCCCAAGACCATCGAGTACCTGCTGGCCAACGGGTGCCCCGAGGACGTGGTGCCCACGCTCACCGAGCCCATGGCGGTGGTCAACTTCTTCAACGAAGTGTACCAGAACCAGTACTGGCGCCGCTTCGGCTTCCTGGCCGACTGGCGCCGCTTCACCAGCACCACCAACCCTGACTACGGACAGTTCATACAGTGGCAGTTCCGCAAGCTGCACGAGGCCAACCTGCTCATCCAGAAGCCGTACTTCGCCCCGGCCTGCGTGGAGTGCGGGCCGGTGGCCATCGACGCCTCGGAGACGGACCTCAGCAAGGGAGGGAGCGCGGAGACCACTGAGTACACCCTGCTCAAGTTCAAGTGCGGGGACCTCTACCTGGTCGCGGCGACCCTCCGGCCGGAAACGGTGTACGGGCAGACCAACTTCTGGGTCAATCCCGACGTCGAGTACGTCAAGGTAAGACGGGGCGACGAGACGTGGGTCATCAGCCGGCCGTCGTATGACAAGATGGTCTACCAGAAGGACGGCCTGGAGCTCGTCGGCACGGTCAAGGGCAGCGAGCTGGTCGGCAAGGAGGCCATCGCCCCGGTCATCCACCGCGCCATCCCCGTGCTGCCGGCATCGTTCTGCAAGCCCGAGGTCGGCACCGGCCTGGTGACCTCGGTGCCGTCGGACGCCCCGGACGACTGGATGGCCCTTCGGCTGCTCCAGGCCGATGAGGAGGCGATGCGCCGCTACGGCCTCGACCCCGAGAGGGTCCGGGCCGTGCGCCCCATCCCCATCATCGACACCAAGGGCTACGGCCCCATGCCGGCGGTGGAGCTGATCGACAAGATGGGCATCACCGAGGCGTGCGACCCCCGCCTGGAAGAGGCGAAGAAGGCCATCTACAAGGATGGGTTCCACACCGGGCGCATGAACGACAACTGCGCCGAGTTCGCCGGTCTCAGGGTGGACGAGGCCAAGGAGCTCATCAAGAACATGATGATCGACAAGGGCGAGGCCGAGCTGTTCTACGACCTGTCCGAAGAGGTCGTATGCCGGTGCGGGCGGCCGGTGGTCATCAAGAAGGTGGACGACCAGTGGTTCATCGACTACGGCAACCCCACGCTCACCGAGGCCACCAAGGCCCACTGCCGGAGCATGCACATCCTGCCCCCGGAGTTCTACACCAACGTCCAGGGCATCCTGGACTGGTTCCGCGAGCGGGCCTGTGTGCGGCAGGGCAACTGGCTCGGCACCAGGTTCCCTCTCGACCCCAAGTGGATCATCGAGGCCATCTCCGACTCCACCCTCTATCCCATCTATTACGTCATCGCGCACTACTACAACGGCGGAGCGCTCCGTCTGGAGCAGATGACCGAGGCGTTCTTCGACTTCGTGTTCCTCGGACGGGGCGACGTGGGCGAGGTGGCCGCTGCCACTGGCATCGAGCGGGCGCTGCTGCAGCGCATCCGCGACGACGTGCTGTACTACTACCCGCTGGACATCAACCTCGGAGGGAAGGAGCATATGACCGTGCACTTCCCCGCCTTCCTCAAGAACCACGTGGCCATCCTGCCGCCAGAGCTGTGGCCCCGGGGCATCTTCGTCAACTGGTACGTGACAGGCAAGCTGGGCAAGATCTCCAAGTCCAAGGGCGGGGCCGAGCCCATCCCCGACGCCGCCGGCCGCTTCGGGGTGGACGCCCTCCGCCTGTACTACGCGCACATCGCCGCGCCCTTCGCTGACGTGGAGTGGGACGAGAGCAACATCGAGAACTACACCTCCCGCATCGATCGGGTCCTCCGCACGGTGGAGGAGCTGAAGGCGCTGAGCGGCACCGAGGCCACCGTCGTGGACCGCTGGCTGCTATCCCGCATGAACAACCGCGCCGCCGCCATCAAGGAGGCGATGAAGGACTACGACCTCCGCCGCATGGCCAACGAGGCGTACTTCGAGACGCTCACCGACGTGCGCTGGTACGTCCGCCGCGGTGGCAACAACGCCGCCACCGCCGCCCGCGTGCTGAGCATGTGGATCAGGATGATGGCGCCGATCACCCCGCACATCGCCGAGGAGCTGTGGGAAGGCCTCGGCGAGAAGGGCTTCGTCTCCATCGCCCCCTATCCCGAGGCCGCGGAAGCGGAGCTGGACCCCGCCGCCGAGGTGGCGGAGGACTACCTGTCCGCGGTCATGTCCGATATCAACGAGATCCTCAAGGTGACGGGCATCTCCCCCCGCCGGGTCATACTGTACACCTCGCCGCAGTGGAAGCGGGAGATCGCCGCCATCGCCCTGGCCCAGGCCGCGGAGGGCAAGCTGACCGTCCCCGGCCTGACCAAGGCGGTGATGTCCCGCGACGACCTCAAGCGCCAGGGCAAGGAGGCTGCCGATTTCGCCCGCCGCACCGCCGAGGACCTCATGAAGCGCTCCCGGACGGAGATGACCAGGCTGTCCACCGAACTCGACGAGCACGCCTACCTCACCGCGGCCGCGGCCTTCCTGTCCAAGGAGATAGGGGCGGGGGTGGAGGTGTACTCGGCCGACGACAAGGACGCCCCCGACCCCCAGCGGAAGGCCCGGGCGGCCCAGCCCCGCCGTCCCGCCATCTACGTAGAGTGAGGCGTCGACGGCCGGGCGGGTCGAGCGCGCTCCGCGGGAGACGCTTCTTCGGGTAGGGGCCTCATAGCTCCCTGATCATCCCGTCGAGGGCCAGGAGCCGGACCGCGACCGCGCGCCCCTTGTCGGTGAGGCCGACGAGGTAGCGCTTCCTCGGGCGGGTCTCCACCTTCAGCTGCACCAGCCCGCACCTCTGCAGCTGCCTGACGATGGTCATCATGCGGCCGTAGTTGGGCATGACCTTCCTGAGCTCGGTGGCCATGACCGGCGTCCCGTCGTGGCGGTACAGGTGGGCGAGGATCGAGAACACGTGATCGATGTCCAGCACGTTCGCCGGCCGAGGCTCGCTCATCTGTCCGGGCGTAACCGGTCAAAGGCCATATAACATTGCGTTCCCCAGAGGATATTCTAGAGGGCTCTTTTATATAATTGACAGGGCATCCCGATGCCGGATGCCGAAATCGGTAATCGGCAGCCAAGCCTGGAGGATGGGACGGGCTAAAGCGCTGTAACTGCCAGTTTATCTCCGGAGCCTTCTCGTCGGGGCTTCCACCGCCATGTCCTCCAGGCCCCTGGTTGCCCGGCAGGTGGGATGGGATGGGGCGGAGGGTGGGTTTCAGCAACGGTAGTTCAAAGCGCAAGCGATCGATCGCGGTCCTGTTCGTTGTCCTCATGGGAGTGGTGGGCCTCCTGTCTGACGTGGCCACTGAGGGCACCCGATGCGTCACCGGCCCCTTCCTCGGGTTGCTGGGGGCCAGCGCGATCATCGTCAGCCTGGTGGCCGGCCTGAGCGAGCTGGTGGGGTACAGCCTGCGCATCGTCTTCGGTTGGCTGGTCGACCGCACCGGCAACTACTGGGCCCCGGTCATCATCGGCTACGCCATCAACCTGGTCGCCGTTCCCGCCCTGGCCCTAGCCGGCGACTGGTTCGCCGCGGTCACGCTCATCATGCTGGAGCGGATGGGTAGGGCCATCCGCGGCCCCGCCCGGGATGCCATGCTCTCATACGCCAGCAAGGACGTGGGCAGGGGATGGACCTTCGGGGTCCAGGAGGCTCTGTCGTCGGTGGGAGGGATGATCGGCCCCGCCATCCTGGTGGCGGTCATGGCGCTAGGCGGCGATTACCGGCTGGGCTTCGAGGTGCTCCTCGTCCCCGCCCTGCTTGCCCTGGTGCTAGCCATACACGCATGGCAGGTGAACCCCCGGCCCCGGGAGCTGGAGGGCAGCTGCCCGCCCGCCGAGCGCAAGAGACCACTGCCTCGGCTGTTCTGGGCGTACATCCTGGCAGGGGCGCTCATCGCCGCCGGCTACGCCGATTTCCCGCTGATCGCCCTCCACATGGGCACCTTCGCCGGTGTCTCCGACGGCTGGATACCGGTGATGTACGCCATCGTCATGGCCTCCGACGGTCTGTCCGCGCTGGTCTTCGGCCGCACCTATGACCACATCGGCCTGCTGCCCTTGGTGGTCATGTCGGCGGTGGTGCCGCTGTTCGTCCCCTTGCTCTTCTCGAGCGACATCGCCATCGTCATCGTCGGGCTGCTGCTCTACGGCGTAGGGTTCGGGGCCCAGGAATCGGTGATGCGGGCGGTGGTGGCGGACATGACGCCGCACTGCCGCAGGGGCTCGGCCTTCGGCACCTACAATGCCGTCTTCGGGGCCTCGTGGTTCCTGGGAAGCCTCACCATGGGGGTGCTCTACGACCTCTCCATCGTCGCCCTGATGTTCTTCTCCATGGCCCTCCAGCTCGCGGCCATCCCCGTGCTGGTCCACGTCATGAGGGACCGCGCCCTCGTGCCCTACGGCAGAAAGAAGGAAGCGGAGGCCGACGGTTGAGCGCCCAGGGGCCTCAGGAGCGCTCCCGGTCGGACGTCACTCCCACCGCCGGAACAGCTCGTGCTCCTGCCCCAGCTGGTCCAGGACCCTCCCGACCATGAAGTTGACCATGTCGTCGACCGAGCGCGGCTCATGGTAGAAGGCCGGCGATGCGGGCATGATGATCACCCCCTGCCGGGCGAGCTTAAGCTCGTTCTCCAGCATGGTGGCGCTCATCGGCGTCTCCCGGGGCACCAGGATGAGCTTGCGCCGCTCCTTGATAGCCACCGCGGCGGCCCGGGTGATGAGTGTGTCGCCGATCCCCGCGGCGATCTTGGCCAAGGTGGACTGGGTGCACGGGATGATGATCATGGCGTCGAAGCGGTGGGACCCCGAGGCGGGCGGGGCGAACAGGTCATCGTCATCGTACGTCTCCTCTGCATTGGGCTCGAGGTCCTCGATGTCCAGGCCGGTCTCGTCCTCCAGGACCTTCTTCCCCATCTCCGAGACGATGAGCTCCTTCTCTCCCTCCAGCTCCTCCAGCAGGCGGACCCCGTACCGCATGCCCGAGCACCCGGTGAGGGCGACGACGTATCGCATGGGTGGTCAATCCTCTCCGTCCTATTTAAACCGCGGTCAGCCCCGTGCTCGAACTGGGATGCCCTCAGCCTGCTCAGATAGTTATAATAGGCATATGCGCCTTGCGTTAGCTCCATCGGCATCACCGGCCGATGCCGCGCAGCCCCGACGGTCATCCGGCGGGGAGCGGTCCAGTTCGGTTGCTCCTGCTCGTCGAGGGCGCTTTCCAGCGCTTCCCGGGCTCTAGAAACGCTTTTATATGACATCCATATTAATGCCGTAGGCATTATCCTTACTTGGATAGTATTAATGTCATTTCGAGGTAGGTCAGATGGTTACAGTCTATGATGTTCCGCCTGAGAAGCTCATTACCAGGACGGCGGCTCAGCTGAAGCAGATGGATAAGATCAAGGTCCCCGACTGGGCTGAGTTCGTGAAGACGGGAAGGCACGTAGAGAAGGCCCCTACACAGCCGGACTGGTGGTTCATCCGGACCGCCTCGGTCCTGAGGAAGGTCTACCTCATCGGGCCAGTTGGCTCGTCCCGCCTCGCCGCCGAGTACGGCGGCTTCGCCGACCGCGGCTCCAAGCCCAACAGGGCCGTCAAGGGCTCCCGGGCCATCGCCCGCCGGTGCCTCATCCAGCTCGAGCAGGCCGGGCTCATCGCCAAGGACAAGAAGAACGGTAGGGTCATCACTCCCCAGGGCCAGGCCCTGCTGGACAAGATGGCCAAAGAGGTCTACGACGAGATGCACCGGTAGGCTGGGGGAGATAGATGCAGGACGATGAGCTGGAGGCATTGCGCCGCCGTAGGATGGCCGAGCTTCAGAACGCTCAACAGCAGCAGATCCAACAGCAGGCCGCCATGCAGGAGCAGGCCGCGCGCAGGGAGGCCGAGATCCAGGCCATCATGCGCCAGATCCTGACCCCGGAAGCGCGCGACCGCCTGGGCAAGGTCCGTCTGGCCTACCCGGACGTCGCTGCCGCGGTCGAAGAGCAGCTCATACGATTGCTCCAGATGGGCAGGATCCAGGGCCAGGTCGACGACCGCACCCTGAAGGCGATCCTGCAGAGGGTGTCCCCCCAGAGAAGAGACATCAAGATCGAAAGGGTGTAATTTATGACCAGGAACAAGCCCACCGCAATGAAGATCCGCCTGATGAGGGCAGAGAAGTCCAACCGCAGGGTCCCTGCTTGGGTCATGATGAGGACCAACAGGACCGTGCTCCGGCACCCCAAGAGGAGGAGCTGGAGGCACAGCAATCTGAAGGAGTAGGGTCATCATGGACGAGAAGATAATGAACATAACTCTCCGGAAGACCAAGATGGCGCCCCGCTCCAAGCGGGCCAAGCGCGCCATCAAGGAGATCCGCGACAACGTGGTCCGCCACATGAAGGCGAAGGAAGAGGACATCTGGATCGATCACCGCCTCAACGAGGCCATCTGGGCCAGGGGCATCCAGAAGCCGCCACTCGCCATCAAGGTCAAGGCGGTCAAGTTCGAGGATGGCCTGGTCGAGGTTTCCCTCCCCGAAGACTCCACCGTGGAGGAGTGAGCGGGGCCTCATGCTGAAGCTCTCCAGCTACCTGGGAAACCCCTACGTGGGCGTTTACTGCGTAGCCAACGAGAGCTTCGCCCTGGTCCCCTTCGATGCCCCCAAGGCCCTGGTGTCGGACATCTCCGAGGCCATGGGGTGCGAGGTCACCACCGCCACCCTGGCCAACACCAACATCCTGGGGGCCTTGACGGCGATGAACTCCTACGGGGCCATCACCACCGGCATGGCCACCCTGGCCGAGGTGCGCCCCCTCCGCAAGAAGCTCCCCTTCAAGCGGATCAAGGACAATCTGAACGCCTGCGGCAACAACATCCTTGTGAACGACAACGCCGCTCTGGTCAACCCTGACCTGTCAGCCTCCGCGATCAAGCAGATCAAGGAGGCTCTACAGGTGGAGGTGGTCCAGGGGATGGTGGCCGGCCACAAGACGGTGGGCTCGGTATGCGTCGCCACGAACAAGGGCGTTCTCTGCCATCCAGCCACATCCAAGGCGGAGCTGGAGATGTTGCGCACCCTGTTCAAGGTCCCCGCCGCCATCGGCACCCTGAACTACGGCGCCCCGGTGGTGGGCGCCTGCATGATCGCCAACTCCAAGGGAGCGGCGGTCGGGTTCAAGTCCACCCCCATTGAGCTGGGCAGGGTCGAGGACGCCCTCGACATCTGAGCCCCCTGCTCCGTCCGTTTTTACGAACGTAAGATGCTCGTCTAGCGATGCTTTTCCTGCAAAGCATATGACCTTTGGTAGCGGCTCGAGCTACAAGTCGTCGGCCGCGATTTACGTTCTGATTCCAATGAGAAACAAAAATCCGGATTAATCAAATGAACCGATTTTTTTCCTAGGGCGCTCGACCGCTTGGTGCCTAAAGAAGTGCAGGCGACGGCCTGACGGCCGCGCAGGCCCTGCTCACGGGGAAAAGACCCAATACTCCAACTGGGGCGGCAGCTCCTCCCGGGCGAACTCGATCTCGTTGCCGACCCGGAGCACGCTCTCCTCCGGGATGCCGTCAAGGAACGGCTCGACCGTGTCGATGGTGACCGAAAGACCGCCAAAGCGGAAGTGCATGGGGATGGCCACCCGAGGCCGGATGGCCGCGACCAACCTCCGCGCGGCGGCGCTGTCGATGGTGAACACCCCGCCCACCGGGATGAAGAGGATGTCGATAGGGCCGAGGGCCCGCAGCTGCTCGGCGTCGAGCTCGTGACCGAGGTCGCCGCAGTGGGCGAAGCGGATGCCGTCGAGCTCGAAACGATAGACGATGTTGCGTCCGCGCTTGGCGCCGCCCTCGGTGTCGTGGAAGGTGGGAATGCCAAATATGCTAAGGCCCTTCACCACCCGCTCGCCCGCCTCCCGAACCACGGTGGGGTCGCCCCTGACGATGCGGGCGCAGTTGTGATCGAAGTGGTCATGGGACAGGAGGCACACGTCCGCCTTTACCGTAGGGGGCTTGATCCCGATGGATTTGCCGTCATGGGGGTCCATGACCACGGTGAGGTCGTCCCGGACCTCGAAACAGGAGTGGCCATGCCAGATTATCTTCATGATGATCCTATTCCTTGGAAAAGGGGGTTGAGAACTTGATCCCGCAGGAGGGGCACCCGGGATCGTGGTCCGTGACGACCTCGTGGCAGTTGGGGCAGAGGACGACCTCGTCCGTCTCGGCCTTACGGCGGAGGACGAACACCCGCCGCACCGACAGGGCGATGAGCAACGCTCCGACGATGGTGAGCCCCCATCCCGCGGCCTTGCCGATGTCCGCCGCCAATATCAGCGCGGCGATGTACAGCGCCAGGCCGGTGCCGAGCAGGGCAACGGTGATGACGAGCGGCTTGGGGATGCCTTCCGCCTTGGGCGGTGAGGGCAGCGGGGCAGGCGGCGCCTCGACAGGAGCGGCCTCCACCGCCGGCGGCGTCACCGCCGCAGGCTGCGGCTCGGGGGTCTCGGGCTCGGCGGCCGCAGGCTCCGGTTCGGGCAGCGGCACGCTCTCCGGTGCGGGCTCCTCGGCCGGGGCCGGCTCCGGCTCTTCCGCTAGCTCGGGCTCCTGCTCAGGAGCGATCGTGGGCGCGTCCTCGCGTGGCTCCTCGGCCTTCGGAGAGGGCTGTTCTTGGGCCGGCGGGCGTGGCGCCCTCACGGGGATGTCCGACGGCCGCTTGATGGTCATCTCGATCTTGGAGGCCAACTTCTTGTCCAGGGGCGCGGCGGCTATGTCCCGGGAGAGGTTCTCCAGGTCGGCCACCTTGCCATCCCACCGATCTGAGTTCCTGAAGTCCCAACCGCAGAAGTCGCACTGATACGCTCCCTGGCGGTTCTTCATCCCGCAGCGCGGGCATTCCCTGAGACCTGAGGGCTTCTCCATGACCTTCCGGCGCGATGCATCGGCCTCCATCATAATAATCCTTTCATTCCTGCTAGCACGATAAAGACTACTGGAGCGTTCGTATGGCAAGGCCGCCCATCGACGCTGGTCTGGAATCATTATATATCAATGAACAGGATTTGCATGCCGGGATGAAGACACTCGTCATCTGTGTGGACCGTGACGACGATTTCGGGGCCAAGGCTGGCCTGAACTCGCCGTTCATCGGGAGGGAGGAGAACCTCAACGCAGCCTTGGCCCTGGGGCTCAAGGACGCGGAGGACTCCGACATGAACACCCTCCTGGCGGCCATCACCATCTATGACGAGATGGTCAAGAAGGGCATGGACGTGGAGATCGCCACCATCTGCGGTGACGTCGCGGTGGGCTATGACTCCGACCTCGTCCTCACCACCCAGTTGGAGACCGTGCTGGGAAAGGTCCAGCCGGACCGGGCGGTGCTGGTCTCGGACGGCGCGGAAGACGAGTACATCTACCCCATCATCTCCTCGCGGGTCAAGGTCGACTCGGTCCGGAAGGTCTACGTGAAGCAGGCGCCCACCGTCGAGGGCACCTACTACATGCTCATCAGGATGCTCAACGACGACAAGATCCGCAAGCGGATCCTCGTCCCCATCGGCCTGGCGCTTTTCGTCTTCGGCCTGTTCGCCCTCCTCGACCCGCTTTTCCAGCTCTTACAGGACAGCCCCGATGTCTCGTTCACCAGCATGGGGCTGGCCATGATATGGCTTGTGGTGGGGCTGTACCTCCTGTTGTTCGCCTATAAAGTGGGCGATAGGGTGAGGCGATGGTCGATGGACGCCAACCGGGCGGTCCGCTCGGGTAGCCAGCTCATCCCCTTCGCCGTCCTGGCAGTCCTGCTGTTCCTCCTCGGCATCCTGTACGGCTTCGATGCCGCCACCGAGTCGCCGGACTACGATCTGGCCCAGCAGGTGCTGCTGTTCTCCGGCGGCACGCTGTGGATGTGGGTGTTCGCCTACTTCACCTATCAGGTCGGCCTGTTCATCAACACCTTCCTCTCGCAGGGCAAGGTAGCCTACTCAAACCTGGTCGCGTCGGTCACCGTCTTCGCGGTGGGCTTCATCATTCAAGGCGTCCTCGACGGCGCGCAGATCTTCTTCGGCTTCGGCTCCTTCGACCAGGTGGTCGTGGTCCTGGAGGTCCTCTCCGGGTTCCTCCTGGCGGTGTTCGGCGGCCTGCTCAACGCCTCCTTCCGCCAGCTGGGACGGGAAGAGGTGGTGGACGAGGAGGAGCGCAAGGAAGCGGCCGAAGCTCCGGAGTGAGGCGGATGGACTTCGCGAAGTGGGAGCCACTCTATCAGCAGATCGTGGCAGAGTTCGGGTTCTCCCGCGAGGGGGACGAGGCGGCCGCCCGGCTGCTGTGGTCTCTTGTCAGGGCGAAGGAGCTGTGCCCTCCCGCCTGCCTCCGCCGCCGCATCGGCGCCGAGGTAACGGTGTGCGGCGACGCCCCCTCCTTGGAGGACGAGCTGCGTCGCCAGCCGCCCTCGGGGACTGTCATCGCCGCTGATGGTGCCACTTCGGTGCTCCTCCACGCCTTGGGCAATGTGCCGGACATCATTGTCACCGACCTAGATGGGGACGTTGCCGACCAGCTCTCGGCCAATGCTCAGGGCGCAGTGGTGGTCGTCCACGCCCATGGGGACAATGTCGACGCGCTGCGGAGATATGTGCCACGGTTCCAGGGCCTTATCGCTCCTACCACCCAGGCCGCGCCGTTCGATGGTATCCAAAACTACGGCGGCTTCACCGACGGCGACCGGGCGGTCATGCTGGCGCGGCACTTTGGCGCGACCGACATCCGGCTGACGGGGTTCGACTTCGAGGTCCCGCGGCCGAAGGAGGGCCGGGATGCCGAGCTCAAGCGGAGGAAGCTCGCTTGGGCCAAGAGGCTGATCTACGGCGAAAACCTCGAGAGCCCATAGGGCGTCGACGAGGCCGCGAACCCGCTGCCATTATCGATTGGCCTTGGTTAAGGTCGTTAAACCATTAGGAAAAGATATGATCTACATGCAGGTTTACAGCAAGCGCGACTGGCGACGTGCTGCCTGAGAATTACCCTGCTGGCTATGTAATAATCTATGTGTATATCGTTTTTTATTCTACTATTTAAAATACACGTTTCTTAACATGTGGTAAAAAAGGACCGGCCAGTAATCTGCGAAATTAAAATTTTTAATTAAAACAGTTAATAATCTATATATAGCAATATTGCGTTACTTCACGGGAAATTCCTCCACTCTTTTCAGGTGGGGGAAGAAATGGAGGATACCACATGGAAAGGAAAGCTGGCGTCGCAAAGACCGCCGGCGCGATGAGCATGAAGGCTATTGCTATCATTGTTGTGGCTGTCATGGTCATCGCCGCTGTTGCTGGTGTTTTGCTCCTCTCAGGCGGACAGTCCGATGAGGGGGCCGACAATTGGCTTGAGAAGGGCTTCAAGCTGGAGCTGTTCTATAATGCCGGGAACACCGCGAGAGAGACCTCTTGCGAGATCCTGAAGGAGAACCTCGAGAAGCTGAACCCCGGGAAGATCCAGATCACCGTCACTCCTCTGGAGTGGTCTGTGTACCTGCAGTACCGCGAGGAGGGCAAGATGCCCGCCATGTTCCTTGGCTGGGCCCCCGACTACGCTGACCCCGACGACTATGTCCAGCCGTTCTACCTGTCTAGCGGCACCTACGCCTCTATGATCGGGTACGAGAACACCACCCTGGACCAGAAGATCGCCGCGGCCGCTGCGGAGCTCGACGAGGAGGCGAGGGCACAGAAGTACCTCGAGATCTCCCAGGACATGTACGAGGAGTGCATCTATATCTGGACCGCCCAGTCGACCAACTTCTTCGCTGGCCGCGACTGGATCGAGGGCTACTACTTCAACCCGATGTACTCTAACCTGTACTACTACGCCCTGAGCGAGAAGGCTGCCACGGGCAACGACCCCAACACCTTCGTGTACGAGACCATCGACGGCAACCCCGAGAGCTTCGACCCCGCGGTCGGCTACGAGACCGTTGGCGGTGAGCTGTTCCAGAACATCTACGAGAGCCTCCTGTTCTATGATGGAGAATCCGCATCTGTGCTGAAGGGCCAGCTTGCGACTGAGGTTCCCACCGTCGAGAACGGCGGCATCAAGGACAACGGGACGACCTACATCTTCAACCTCCGCACCGGCGTGAAGTTCTCCAACGGCAACGACTTCACCGCTGAGGATGTCGTGTACTCCTTCAAGAGGGCTCTTGCGCTCAACGACCCGCACAGCGCCACTTGGATGGTCGGTCAGGTCCTTATCCCCAACTACTACGACTACGGTAACGGCGGCAACGCCACCGGCGGCAGCGGTTGGGACTGGGCTATCCCCGAGAGCATCATCGACGAGCACATCTGGGCTATCAACGCGACTGCTGTGCAGTTCAACCTGACCCAGCCGTACCCCGCCTTCAACTCTGTGCTGGCCTACAACATCGGCAACGTCCTTGACAAGGAGACCGTGGAGAGCTTCGGTGGCATCAGCTACGCTGGCTATGAGAAGCTGAACTCCGATCCCATGGCGATGGTCGGTACCGGCCCCTACAAGATGGCTGAGTACAGGGCCAACGAGTACACCAAGCTCGTCGCCAATGAGCTGTACTGGGACGGCGCGGCTGCGATCACGAACGTGCTGATCAAGCAGGTTCCTGACCCCGCCACTCGTATCCAGGACCTCAAGGCCGGCACCGCTGACGCTGTCTACGTGCCCCGCCAGCAGAAGGCCGATGTCGAGAACGTGTCCGGGATCATGGTCGTCCAGGGCAAGCCGACCTTCAACATCGAGTTCCTGGGCCTGAACCAGGACCTCAAGGTCGCTAACACCACCAACACCAACGTCCCGGCCGACTTCTTCGCGGACAAGAACGTCAGGCTTGCGTTCGCGCACGCCTTCAACTACGACCAGTACATCGAGAACGTGCTGATGGGCACCGCCATCCAGCCTAACGGCGTCATCCCGATGGGCATGTTCGGGTACTCCGAGGACGTTCCCGTCTACGAGTATGACCTCGAGAAGGCTGCGGACTACCTCAGGGCCGCGAAGGTCGACAAGTCGACCTCCAGCGAAACCGTCCTTGAGGAGATCGTTGCCGTGGTCAGCCGCATCGACGAGTAAACCTTTTCCCCAACCCTTCTTTTTTTCTTACCCTTTGGATTATAGCTTACATGCTGGACAAATTGTCTGGAAGGACCAATAATAAAAGGTTTTTTATAGCGGTCTGGGACTCTCCAGAGCAGATCAGATGAAGCTATATCGCTACATCCTACGGAGACTGCTTCTGATCATCCCTGTCCTGCTGGGCGTCTCAATTATCGTATTCTCGCTCAACCAGATCACCGGGGATCCAGCGGCTGCGTACATCAGTGACAAGATGACGCCCCTCCAGATCGAACTGGTAAAGGAAAAGTATCACTTCAATGACCCGCCTATCGTCCAGTACGGCTACTGGCTAAATGGCATCCTCCAGGGTGACTGGGGCTGGTCGCGGACTGCTACCATGCCCGTGACCGATGCCATTGCGACGTTCTTCCCCAATACGTTCCAACTCGCGCTCATCGCGCTCCTGATCGGCGTCACGATCGGCATCACGACGGGTACGAGGGCGGCGGTGCGCCGCAACAAGTCATTCGACCACGTCTCGCGGCTATTGTCCCTGGTGGGCATCTCCGTCCCGATGTTCTTCTTCGCGCTTCTGCTCCAGTACTTCTTCTTCTCTGAACTGGGCATCCTACCCTCTAACGGGCGGGTCGACAATTGGTTCATCATCTATGGCAATATACCTAATGGCCCGACCGGGTTCCTGCTCGCCGACTCCCTCATCGCTGGCGATATAGACCTATTCCTGAACGCGGCCCAGCACCTCATCCTGCCCTCGATCGCTCTGTCCCTTGGGACGATGGCTATGGTCCTCAGGATGCAGCGCAACAGCATGCTTGAGGTCATGGGGCTCGACTACATCAAGACCGCTCGGGCCAAGGGGCTGCCGGAGAGCGTCGTCATCAAGAAGCACGCCCGCAAGAACGCCCTCATCCCCACCACCACCGTGGTCGGCCTATCATTCGGCGGGTTGCTCGCGGGGGCGGTCATCACCGAGACCATCTTCGCCTATCCTGGGCTTGGCCTATGGGCCACCCAGAGCATTTCCCGCGCCGACCACACCTCCGTGCTTGGGTTCTGCTTGCTCGTCGCGGTCATCTACGTGCTGGTGAACCTCATCGTCGACGTCATGTATGCGTACCTAGACCCAAGGGTCAGGCTGGGGTGATACCATGGTCACAGAATCAAAGTCAGCCGCTACAACGGAGGGCATCGTTGACGACCTCCGCTCGCGCGTGGTCCTCGAGCCCGAGCCTGCCAAATCGAAGAACGAGTGGGAAGCCATCAAGGACGAGCTCCGGCCCCGCATCCGCGAGCTGAAGAACTCCTGGAGCCTGATACGCAGCAACTGGACGGTCATGCTCGGGATCATCCTGGTCTCCAGCATATTCGTCATGGCGATCCTGGCACCGTTCCTCTCGCCAGCTGCTCCGTTCGCCGACCCCCTACGTCTGCCGATGGACTTCGGCACTCCGAAGCCGCCGTTCATAGAGGACCATCCGTTGGGCACGGGGCATAACGGTGCCGACCTGTGGCACGGCGTGGTCTGGGGCGCTAGGGTCACGATAACCACGTCGCTGTACGTGGTCCTGACCGCGGCGCTGATTGGCCTAGTGCTCGGTTCCATCTCTGGCTACTACGGCGGCAAGGTGGACGAGGTCATCATGCGCTTCACCGACATCTTCCTGTCGTTGCCGGCATTGGTCCTGGCTATGGCCGTGGCATCAGTTCTGACAAGGAACATGGAGAACATGATGTTCTCTCTTGTCCTAGTGTGGTGGCCGGCGTACGCCCGACTGATACGAGGGCAGGTGCTGTCGATACGCGAGAACACTTATGTGGAAGCAGCAAGGGCCATCGGGGCCAAGCGCAGTCGCATTCTGTTCAAGCACATCGTCCCTAACTCCATCTCTCCGCTCATCGTCAGTATCACCATGGATCTGGGCGCGGTCGCCCTGACCGCCGCGGCGCTGAGCTTCATCGGGTTCGGCGTGCCAAGTGGGTACGCGGAGTGGGGCCGCATGGCCTCTGATGGGCAGAAATGGATGCTCAGTACCGTGACCTACGAAGGGGTCAAGTACACCGCCTGGTGGGTCGCCACCATTCCCAGCATGTGCATCCTGGTATTCACCATGGGTTTCACCCTGATTGGGGACGGCCTGAGGGACATCCTCGATCCCCGCCTCAGGAGGGGCTGAACATGAACGGAAAGCCAATTCTAGTGGGGATCGATGACCTGTACCTGAAGTTCTACACCAAGGGTGGGGTCGTCCATGCCCTCGACGGCGTCAACCTTGACATCTACGATGGTGAGACGCTCGGTCTGGTGGGGGAGAGTGGTTGCGGCAAGAGCGTGACCGCCAACTCCATCATGCGACTGGTGCCCTCCCCGCCAGGGAAGATCGAGAGCGGGAGCATCTTCTACCTCCGTCCGGACAAGCTGATCGAACGGCGGAAGGAGCTAGACCACAAGGCGGAGCACGAGGAGCTGTCGCCGGAAGAGCTGGACAAAGAGCGTGCCGAGCTAAACAAGAAGTTCGCTGAGTTCAATGCCCTCCGGGACCGCCTGGAGGCGATCCGTCGGCTGAGGGAGGAGAAAGGCGCCGACGACCCCGCAGTGGTGAAGGAGATGGAGGCCCTTGCTCCGAAGCTTAAGGAGTACAACATCCTTGAGATGCCTCTGGCCGACCTTCGCAAGATCCGTGGGAAGGCGATCTCCATGATCTTCCAGGAGCCCATGACCTCCCTCAATCCGGTGTTCACCGCTGGGGAGCAGATAGCTGAGGTCATCCTCCTCCACGAGCGCCGCGAGCTGGCGACCGCGCTGCTGAAGCGCATGAACAACGGGAGCGGCACGACGGTCTCGGCCAAGAAGGAGCTGGCCGCTAACGGCGAGTACCACTGCTCGGCCTGCGGGGCTGAGGTCACCGAGGCCGCTTCGGACTGCCCGAGCTGCAAGGCCACCTTCGACGACGGATACGACTCTATCAGGTACAACAAGGCCTACTACAAGCGCATCCTCACCAAGGTGGCCGCCGACCCTGATGCTCGCTCCCTGCGCCTGATGTCCAAGATTCCCATTCTGCGGCGTTACGAGCGTCCGCTCAAGCAGGAGGCGATGCGCCGCGCGGTCAACATGCTGAAGATGGTGCGCGTGCCCGACCCCCAGAACGTGGCCACCTCCTACCCGTACGAGCTCTCCGGTGGTATGCAGCAGAGAGTCATGATCGCCATGGCCCTGGCCTGCAAGCCCCACCTGCTCATCGCCGATGAGCCGACCACCGCTCTGGACGTTACCATCCAGGCACAGATCCTCAAGCTGATGAGGGATCTGCAGAAAGAGACAGGCACGACGATCCTCATGATCACCCATAACCTTGGCGTGGTGGCCGAGGTATGCGAGCGCGTCGGCGTCATGTACGCCGGGACCATGGCCGAGATCGGGCCGGTGGACGCTATCTTCGCGGAACCGCTCCACCCCTACACTCAGGGGCTGATCAACGCCATTCCGCGCATCAACCAGGACCTTCCGACCCTGGAGACGATCGAGGGGGCGGTGCCCAATCTGTCCAAGCCGCCCACTGGCTGCCGGTTCCATCCCCGCTGCCCATATACCATGGCGATATGCAGGGAGCAGAAGCCGCAGCTGCAGCAGATCAGGCCGGGTCACCAGGTGGCCTGCCACCTCTACGGAGGGTGCAAATAATGTCATCGGAAGAGATACTGGTGGAGACCCGCGGTCTCCAGAAGCACTTCCCCATCCGGGGGGGCCTGCTCGGCAAGAGCGGCTCCATCAAGGCCGTGGACGGGCTGAACTTCTACATCCGCAAGGGCGAGACCCTGGGCATGGTGGGGGAAAGCGGCTGCGGCAAGACCACCACCGGGAGGTGCATCCTGCACCTCACCAAGCCCACTGGTGGCTACATCTACTGGAAGATGCCCGCCAACGAGCGGTCCAAGCTCGACCAGCTGGAAGCCCGGCTCAGCGAGCTCGAGACCGAAGGGGCCGGACAACGCTCCCATGAGCGCTCAGAGGTCGAGGACGAGATCGAGGCCATCCGGCGGCAGTACGCGCTGGAACGGCAGCCGACCGAAGCGCTTCGGCAGATGCGCAAGAACATGCAGATCGTGTTCCAGGATCCCTACTCCTCGCTCAATCCGCGCATGCTCATCAAGGACATCGTGGCTGAGCCCTTGCTGGTGCACGGCATCCTGTCGGGAGAGGCGCTCAAGGAGCGGGCCCAAGCGCTCATGGAGACGGTGGGTCTCAACCCTGAGCACCTGTACCGCTACCCGCACGAGTTCTCTGGCGGGCAGAGACAGCGCATCGGCGTGGCGAGAGCGCTCGCCCTCAACCCTGAGCTGGTGGTCCTCGATGAGCCCACCTCCGCCCTGGACGTCTCGGTGCAGGCCCAGATCCTCAACATGCTCAACGACCTGCAGAGCCGGTTCGGCCTGACCTACATGTTCATCTCCCACGACCTCAGCACGGTGCGCTACATGTGCGACCGGGTGGCGGTCATGTATCTGGGCAAGATCGTGGAGATGGCCCCCAAGACCGAGCTGTTCGAGAACCCGCTCCATCCGTACACCGAGGCGCTGCTGTCGGTCATCCCGGTGCCAGACCCGAAGGTCAAGCGCAACAAGCTGACGCTGTCGGGCGAGATACCCTCGCCGGCCAACCCGCCCACCGGCTGCCGGTTCCACACCCGCTGCAAGTACCGGGAGGCGAGGTGCGAGACGACCGAACCGCCTCTTATCGACATCGGCGGCGGCCACCTGGTGGCCTGCCACCGCGTGTGCGGCAACTGAGCATGGCCCAGAAGCGACGCATCGAGGTCGAGCGACCGCCGGCCCCCCCGGCCCCGCCGGCCGAGGAGGACCAGGACATCGGGTGGGGCCAGTGGTTCCGCCAGGTCTATGCCAAGTACTGGTACGTCCTGCTGTGTCTGTTCGGGACCAGCATGTTCTTCCTCACCGTTCGAGGGACCATCCCCGACCTGGCCACCGCGCTGCTCACCGCGGCCTTGGTCGCCGCAGAGATATTTGTATACTGGCGCCTATGGGGTCAGAAATAGCGGGCTTGGCCCCATTTTTCATAAAACGAGCGCGTTCTAAACGCATTATTGAACAACCTGCGGCGGCCTTTATTAAGAGGAGGCGGGCTTTGCGGACAAGGTATATTAACACAGCCCTCCAATTCAAAAGGTATGTCGGTGGTTAGTATGGAGGAGCTTGTCTGCGCGTTGAAGAACACGCTAGGCAAGAAAGGGATGCAGGATCAGGACATAGGAAGATTGGCCGATTACATAATGAGCTTTTTCGGTTACACCGATGCGGTGATCGACAACCGGCTCACCTCGGAGGACCGCGACGTCTTCTACATGCTTGAAGAGGAGGGGTTGGTGACGACCACGGAGGAGGAGGTACACCTCAAGAAGGGTAAGATGTGGCGCATCCATTACTGGATCCTCAAGAAGGACCAGATCTTCCGCTTGGCTGCCATCCCCGAGGAGAAGGTCACCGAGGAGGACGAGATGGCCTCCATCTACGACCGGATGTCCAGCGAGGTATGGGTCCGAGAGTTCCCGAGCCAGGAGCACTAGGCGTCAAACCCCTTTTACCATCCCTTTTAATAGTGTGAACTCGTTAGAGCGGCCCGAGGCTGCGCATGGACCTGTCGGTCATTCTCCTCATTATCGTTGGCATTCTGGCATATGTCTCCCTGATGACCTACCTGGACCGCAAGAAGGTCCTCGAGAGGTACAACATGAGCTCGTGGTACGGGTTCATCATGTGGAGGACCAAGAGGGGTCGGGCCTTCGTCGATTGGCTCGCCCGCCCCCACCGGCTGTGGCGGGGCTACGCCCTCGCCGCCAAGGCCATCTGCCTCATCGTCATGATCGCCATCATGGCCCTACTGGTGTGGGAGGCGTTCCTGGTCCCCAGCATCCCGGCGGAGAGCGCGCCGACCCTGGACATGCTCATCGGGCTGCCCGGCCTCAACCCCCTCATCCCGCTGTGGTACGGCATCCTGGCCCTCGTGGTCGGGGTGGCCATCCACGAGATCGCCCACGGCATCATGACCCGCGTCCACGGGATGAAGATCAGCTCCATGGGCATCCTGCTGTTCATCTTCCCGGTGGGCGCCTTCGTGGAGCCGGACGAGGAGGCGCTGGTCAAGACCTCCAAGAAGGCCCGCAGCAGCGTCTACGCCGCCGGGCCGGCCACCAACATCGTCTTCGCCCTGGTCTGCGCGGTGCTGTTCTCCACCGTCATGGTCTCCTCGGCCGAGGTCGCCCACGACGGTCCCCTGGTGACAGGCATCTACGACAACACCCCCGCCTCCCGGGCGGGGCTGCTCCCCGGTCACCAGATCGTGGAGCTGAACGGGACGGTGGTCTCCTACGCGGGACTGTATGATTTCAACGCCCCCGCTCCCGGGACAAATATGTCCGTGACCTACTATTTCAACGGTGAGGAGCATACGACGTCCATCGCCTCCGGCCTGGTGATCCTCAGCGTGAGCGGGGACATGCCGGCCGGCCATGCCGGGCTGGAGCCGGGCATGATCCTGGCCTCCCTGAACGGGACGGTCATCCACAACGAGGCCGACTTCCGAACCCGGCTGCAGGAGCTCGCCCCCGGCAAGACGGTGGGGATCACCGCGCTGGTGTACGACGAGGCATCCGCCTCGTACGTGGTGAGCGAGAATATCACCGCCATCACCCCGGTCAACCGCCGGGACGTGGTGGGCGGCGGCCCGGACATGGCCTACCTCGGCGTCACCTCGACCTTCCTCGGCGCGGGCATGGTCGACCCCGCCGCCATCCTCGACCGGATGGCCCATCCCTTCGCCGGGGCGGACTCGGTGGGCGACGTCTTCGCCGGCACGCTGTCCTACATCGCCCTGCCCTTCACCGGCATGCAGCCCCTCGACGATCCCTACCGGGACATCTTCGTCCCCGGGGGCGTCTTCGCCGGCTGGGACGGCGACACGTTCTGGCTGCTGGCCAACGCGATGTACTGGATCTTCTGGATCAACCTCATGCTGGGCATGACCAACGCCCTGCCGGCGGTGCCGCTGGACGGCGGCTTCCTGTTCCGCGACTGGATCGACACCCTCCTGGCCAAGGTCAAGCGGGGCTCGGACGAGAAGCAGCGGGAGAAGATGGTCGCCGCCATCACCCAGGCGTTCATCATGATCGTGGTCTTCCTTATCGCCTGGCAGCTGATCGGGCCGAGGATCCTGTGATCACGAGTGGATGCAGGCGACGTCGTGCTGATTGCACCGCGGGCACCGCTCGTAGTCGAGCGCCCGGAAGTTGGACGACACCTCGAAAAGCTCGCCGCAGCACGCGCACCGCTTGAACGCCATCAACACCGGGGTGAACCGCTCGCACTCCATCACCCTCCGGCCGTCGTTGTAGACGCACAGCTCGGCGGTGCAGTTGTCGCACAGGCTCCTCCGGCTGAGGTTGATGCACAGGTGCTCGCCTATCCTTACGCGCCCCATTTCGCCACCTCGCGTGCTACAGCTTGACATTCAACCGGACCACTATAAAAAGGTTCGACCCAAAGGCAGCGGCCCGAACAAAAGGAAAAAAAGGGAAGGAGAAGGGGGTTGGCTCAGCCGATGACGTTGCGGGTCCGGTCCCTGAGCTCGCCTAGCTTGCCCTTGTTCCACCCACGGGTCTTGGAGAAGAACCCGGTGACGCGGGTGATGCCCTCGACGTCCGGCGAGCCGCAGGACGGGCAGGTCTCGCGGAGGCCGCGGTGGGTGCGGCCGCAGGTCAGGCAGGAGGTGAACTCCGGCGAGAACGCGATCTGCGAGTTCTGCGTCGACTGGAAGGTCTTCTTGACGAAGGCGGCGATGCTCTCCGCCGGCGGCTTCGACTCCCCGAGCCACACGTGGGTGAGCGACCCGGCGTCGATGAGCGGGTGGAACCTGCCCTCCTGCTTCACCCGGTCGATGGCCGAGATGTTCGCTCCCACGTTCATGTAGGTGGAGTTGGTGTAGTAGATCTCCCCACTGCTCTTGCTGCCCCGGATGACGGTGGGCGCCTGCAGAGGGTAGTACTTCATGTCCAGCTTGGCGAACCGGTACGCCGTGCTCTCGGCAGGGGTCTGCTCCAGGGGCATCTTCAGGCCGTACTCCAGCCCCAGCCGCTCCGCCTCCTGCTTCATGTGGCTGATGACCTTGAGACCGAACATCATGGCGTCCTTGGACTCGTGCAGCTGCTGGCCAGTGTGGTACTGCACCATCTCGTTGAGGCCGACCATGCCCACCAGGAACGAGGACTTGTTGATGCGGTAGTACGGCTCCCCGTCCAGGTTCATGGTCAGGAGGGACAGCGGCCCGTTCTTGCCCATGTTGAACAACTGGGTGATGAACTCCCGCTTCTGGATGTGGGCCTGGGCCACCATCTCCAGCCGCTCGGTGAGGAGCTGGAACAGCCGGGCGTCGTTCTGGTGGGCCTCGTACGCGACCCTTGGCAGGTTGATGGTCACGTTCTGCATCGCGGAGTAACGCATCTTCCACGGCGTTCTGGCGTCGTCGAGGTCCGACTGCTCCAGCTTGAACGAGAGCCGGCAGCACTCCGAGATCTTGGCGGTGCCGCCCCGGTCGAACACGAAGTAGGTGTTCCCCTTCTCCGCGGCGACCCTCGAGATGTTCTCCAGGAACTCCTCGTGACCGTCGGTCCGGAAGAACTTGTCGGTCATGTGGACGTTGGGCTTGGGGAAGAAGAACGGCCTCCCCATGGCGTCGCCGTCCATGTACACGTCGAACAGCGCGTTGATGAACCTCTGTGACTCCGGGAGGTAATCGTCATAGGTCTGACCGGTGAACTTGCCCTCCGGCCCGATGGCCGGAACGCCGGAGAAGTGGTCCGGCACCTCCCAGTACAGGTTGAGGTCGGAGAAGATCGACTGACCTCCCCTAGCCACGGCCTGCTGGGCGAACTCGTAGATGAGGATCTGGGCGAGCTGCTTCATCCGCTTGTCGTCCACGCCCACGAGGTACGGCGCCAGGAACAGGTTGAAGGCGTCCCAGCCGATGGCGCCGGCGAAGTGTCCCTGCAGCGCGGCGGAGAACTTGATGATCTGCTCGATCAGGACCTCGGGGTGCCTCGCAGGCTTGGCGATGCTCAGGGCGTTCGGGAGGTTCAGTCCGAACTTCTTGACGTACTCGATGCTCTGGCCGGAACAGTACGGGCGGTCAACCATCCCGAGGTCGTGAAGGTGGATGTCGCCGCGCATGTGCGCGTCCGCCAGGTCCTGGGAGAAGACCTCCAGGAGCGCGAACTCCTTCTTGATGTTCTCCGCCAGCGTCAGGTTCGTCGCTTCAGGCCCGTGGGGGACGTTGGCGTTCTCCTTGTTCGGCATCATGATGATCTGCCGGGCGTCGTAGAGGGGCACGCCGAGGCGGGTGTGCTGCTTGCGGATCTTGGAAAGCCCGTACTCTACGAGCTTAGCGTTGGTGAGCTCGCGGATGAGCGGGGCGGTGACGAACTCGATCTCGAGGCCCGCGATCATCTTCTCGACCTCCCGAGCGACGATGGAGGCGGCATCTTCGCTGATGGTCGTTTCCCTCATGAGGGCGTCGTAGATCTTGACCTTGTCCCACTTCTTGAGCTCCTCGTCGGAGGTCCGAACGAACAGCGTCAGTTCGGTCGATTCCTTGTTGTCGGATAAGTGCTCCGAGCTTCTGGGTAGTGCATCGATTGCCTTCATAATATCACTTTGTGCCCCATCCATCTAATCGAAATCAAGAGCGAAGTTCCCTATCTAGTCGAGGGTTTAAGGTGTTTTTTCGAACTGGACCTGGTACCAATGGATGCGCACTTTTGGTCATTGTGGTGTTAATTGTTACCAGCTCTGTTACCAAGCACGCCGACCAGGCTCTTAAGGCTATCCTGTACTAGTTGATTAAGGCCGTTAGGTCACTCCCCGGTTCTGATGATATAGAACGATAGGGCATCGACGATGCGTCGTCCTGATCACATAGTCGGATGATCGCCGCCGCCCGCCGCGGCCGATCCCCGGACGCTGTTTAGCCCGGTCGAAGTATGGACCGAGATTCGCAGGACCGGCTTCTCGTCCCTCGGTCCATCTCCGCATCCAGATAAATAATTCTTAATTTTAATAATTAGAATGGTCAAGTAAGATATTTAATTATCAGGTCTGTTACCATATTGGTTATCAGATGTTCAATCCAGACAAGGCCATGAGGGAGACCATCTTCGAGATATTGCGGAACGATGGGAAGTCCATAAGCGCCTTGTCGAGGGAGCTGGAGGAGAAGGGCATCTCGGTGCACCGGCTCATCCTGACAGGATACCTCCGCGCCCTCACCGACATGAACGAGCTCCGGGAGAAGGAGGTCCCCCCGGCCAAGATCTACATCCCGGTCAAGGCCAAGCAGAAGGACGTCTACGAGGTCGTGGGGGAGCGCGCGCGAGGCCTGTGCGACGGCCGGGACGCCGACCTCCTCATCCTGTACACGCTGAACCGCCTGTTCAAGCGCCCGGTGTTCTTGGACGAGCTCCGGCGGGCGGGGGTCCGGGATCCGCCGGACGCTCGTCAGGCCACTAGCGACGAGCGGAGCGAGGCCAAGAAGGTCCTCCTGCGGGTGAAGTGGAAGGTGCCCGACACCAGCCCCGCCTATGTGGCCGATGCCCCGGCCGACCCATCCAAGTTCGAGGAGCTTCTGTGCATAATCGCCTGCGAGGCGCTCGACTTCGCCCCCCTGGTGCTGGAGACCAAGCAGACCAGGCTCATCATCGATACCGCTCCCTGACTCGCTGGCAGAGAACATATTTATCCCCCCAACCTATTGCACGGACATGAACTTGGAAGCCCTGGTATCTGACATCAGGAGATACCCAGGGGTTACCAGGAAGAGGACGATCTCCGAGGTCATCCGTTTCTTCCCCAACCTGCCCACTGGCGACGTCATCGCTTCCTACGGCGAGGACGCCGCGGTCATCGCCTTCAACGACGACGTCCTTCTGCTCGCAGCCGACGGCATCATGGAGGCGCTCATGCGCGCCCAGCCCTACCTCGCCGGCTACTACGCCGTCTTGGTCAACATCAACGACATCTCGGCCATGGGCGGGGTGCCGCTGGGGATGGTGGACATCGTTTCCATGAAGGAGGAGAAGGTGTGCGCCCAGGTGATGAAGGGGATGGAGGTGGCGGTGCGCAAGTTCGGCGTGCCCATCGTGGGCGGCCACACCCACCCAGACTGCGCCTACGACGCCATCGACGTGGCCATCCTGGGCACCACCAAGAGGGACGCGGTCATCTGCAGCCACACCGCCCGGGCGGGCGACGCGATCATCATGGGCATGGACCTGGACGGCTACTTCCCGGCCTCCCTTCCCTATGCCTGGGACACCACCACCCGCAAGGCCGACGAGGTCTGCCGGCGGCAGATGATGGTCATGAGCGAGATCGGCAAGCGGCACCTGGTGCACGCGGGCAAGGACATCTCCAACCCCGGCTGCATCGGTACGCTGGGCATGCTGTTGGAGACCAGCGGCAAGGGCGGCGTGGTCGACCTGGAGAAGGTCCCTAGACCGGAGGGAGTGGACTTCTCGCAGTGGCTCAAGGCCTACCAGGGCTGCGGCTTCGTGCTGACCGGCCCACCAGAGAAGGCAGCTGAGGTCATCGCGCTGTTCGCGCAGGTCGGCGTCACCGCCGCGGTGGTCGGTGCGGTCGACGAGTCCAAGCAGCTGGTGCTCCGGCAGGGCGGCGAGTCCGCCACGCTGTTCGACTTCGCCTCCGACAAGATCACCGGGTGCGACCCGTCCAAGGTCCCCTCGGTCAAGAAGTAGTGAGAAGTGCTAGGCCAGAGAGGTTGCCGCTCGGATTGGTCCGGGTGGTCCTGCAAGTTTCTCAGCCCCGCTCCCCTTTGAGCGTTGGTAGTCCACGGTAAGGCTGCTCCCGTCAGGGCCTGACCCGTTCCCCGTGACCAGGACAGGGCGTGCGACCCTCCGATCGCACCTCCCTGCCGCCTCCAACCCCATAGGACAGGGCCTCATAGTCACTGGCAGGGCCCGAACCGCTCCGGTTACGGCGTCCTCCCCTGTCACCCCCGCTATCGACGTGGCGGTGTATAAGGACGCGCCGAACGCCCCGGTCGAGCCTAGCCCTTCTCCTAAGCGGCTGAGAGTATATAACAATAGCGGATTCCATGATGTGCCTGGACACACTGACATGGGCCTGCTCGCGCGCCCTCGCGCGCGGGGACATGGGCACCAGGTCCGGGCGATGCCTCCAGCGACCTGAGCTCCGTGACCGCTGCTCGTGCCCAGCGAGCTGGCCTAGCTCCCCGCGTCGGTCCCGCCGATCAGCATCCTATCGATGGCCTGACCGCCTGGAGGCCGCGTCATCGACGCATGCTTGCGGAGGCTCAGAACCTCTTGGGCGAGGTCCTCTCCCCGCCCCGGGTGCAGTAGTGCACGCCGCGGAACCCCAGCTCGGCGTGCACCGGGCACTTGGGGCACAGGCACTTCAGCTCGCGGGTGATGCAGTCGGGGGACCGGCCGTAGAAGCAGAAGAGCTTCTCGTCGCGCTCCCCGGCGCACTCTGTGTAGGTAGGGCAGCGTATGCACGGGCACCGGGAGCGCATCGCCGCGATCTCGGCCTTGCGCTTGTCCGGGGCCATCCGGTTCAGCTCGTCCAGGCTGCGCATGTCCCGCTCATCCCGTTGTGGCTATTGAATGGTTGCGGCCTCATCCCCGACCTTCCCGCATCGAGCGCTCCGAGCCGGTGGTGCAGAAGTAGAGGTTCACCAGGCCGGCCTCCGCCGCCACCGGGCAGTCCGGGCAGATGCACCCCAGCTCGTCCGTGATGCACTCCGGGCTCTTTCCCAGGAAGCAGTACAGCCTCTCCTCGCGCTCCCCGGCGCACTCGGTGTACGTGGGGCAGTCGGGGCAGATGCATTCGGCACGCATCCGCGACAGCTCCCGCTCGCGGTCGGCAGGGGACATCTCCTTCAGGGCGCGGGCCAACCGCTCGTAGGCGTCCATGACGATCCCTCAGAGGATTGGAGCTGGACGAATATATAAAAAACGGGTCGAGGTTACTGGCGAGGTCCAGGCAAAGGCTCATACCCGCCGGGAGGGATTATCTCTGCTCGATGGCGGAGGAGAAGCCGGGGTGGCTGCGCACCAGGGCTCCGGGAGGAGAGGCGTACGAGCAAGTGCGGGCGGAGGCGAGGGCATCGGGGGTCCACACGGTATGCGATTCCTCCCACTGCCCCAACCTGGGCGACTGCTGGTCCCGCGGCCACGCCACCTTCATGCTGCTGGGCCGCCGGTGCACCAGGCGGTGCGCGTTCTGCGCGGTCGAGCACGGCGCCCCTGAGCCGGTCGACAGGGACGAGCCGGCTCGGGTGGCCAGGGCGGTGGCCCGCCTGGGCCTGCGGCACGCCGTGCTGACCTCGGTGGCGAGGGACGACCTCCCCGACCAAGGATCGGGGCAGTTCGCCGCCGCGGTCCGTGAGCTCCGGCGGCAGAGCGGCGCCCGGGTGGAGCTGCTGATCCCGGACATGGGGGGCGACCGCGACCTCCTGGCGATGGTAGCGGGGTCCCGGCCGGAGGTGCTCGGCCACAATCTGGAGACGGTCCGCCGGCTGCAGCCAGCGGTGCGCGACCAGCGGGCAGGGTACGAGCGTTCGCTCGGTGTGCTCCAGGTAATAAAGGAGGAGGAGCCCGCCGTGGTCACCAAGAGCTCGCTCATGGTGGGGCTGGGAGAGAGCCGCGAGGAGGTCAGGGAGGCGATGGCCGACCTCCGCGAGGTTGGGGTGGACCTGCTGGCGATAGGGCAGTACCTCCGCCCCGGGGGAGGCAGGCTGGCGGTCGCGAGGTACCTGCGGCCGGAGGAGTTCGAGGAGATCAAGGACGAGGCGCTGGCCATGGGCTTCCTGCACGTGGCCTCGGGACCGCTGGTCCGTAGCTCTTACCGGGCGGGGGAGGCGTTCGAGGTGGGCCGATGCTGACAGAGGAGTTCGATCCGCTGGAGGGCAAGCAGCTGAGGATATTGGACGAGCGGGGGGAGGTCATCGCCCCGGAGCTCGAGCCGGCCCTCGGGCCGGAGGTGCTGACGAACGCCTACCGCACCATGGTGCTGGCCCGGGTGGCCGACGAGAAGGCGGTGGTGCTGCAGCGGCAGGGGCGGTTGGGCGCCTATCCGCCCAACCGGGGGCAGGAGGCGGCGTCCCTCGGGCCGGCCATGGCCATGGGGCCCGATGACTGGCTGGTCTGGTCGTTCCGCGAGCTCTCCGCCCTGCTGTGGAGGGGCCTCCCGCTCGAAAAGTACCTCCTCGCCTGGATGGGCCATGAGGAGGGCAACCGCTACGAGGGAGGGCTGCGCATCACCCCGCCAGCGATCCCGGTGGGCTCGCAGTACGCCTACGCCGCCGGCCTCGCCTACGCTTCGAGGTACCGCCACGAGCAGGCAGTCACCTTTGCCTACACCGGCGACGGCGGCACCTCGGAGGGCGACTTCCACGAGTCGGTCAACGCCGCCGGGGTGTTCCGGTTGCCCATGGTGATGGTCATCCAGAACAACCAGTGGGCCATCTCGGTGCCCCGCTCGCGGCAGACCGCCTCGCCGACGCTGGCACAGAAGGCCTGCGCCTACGGCATCCCGGGCATCCAGGTCGACGGCAACGACCTGCTGGCGATGTACGCCGCGGCCGCCGAGGCGCGGGAGCGAGCGATGCGGGGCGACGGTCCCACCCTGATCGAGGCGTACACTTACAGGCTTGGGGACCACACCACCTCGGACGACGCGCGCAAGTACCGCCTGGAGGCGGAGCTGAAGGAATGGGAGCCCCGCGACCCGCTCATCCGGCTGCGCGCGTACCTCATCTCGAAGGGCTTTCTGGACGAGCCCCGGGACCTCAAGGTGTGGGAGGAGGCCCGCCGCCTCACCGAGGAGGCAGTGACCGCGGCGGAGGCGGTCCCCGCGCCCACCCTGGAGGAGGTGTTCGCGTACACCTACGCCGACATGCCGCCCTCGCTGGCGGAGCAATTGGACCGCCTGCGCAGGGAGCTGGGGGGGCAGCGATGACGACGATGAACATGGTGCAGGCGCTCAATGCCGCCCTGGCCGAGGAGATGGAGCGCGACGACCGCGTCATCGTCCTAGGGGAGGACGTGGGCCGGGACGGCGGGGTGTTCCGCGTGACCGAGGGGCTGTTCGACCGGTTCGGCCCCGAGCGGGTGGTGGACACGCCGCTGGCGGAAAGCCTGATCGTCGGCATGGCCACCGGCATGGCCATGGCCGGCCTCCGCCCGGTGGCGGAGATCCAGTTCATGGGCTTCTCCTATCTCGCGATGAGCATGCTCATCTCCCACACCGCCCGCATGCGCAACCGTACCCGGGGGACGCTCACGGCGCCCATGGTGATGCGTATGCCCTACGGGGCAGGGGTGAAGGCGCTGGAGCACCACTCCGAGAGCACCGAGGCGCTGTACGTCCAGATCCCGGGCCTCAAGGTGGTCGTGCCGGCCACCCCGAGGGAGGCCAAGGGCCTACTGCTGGCGTCCATCCGCGACCCCGACCCGGTCATCTTCCTGGAACCGACGCGCAGCTACCGCCTGTTCAAGGAGGAGGTGGAGGACGGCGCCGATGCTTTGCCGCTCGGCCGAGCGCGGACGGTGAAGGAGGGCGACGACCTCACGGTGGTGGGCTGGGGAGCGATGATGCCCCTCATCCAGGAGGCGGTGGACGCCGCGGAGGGCGAGGGAACGTCGTGCGAGGTCATCGACCTCCGGACGCTGTCCCCCATGGACTCCGCGACGGTGGTCAGCTCGGTCCGGCGGACCGGCCGGGCGGTGGTGGTGCAGGAGGCGCCCATGACCTGCGGGGTCGCAGCCGAGCTGGTGGCCCGCATCAACGAGCAGGCGCTCCTCTCCTTGGAGGCGCCGGTGGAAAGGGTCACCGCCCCAGACATCACCGTCCCCCTCCCCCGGGGAGAGAAGTGGTATTATATAACGCCGGACCGAATATATAACGCGATCAGGAGGACCGCGTCCTTCTAAGGTGGTGAGAGGAATGGAGTTCAGGTTCCCAGACCTTGGAGAGGGGGTCGCCGAGGGCGAGATCAAGAAGTGGTTGGTGAAGGAGGGCGACTCCGTCCGCAAGGACCAGTCCATCGCCGAGGTGGAGACGGACAAGGCCATCGTGGAGATGCCCGCCCCGGTGGCCGGACGGATCTCCCGGCTGGGGGCCGCCGAGGGCAGCGTGGTCAAGGTGGGCGAGGTGCTGGCGGTGATCGATGAGGAAGGTGCCCAGCCGCCCACGCCGGAGGTCCCGGAGAAGGTCCGGGAGTCGGTCTCGGTGGTCGGCGAGCTGCCCGAGGCCGAGGAGGCGGCCCCGGCCCCGCCAGCGGCGGGCGTTCTGGCGACCCCGGCGGTACGGCGGCTGGCCCGGGAGCTGAAGGTGGACCTCGCCGCGGTCAAGGGCACCGGCCCGGAAGGCCGGGTCACCGAGGAGGACGTCCGCGGGTTCAGGCCGGCGGAGAAAGCTGAGGAGAAAGCTGAGGAGAAGGCCGTCAAGATGCAGCCCAAGTTCGACCTGTTCGGGTGGGTCGACCGGGTGCCCTTGAAGGGCGTTAGACGCGCGACCGCCAAGCACATGGTGGAGGCCCAGCGGGCGGCCGCCGCGGTCACTGCCATGGAGGTGGCCGACGTCACCGAGCTGGTGGCGCTGCGGGAACGGGTCAAGCAGTACGCCCTGGAGGAGCACGGGGTAAAGGTCACCTATCTTCCGTTCATCATCAAGGCGGTGGTGGCGGCGCTGAAGAAGCACCCCTACCTCAATGCCGAGCTGGACGAGGAGACGCAGGAGATCCTGCTGAAGAAGTACTACAACATCGGGGTGGCCGTGGCCACCGACGACGGCCTGCTGGTGCCGGTCATCAAGGGCGCCGACCAGAAGAACATCGTCGCCCTGGCCAAGGAGCTGTCGGAGCTGTCGGAGCAGGCCCGCTCCCGCCGCATCGATCTCGCCGACCTCAAGGGCGGGACGTTCAGCATCACCAACTACGGGGCCATCGGAGGCACCTTCGCCACGCCCATCGCCAACCACCCCGAGGTGGCCATCCTGGGGCTGGGGCGGATCGAGGACGCGCCGGTGGTGCGCGACGGCGCGGTGGCGGTGCGCAAGGTGGCCTATCTGTCCCTGACCTTCGACCACCGGGTGCTGGACGGGGCGGAGGCGGCCCGGTTCCTCAACGACCTGGTCGATCTGCTGGAGCATCCGGAGAGGGCCCTGCTCAGCTAACGGCTGAAGGTCCAAGCGTCGCTGCCGTACCGCGACCGCACCAGCTCCTGGGCCCTCGCCTCCTCCTCGCTCGTGAGATCACCTTCCTCCCACCGCCGGCCGCGGAGGAAGGCCTCCCGCAGCGCCGGGAGCACCTCGTCGAGCGACGCGTCGGCGTGTTCGGCCAGGCAGGTGACGCCGCCCGCCGGCCGGCCGGCGGCCTTGGCCGGGGAAGGGGTCAGCAGGGAGGACATCGCCTCCCGGTCGATGGACAGCAGCACCGTCCCGTGCATCAGGAAGACGCCCTCCCGCCGGGTCTGGGCCGAGCCGGAGATCTTCCGTCCGGAGACCACGATGTCGTTGATGGGCCGGTACTCGGACGGGACCCCCAAAGCGGCCAAGGCCGACATGACGTACCCGCACACCTCGCGATAGGAGGCCAGGATGTCATTGCCGAACACCGCCTGGGGGGCGATCACGCTGTACGTGACCTCTCCGCGGGGGTCGTGGTATACCGCTCCTCCTCCGGTGCGCCGGCGGACCACCTCCACGCCCCGGCGCCGGCACTCGTCAAGGTCCACCTCCTCGGCCGCTGACTGGAACGCCCCGATGCTCACCGCCCCAGGGGACCAGGCGTAGAACCGCACGGTGGGCGGGCCGCCGGCGCGGACCGTATCTGCCACCGTCTCGTCGACGGCCATGTTCATAGCGCCACGATAAGCGGCGAAGGGGAGCAGCCGCCACCTCACCGGCGCGCCTCCGCCAGCATGACGGCGAGATCGCTCGGGGCGAAGCCCACCGCCACCACGCCCTCCTCGGCCATCCATTGCTCGATCGCCGCGGCCATCGCGTCCGCGTCCCCGGACAAGCGGGTCAGCAAGGCCTCCAGGTCGGCTATGGCGTCCTCGGGATGGAGGAAGAAGTCGCCGGTCAGGCGGACGCCGTCGTCGTCCAGCCTCAGCCGGAGGAGCTTGCCCCCGGGCACCTTGCGCTCGACGGCCCTCACTCCTGGGCCCACTGGATGATCTGCTCCTTGGTGGTCTTCATGCCGCAGAGGGCCTTCTTGGTCTTCTCGTTGTACAGGGCGGGGACGCCCAGCGAGCCGCCGCAGGCCTTCTTGAGGACGTCGCCGTAGGTGCGCATCAGCTTGGCGTTCTCGTCGGAGTGCCAGACCTCCAGCTCGACGATGGGGACGTTCAGTTCCTGGGCCGCCTCCCGGACCACCGGGTGCAGCTTCGCGCAGTGAGGGCACTCCCGCCCCCAGAAGAATATCAGTCTGTCGTTCTCGGCCACGTTGTCACCTCTTCACGAACAGCCCGCACCAGCACTCGCCGCTCTCCTTGTACACGGGCTGGATGAAGAAATTGCAGGGGCAGATGAGGTTGAGGTCCTCTTCGTAGTCGCCGGTGGTGATGCGGCAGGGGCAGTACTTCAGCCCGTGGTTCTTCATGTTCTCCAGCTCTCCCCGGGCCAGCTGCTCCACGAACGCCCGGTCGGGATTCAGCTTGAACGGCTTGCCCTCCGCGAAATCCTCCCAGGTGGCGATGAGCTTCTCCACCGTGTCCAGCCTGTCGCCGCGGTCGATGATGACCTTGAGCGTCTCAGGATAATCGATCAGGGTGAAGGCCCTCTTGGCCCCGCAGGTGGGGCAGATGTCCGGAGCCCGGATGCCGTAGTGGATGTCATTGCAGACGTTGCACCGCCAAAGCTTCTTTACTGCCATAGAACGCCCCTCCGCTCAAATTCCTTCCAAGCCTATAAAAAAGTTCGTGATAGCGTCGGGACCCGGCCGCCGATATTGCGATGCCTTAGGAAACCGGACCGAAGAAAGCCGGGGAAGGACTGGTATACCTTGGGCTTTCCAGGGCGTCCCAGGTGATAAGATGAGAACCGTTGAATGCCCGGTTTGCAGGTGCACGGTCGAGGGATCGAGCGAACGTGAGCTGTCCACGTGCATCGAGGTGCACTTCTGCGAGGAGCATGGCCTGGAGGGCCGCGGCACCGAGCGGGAGGGCGGCAGCGACTGGCGGGGAGCGGAGGGTCAGACCATCATCGGCGGAACGATGAACGAGAGCTCCACCAGCTACGAGGCGCAGGGCACCTCCATGGAACGCTCCCGGGAGTCGAGCATGTCCCGCGGGACCGAGAGCTCTGCCAGCCGGACGGAGGAGATGGGGGTGGAGTGCCCAGGATGCCGGGAGCGGGTCACCGGCAGGAGCGAGGAGGAGGTGTCCACTGGCCTACGGGAGCACATGGAGTCCACTCACCGTGATGAGCCGTACATGACCCAGCTCGCCGAGAAGCTGAAGGGCCGCCGCTGAGCGGCCCCTGCCCCCCTCCGCCGACGTCTTCCCGCCGGCAGGCGGTGGACGGGGGGCCAAAACCCTCTTCGGAGCGCTCGATAGCCGGCCTCACCGCCGTAGCTCATGCAAGGGTAAGAATACCAGCCGCTACCAAGCAGGTCATGGTGATGGACCTGAAAACGGTCGATTGTCCGGTATGCGAGTGTAAGTTGGAAGGTATGAGCGACAAGGAGCTCTCCGACCAGGTGCGGGAGCACTTCTGCGAGGAGCATGGTATGGAGCGCCCCAAGTTCATCGAGAGCACCTCGGTGATGACCTACGGGTCCCCATCCCCGGTGGGCGGGCTCAAGGTAGAGGACGCCACCCTGGAGGGGGGCCAGAACGTCGACCAGCCGGTCAGAGAGCTGGGGACGGCGTGGAAGGAGGCCACCACCGAGCGCGTGGAGTGCCCGGCCTGCCGCGAGCTCATGGAGGGCTGCGACTGCACCGAGCTGTCCACGCGCCTGGCGGAGCACATGCGCACTGCCCACCGCGAGGAAGGCTTCATGAAGAGGGCCCGGGAAAAGATACGAGGAGAGTGAGCGAGGCCACATGGTGAGCGTTCGATGCCCGGCCTGTGACGTCCGCCTGGAGGCGGCCGACGGGGACATCCTGTCAGGTGCCCTGACCGTCCACTTCGCCCGGGAGCACGGCATGGTCCTTCCGGACCCCCAGCTCCTCCGCGGGGGGCGGGAGGGGCACCTGTCCAGCGAGGCCGAGATCGACGCCACCATGGGCCAGGAAGAGGTAAGGGGCGGCTCCGAGGTCTACGGAGCGGGCCTGACCCAGCGGGGAGGGGACCTCTACGGCGTGGAGCGGCCTCCCCAGCTCGCCCGCGCTCCTCCCGAGGGGCCGTTCGTCGAGTGCCCCCTGTGCGGCTTCCGCGTCCTGGGCGGCAACGAGGAGGAGCTGACCAGAGGCCTGCGCGAGCACATGGGCTCCACTGGCGAGCTCGCTGCGCTGACGGCCTTACCGAGAAGAACGAGCTGATTCTCATGACCACCATCAAGTGCCCGATATGCCAAGAGAGACTGAGCGCTGCCCACGGGGAAGAGCTGTCTGCCGAGCTGAAGGCGCACCTGGCCTCCACCCACGGGCTGGAGATGCCCGAGGTCGAGGAGCGCACCGGCAGGTTCCACGTGCCCCCGACCGACTACTCGCCCGACTCCATGACCCTGAGGGAGGCGGAGGGTCCGGTGAGGCCTTCGTGGAAGGAGGAGGCGAGACTATGGACCGCCCCGCCCGTCCGGAGCGCGGAGGAGCAGCGGAGGGAGGAGGCGCTCCATCAGCCCGTTCCCGAGGCCGCGAGGGCCCGCCCGGCGGGGCCGGCGGTGACGAGGGGACCGGCCCCGCCCCCGGCGGCCGAACTCCTGCACGTGAAGTGCCCGGTGTGCGGCGCGTTGGTCACCGCCCGGGACGAGGACGAGCTGTCCGAGGACCTGCGAGAACATATGGCCGACCTCCACGATCTCCGCACCCTGCGGGAGGCGTGGCAGAAGCGGACGGCGTGAGCGGGGCGGCATGACCGAGGTCCGCTGCCCGCTCTGCCTGCGCACCGTCGCCGCCGACGGGGAGACCGCCCTCTCCCACCGGCTGGAGGACCATCTAGCTGCGGTCCACGACATCAGGGTGGAGGGCAGGGAGCCTCACCGGGGGCCCCTGGCCGAGGCTACTCCGGCACCTCCCCGCCCTCCTGTCCCCATGGGCCCTGGCCAGGGGGTGCGCTGTCCGTTGTGCGGCCGGAGGATCGCCGGCGATGACATCGACGCGCTGTCCGACGGCCTGAGGGCCCATTTTGAAGGTGCCCACCAGCTCAGCCGGTCCAGCGGGCGTGATCACAGCGACCGGAGCACCGGTCCGGGGGCGCGGAACTCGCCGTCCCAGTAGATGAGGACGTTGGAGCGGTCGAAGTCCTTGGCCACGTCGGTGTGGACGACCTTGCCGATGTACCATATATGGTCCCAGTCCCCGCGGTCGATGACCTCGAGCACCTTGACCTCCATGTTCAACGGGCACTCGGCGATGGACGGAGAACGGACCCGCTTGCCCTTCTCCGGGGTCAGGCCGACGTCGGCGAACTTGTTGAGCCGGCTGCCGGACTTGAAGCCGGCCCGTGCCACCTTATCCACCAGGTCCTTCCCCGGGACGTTCAGGGTGAAGTCACCGGTCTCCTCCAGCAGCTTGTAGCTGTGCCTCGACGCCTTGATGCCGATGCCCACCACCGCAGGGTCGACCGAGAACACGTTGAACATGCCGATGGTAGAGACGTTCTGCTCCTCATCCCCCACTGCCAGCAGGAACACCGGCGCGGGGGGCAGGGACATCACCGCCTCGATGGTCCCCCTGTCCAGCTTGATCGGTTCTTCCACGATTATCCACCTGGAGAGAAGAATCGAGGACCGGGTTAAAAACCGCTTGCCCTTGGGCCACCGACCGCAGCTCGCGGCACACCGCGAGCAGGGCATCGTAGTCCGGCTGGAAAGAGATGTCCGGGGCCTTCCAGGCGTACCGCACCATCAGGTCGGGGCCGATGACGAAGGCCGCCCGGGTGGACCGCCCGCGCATGAGGTCGGTCTCGCCGATCATCAGGCCGTAGCGGCGCACCACCTCGCCATCGGGGTCGCTGAGCAGGTCGAAGGTGATGCCCAAGTGCTCCTTCCAGGCGCGGTGCGACGTCGTGGTATTGACGCTCACCGCCAGCAGCGTGGCCCCCGCGGCCTCGAGGTCGGGGAGCATGGCCTGGAAGCGCTTCATCTCCATGGTGCAGATCATTCCCCAATCGGTGGGGTAGAACACCAGGACCACGGGGCCCCTGCTCACAGCCTCGCGCAACCGGACCTTCTTCTCGGACGCCTCAGGGAGCTCGAAGTCCGGCGCCGGGTCCCCTACCGCGGGCGTGTTCGTCATGCTACCTCGGGGCTCCACTCGACGTCCGAGGGAAGGCCGCGCAGTCGGCGCCAGGTCTTGCGGTCGAGGTGATACAGTTCGCCCCGCTCGTCGTAGTAGTACAGCTGGTAGTAGAACAACCAGTAGTTGTTGAGCTCCAGCATCTTGAGCCGGTGCTCCACCGCGCAGGCCTTGGGCACGATGACCACCAGCCGGGCCTTGTTCATGAGCACCTTGGCATACTCGACCAGCTTGTGGGGCTCGGCCAGCGACTCCTCAGTCTCCACCATCTCCTTGCTGATGACGAACCGGTCGTCCTGCAGCACGGTGATGATGCCCCGGGAGCCGACGATCTCGTAGCCGACGGACAGATGGTCGAACCGGGCCTCGCATTCCCTCGCGGTCTGCTCGGCCCGCCGCCTGGTCACTGCCTCGAGGAGGCGCGGATCGGACACGTCATGCCAAATCATTCTTGCCCTATATAACGGTGGATGCTTGCCATACGCCCTGAGATTGCTCAAAGCCGCGACCGCTCGACCAAAGTTCATTAGTGACACGACCATACAGCGGCGGGGATGGCGAAGAGGAGCGCTCGCAGGAAGAACCGGCTCAAGCCGCTGTTCTCGGCGTTCATCTGGGGTGTCCTGGTCTATGTCGGGGCCAATCCTGGGCAGATGCTCATCGAGAGCGCCCTCCGCGAGCTGGAGGTGTACTTCCAGCTCGCCGCCCTGGGCCTGCTGGCGGTCATGCTGTACTTCACCTACGATGACATCGTGGAGGGCATCCAGCGGTCCAAGCGGGCCTACCACCACGCCGGCCTGCTGGGAGTGGCCGGGGTGCTGCTGGCGTTCCTGGGCGGGCTCATCGTCCTCACCCACGAGGCCCAGGGAGTGACCGCGCTGGCGGTCGGTCTCGGGCTGTGGCTGTATGCCACCTGGTGATAGAAAAGGGAAGGCGTTTGCCCTTACTGGGAGTCGATGATCTTGATGAGGTGGTACCCGAACTCGGTCTTCACCGGGCCGACCACCTCGCCCTTCTTGCCGTTGAAGGCAGCATCCTCGAACTTCTTGACCATCTGGCCCCGGCCAAAGAATCCCAGGTCCCCGCCCTTGCTCTTGGAGGGGCACAGGGAGTACTCCTTAGCGATGGTCTCGAACTTCTCTCCCGACTTGATCCTGGCCAGGAGCTCGTTGGCTTTGGCCTGGTCCTTCACCAGGATGTGAGCGGCGTGAACCTTGGTAGGCATGGATGTCGAGGAGGACCGAGGCCCGATATATAGGTTGGGGCGACTAGAAAACGCTGGGGTCGGTGATGAGGCCCCGCTTCCGGTTGATCATTTCCTTGATCTCGTCGATGCTGGGCACCCGGCCCTGGACCATCAGCTGGCCGTTGATGAACAGCGCCGGCTGGGCCATGATGCCCCGCCGCTTGGCCTCTTCGGTGTCCTGGAGCTTCTCCACGTCCACGTTGAGGCCCAGCTCCTCCAGCGCGGCGTGGGTGGCCACCTCGAGCAGGCGGCACTTGGCGCAGCCAATGGCGAAGACCTCGATCTTGAGCGGCATCGAGCCATAATTAGCAGGTTGGGGAGAAGAAGCTTGCCACTGCATGTCCGCCGGTCCGATTACCGGTCCGCCAGCCGTTCCGATCGCCTGTCCCCTGTCGGGTAAAGCTTAATTCTGCCCCCTCCATACCCTTGGCCCATGTGGAAGCAGCTGGCCGCTGAGCAGTGGACCGCCCGCCGGAGGGGGTCCCTGGCCGGTGTGAAGGCGTCGGTGCAGGAGATCGTCGAGCAGGTGCGCAGCGGCGGCGATGCCGCGCTCCTCGAGCTCACCGAGCGCTTCGACAAGGTCCGCCTGGACGAGGTGCGGGTGACTCCGTCGGAGGTGCAGGCCGCGTACAATCTGGTGGACCCCTCGCTGGTGGAGGCGCTCCGCCGGTCCAAGGCCAACATCGAGGCCTTCCACGCCTGGCAGCGCCCGCCCGAGCTGTGGCTGCGGGAGCTCGCCCCTGGCCTGTCGGTCGGGGTCAAGACCAGCCCGCTGGAGCGGGTCGGCGCATACGTGCCGGGGGGACGGGCCGCGTACCCGTCCACGGTGCTGATGTGCGCCGTGCCGGCCAAAGTGGCCGGCGTCCGCCAGGTAGTGATGTGCACCCCGCCCCCGGTCAATCCGCTGACCCTGGTCGCCGCGGACATCGCTGGGGTGGACGAGATCTACCAGGTAGGAGGGGCGCAGGCCATCGCGGCCATGGCCCTGGGCACCCGTAGCATCGCCCCGGTGCAGAAGATCGTCGGGCCTGGTAACGTGTACGTGACCGCGGCCAAGATGCTGCTGCGGGACGAGGTGGAGATCGACTTCCCGGCCGGGCCGTCGGAGATCGCCATCCTCGCCGACGATTCCGCCGAGCCGGCGTTCATCGCCGCCGACATCCTGGCCCAGGCCGAGCATGACCCCAACTCCGCTTGCGTCCTGGTCACCGACGACGCCGTGCTCGCGAACAAGGTCGGTCGGGAGCTGGAGAAGCAGGCCGCACGGGCCGACCGGCAGGAAGTGCTCAAGAGATCCCTGGACAACATCGGCTACGTGCTGGTGGCGGACCTGCGGGCGGGAGCCGAGATGGTCAACATGATCGCCCCCGAGCACCTGTCGGTGCAGGTCAGGGACCCCTTGACCGTGCTCGGCGCGGTCCGCAACGCCGGCTCCATCTTCATCGGCCAGTACGCCGCGGTGGCCTGCGGCGACTACGCCTCGGGGACCAACCACGTCCTGCCCACCGCCGGCTACGCCCGCACCCATTCCGGACTGGACGTCATGCACTTCATGAAGCGTTCCTCGGTACAGGTGGTGGAGCGGGACGGGCTAGAGGGCATCGGCGACGCCGTCGAGGCGCTGGCCAAGGCGGAGGGCCTCACCGCCCACGCCCGCTCGGTCAGCATCCGCCGGGAGAGGCCGTAGGCTCACAGCTTCTTGGAGCAGAACCACCAGTCCAGGCAGCCCTGCCGGCCCCGCCGTTCCTTCGCTCCCGCGACGTCCTTGGGAGGGGGGAGGAGGACCTCCTCCCCTATGAACTCGTTGTTCGGCCAGTTGGCCGGGATCGCGACCTTGTGCTCCCGGGCGATGCGGAGAGCGCGGATGATGCGCAGCAGCTCCTCCATGTTCCTCCCCACCCCCCGGGGATAGTATAGGATGGCCTGGATGACCGCCTCGGGGTCGACGATGTACACCCCCCGGATGGCGCTTCGGGCGGTGGGAGGGTGCACCGTCCCCAGCACCTCGGCGATGTCCCCATGAGAGTCGGCGATGATGGGGTACTCGATGCTCACCTTGAGCTTCTCCTCGATCCACTCCACCCACTTGATGTGCGAGTATACCTGGTCGACCGACAGCCCGATCAGCTCGCAGCCGAGGTCGCGGAACCGCTGGTGGTTGAGGGCGAAGGAGGCGAACTCGGTCGTGCAGACGGGAGTGAAGTCGGCGGGGTGGCTGAACAGGAGGAACCACTTGCCCTGGAAGTGGTCCGGGAGGGTGAGGTCGCCAAGGGTGGTGTGGACGTCCAATTGAGGGAACCGTTCCCCGATGCAGGGGATCTCGACACGTGCCTCGTCGTTCATCGGTGAACAGGTTCGAGCACCGGGTAGTAAAATCCTCCGAAAGGTTCGAGTAGGGCGGCGGCGTTGGAAGGTCGATGAGCCTGGTCCAAGACCTCGCCGGGTGGCTGCGGTGGGAACGGCAGGGTAAGCTGAGCCGCGAGTACGCCCTGCGCGGCCAGGGCGGGGAGATCGCCTCCCTGGCATGGCCGAAGCCCCTGCTCGACCAGGCGGAGGGCCGGATCGGCGGGCAGGCCTACGCGCTCTCCCGCCGAGGTATCCTTCATCCGGTGGCGAAGGTGCTCCGTGCCCCGTTCGACGACGAGGTCGCCATCGCCAGGCTGTCCATCGGGGGCGCTCGCATCGAGCTTGCCCATGGGGCGGCGTACGAGCTGACCAGGCCGTCCGCCTGGAAGACCCGTTGGACGCTCGTCGACGACCAAGGGCGGGAACTGGCATCCATCAACGTCCCCGCCCTCAAGGCCAGGGTGGGTGAGGTCGCGGTGAGCACCGAAGGACGGAGGGAGAAATACCTTCCGCTCCTGCTGCTCATCTCCTGGTACGTCATCGTGCCCAAGCTGGGCCAGGGAGGGGGCTGATGGAGCTCACGCCTGGCGAGCTGGATCTTGTCCGACCCCGGGCCTGGTCCATGCGCACCGAGCTGCGCCGTGGCATCGAAGTCATCGCCACGCTGTCCCCGCCCCAGCGGTTCGGCCGCGCGGCCACCGTCAAGGTCGAAGGGAAGACGTACGTCCTGAGCCGGGGCGGGGTGCGCTCCACCCAGGTCCGGTTGCGGGAGCTGGCGGCGAGCGAGGACCTTGGGGTCCTCGAGTACACCGGCGCGGCCCGGGGACGCATCGCCATGGGCGGGCGGGAGTACGAGCTGCTACTGACCGACGGCCGCTGGGAGCTACGATCGCCCGAACGAGGCCTCCTGCTGACCATTCAGCGCGGCTCGAAGGACCCCTCGCAGGCCCGGGTGGTCGTCGACATCACCGTGCCGGACGTGCTCCTCCTGCTGCTCGCCTGGTTCGCCATCCGCGAGCTGGAGTGCTGAGCACCACCTCGGGTGAGGCCTCAGACGGTACTGGCGAGCTCAGTCGAAGCGGATGACCGCCTTGGTGACCTCGTCCCGCTTGTCGAACCCGGCGTAGGCGTCCGGGGCCTCATCCAGGCCGATGCGGTCGCTGACGATGAACGACGGCTTGGCCTTCCCGCCCACGATGAGGTCCCTCAGCTGGGCGTGGTAGTTCTTGACCGAGGCCTGGCCGGTCTGCATGCTCAGCCCCTTGGTCCACAGCAGCCCGAAGGGGATCGTGAGCAGGCCGTTCTTCTCCTGCTCGTTACGGGCCCGGGGGTCCTGGGGCATGTACGCTCCGATGATGCCGAGGTGGCCGGCAGGATTGGTCACGTTGACCAGGTCGGACAGCACCTGGTTGGGATTGTACTCCTCAGGGTTCCGGCGATCGTAGGCCTGGTAGCCCACCGCGTCGATGCCGCACTCCACCCCGTCGAGCTTCTCCTCCGGGTGCAGCCCGTCCTTGATCACCTCGTTCTGCTGGCGTCGTTCCTTGATCTGCTCGACCGGGTCGCCCTCGGTGAAGTCGATGGGAATGGCACCGATGGAGCCCGCCGCCTTCAGCCGGGCGGGGGACCGGTCCACCACGTACACCTCGCTCGCTCCCTTGATCAGGGAAGAGTAGGCGGACAGCAGGCCCACCGGGCCGGCGCCGAACACCGCGACGCTCTTGCCCGGGCCCACCATGGCCATGTCGGTGGCCTGTTAGGCGGTCGGGAACACGTCGGCCAGCAGCATGAAGTCCTCCTCCCGCCCGTCGCCCGGCCGTCCGGGCAGCTTGAGGCATGCCCAGTCGGCCCGGGGGACTCGTAGCAGCTCGGCCTGGCCGCCCCGGTACGATCCCATCTCCACGTACCCGTAGGCGGCGCCGGCGCCCTGTGGGTTCATCACCAGGCAGGCGCTGCTGAACCCTCGAAGGCAGTTGTAGCAGGTGCCGCAGGCGACGTTGAACGGCATCACCACCCGGTCCCCTTCCTTGACCGTGCTGACGCCGTCGCCGACCCGCTCCACCACGCCCATGGGCTCGTGGCCGAGGACGATCCCTGGCTTAGCCGGGGTATGCCCGTCATACATGTGCAGGTCGCTGCCGCAGATCCCGCTGGAGGTGATGCGGACGATGGCATCGGTCGGCTCCTCCAGCCGGGGGTCGTCGACCTCCTCCACCTTCAGCTTCCGTGGTCCCTTGTAGACAACCGCTCGCATGTTCCTCTCTCCTAACGCCGACGTTCTCGGCGGACGTATATGGACCTCGTTCCGCGGCTCAGCGGCCGCCACCCGGCCCCGTTGCCCGATACGCGGCCTAGGAACGTTTTATCCCCTCGGCACCGTTGCACGCCCGTGAACGAACAGAGGGCCGCATGGGAGGACGCCTACGCGGGGCGGGACCCGGTGTGGAAGGGGCCGCCCCCGGGGGGCCTGGAGCTCGTTCCCGGCGGGCGAGTGCTGGAGCTGGGGTGCGGCAACGGCAAGACCCTCGCCGCCCTGGCTCGCTCCGCCGAGACGGTGGGGCTCGACATAGCCCGCAACGCCCTCCGGGCCTGCTCCCCCGGTCCCGCCCTGGTGCAGGGCGATGCCACCCGCCTGCCCTTCGCCGACCGGAGCTTCGATGCCGTGGTCGCCTTCCATGTCCTCGGCCACTTGGCCGAGAGGGAGCGCACCGAGGCCGTGAGCGAGGCGCTGCGGGTCCTCCGCCCCGGCGGCCGGCTGGTGGTGAGGGAGTTCTCGGTCCGGGACATGCGCTGTGGCCGCGGCGCGGAGGTGGAGCCGATGACCTTCCTGCGGGGCACCGGCATCGCCACCCACTACTTCACCGCGGCCGAGCTCCGCGCCCTGCTCGGCGAGCTGGAGGAAGAGGTGCTCCGCGAGGAGGTCACCGCCAAGCGGTACGGGCCGGGGACGCAGCGGGCCGAGCTGGTGGGCGCCTTCCGACGGCGAGACGGGCACTAGACACGGGCTGCTAGACCGCCGGGGGCAGGCGCGCCAGCTCCAGCCAGTACGAGCTGATCGCCCTGACCAGGAGCTCCCACCCCTTCAGGTCGGGAGGCTTCAGGAGGTAGCTGTTCACGCAGAGCCGGTACATCCTCTCCATGTCGCTCGGAGAGTCGGAGGAGGTGATGACGATGACCGGGATGTGTTGTATGGACCGATCTGATTTGATTGCCTGGACGACCTCGAAGCCGTTCTTGCGGGGCAGGTTGATGTCGAGCAGGACGATGTCCGGGCGGGCCGCTCCAGCGTACCGACCCTGGCCTTTCAGGAGGGCGATCGCGTCATCGCCGTTGGTCACCAGGGTCATGCTGGCGGGCCCGCCGATCTCTTCCAGCAGGTCCATCAGCAGCCGCGCGTCACCATAGTTGTCCTCCACCAGGAGGACCTTCACCATTCTAGCTTGACCCATGGGATCACTTCGCTGGCAGCCGGAAGAAGAAGGTCGAGCCTTCGCCCGCCTCCGATTCGACCCAGATGCGGCCCCCGTGCCGCTCCACGATGCGCTTGGCGATGGCCAGGCCGATGCCGGTGCCCTCGTACTCATCACGGGTGTGGAGGCGGGAGAACATCTGGAACAGTCGGCCCTGGTGTTCCTTGGGGATGCCGATGCCGTTGTCCCGCACCGAGAACAGCCAGTCGCCGTCCAGCCGCTCGGCGGCGACGTGGACGTCTGGAGCCTCGACCCCGTGGTACTTGATGGCGTTGCCGACCAGGTTCTGGAACAGCTGGACCATCTGGTGGCTGTCGGCGATGATGGTGGGGAGGTCGCCGTGGGTCACCCGGGCGCCCTCCTCCTTGATCTCCAGCTCCAGGTGCTTCAAGGCGGTGCTCAGCGCAGCCTCCATGTCGGTGGGGCGGAACTCCCGGGGAGCGGTTCCGATGCGCGAGTACGACAGCAGGTCCTTGATCATCTCCTGCATCCGCTGAGCACCGTCAACCGCGAAGCCCAAGTACTCGAGGGAGCGCTCGTCCAGCTTCTCCCCGCTCCTCTTGACCAGTAGCTGCAGGTAGCTGGTGACCATTCGCAGCGGCTCCTGAAGGTCATGCGAGGCCACGTAAGCGAACTGCTGCAGCTCGTCGTTGGAGCGACTGAGCTCCCTCTCCAGCACCTTCTTGGAAGTGATGTCGATGAACGCGGCGAGGGCTCCCAGCACCCTGCCGCCCTTGTCCCTGGTGGGGAGGACGGACATCAGGACGGTCACCGGGGCACCATCCTGATGGACCTCGACCTCCTCGTTGAAGACCGCCTCCCCCGTCCGCAGGGCCCTGGCCAGGGGCCACTCCTCGACCGGCTCGCCGCCCTCCGGGCCACATCCCGGGTACCGGATGTATCGCTCCTCACCGTCGACGGTCACCAGCTCATGCGGCCAGACTGCGGTCGCATGCTTGTTCATGAGCTCGATCCGGCAGTCGCTGGTGACCGCGAAGACGCCGACGGGGAGGGCATCGAGGATGTACTGCAGCCGTGCCTTCTCGTCGGCCAGCTGTTTCTGGGTCCACGTCCTGACCCGAGCCTCTTCGTGCAGCACCCGGTTGGTCTCCTCCAGGTCGGCGGTGCGCTCCTGGACCTTCCTCTCCAGCTCGTCCTTCGACGTCTTGAGCGCCTCTTCCGCCCTGATCTGCTCCGAGAGGTCGGTGACGGCGATGCTGTAGACGGGAAGGCCCTGGACCGACAGATAGGTGATCGACGCCAGGACCGGGGTCTTGGTCTCCCCCGTCAGCATCCACAGGCGGCCCCTCACCGGCCCGTCCCGGCTCTGCTGGACCAGCTCGCGGAATCGCGATCGGTCGTCCGGGACGACGTGCCGCTCCAGGTCGGTCCCGATGACCCTCTCCAAGGGAAGCTTGAGCAGGTCGGCAAAGCTTTGGTTGGAGTACGTCACCGTCAGGTCCTCGGTGGCCGAGACGGCCCCCTCGTTCATCTGTTCGAACAGCAGGCGGTAGCTCTCGTCCGCCCCTTTCAGCGTGTAGACCTGGCGGCCTGCCTCGGTGTCCAAGACGATGGCATCGACCTCGCCCTTCCGGATGGCGTTCAGGGCGTCCTCGCGCTCAGCGAGCTTGGCCTTGAGCTTCCTCACCTCCTCCCTGAGCGCCTCGATCTCGGCGCGGAGGTCGCTGCGGCCGTCGGTCTGGTCGTGCATCACTGGTCGCCTTCCTCCTTGCGGCCCGCGCAGGGCGTGATGTTCAGGCCGGCCATCACCCGCTCTTTGTTCGACAGGTCCCCGACCATCCGCCTCAGCGGCAGCGGCCGCTTGCGTACCAGCGTCGGCACGGCGACGAGCTGTTCCTGCTTGGCAAGCTCGGGCTGCTGGTAGATGTCGATGACCTTGAGCTCGTAGCGGCCTCTGAGGTTCTCCTCGCACACGTGCCTGATGTTGCGAATGGCCTCCCTGGCCCGGGGGGTCATCCCGGTCACGTAGAGGTGAAGCACATACGGGCCGTCCGCCGGCCCGCAGGCGCCCTCCCGCTCTTCGTTCATGGATCACCTCGGTCCGGGCCGTGCGGCCGGATGTCCAGGTCGACGAGCACCTTCTCCTCGGTTGAGAGGTAGCCGATGAGCTCATTGATCGGCCCGGGGAACATCCTCACCAGCGTCGGCCGGTCATGCGGACGGAGCTCCATGACGATAAGGTCGAGTCCATCCATGCCGGTGGCCTTGGGGACGTCGATGGCCTGAGATCCTTGAGCTCTACCAGTCGTCACGCATCCTCCCCCCGCCCTGAGCAGCCCGAACTATGGAACGTACCTAACAAATATCCGCCAGCCTGAGCCGTCGGTGGAGGGATATATCTCTCGGCTTAGAAAAAAGGTTCCGTCGGCGGACGCTCTCGCAGACTGGCGGGACTTCGGCAGTCTCGAGGGGAGGGGCCGAGGGTGCGCTCACGCCACCGCTCCCTAGGTACGGAGGTCGCGGCAGCGGCCGAACAGGCCGCAAGGATCGTACCTGTCCCTCAGTTCCATCAGGCGTTCCAGGTTCCCGCCGTACAGCGCCCGGGGGTCGCGTTCTGAGCCTCCGGCCAGGTTAACGTAGGCCGCCCCGGTGAGGAAGGGCCGGAGGTCCTCATGGAGAGCATTGGTCCACAGGATGTTGCGGGCATTGTCCAGCGGATGCCTCCACACCGACATGATGTGGATGCCGAACATCGGTCGACGGTGTGGGAAGGCGGTGGCGTCCGCAGGCACCCTGGTCATCGCCCCGTGGTGGTACCACAGGCGGATAGCGGTGAGGTCCGAGGGGGCCGTGGCGAAGTGCCTGAGCATCGTCCCGATGGCCTCGTCGCTGAGGTCCTGGGCGAAGCCCGTGCGCCAGTGGTTCATCAGTCCGCTGGGCACGCTCCCTTCAGGGGCGTGGCCGAGGCGCCCGTACGCGGTGGGGCCGAGGCCATCGATCTCCGGCCGCCCCGCTTGGAACAGCGGCTCAAGGGCCGTCTCCGCTTCCTTGGCCTCACCGATGTAGCATACCAGCCCGCCGAGGGCCGGCCCCAGGACGGGAACGTCGACCAGGGCGAGGTCCACGCTCAGCTCGTCGGGCATGCCGGGGGCGGAGCGGCGGAACGACTTCAGCACCTCCGCGGCCTGCTCGAGGGGCCAGGCCACCACCCCGCCGTAGACCTCACCCACTGGGTGGAGCCGCAGCTCCATCGCCGTCACCGCGCCGAGCGTGCCGCCGCCCCGCAGCGCCCATAGCAGCTCCCGGTCATCGTCCCGCGAGGCGCGGAGGACCTCCCCTTCGGCCGTGACCACGTCGGCACAGAGCAGGTTGTCGCACGACAGCCCGAACTTGGCCATGAGCGGACCGGTCCCCCCGCCCAGGGTGGAGCCGGCCACGCCCACCGACGGGAAGGCCGCCCCGGCGGCCACCAGCCCCTTGGCCAGAGCGAGGTCGTTGAGCTGGCCCCAGGTCAGCCCGGGGCCGCATCGCACCCGACCGGCGTCCTCGTCCACCTCGGCCTGGGACATCAGGCTGAGGTCCAGGACCACGCCATCATCGCACAGCGCCGCTCCCGAGGCGCCGTGGCCGGTCCCCTTCACCGAGAGCGGGATGCGGTGCTTGCGGGCGAAAGTAACGGCCAGCGAGACGTCCCCGACCGACGCGCAGCGCACGATGAGGGCGGGTCGGCGGTCGACCATGCCGTTGAACAGCTTTCTCGAGCTCTCGTACTCCACCTCCCCGGGGTGGAGGACCTCCCCCTCCAGCAAGCGCTCCAAGGCGACGAGGTCCGTCCGGGTCAGCGCCGCGGCCAGGCGTTCGACCATCATCGTAACGCTCTTGTCAGGGCCGGATATTTATGCTTGTCCAGGCCCTGGGCCACTACCGCTTGATGATCTTGCGCTCCTTTCCCGGGACCCGGCGCAGCTTGCCGTTGTCGAGGGCCCACTGGTAGTTGGCCTTCTCCGATGGAGCGATGAGGACCTTGTCCCCGGCGGCGTACTTGGTGCGGGTGGTCCAGTCAGTGAAGCCGGAGACGACCTTGTACACCTCGGCCTCCTCGACCGCCTCCCGGCCGGGGCGGGCGCCCTTGTACTGCGAGTACGAGCCGTTGAACATCGTCAGCCGGCCGTCCCGCAGCTCCGCCACCTTGGAGCACACCGAGTCCAGCAGGTACCGGTCGTGGGTGACGATGAGGAAGGTGCCGTCGTAGTCGGCCAGGGACATCTCCACCGCATGCTTGGCCATGATGTCCAGGTAGTTGGTGGGCTCGTCGAGCACCAGGAAGTTGAGGTCGGAGGCCAGCAGCAGGGAGAGGCCCACCCGGGCGCGCTCCCCGCCGGACAGCGTCCCGATGGGCCGCTCGACGTCCTGCTGGGTGAGGTAGAATCGGTACAGATAGGAACGGGCCCGGGCCCGGGCCTCGCCCTCCATCGACTTGTTGATCTGCTCCAGCGCGCTCAGCTTGGGGTCCATGAGGTCGTGGCCCTGGGCGAAGTAGCCGATCTTGGCCCCCGGCGCCACCCACAGGTCGCCCCGCGCCGGCAGCTCGCCTATCAAGGCCTTGACCAGCGTCGTCTTCCCGGAGCCGTTGGGACCGAACAGGCCGAGCTTTTCGCCGTTGTTGATGTCCAGCTCGAGGTCGTCGAAGATGGTGCGCCCGCCCCGGGACACCTTGAGCTTGCGGGCCATGACCACGTTCTTGCCGGCCTTCTGGGCGGTGGCGATGTCGATGCTGAGGTCCTTCTTCTTCTCGGGGGCCTCCTTCTTCTCCATCCGCTCCAGCATCTTGAGGCGGGTCTTGTGGGTGCTGGCGAACCACAACGAGCGGTGCTGCTCCTCGGCGATGCGGGCCTGGCGCTCCCGCTCCCTGACGTTCTTCTCGTACTCCTTGCGCTGCCGCTCCATCTCCAGCGCCTTCTTGTCCACGAACTGCGAGTAGTTGCCGCCGTAGTGGCGCACCTTCCCGTTCTCCAGCTCGTAGATCTGGGTCACCGTGCGGTCGAGGAAGTAGCGGTCGTGGGAGACGATGAGCACCGCCCCCTTGAACCCCAGGAGGTAGTCCTCCAGCCACTCCACCGCGTCGATGTCCAGGTGGTTGGTCGGCTCGTCGAGGATGAGCAGGTCGGCCTTCTCCGCCTGGGCCAGCACCTTGGACAGGTACACCTTCGCTTTCTCCCCGCCGCTCAGCTCGGCCACCTTTCCGGCCACCCGGTCGTCGATGCCGAACCGCTTGAGGTGGTCGAGGGCGCGCTCGGCGTCGCTGCGCTCGTCCCGGCCGACCAGCTCCTGCAGCCTCGCGTACTCCAGGGACAGGTCGTTCCAGTCCATGCCCTTGGGCAGGACGCCGGAGGCCATGATGGCCTCGATCTCCTCCATCCGCTTCTCCTCCTCGGTGCGCGGCCCCGCCTCGCGGAGCGCCTCGCCCACGGTGGTCTCGGCGTCAAAGGACGGGAACTGAGATAGGTACACGATCTTGTTGGTACGGATGCTCAGCTCCCCCGAGTCGGGGCGGACCTCGCCCATGAGCACCTTGAGCAGGGTGGTCTTGCCGGCGCCGTTCGGCCCGACCAGCCCGATGCGGTCATTGTCGCCCACGTTGATCGTCACGTTCTTGAGGACGTCCTTGGGGCCGAAGGACTTGGAGACCGCTTCCGCGCGGATGAGCATGCCCGTCCCAATGCCCTCGGGCTATATGGCTTTCACCGCTCAGGGAGGTCGCGGAGCGCCCATAGCGCTGGAGCAAGTTCGCATCGACCCCATGCCTCAGCCCCCATGGGCACGATAATGAGGCGCTCTTCGCTTGCTGCTGCCAATCCGTGAGTCGCTGCGTCCGGCGCGGAACGGCCCGACGAAAAAGTTATCACTCTGGCCTCTCTCTGGAAGGCTCATGAAGATCCGCCGCTGTCAGATCTACGACCACATCAAGAGCTACGAGGGCAAGGACTGCTACGATGGATTCCTGGAGTTCATCGACGCCCCCATCCGGGACGTCCGGGTCATCAAGCTGCCGCACGGCCGCATCCGCCTGCGCTACATCGATTGCGAGAACAACATTCACCGGGTCGACGTGGGGCCGGGCGAGGAAGAGGAGATCGACTTTCCCTGATCACGACCTCTCACAGCGGTTCGAGCAGAACGGTCACCGGAGTGGCGTCGACATCGTCCACCAGCAGGGGGGCGATGAGCATCCTCCACCGCCCTTGAGCCAGCTCGGACGAGGACAGGTCGAGGTCCTCCAACACCAAGATGGGCCGCTCGGGCCGCAGCAGAAGCCGGTGGACCTCGGTCCCTTCTTCAGGATAGGAAGGCGAGGCGGCGGACAAGGTGTCCAGGCCGACCGCCCGCAGCCGAGGTAGGGCGGCCAGCCTCCGTGCCCCGTCGGGGTGCAGCCACGGTCCCTCGCCACGGTACCGCTCCGGGTCCGCAGCGCGGTAGCGGTAGTGGCCGGTGCGGAGGAGCAGCGCCTCGGCCTCCTCCGCCTCGGTAGGCAGCACCTCCAGACGAAGGGGCCCGCCTTCGGCAGGCAGGTCGATGCACAGTACGGGAGCCAGGGTCAGGAGCGCCCCGAGCTCCGATGCCCCCCGCCCCTCCTGGTGGAAGTGGGCCGGCAGGTCGACGTGGGTGCCGGCATGGGTGTTCATGGTGACAGTGAAGGAACGGGAACCGTGGCGCTCGATGGTCTGGAAAGGCTCGATCCGCAGTGGCGGGGTCCCCGGGAAGACCGGGGTATCGCGGCCGAGAGGGTAGGAAAGCAGCAGGGCCATGGAGGCGACGTGCGCGCCACCACGGCATTATCCTTACCGTCCGCTCATGGCGCCCGCTGCTCGTCCTGCGGAGGCCGGACCACGCGCACGGGGTGGGCGATGGACGGGCTGCAGTCCTCGCAGAAGGCCCGCATCCGCATGATGAACTCCTTGTACCGCGTCTCCCGCGTCCACTGCTCCACCTGGCTCTCGGCGCCGCACCTCCACAGGGCGTAGAACCGCCGGGGCTCGGCGAGGTCCTGGAACAGCTGGATGTCACCCTCCCCGAGCTTCCGGTCGAGGGTCCACCGGGCGAAGTCCTCCCACGCCGCGGTGAACTCCCGCTCCCGGCCCTGCTTGATCCGCCAGTCGCCGACAAAGTAGCATTGCTCGTCCGGTCCGCCGTCCATGACCTCCCCTCCGTACCAATAACGGTCGGACCCATCGATATTTGTTGCGACTCAGCGACGGTCAGGTTAATTAACCGGGGGAGCGCAGTGAGGGCCATGGAGCAGGAACTGGTCCCTCCGAGGGAGTCGGTCATCGACTTTGCCCTGCTGCTCGAGCGCTCCCTGCAAGAGGAGGATGAATGGTGGTCGGGCGACCAGGTGATGGACCTGCACCGCCTCAAGCGCGAGCTGAAGGAGCAGGAGGAGCGGCTGGACCAGGCGCTCGAGCGGGTGCGCCTGCAAGGTACCTACTTGGTGCTGACCGGTCCGCAGCGGAGGGCGGTGCGCAGCGAGGCGGTCGGCCTGGTGGGGACGTGCTTGCACATCCTGGAGGTCTGCGGGCTGCTGGAGGCCGAGGAGGACTGAGGGTCGAAGGGGTTATCCCAGAGAAGCCCTTTCCCTCATCGATGGCAGAGCGGCCGAGGGAGATAGAGGAACGGCTGGGGCAGATGGTCAAGGCGCCCTTCGCCCTGAGGTGCGGCCTGGAGACCGTATCGGTCGGCGAGGGCACCGCCCGGGTGAGGATGCGCCCGGAGGGCTGCCAGAACGCCCTGGGCACCTACCACGGGGGAGCGCTGTTCACCCTGGCCGACCAGGCCTTCGCCCTCGCCGCTAACCAGGGAGAGCAGGTCCAGGTGGCCATGAACGCTACCATACACTTCATCCGCCCTGCCACCGGGGTGGTGGAGGCGGAGGCCCGCCTGGTGGGGGAGAGCGGCCGCACCTCGCTGTACGAGGTCCGCATCTACGAGGGCGACCAGCTGGTGGCTCTGTTCACCGGGACCGGCTATCGGCTGCCGAAGAAACCTATTTGATGAGCGGTCTCGAAGAACGATGCATGCGGCGATGCGTCAAGTGCTACGCGGAGACGGACGAAGGCTACCGGATATGCAAGGAGTGCGGTAGCGACAAGTTCTTCGTCGAGGGAGAGAGCACCATCCCCTGTCCCCAGTGCGGGCAGAGGAACAAGGAGGGGGAGAAGGAGTGCTACGTCTGCGGCCACCGCTTCCCGCTGTGAGGTCGGACGGCCTCAGCGGTCGAACCGCCGGACCGGGCGGAACAGGTTGTCGTTCTCCTTGGCGATGACCAGCCCGGCGGCGGTGAGCCGGTGCAGGGAGTCCCGCACCTGGGCCGCGGTGACCTTACCTCGCAGCGCCTTCTTCAAGCCTGCATATGAGACGTAGTCCAGGCCGACCTCGTTGACGCCGCGGTGGATCTCCCTCAGCACCTCGCTGTCATGAGGTCCCATGGCCTGGTGGGCGTAGGAGGTCCGCACCTCCCCGCTGATGCGCGACGGTCCTCCCGGCCGGGAGCAGTACAGGCGGAGGTCGGCGAACTGGCGGTACATGTCCTTGAACCACGCCTTGCTCTGGTCGAGCATCTCCTCGCTCAGGCGGTCCCGCTGGTACAGCCGGCACAGGGCCATGGCGATCTTGGCCAGGGCGCCCTGGTCGAACGGCACGTTGTACCCGGCCAGGGAAGGGTCCGATTCCTCCAGGATGTCGAGCATGGTCCGCTCGATGCGCGTCAGCATCTCCTCGCTCACCACCGGGCGGAGCATCAGGCCGTAGAGCTGGTACTCCAGCACGTCGGGGTCCGGCTCGTTGCTCCGCGGCACGTAGCGGGCGTTGTAGAGGATGGTCGGCACGTGCTGCGGCAGCGGGTGATGGGACGGGTCGACCATCTTGAGATAGTTGTAGGAGGCCTCCTCCACCTCCCCGCCGGCGATGCGGCGGCGCAGGGCCGCGACGTCCTCCCGGGCGGAAAGGAAGTCCAGCTCGTACCTTCGGTTGGGCCGGGAGAACTCGGTGGGCAGGTGGCCGACCAGGGTGCGCCGGAGGTGGTCCAGCGCCTTCGCCTCCCCTGAGAGGTCGAACGACTGGGTGCCGATGCCGCCGGGGCCCAGGGGGGTGCGGGGACAGGACAGCAGCTGTAAGGCGAGGGCCTTGTCCAGATGGTCCAGCTGCCCCCGGGGCCAGTTCAGCACCAGGCGGTCGAGGAAGTCGTCCCGGTCGAGATAGGGGCGGGGAAGCTCCTCGTTGACCCGGCGCACCGCCTCCACCAGGTAGTGGTCCTCGTAGTCCTGGGCGAAGGTCGTCCGGCGGTCCAGGGAGCCCACCCGCCGCAGCGGACCGGACACCTCCAGGTCGACCAGCTCGTTCTCGTCCAGGACGATGTCGTCGTCGAGGTGGTATACCCGGGCGGCCTCCGGCGGCAGGAACGGGCTCTTGCGCAGCACGAACCGGCGCTGGCCGGTGAACTTGACCCACCCCACGTGGGGCCCGCCGGCGATGACCTTCCGCTCGAACCCCGCCCACGGCCCGGTCACCCGGGCGCGCAGCGACACCTGCCCCATGCGGCTCAATAATCATGGCTGGCTGATAAAAGGGTTCCGCCCTACCAGTCGTTCGGTGGAAGTGTCCGCCGCTGCCTTAATGTGCCGCCGGGGACGTGGAAAAGGCATGCAGATCGTCAACGAGGCGGTGGAGGATTTCGTGCGCTCGATCACCATCCCCTGCGCGGAGGTGCTCGACGAGCTGGAGGAGGAGACGCGGTGCTGCGTCAAGTTCCCGCAGATGCTCACCGGCCGGGTGGAGGGCCAGCTGCTCCGCCTCCTCACCCTGCTGGTGCGGCCGAAGGTCGCGGTGGAGCTGGGCACCTATACTGGCTACTCGGCGATATGCATCGCCTCCGCCCTCCCCGAGGACGGGACGCTGTACACCTTCGACCGGGACGAGACGACGAGCGATATCGCCCGCAAATACTTCGCCCGGGTCCCCTTCGGCCACAAGATCGTGCCGGTGATGGGCGACGCCCGGGACCGCGTCCACGACCTCCAGTGGCCGGTGGACATGGCGTTCATCGACGCCAACAAGCGCGCCTACGACCTCTATTACGAGCACCTGCTGGAGCGGATGCGTCCGGGCGGGCTGATGGTCATCGACAACACCCTGTGGGGCGGCGAGGTGCTTTCGCCTCGCGGAGAGGACTCCAAGGTCATCTACGAGCTGGACCACAAGATCGCCCAGGACCCTAGAGTGGACGCGGTCCTCCTCACGGTGAGGGACGGCATCACCCTGGTACGCAAGAAGGAAAGGCCGTAAAAACCCCGCGGCAAACGGCGTCACGGACGCCTGGTCAGCGGTATGGCCATAAGATTATCGATAACGATAATATTAAATCCCTCCGGCTCTGCTAATTCTGTTCTAGGCCGCCACGGTCATCGCACCGACGCGCAGGGCGGCAGAGGGATAGGAATGAAAAGAAGCACAGCAATAGTCGCCGCGGTCCTCGCGGTGATTGTGGTGGTAGCCGCCATAGCCGGCGCGCTGCTGCTGTCCAATCAAGGAGGGGACTCGGGAGGCAACGGAGGAAACGTACCGGATGACGGGATACCAAGCGGCCCTGAGGGGTCGGTCAACGGCGCGGTCATCAACGTCGCCCTGAACCAGTCCAACGCCTCGGCGTACGATGAGCTTCTGGCGATCTTTAATAGCTTCGCCGACTCTGTCGAGGACCCTGACGCCCTGGTACAGATAGCCGTCTCCAACAACATGACGGAGGATGTCGAGCTCAACCTCGCCAACTTCACCGCTACCACGGAGGACGGCCAGGTGCAGGCGCTGAACACGAACGTCGTCACCATCGAACCGAACACCACCGCGTACATGGTGCTGGGATTCCAGGCCGAGGGGAACAATATAACTGCGGTGGCCTACGGCGGCGATGACATCGAGCTCAGCGAGATGTCTGTCCAGAGCGCGATCGACAGGGAGCTCGCGCCGCCGGTGATGATGGAGGCCCCCACCAACCTGACCGAGATCAGCAATCTGACCTTCGAGGCGCTTAGCACCTGGAGGATCGCGCAGGGCGACCTCAGCCCCATGCCTCTGTTCTTCAACGAGAGCGAGAACGTCATCCTCGCCCTGGTTGCCGGACAGAACAACAACACCACGGCCATGACGCTGAGCCCAGAGAGCTTCTGGCTCGACCTCGGCAACGGGACCTGGGTGCAGGCTGAGGAGACCAAGAACCACAACCTGCCCGACGCTATAGAGCCTGATACCACGGAGGTCTTCCTGATCGGGTTCCGCGTCAACCAGAGCGCCAACCCCAGTGCCATCCACTTCTGGCCTGACCAGTCGACCAACGCGACCGTCATGTTCACCGTGATGCCGCAACAGGCCCCTGATCAGCCTGGCAACCTCGCGGTGTCCAAGGTGTGGATGGGACAGAGCAACAACACCACCGGCAACACCCTGTTCGTCGAGCTGGTGAACCTTGACGGAGGCGAAGAGGTCGAGCTGAGCGGTTGGTCGGTCATGGAGGGCGCGGTAACCGCTGAGGTGGCCAACGCCACTGGAGGCCGGGAGATCAACGGAACGGTGTACGCCTTCGAGCTGGATGACGGTGATCGCATCACTGTCCTGCAGTACGAGGAGGACGGCCAGACCAGGTTCCTGTGGCTAAGGCCGCTGGTGGCCCCCTAAACCCTTTCCTTTCCCCTATTTTTTAACATCCCCGACGAACGGCTTTCCATCTTCTCGGCAGCACTGCTTGACCACCCTCCGGGCGGACACCGCCGCGGTGTGGATGCCGATGGTCGCCTCCGCCCACTGCCCCGCCATGTAGAAGTTCTTCAGCCCCGGGAGGGTGCGGCTGAGCCCCTGGGAGCTGATCCTCCGCTGCTCGTTCCTGGCCGGCCAGGCCTGCAGGCCGTGGTAGTTGCTGGTGTACCGCTCCGCGGTCAGCAGGGTGCACACGTCGGTCACCTCGACCTGCCCGCCGAGGCCCGGAAACCTCGCCTCCAGGGCGGCGACGACGGCCCGGGCGATCTTGGCCTTCTCCTCGTCGTAGCCGCCGGACGCCCGCAGCGCCGCCCAGTAGGCGTAGGACGACGGGAATGTGGCCTTGATCACTCCCTTGCCCGGAGGGGCCAGCCCGGTGGACGAGGGGTACAGCTCGAGGTCCAGGCGCTCCCTCTCCTGCCCTTCCACCATGATGGGCGAGGGCAGGAACAGGGACAGGGCGTGGGGCTCCTCGGACAGGTCGCGGTCCACCCCCAGGGCGACCTGGAGACCAAGCTCCTGGCGGTCCGGGGCCCACTCCTCGTAGTACTGCCGCTGCAGCTCGTCCAGGTACCGGCCGTCCAGCATGCCCAGGAGGGTCGACCGGCCGTCGCAGGCCGACACTACGATGTCCGCCCGGAGCTCCGAGCCGTCGTCGAGCCGGACCCCCACCGCCCGGCCCCCTTCCACTAGCACCTTGGAGGCCCCGCTGCGATATCGAACTTCGCCGCCCAGGGCACGGTACTGCCGCTCGAGGTTCCGGGCGAAAGCGAGGGAGCCGCCGATCGGCCAACCCAGGTCGCCGTGGTCCATCCCGCCCACGAAGATTTAGTGGATGGCCATGGGGATGTCCGGCATCCCATACTGGGTGACGGGGAAGGCGCGCCTCAGGAACGCGTCCGAGAATCCAGAGGCGTACTGGGACATGGTCAGCTTGATCTGCTTGGCCAGCATCGGCAGCCGGGGCAGCATGCTCAGCTTGGCGAGCCGGGAGTCGCTCGCCAGCACGGCGAAGGCGTTCATGTCGGCGAACCGACGGATCGTGCGCTCGTAGTCGCGCACCATCGCCTCGTCCTGCGGTGACGCCCGGCGCAGCTCCTCCACCATGCGGTCGATGTCCGCGAACACCGTGAACGAGCGGCCGTCCGGGGCCTCCACCCGCACCAGCTCAGGATGATCGACGATCTCCAGGCCCTCGAACGCGCCGAGCTGGTCCCACATCGCCCGGAGGGGGGTGCCCGGGGCGGTCCCGGCGAGGTTGTGAATGGAGTAGTCGAAGGTGTACCCCTTCCGCGTCCATGCGGTGCACAGGCCCCCTGGGCGGTCGTGCCGCTCCAGGATGGTGGTCCGGTAGCCGTTCAGGCGGGCGTAGATGCCGGCGGCCAGTCCCGCCACGCCGGCCCCGATGATGATCATGCTCTCGCGCAAGAGAACCGTGCCGGTCAACGTCGTTCCGTGGTAAAAGACCGGTGGACCGCGACCCTTTTCTCCCTGCTACGCGTTGCCGGTGCGATGTCGCCCGGAAGGCTCGCTCATACCTACTCCATTGTCGCCGTCGACCCCGCCGCGGGGGAGATGGGCGCAGCCGTCCAGTCGCACTGGTTCTCCGTCGGTTCGGTGGTGCCGTGGGCAGAGGCAGGGGCGGGAGTGGTCGTCACCCAGTCGTTCGTCAACCCTTCTTACGGCCCCCGCGGCCTGGACATGCTGCGGGAGGGCATGACCGCCCGCCAGGTCGTCGACGCCCTGACCGCCGGGGACGAGGGACGGGACCTCCGCCAGGTGGCTGTCCTCGACCTATCGGGAGCGGTCGTCGCGCGCACAGGCTCGGGATGCATCCCCGAGGCCGGGGACCTTCAGGGGAAAGGGGTCTCGGTGCAGGCCAACATGATGCTCCGCCCCACCGTTCCGGCGGCCATGCTGAGGGCGTTCGAGGCCGCCGAGGGTCCGCTGGCCGAGCGCCTGGTGGCCGCCTTGGTGGCAGCGGAGGAGGAGGGCGGGGACATCCGTGGGCGGCAGTCGGCCGCATTGCTGGTGGTGCGGACCGTGCCCTCCGGCCGACCGTGGCAGGACCGCCTGGTCGACCTGAGGGTGGAAGACTCGTCCGACCCGGTGGGCGAGCTGTCCCGCCTGCTGCGGGTCCACCGGGCCTACGAGCACATGGACCGCGGGGACGTGGCGATGGAGAGGGGCGACCACCAGACCGCCCTGGAGGCGTACTCCGCCGCCGAACGCCTATATCCGGAGAACGAGGAGATGGTGTTCTGGACCGCGGTCAGCCTGGCCAACCAGGGCCGGCTGGAGGACGCCCTGCCCCGGTTCTCTAGGACCTTCCAACGCAACGACCAGTGGCGGACCATGACCGCCCGCCTGGCCGACAAGGGGCAGCTACGGCTCGACGATCGGGCGCTCCAGCGGGTGCTGTCCCTGGGCCGGCCGCCAGCACCGTAGCCACGACGTTCCGGCGCCGGGACCCAGCAGCGACGTGGTCGCCCTCCAGCCCGACGTCTCCACGATTTCCTCAACCCAGGCGGAGCGGCGCTCGCCGCATGTTTGCTCAAACCATTAATACGGTCGGTTCGCAGCGACCACGCCGGGACGATGCCCAGAGAGGTGAGAAGATGGTACAGAGGACCCAGATGAAGGAGAGGGACGAGCGGACGCTGCACGAGAAGCGGGTAGAAGCTGGCCGGCTGGGAGGGCTCGCCCCCCATGAGTGCCGGGGCAGGCAGTGCTCTTCCAAGGAGAGGACCGCTTCCACGACCTCGGCCAAACTGTCGGAGGCAAAGGCCGAAGGAGGACGGCGCTCGCGCAGGGGAAGGAGCTAGGCACCCCCCCCCGATTAACCTTTTTCCGGGGCAGGCAGCTCGTAGTCGTACTTTTCCTTCATGAGGCGGCGGAAGGCGTTCAGGCCGTCGATCTTGTAGATGTGCTTGGGCTTGAGCTGGCCCAGGGAGCGCCCCTTCTTTATCCGCCGGTCGATCTCTGCCTGGACCACCCGGAAGGCGTCCGCCCTCAGGACGATGACGTCGAAGCGCCGCAGGTCGCAGGCGATCTCGAACATCTGCGGCACGTCGGTCCGCTCCTCCAGCAGGCGCCGCCTGACGTCGGCCTGGAAGCGCTTGGGGTCAGCGGGGTCCTTCTCCGGTATCACTACCATCGCCAGCCGGGCGGGGACGTCTCTGACGTTGTACAGCTCCCACCACCTGACCCCGCTGGAGCCGAACAGGGCCTCGTTGACGAAGCGAGAGTAGATCTTGACGCCCATGAAGTTGCCCGCCTCGTCGTGTGCTTCGTAGTCGAGAGTGTCGGTGGTCCGGCCGAGCACCCTGATGTGAGGCAACGTGACGTCGAAAGCGGTACCGTCGACGACGATCCGGTCGGTGTGCTGAGGATCGAGCACCTCCACCACGTCCCCGGTCGGGTACCGGATCAAGGGAAGGCACTGCCCCGGCCGGGTGACGACCAGCTCGCCCTTCATGCCCGCCTTCCACTCGTACCACGGGACCGCCTGGGGCGGGTGGTCGGAGGCGACCCTTATGTCCTCCGACGGGACCAGCTCGGGGATGATGGCCCCCACCATGGTGGCCAGTCCCGGTGCGCCCTTCACCAGCTGGGCGGCCATGATGGGGTTCTCGGTGCTGCCGTAGATGTCGAAGACCTGGAGGCGAGGGTAGCACCGCCGCAGCTCCGCCCGGTAGGTGTCCAGCGACTCGGCGAAGGAGATGCCCACCGAGACCGTGTCGGCGAACGCCCTCAGGTTGGCGGTGTTGATGCCCCGCAGGTACAGCCAGGCGACCGCCCGGGCCAGGGGGCGGGGGAGATGATAGGAGCGGACCACCTTGTCGGTGACGATGCCGGGGAGGAATTCTGGCTCCTGGCTCATCCGCCCCACCAGGTAGATGACCAGGGCGCCGGAGGCCACCACGTCGACCCGCTCCATCTTCGAGCCCTGCTTGAGCGCCCGGACCAGGTCCCGGTCGTCCTTGAGCAGCGAGGTCGTCCCGGTCACCCCGAGGTCCCGAGCTAGTCGGTCCAGAAGGTATCCGGAGACGTCGGGCGGGGCCCCCGCGAGGTTCCAGCCGACCATCCCGCGCCGCACCCCAATGAGGTGGGAGAACAGGCGGTAGTCGCCGATGATGCGCTCGATGTCCTCCGGGCCGTAGTGGAACTCCTTCGGGGCGCCGGTCGAGCCGGAGGTGCGGAAGGCCACCAGGGGCGGGGCGAGCAGGACGCGGTCCTGGCCGTCCCTTTCCATGACCTCTTGGATATGCTCATAGGGGGTCAGGGGAAGAACGCCCAGCTCGTCCAGCGAGGTGATGGTCTCGATCCTTCCGGCGTAGGCGCTCGAGCCGACGGCGCGGGCGGTGATGTCCTGGATGGCCCGCTCCAGGCGCTCCCTCTGCTCGGCGGGGGAGGCGCAGAAGCGGTCCTCTATCGCCCGCACCAGGTCGGTCATCAAGGCCTCTCAGCGCCCCAGGCGTCCATAGGTGCTCATGGTATGGCACCGGTTATAATAATGTCTTGTTCATAGACAGCGCTTGCCGGCCCTCGATGCTCTGGACAAGGATTATAGCCGTCCGAAAACTATCGGATAACGATGGTTCCGGACGAGACCGGCCTGGAGGGCCGCCTGTTGCTTTCCGGGGACGGGACGGTCAAGGCGATGGGCAAGGGCATCGCCAGGACGCTGGGGCTCGAAGCCGCCCAAAGCCTCCCGCGGACGCCGGCGCTGGCCCCCCTCATCGACGCCCTCGCCGACGTCCGCTCTGGCGCGCCCGGCCTGCTTCTGGTCCTTTCCCTGGAAGGTGGTGAGCGGTTCCTTTCGGCATCGGCGGACCGGGACGGAGAGGTGGTGGTGCAGCTGCTGCCGGTGATCGGGGGCATCGTCGACCTCGCGGTGGCCATCGACAGCCTCAGCTGCGCCATCACTGGCCTCGAACGGCCCCAGCTCGCCCTCCTCGACCCCCAGTTCGTGTTCGTCTGGGCCAATGAAGCGTATTTTCGGGGGAGCGGTAAGCGCCGTGAGGATCTCATCGGTCAGGACCACTTCCTCCTTTTTCCGAACGAGGAGAACCTCCAGATCTTCACCCGGGTCAGGGACACCGGCCAGCCCATCCGGTACAAGGCCAAGCCGTTCGTGTTCGCCGACCAGCCGGAGAGGGGCACCACCTACTGGGACTGGACCCTCCAGCCGGTCCGGGGGCCGGCGGGGACCAAGGCGCTGCTCCTGACCCTCGTCGACGTCACCGAGAGGATGGAGATGACCAGGCAGCTGGCCGAGCGGGCGGAACAACTGACCCGCTCCAACGAGGAGCTGGAGCAGTTCGCGTACGTCGCCTCGCACGACCTAAGGGAGCCGCTGCGGATGGTCGCGGGGTACCTCGGCCTGTTGGAGCGCAGGCTCCAGGACCAAGGGTTGGACGAGCGCTCCCGCGAGTACGTCCGTTTCGCGGTCGACGGCGCCATGCGAATGGACGCGCTCATCAACGACCTGCTGGCCTACTCCCGGGCCGGGGGCAGGGGCGGGCCGCTGACCCCCACCGACCTCGACCGGGCGGCCCGCACCGCCCTGAGCCATCTCGCCGACTTGGTCGAGGGGGCCGACATCTGCCTCGAGGACCTGCCCACCGTGCGGGCGGACGAGCGGCAGATGGTCCAGCTGTTCCAGAACCTGCTCGGCAACGCGCTCAAGTACCGCAGCGAACGCCCCCTGCGAGTCCGCGTCTCCGCTCACCACGAGCGGGGGAAGTGGGTGATCGCGGTGGAGGACAACGGCATCGGCATCGACCCCGCGCACCAGGAACGCATCTTCGAGATGTTCCAGCGCCTTCACGCTCGTGACGAGTACGAGGGCACCGGCATCGGCCTGGCCATAGCTAAGAAGATCGTCGAGCGGCACGGCGGCCGCATCTGGGTGGAGTCGGACGGTAGGAGCGGCTCGACCTTCCGGTTCAGTCTGCCGGACTGACCGGCCTCAGGCTCGCATCCTGGGGCTGATCCGGAGGTCGCTGTAGAGGTAGGTGGAGAAGTTCTCCGAGCCCCTGGACTTGATCTCGCGGTGGAACTGCTGGAACGTCCCGTCGGGGATGATCACGCTCACCGGGTAGCCCTCGTGGGCGGCCATGTCATAGTCGTTCAGGGCGTTCGGTCTTCTCCAGCTGTCCTCCGACTCGAAGAACTCCAGCCCGATGACCCGTTCCATCTCGTCCAGGATGTGGAGGATGCCCCACTCGAACCGATCGTCGGTGTATAGGCTGTAACGCACGATCAGATTGGGGTCGTTCGCCGTCAACATATCCGCCCGGTCGGACATCGCTGTACTGATGTCGATCATGTCTATCCCGCATTATGGTCCGTGCTCAAGGTATAACTAGGTTGCTGGGACGACCAGCCTCGTGCGGTAGGAACATCCATAACCGGTAGGCTGTCAATAGGACGGTGGATGCACCGCCAGGACCTAAGAAGGGAAATCGAGGCCGAGCTCGCGTCTGCTCGCGAGCAGGCAGAGGAGGTTCGGGCAACGCCTCCCCTGGTCCCGTGGCGCGCCCTGTTCGGCCTCGCCGCGCTCAACGTCCTCGTCCTTCTCGCCAGCCCTAATTACGGCACCGCCTGGATCACCGGCTCGCTATTGGTCGCCCTTCTCCTGGGGATGGTGTGCCTGCTTCCCACCACCCGCCCCGCCCGCTCGGGATGCCTCATCCCTCTGGGCGACCTCTCGGCCCTCCTGGGCCCGAAGGGACGGGGCGCCGTCGTACCGATGATCAACGCCCTCCTCCTCGGAGGGGTGCCCATGGCCCCAGGGATGACCGTGGTCCTGGGCATCAACGTCCTGTTCGCCCTATGGATGCTGGACGGCGCCGGTCCCCAGAGCGCCTTGGTAGCGTTGTGGGTCATCGCCCAGTCCGCCCTCGTCATCGGATTCTACGTCTGGCTCCTCTACTACCGGCCGTACTCGCCGCGCTTCCTGGCGTCGCTGTACGAGACCTTCCAGACCATCAGGGGAGAGGGTGGCGATACCACGGCTAGAGCGCGGAGCGTGGCCTCGCTGTCGCTGTTCCTGGTGATCTCGGCCGCCGTCCTGCTGGGGGTCTTCATCTTCCCCGGCTTCACCCTCCGGCTGCTGGCGGTCCCGGGCGGACCGGCGACGGTGCCCTTTGCCTTGACCGTCCTGGTCATCGTCCCCACCCAGATGTTCGCGGTAAGGGCGTGGCAGGGGGTGGAGAGCGGCCGGTGGGCGACCCGGTTCCTGGAGCACAAGCAGGCCCAGCTCGAGGTCCTCCTCGAGCGGGTAGAGCGTGACAGCCCCGAAGAGCTGGACGAGGTCCAGCAGTGGCTGGAGGCCGCCCGCATCCTGCGGGTGTACCGTCACGACCTGTTCGGCCGCCTGCCGGTATACCTGCCCTTCCCGGACCTGGGCCTATTGCGGTCCTGCCGCCAGGGCCCGGAGTCAGTCCTGGTGTCGTCCGATGGCTCTAGGTCCGGCCCAGGATGATCCGGAAGGCCTCGTCGACCGCTCCGGCCAGGTCGACCGGAACGTCGTGGCCCCCAGGGTGCACTAGGTAGCGGTGGGCAAGCCCTTGGCTCTCGAACAGCGACGCCAACCCGTCGGCCGGGGCGGGGAGCGCCTGCTCGCCTTCGGTCAGGAATGCGTGCATTCCTGACCGCGCGGCCTTGGCCACCGCGTCCCCGTCGACGGACGGGGGTCGGGCGGCAGGGGACATGGCGATGACCCCGCGCGCCCGGACCGCGCCGCTGAAGGCGAGGTCGAGGGCCGCGTAGGCGCCTCCAGAGAAGCCGCCCACGATGATGCGGTCCCGGTCGATCGAGTACTGGGAGAGGAGGTCGCGGACGCAGTCCCGGGCGTCCCTCCGCGCCGCCTCGAGGTCCCGCATCCACCCGTAGAAGCCGTGGCCCAGGATCTGAGACGACTGTAGGTAGGCCATTATGCAGCCGCGGTCCACCACTTCGCGCGGCCCCCACTGTCCCCGGAAGTCCTCGATGGTCCCGTCCAGACCATCGCCGTGCAGGGCGAGGAGGAGGGGCATCGGTCCTTCGCCAGCACGATCGGGCAAGTGCACCTGGCAGGCCGGTCGGGCACCTAGGCGGGCAATGTTGCGCTCGTTGGCCGACTTCAGCTCGCTGAAGCCTGGAAGGTCCTCGAGCGGCCGGAACCGGCTGAAATGCAAAGGGCAAGGGTACCCATCCTCGATGAGCGAGGCGAGGGCAGCGAAGCAACGCTCCCATTCACCCAAGGCGGACAGCGCGACCGCCTCGAGGTAGCCCCGGGCGTACCGGTCGTCAGCCACGCCCATCGAGCGATCCGCCTCGCTGGCCGCCTTGAGGGCATCGGCGGGCCGCCCCGCGCCAAGCAGCGCTAAGACCTTCTGGGTGCGGGGCGAGGAGTACAGCGACATGAGCTCAGGGAAGAGTAGCAGGGCTATTAGCTGTTCGGCGGCCCCCGTTCATTCCTTGACCTCCTTGTCCCACGCCCGCGCATATCTCCGGAAAAAAGGTAATAGGGTGCGCTGGAACGGGGCACGCGCCGGGTACGCCTGGCGAGGTGAGAACATGCAAGAAAAGATGAAGGAGATGAAGAAGCGCGGGGAGGAGATGATGGGACAGGGCCAAGGCCGGGCCGAGAGCGAGGCCCGGGAGCGCACCGAGCAGGGCGGCCAGTTCGCCGAGGAGCAGCGCGGCAAGGCCGAGGAGAAGAGCTCCGAGGCCCGCAGAAAGACCAAGATCTGAACATCCTTCCCGCAAACCATTTCCCTTGATTCTATCGCCGAGAGAGCACGGCGTACACGTCCCCAGAGATGGCCCCCGGGCGGCCGGCCACTGCCAGCAGGCGGTCGATCGCCTCCTCCGCAGGAACGTATTCCCCGATCTCCATGAGCAGGGTCTCTCCGGCCGACATGTCGAAGCGGTACTCCGCCAGCTCCTGCAATAACCGGATGCATCGCACCGCGTTGTCGACATCCTCGGGGGTGTACTCGAACGAGAGCGCGGGAACGGCGCGATGAAGGCCTCGGAGGGCCCGGAGCTCGGCCCCCTCGATGTCGACCTTGACGAACGCCGGCGTGCCGTGGACGTCGATGAGGTCGTCTAGGGTCACCGTTGCCACGGTCATCTGGCGGTCCCACACCGAGTCGTCGAACCGTCCCCCTGCCCTCACGCGGGCGATCCACTCCTCGCTCAGCGAGGAAACCATGTCGTTGTTGGACAAGTGAAGGACCGCCTGCCCTCGACGCTCGTCCACTGCCGCGGCCAGGATGGTGACGTCGTCCCGTCCTCCGAATCTCCTCTGCAGATCCTCCAGGCAGTGAGGCTGGGGCTCCACCGCCACGACCCTCGCTCCCAGGGCAAGGAAGGTCTCCACCCGGTCGCCATGGTTGGCCCCTATGTCGAAGGTGAGGTCGCCTGGACCGAGAAAGGTCGAGTAGAACTCCTGCATGCGGCGGCCACGCTGCTGCGCGTTCACGAACGGACAAGTGAGCGCGGGGGATAAGGAACCGCGGGCGGTCACTTCTTCGACTCGACCTCGGGCACGACTACGATGCTGACATGGAAGTCGTCGATCTGTGAGATGATCGAGGCCAGCTTCTCCATCGATGGAATCGACGAGGTCCTTGCTCATCGATCATCTATTCCAACCCTTGAGATGGAAGGGGTGCCGCCCCGGCTTTGAAAACTTCCATGATAGAACTGGGACTTCGCGCCTCAGGACTGCTTGGGCGTGGATGTCAAAAAGAAAAAAAGAAAGGTTGGAAGGGGTTTACCAGTCTATCTCTGGAGTGACGTCCACTGTCCAGTCATCGGCCCCGATGACCTCGATCCAGTAGATGCCAGAGTCCAGCTTATAGCCGTATCCTGAGCCCGCGCCACCGCTGAAGTCGATGGTGTTCGATTCTACGGCTTCCCCATTCCTGCTGGCGAGATTGCCCTCGAACCCACCGTCGTTACTGTACAGCCTGACCAGGAAAGGCCCGTCTCCCTCATGGGTGAAGTCGAAAGTGACCTTGCTATCGAAGTAGAACGGTCCCACGACCTGGTCCAGAGGCCCCGCGAAGTAAACAGCGCCCGTGGACGCGTCATCCTGGGTGACCTCAGGCTGCTCGATGGAGATCTCCCAGGCGCCCTGCGAGGTGACCTCGACGTAGACGTCCCCGGGGATCACGCCTACAAGGTCGCCCTCCACGACCCCGACTAACCGGGTCCCGGAGTACGGGCCGAACACGTTGACGACCAGTTCATAGTTGTCCACGCCCTCGGAGCAGAACTCGACGATGAAGTTGCTGACCTCCTCGCCGATGTAGTTCAGCGTCACGATGGCGACGCCAGCATCCATATTGAAGGTGGATGTCTTCACGGACCCAGTACCGGAGATGATGGTGACACCATCCTCCTCGGTGATCTCGTATATCCCGTCCCCACCGTTGTTGCCGTCATCATCGTCATCGTCATCATCGTCATCGTTGTTGTTCCCGTTGTTGTTATTGTTGCCATTGTCCGGAAGGCCATTGTCATTGTCCGAGTTGTTGGCGTTCCCTGACAATGCCACTGCCGCCACGACCACGATCGCCACCACGGCGATGGCGGCCAAGGCAGCCAATACGCTCTTGGATAAAGCTATCCTTTCACGCTCCTATATCGTTAGGCGACCGTATTTTATATTATATTTTATATTATTAATATAATAACATCGGCGCCTTTCCGCCAGCAGCCATTTCGGTGCAGTACTACAAATATAGGCCTCTCAGCGGAGACTCTGCACAAAGCACGATAAGACTAGGTGAATCGACGCACGTCAAGTGCCTACCTAGACCGATGCTGCTCTCACATCAAGTGGCACGAGCGCCCGTCCCTTGAGGTCAGGAGCGGCGCTCCTGCTCGACATATTCCTTGAGCGCCTGGGCGTTGTTGAGCCGCTCCTCCTTCGAGCCGAACAGCAGGGTGACCTTCTGCCCCTCGGCCCTACTCCTGATCTGCGCCACCAGCTCTTCCTTTCCCTCGAGCTCGCGGCCGTAGCGCTGCTTGAACTCCTCCCACTTCTCCGGCCGATGGCCGTACCATTTGCGCAGCTCGTTGCTGGGCGCGACCTCCTTCAGCCAGAGGTCCACCTTGGCCTCCTCTTTCTTCAGTCCCCGGGGCCACAACCGATCGACCAGGATGCGGTAGCCGTCGTCCTCGCTGGGAGCCTCGTAGACGCGCTTGATCACGATCGCCAAGACCATCACCGTCCCTTAATGAGAGGGCCGGACAGATACCTATTAGTGTTGCGTCCGGGGCTCGAGCGAGGGGGACCTATCCCCGGCCCTGGCGTCCGAACGCTAGGAGATGGCAACCGGTGGCCGAGGTCAGGGTGGGGCCGGTCCTTCCGCCTAAGCACCACGCTGTGAGCTCGAGCCACCGGCGTCCCCGGTGGGGGCGGCGCAGCGCGACATTGCCGCCAGCCTTCCGCAGCCATGGGAACTGATGGGAGCAGGACCGTTCTAGCTCCGCAGCTTCATGGGCTCGCCGCAGCACTCGAAGGAGCACCCCTCGGCGCAGCCGCACGCAGCGGTGGGGGCCTCGGGCTTGCACTCCTCGCACTCCTTGACGACCTTGAGCTCCAGGCCGCAGTCCTCGCACACGTACACCTGGTTCATCTTCATCTCGTGGCAGCCGGTCATGTTCAGACCCTCCATTGTTATCACGTCCCTCGCGGTATATACCAAATAGGGTGCCGCGGGCCCCCATCCAACCCTGCAAATATCCGAGGATGCCACAATTGGGCGATGAACATCATCGATCTCATCAAGGAACAGCACCGGGAGTTCGAGGAGCTGATGGAGCAGGTCGCCAGGACGTCGGCCGACCTCCCGGAGCGGGAGAGGTTATTCAAGCACATCCATTCCCGGCTCTATTCCCACGGCAGGGCGGAGGAGCGGGTCCTATTTCCTCGCATGGAGGAGGACGAGAGGACCAGGGCGGCGGCGCTGGAGGCTCGGGAGTGGCACCACGCGTCCTCCAGCGTCATGAAGGAGATCGTGAGGCTCGAGCCCACCGACGAGCGGTGGTTGCCGAAGTGGCTGGTGGTCTGGGGGATCATCCACGCTCACCTCGACGCCGAGGAAAGGCGAGCGTTGGAGCGGGCCCGGGAGGCCTTCAGCCCTGAGGAACTGGATAGCCTTGGGAGAGCGTTCGTCGAGGCCGAGGAAGCGGCCCTGGCGGAGAGACCCAGGTAACTCATCGTTCCATGCTGATAGCGAGCTCATCGGAGGGCTGGAGCAGCATCACAACGATGCCGCAGCCCCCCTTGGCCCAGTGAGGTAGGATCGATAGGTGTGTTGTGCTGGTCTCAGGCGACCGAATGCAGGACGGAGACGGCCTCCTCCTCGGTAAGGTCGTACCAGTGGCGATAGGCGTCGGCCACCGCGAACGGTCCCCTCCGGACGTTCAGGCAGATCAGTAGGTCGGCTTCCCGTGCCACCATCTGGACGGTGCTGTCCGCACCGGTGGGCACCGCCACCACCAGTCGGGCCGGGCCCGCATCCTTCACCTGGGCGATGGCCGCGAGCATGGTGTAGCCGGAGGCCAGGCCGTCGTCCACCAGCACGACGGTCCGTCCTTCCAGCGGCTGCCGCTCACGGTCGCCCAGCAGGGCCCGCTGGCGTGACCGCCCCGCCTCCAGCGCCTTCTCCTTGGCAGCCTCGATGTCCTCCTCGGTCAGGCCGAGGGCGGCCACCAGCTCTCGGTTGAGGATCACCCGGCCGCTCATCGTCACCGCCCCGAAGCCCGCCTCCGGGTTGTACGGGATCTGCAGCTTGCGGACGATGACCAGGTCCAACGGCCAGTCCAGCTCCTTCGAGATGGCCGCGGCCACTGGAACGCCGCCCGATGGTATGGCCAGGACGACCGCGCTGCCCTCCAGGTGCTCTCTCAGCGCGGCAGCGAGGGCCCGGCCGGCATCGGTGCGGTCAGCGAAAACGTTGGTCCTGCCCCTGAGCCTGGGGTCGTCGACGATAGATGCGATGACATTCCCTCGACCATGTCTCTGGACGCCTGGGCCATATATATTACGGTGGTCCCGGGGCGACATCCAGGCGTCGGAGTGACCGCGGAGCAGGAAGGCCGGCCTACGCGCGGGATACGATAATATACCTTGCCCTTGGCGTACTCTCATTGCCGCAACGAAAGGTGATGAGCATGGCAACGAAGCGCACGAAGATCACGGCCGAGCCTGGCCGGCAGGACATGTTGATCGAACGCGAGGTCGACGCGCCCCGGGAGCTGGTGTTCAGGGCGTTCACCGAGCAGGACCTCTACGGCCAGTGGCTGGGGCCGAGCGGGTTCTCCACGACCTTCGAGACCTTCGAGGCCCGGAACGGAGGCTCCTACCGTTTCATCCAGAAGGACGAGAAAGGCGAAGCGTACGCCTTTCACGGGGTGTACCACGAGCTCTTGCCGCCCGAGCGCATCATCGGGACGTTCGAGTACGAAGGCCTGCCAGAGAGCGGTCACGTCAGTCTAGAGAGGACCGATTTCGTGGAGCTGCCGGGGAACCGGACGAGGATCGTCTCCCACTCCGTCTTCCTATCGGTAGAGGACCGTGACGGCATGCTCCAGGGCGGCATGGAGGAAGGGATGGAGGACTCCTACTCCCGCCTCGACCGGCTGCTGGAGACGATGAAGATCAAGCGCTGAGCTCGACGGTACTGGACACAAGAGGTCGCATCCCCAGAACAGAAGATGAGGACGAAATGGCAAAGGCGTCCACGGTCCAGCAAGCACCTCTCCGGCCGGACCCTGCGCTCAAGCGCCTTGACGTCCTGGTCGGTGAATGGAAGCTCCGAGGCCGGACGCTCGGCTCCCAGGCCGACAACGTCTCGGCCTGGTCGGCCTTCGAATGGCTCCCCGGCGGGTCCTTCCTGAAGCAGAGCTTCGAGGCGGAGTTCGCCGGCCTGACCATTCGGAGCCTGGAGATCATATGGTACGATCGAGAGAGCGACACCTTCCCGTCGATGGTGTACTCCAACCTGGCAGGGGAGCCCATCCCCTACCGATATGACATCAGGGGCCGGGACGTGACCATCACCACCGACCTGGCCGGGGGAGCGAGGATGACCGGGCGGATAAGCGATGACGGCAACTCCTTCTCTGGTGAGTGGAGACCTAACCCTGGTCAGAAAGGTCCAGGCAACGTAGCGTACGACTTCGTCTCCACTCGGGTCAGGTGATGCGGCGTCCATCACAATGGTCTCGACCGATACTCCAGAAGACCTCTTGCCTCTGTCCACTGGGTGACGTCGGAAAGGGTCTCATCGAGCGGCAGGGAAGGTTCGAGAACGACGCCCGCGCCGCTCGTACCCTGACCAGGGGTGGCAGCGAAGAACGGCCGAGCCCTTGATGAACAGACGGCCTATCGATAAATACTGGTGCCTACCCAGTCGGGTCCGCCAAGCCCGGCTTGGCAGCGAGGGACGAGCGATGGAACGCAAGATCGAAGAGAAGGTGAAGGTCAAGGACAAGCTGCTCGGCGGGAAGGAAGTGACGCGAGAGGTCGAGGAGGAGACCGAAGGCCTCCTCGGAGAAAAGAAGGTCGAGAAGAAGGTCATCAAGGAGAAGATCTGAGCACCTCGACCAAACCCCTTTCATCCTTTTATGTCGTGCTGGCACCTTCCTTGACGTGCCAGCCCTAGGCCCGGACGACAATCACCGGGCATCGGGCGTGGCGGACCACCTTCTCGGCCACGCTCCCCAGCAGCAAGTGGGCGAGGCCGGTGCATCGCTGGCCGGAACGCGAAAAGCTGATTAGCCATCGACGTGCTGTCTGGGTCGATCGTCCATGAGAGGGAGAGAGCCGTTGCGGCTGGAGAAGGAGAAGCGAGAGGAGATGACAGCGGCCCTCCGGGCCTATTTCCTCGAGGAGCGGGGAGAGGAGATAGGCCACCTCGCCTCGAGCCTGCTGCTGGACCTCATCATCGAGAAGCTGGCGCCAGAGTTCTACAACCAGGGGGTCATGGACGCCCACCGCTTCCTGAGCGACAAGGTGGAGGACGTGCAGCTCCTGCTGCGGTGACCTCGCCGGCCGATCAGAGAAGGCGCTGGAGCTCGACCACGTCGACCCACTGCCCGAACTTGTATCCCACCTGCTCCAGGTACCCGACGTCCTTGAAGCCGTGCTTGCGGTGGAGGGCGAGTGACGCGCTCTGCTCTGAACCAATCACCGCGATGACGCTGTGGTTGCCAAGCTCCTTGGCCCGATCGACGAGCGTCCCCAGGATGGCGTCGCCGATCCCCTGGCCCCGGAGGTCCTCCCGCACGTACACCGCGTCGTGCACGGTGTAGCGGTAGGCCGTGCGGTCGGAGTGGGGAGTCAGGGAGCCCCAGCCCACCACCTCCCCGTCCCGTTCGGCGACGAGCAGTGGGTAGCGGTCACCATGCCTCCGCAGCCAGTCCTGCCGCTCCTCGACGGTCTCCTCCCGCTCCTTCATGATGCACAGCGAGCTCCGGATGTAGTGGTTGGTGATAGCGACCACTGTGGCCAGGTCGGCCGGACGGGCCGGGCGGACGGCGAGGTTGGGCACAACGCCTCCATCGACTGCGAGGGCATATACTTGGCGCCAAGGGATTCAGGGCTCGCGTCAGCAGGCCGCCGCCAAAGGGGGCCTGGTGACCGGGGATCGCTCAGCGGCCCTCGGTCCCGTAGGGTCGGGGGAACAGGAGGGTGAAGCAGGCGCCCCGGGCGTGATCGCCGGGCACTCGGTCCCCGACGGTGATCTCCCCACCCATGCCCTCCACCAGCCGCCGCACCAGAGAAAGTCCCAGGCCGCTGCCCACTCCCTTCATGGACCGCCTCGCCCGGGAGAAGACCAGCGCCTTGAGCTCATCGGGGATCCCTGGCCCGTGGTCAGCGATCCTCACCCGGTGGTACACCTCTCCTCCTCTTTCGACCTCGTCCACCGTGATATCGACGACCGGGGGACCGGTGGCGTGGGCGACGGCATTGCCGATGACGGCGGTGATGGCATCCCGCAGCAGGCCCGTGGCCAGTACCTGGTGACCCTTCGAACCGGTGTAATTGATGACCAGCTCCCGCCCGGTGATGGACCGGTACTCGCTCACGATCTGTCGGACGAGGTCGTCGAGGTCCTGGACCTGGGCTTCGTCCAGCGAGCCAGCGGCCTGCATCTTCCTCATCGTGGCCACCAGGTGGGACACTTCCTCCACCGAGGCCATGGCGCTTTCGACCCATGCCTTCTCCTTCTCGCCCAGTGTGCCCGAGTCGGCGAGCAGCTGCAGGTATCCCAGGGAGGCGGCGTTGAGGTTGCCGATGTCGTGGCTCAGCACATCGACGTAGAGCTCGCTCCGTTCCATGGCCTCCTTGGCCAGCCGCTCCATCCGGCGCTGAGAGGTGATGTCCTGGCCCACGCAGAGGCCTCCGAGGACCGCCCCGTCCTGGTCCACGATGGGGGCGGAGGCGATCACCACGGTGCCGATGCTCCCGTCGATGCGCCGGATGTCCACCACCTCGCCGATCGAGGTCTCGCCCTTCTTGATGGCCCGGCTCACGCCCCAGTCATCGGGGTCCAAAGGGAATCCCGTTTGAGCCCACCAGCCCTGGAAGTTCTGGTAGTCGTCGAACCCCCGCGGCAGCGGGACGTCGCCGCCCCACAGGGTCTTGAACCGCTCATTGGTGTGGATGAACCGCCCATTGGCATCGGCGATGAAGGTCGCCGAGGGCATGGTGTCGAGAAGGACCTGAAGCTTCAAACGCTCCTCTTCCAGCAGCCTGCTCGTTCTGCCATGTTCCTGCTTGGTCTTAGATATCGGTCATACCCCCCGCTCTCACCAGGTGCCCCGCCGGGCCCAAAACCCGCCCGAGACCCCGTAACGGGGCCCGGTCGGCCTCTTACTGGTTACCGAGGTCATATAAACTCATGCCTTTCACCTGTCCATGGGCCGAGCATGAGCTCGTTACTTGGACGTGGCGCGGCGGCCGACCTTTTGTGAGGGACTGCGGGAGCGATCTGCCCAAGATGGCACCATGGCCTCCGCGGCCACCAACCAGTGGTTGGGTAAAGTACATCACCGCCGTGATGCCCATCGCTACGTCCGTATGAAGGCTATCGCCGCTCATCCGCCCGAAAAGAGATCGGCCAGGCTGATCGATGCCCCTGCTCCCAGACCTGGGCAAGGCGAGGCCCTGCTGAAGATCCGCACGGTGGGCTTCGACGGGACCGACCACGACATCGACCAGGGCGTCTATGGCTCCGCCCCTCCCGGGGAGGAGGACCTCATCATCGGCCACGAGGCGGTGGGGGAGGTGATCGAGATCGGGGACGACGCCCAGGTGTCGGTGGGCGACGTGGTCGTCCCCACCGTCCGCCGGCCCTGCCCACAGCGCTGCCCGAACTGCCGAAAAGGCCTCATGGACCGCTGCAGCACCGGCGACTTCCGGGAGCACGGCATCAAGGGTCTCCACGGCTTCGCTGCTGAGCTGGCCGTCACCGACTCCCAGTACTTGGTCAAGGTCCCTCCCGACGTGGAGGACGTGGCGGTGCTGCTGGAGCCCCTGTCGATCGCCGAGAGCGCTATCACCGAGACCTACCTCATCCAGCGGCGGATGGAGTGGGAGCCGTCGAGGGCGCTGGTCATGGGGGCGGGGCCGCTCGGCCTCCTCGCCGCCATGGTCCTCCGGCTGAGGGGAGTGGAGGTCAGTGCCGCGGCCACCCGCCAGCATGACAGCCTGAAGGCGGACATCGTGCGCCAGATGGGGGGCCGGTACATCAACGTCAAAGAGGAACCTCTCGCCGTCGACGGCGGGTACGATATCATCGTGGAGGCCACCGGCAGCACCCGGGCGGCCATGAGCGCCCTGCCTCACCTGGCCCGCAACGGAGTGGTGTGCATCCTGGGCATTTACCCGAAGGGAGAGGTCTGCGGGGAGTTAGGCGACGCTCTGACAAAACTGGTCCTGGAGAACCAGCTGATGTTCGGGGCGGTCAACTCCAACCTGGCCGACTTCCAGAAGGGCATCGAGGACATGCGGGCGCTCAAGCAGCGCTACGACGGGATGCTGTCCCGGCTGATCACCTCCCGCCACTCGCCCGAAGGGTACCGGGAAGCGCTGGAACCGGGCAGGGAGGCGATCAAGGCGGTCATCGACTTCTAGTTCGCCGAGGGCGTCGAGGCGTTCTCACGGCCATATAAGCGCATCATTTTTCTCGTCGGCCGACAATCGAAAGGGCATGGACAAGACGTCAGTAGGTGCCAGACCGTATCTCGCTCCCATGCCCGCTGTGCTCGTCGGCGCGAACGTCGACGGAAGGCCGAACTACATGACCGTGGCCTGGGCGGGGGTCGCGTGCATGGACCCCCCGATGATCGCCGTCGCCATCAACAAGCGGCGGCACACCGAGAAGGGCATCCTCGAGAACCGCACCTTCAGCGTGAACGTCCCGGCCGCCAAGGATGCCGCCGTGACGGACCACTGCGGCCTGGTGTCCGGCAGCAAGGTCGACAAGTCGACGCTGTTCGAGACCTTCTACGGCAAGCTGGGCACTGCCCCGCTGATCCGGGAGTTCCCGGTGAACATCGAGTGCGAGCTCCGCCACACCCTCGATCTGGGAAGCCACAACCTGCACGTCGGCGCGGTCGTGGACGTCCTCGTGGCCTCGGACTGCGTGAGCGGAGGTGCCCCGGACACCCAGAAGATCGACCCGCTGGTGTACGGGGGAGCGAACTACTACCGTCTGGGCGAGGTCGTAGGGAAGGCGTTCTCCATCGGCAAGAAGTGATGCCGTAGCGGACGTCGCGGCGGGACCAACATCTCACTGGTCGAGGCCGACTGGAGCGCTGCGCGGACCTCCGGTGTCCATGAGCGTCCCCGGTCGGAATGTCTCGAGCGAGAGGCCTGCGCATTTGGTCCGATGGACCTTAATTAGGCTGCAGCCTGCTGGCGGACGGATAGTCGTTCAGCAGCTAGCTTAGTGTAATATAAAAGGGGGAAGGGGCTGCCGGGGCAGCGTTGTGCTCAGAGGTCGTAGTACATCGCGAACTCCGCGGGGTGCGGGATCTGCGAGATCTTCTTGGCCTCGTCCCTCTTGCGCTTCAGCCAGAGGTCGATGAGCCGCTGCGAGAAGACCCCGCCGGCGGTCAGGTAGTCGTGGTCGGCCTCGAGCGCGTCGAGGGCCTCGTCCAGGGTCTTGGGCAGGCCCTTGATCTTCTTCTGCTCCTCCGGGGAGAGGTTGTACAGGTTGAAGTCGTACGGCCCCCACCCGTTGGCGGCAGGGTCGATCTTGTTCTTGATCCCGTCGATGCCGGCCATGAGGATGGCGGCGTAGGCGTAGTAGGGGTTGCAGGTGGCATCGGGGTTGCGGATCTCGAAGCGCTTCAGCTCCGGCGCCTTGGCGTAGGCGGGGATGCGGATGACCGCGCTGCGGTTGGAGGTCGCGTAGCCGATGGTCACCGGGGCCTCGTAGCCGGGGACAAGGCGCTTGAACGAGTTCGTCGAAGGGTTGGTGAACGCGCACAGCGAGGCGATGTGCTTGAGGATGCCTCCGATGAAGTAGTGCGCCGTCTTGCTCAGGCCGGAGTAGCCCTCCGGGTCGTAGAAGAGCGGCTTGCCGTCCTTGAACAGCAGCATGTGGACGTGCATGCCGTTGCCCGCCTCCTGGTAAAGGGGCTTGGGCATGAAGGTGGCGGTCCTGCCGTCCTGGACCGCGGCGTTCTTGATGACATACTTGATGATCATGGTCTTGTCGGCCATGTCCACCATGTCGCCCAGCTCGACCTCGATCTCCAGCTGCCCGGGACCGCCGACCTCGTGGTGGTGGTACTTCACGTCGATGCCCCAGTCCTCGAGCAGCATGCACATCTTGCTCCTCAGGTTGTAGAAGACGTCCTGCGGGGGAGCGATGTGATAGCCGCCCTTGTGGTGCACCTGGTAGCCGTCGTTGACGCCGTCGTTGCGAGTGGTGTTCCACTCCGCGTGCTCGCTGTCGAGGGCGAAGAAGGTCTCCTGCGGCCTCACGCCGTAGCTCACATGGTCCAGGACATGGAACTCGAACTCCGGCCCGATGACCATCCGATCGGCGATGCCCTCCTTCTGGAGGTACTCCATCGCCGCCACCGCCACGTTCCTAGGGTACTGGTCGAACCGCAGGTTGGCGTCCTTGCCGATGATGAATACATCCCCGGTCATGGAGAGCGTGGGAATCTCCACGAAGGGGTCGATGTGCGCGGTGTCGGGGTCGGGGATGAAGACCATGTCGCTCTTCTCGATGGGAGCGTAGCCGTAGTTCGAGCCGTCGAACCCGATGCCGTACTTCAAGGTGTTGTCGTCGAACCGCTCGACGGGTATAGTGATGTGCCGCCACCGCCCGTCGAAGTCCACCATCTTGAAGTCAATCATCTTGATGTCGTTCTCAGCGCAAAGCCGTTTGACCTCGTCGATTTTGGACATGATAAACGACCTTGACATTTGCCTTTTCTATTTTATTCTATGCACGGTTTTCGAAGCACCATAGGATGATGATGGGCGAACTGGCCGCTGGCCGCGACATTTGCATGGCGCATCAGGCGGTCGGGCGAACATACGGCCAAGACGTCCGTGGGACGCCCGACAGGGTCCGCCGCGCCCGAAGCGCCGGCCTAGTCGCACTGGGAGGCCATGGGCCGATACCATCACGGGGGCGGGCCTTTTCACCGAGCTTTCCTGCTAGATTCGAGGTGGGACCCGATGATCAGTCCAGCGACCAGCCCGAAGCCGATGAAGGAGAAGAACGTCGCGTCCTCGGTCAAAGCGTACAGCACGGAGGCTACCGCCGCCCCGAAGGTCAGGCCGTAGGTGATCCCCAGGTTGGTGTAGCTGGACTCGGTCTCGCTGCCCATGCCCCACGCAAGGGGACGACGGAATAAATGGGTTGCCCTGGAATGAATAATCGTGACAGCGTTGAGCGAAAGAACGGCACGCAGGACCGAGCTATCATGCCCAAAGGCGGTCTGAACGCGGGCTACCAGCAGCCCGAAGGGACTAGAGCAAGAGGGCTGGTGGCTGACCGAACCGGCCTTTTCCTCTATCGGGGTGGCGTCTCGTCGGCCCAATGACCGTGGGCGAGGCGGCCGCGGCGCCCTGCCCATCGTTCATATACTGAAGGGGCCATCATGCTTCGGAAGCTCCTAACACGGGCCTTAACATCGGCATGAAGGGCGGGTCGGACAGCGCTGCCCATGGTCGGCTCAAGCGGTCCGTTCGGCGCGACGAGCGCCCTTCGTCGACCGGATGAGAGGACCCGCACAAGGACGCTTGCGAACGTATAGAGAACGGAACGATGGGTGCCCGTTCGTCATCGACGAACGATATGCGGGCGACCGCAGGGCTGAGATGATACCATGGAACTTGAACTGGGTAATGCCAGCGGAAGGACGGATATGAAAGCGATCAGCAAAACAGAGATCCAGGAACAGATGGTCAGAGCAGTGGAGAGCGTCAAACGGACGAACCCCATGGCCGGCTCGATCACCAACTCCGTGACCATCAACCTGGTGGCCAACGCGCAGCTCGCCGTCGGCGGCGCCGCGGCTATGGTCTACCTGCCCGACGAGGGGGAGTTCCTTGCTAGAGCAGGCGGCGCACTTTATGTCAACATGGGAACGCTCTTCCCCGTTTACGAGGAGACGTTGCCACGCGCGGTCAGGGCGGCGAACGAAGCAGGCCGACCGTGGGTCCTGGACCCGGTCGCTATCGGCATCGGCTCGCTCCGAACGGACCTGCTGCGGCAGTTCAAGACGTACAGGCCAAGTGTGATCCGGGGGAACGCCTCGGAGATCCTCGCCCTGGCCGGGCTGTGGGGGCTGGAGGGCGGCACTACCAGTTCGAACGTCCGGGGCGTCGATTCCACCGACCAGGTGCTCGCGGCCAAGGCCGCGGCCATCTCGCTTGCAAGGTGGACCGGCGGGGCGGTGGCGGTGTCCGGCAAGATGGACCTGGTGACGGACGGGTCGGTCGTGGCACTCTCCTACGGCGGCTCCGACCTCATGGAGCGGATCACCGGCTCCGGCTGCGCGTTAGGCGGGGTCGTCGCGGTGTACGCCACCGCCGCTACGCCGTTCATCGCCGCTCTAACCGCCACCGCGGTGTTCAACCTGGCGGGGAGCCGGGCCGAGTCCAAGGCGGATGGTCCGGGAAGCTTCCAGACCGCATTCCTCGACGCGCTGTACAATGCGACCGCGGCAGACATCGCCGAAAATCCGTTCGAGCTCGAGGAGGTGGAGACATGAACACGCTGGTCGCGGTGGCGATCGCGCCGGTCGGCGTGGGCGACGAGCTCGCGTCGGAGGTGGCCGAGGTCATTAAGGTGATCCGCTCGTCTGGCCTGCCCAACCGCACGACGTCCATGTTCACAGAGATCGAGGGCGAGTGGGACGAGGTGATGAAGGTCGTCAAGGACGCGACCTTCGTGCTCGCCAGCAAAGGGATCCGCACCGAGGTGGTGCTGAAGGCCGACATCCGACCGGGGTTCACCAACATGATACAGACCAAAGTCGACAAGGTGAACGACCTCCTGGAGGGGTCCGATGAGAGATAGGTTCGACATCTCGGCCTACCTTGTGATAGGTCCGGAGAACACCCGGGGCCGTCCCGTGGCCCAGATTGCCAGGGACGCGGTGGAGGTCGGGTTCACCTGCGTGCAGATTCGCTCGAAGACCGCCTCGGCTCGCGAGCTGATCGCGCTGACCTGCGGGGCAGCGGAGGCGATCGCTCAGGCCGGCCGATCGGACGAGGTCACGCTGCTGGTGAACGACCGCCTGGACGTCGTGCTTGCAGCGAGGATGTTAGGGGCGAAGGTAGACGGCGTTCACGTCGGGCAGTCGGACATCCCGGTGGAGGTCTGCCGCAAGTACTTGGGCGACGACGCGGTCATCGGTCTATCAGCCAGGACCGACGAGCTGTTCGAGTACATCCGGACGACAGACACCAGCGCGATCGATTACTTCGGCGCCGGTCCGCTGCACGAAACGGCCACGAAGCCAGACTGCGGCCTGGGAAAGGACGGTAGAGTCATCACCCGGGGATTCGAAGAGCTCGCTGAGCTTGCCAAGCTTAGCCCGATCCCGGTGGTGGTCGGCGGCGGGGTCAAGCTCGCCGACATCCCTCAACTTGCCAGGACCGGGGTGGACGGCTTCTTCGTGGTGTCCGTCGTTACGGAAGCAGATGACCCGAGGTCCGAGGCGAGCAAGCTCGTGGAGTGCTGGAAAGCGAACATTTCCCGGGCGTGAGGTCCACGAAGGGCGGGTGACAAGGACGGCGCTGATGGCGGCCTCATCGTCGTTGAGAAAAGAGCGGCGGCCGGTCCCAAGAACGGTCCGCCCAGGCGGGGCGCCTTGCTCTAGGCGCCCTTATCTACCGGTGCGCTCCAATGGACCATCATGACCTCCCAAATGCAGACGACGGACAGGCTGGAGAGGAACAAGGCCCTGGTGAGGCGAGCGTACGAGGAGATCATCAACGGCCACGAGGCCGAGAAGATCAGGGAGTACGTCACCGAGGACGCTCAGGAGCACAGCATCCTCGGCGAGGCGACCGGCATCGAGCAGCTCATCCGTGGCTCGGAAGCGCTTACCCGCGCATTCCCCGATATCCATCTCGAGATCCACGATATCATCGCCGAGGGGGACAAGGTGGTCACGAGGGGCACTCTTTCCGGCACACACAGAGGTGACTTCGCGAGCATCCCGGCCACCGGGAGGAAGTTCAGCGTGGTGGAGATCGACATCGTCCGCATCGAGGACGGAAGGATGGCGGAGCACTGGGACGCGATTGACACCGCCTCGCTGTTCAGCCAGCTGGGGATCGGCCCTCCAGGCGAGCCACGGCCTTAAGGCAGCTGGGACGGAGTGCTCATAGATCGCCTTACGCGTCAAATCGGAGGGTCTGCTGATGCCCTGGAACGAAGCAGCGAGGACGATGTGCTCACGCTGCACACCCTGTATCGGACATGGTCGTTCCCGCGGCTTTGGCCACTAGTCGTTCTGAACGCTCTCTGGCCTCAGCGCCCCACGACTTGGACGGTCGGGCGGCCCCTCTCAGGCTCCGCCACCATGGATCGGACTTTGTGTGGCGGACCGAGGAAGGGGAACTCGTCCAGCATGTCGGCGTGCGGTCCGCACTTGTCCCAGGTCAGCCGGCCGTTGAACACGGTCAGGAAGATGTCCTTGGCATCGTCCCGGGGCATCCGCCCGTTCCCGGGGTAGGCCGCGAGGCGGGTGGGATTGTACGGCAGGACGTCGGGCAGCAGGCTCCTGGCCGCCGCCTCCGCTCCTTTGGAAGTATATCCGCCGGTCTGCTCGAGGACGTGAGCGAACATCGGCACGAACCGCTCGTCCTGCGCCGGCTCTCCGTCAAGGTACGCCTCTCTTTCGGCGTCGGCCAGGAAGGGTGTCTGGGTGGGCCTCGCCCCCCGGTCGGCCTGCACCCATTTGCCGTCGACCTGGACGAGGGAGCGATGCCACAAGTTCAAGCGCGCCCCGCCGCCGATGTCTCTCACCGGCACTTCCAGAGCGATACTGCTCACGTCCTTGTCGGCGAACCAGTCTGCGCCAGTGAACTGCATCTTGTTCAGAGCGCCGTCGACGTCGAAGAAGAAGGGGTCGCTGCGCCAGCCCGCGAACAGGCGGTACGCTCCCGACGTCGTAATCTGCGCCTCGCGGCCCATGGAGACGGGCGCTCCTTCGAAGATTGTCTTCCCCTCCTCGCCTCTGCCGGCCGCCTCGGGGCCCTCGGCCCGACGCACGGTCGCCGTCATCGAGCCACCTCCGCTATGCTGGAAGCGAACCCGATAGGCGATGTCCGCGACCATGTCCCCGTTGGTGTCCACCCTCAGCTCGTAGATCGCCTCGGGCGCGAAGGGCTCATCGGTCGTCGGTTCCGGTGGATTCAGCGAGGACGAGGGATGCGCGTTCATGATGATGATCGATTTGCTGAAGTCGCCGGGCTTGGGGAACGCAAACAGGTCGGTTAGGTCCAAACGAGCATCCCCTCGCGGAAAGCCGAGTTTCGGTCCTGAATAGTGGTGGGTCATAGCAAAGCCTCCTTGAGATATCTGCTGAATGGTTCCAGGCTAAGCCCGCGTTATTTAACAATGGTCCGAGATAGGAGCGGGCTGATGAGCATGGCAATGACATCGGGGCGGCACCGGTCGCATCAGATTGGCCCGCGGAATTGATAATAAAAAGAGAGGGGTGGGGCCAATCGGCCACCACACGTTCAGCAGGGAGGTGTCGCCGGGGCCCCGTTACCGCGCATCGTTGTCTGGTCCAGGGCCATATTGATCAGGTCGATGACCTGATTCAGCTCTCCCTGAGCTTCCACGTGAACGAACATTATCTTCGGCGACTCCTCGAGCATATGACTGTGCTGACCGGTCACGCTGACGCTTGTTACTCCCGGCAGGTCACTGCACAGGAACGCCTGTTCGACGGCGTCCACCTCGCTCTCGAGGAGAGCGAAGTCACCCATCATCATGACGTTCCCGCTCGTCGCGCCTTCGGTGGTCATGTTCCCATCGCCAGGCATCGCCATGAACTCGAACCCGGAGCCCATCATCACGAAGTCGTTCAGGGTCACGTCCGGATTGAGGGACGAGACAATGTTGTCATCCTGCCTTGGGATCAAGACATCCGCCACGGCGCCGTTGACCAGTACCCCGTTCAGCCTGTTCGCGATGAACTCGCCATCAAGGGCCGTCTGAGGCTGGATTGGCGGGGTTTGACCGATCGAGGTGAGGGACAGGGCTTCACTTACCTGGGTGAGGATCGTGTTAAGGTCGCCCCTTGCCTGCCAATGCAGCATCTGCATCTTCGGGGTCTCCTCCTTCATGTGGGGGTGGAGGTTGAGTACCGTCCAGTCGTAGGCGATTATCTGCTGGAGGACAGGGTTCACCTCGCTCTCGAGAAGAGCAAAGTCGCCCATCGCGTAGACCTCGTTGCCGCCTGCACCGGAGACGGTCTTGAACTCGACGATGGTGTTCATCAACGTGAACACGTTATCTACCACCCCTCCAGGTTCCGTTATAGTAGGAGACTGCCTGACCAAAACTGCGGTCGTTATCCCTGTCTCGTTGTTCTCCAATACGATCGGAGTTCCTAGAGCTTGTCCTATGGTATTGCCGTCTGGAGCCGATGATGCCTGGGCAGTCCCGCCTGGTACAAAAAAGAGGGCGGGGATCGCCATAGCAACCATTAGGACCAGAGCTGCGATCTTCGTTCTGCTCTTCACACATGCACCTCCGTGATCCCCTCTGGAGGGATACGGAGAGTCGTCGGCGACGCTTGGACATAAGGCTGATTAGTCGGTCGAGCGGCACTCGAAGGGGGACTGTTGCGTAAGTTAACGTCCAGTTTGTAAATCGAGAATTAATATTGATGTGTCTTTTGGCCTATACTCAAGAGAATATTTCGAGGATTTGGTGAAGGTACCACATGTACATTTGTGGATTATCCTAGCTGGAACCTATCCATTTACCACCAATTTCCGGAGTATCGCCAGTCTATTTTCCTTCTGCGGATGCTATGGGTTCATGTTTAAATGGAGACTATTCCTGAGGTCGTTTGGCATAGTTATGATGTGAAGAGGCAAAGGTTGGCATTCCTAATGCGTTAGAAAGCCAGTATCTGGCATAATCGATTGTTAAATATAATATTAAGCTGGATGAGAGTATTCTGAGTCCGGGGATTAGGAATGGAGAATCTTAGACCCAAAATACTCGTAGCGATAGCTATCGCCATGTTATGCATCGGAGGCATGGGCCTCTGCACTACGAACGCAAGAGCCGATTGGTATGCCTCTGCAACATACTCGCCAGGCTCCGCCTACATCGGAGATACAGTGAATCTTCAGTTCAACCTGAAGAACACAGGCGGCAGTACATTCCAGATCGAAAGGGCCTCAATGAACGTGGAGTGGGGCTCTGCCACAACAACGAGAACAATGACCGGGGCCGTAGCGATTGCCCCCGGTTCCACGGGCATGGTGTCGTGTAGCTTCACCGTACCGCAGGTTTCACCAGGCACCTATACAATGTTAGTGACGATAAAGGCGAAGGCTGTCGGGGATTTGTTTGCATCAACCGACTCGTATAGATGCAATCTGGCTGTTAAGGAAGTCCCTCCGCTCTCGGTTAGCGTCCAGGCAAGCAAGACTTCTGGCCAAGCTCCGCTCAGTACGACTCTGAGCTGTTCGGTAAATGGCGGTGTCGGCCCATATGAATATCAATGGACCTTGGGTGACGGCACAACGAGCACCCAATCCACCGTTTCTCATAAGTACTCGAAAGGAGGCATGTTCACCGCTGTCCTGGTAGTACATGACAGCAGGGGTCAGATTTCAAGCGACTCTGTAATTATTAATGTACAGGCAAACCCGATGGACCTCTCTGACACTAGCGGCGGTATAAATCCGCTTCTCTTACTAGGGGTAGCAGGACTAATCGCGGGCGTGATCATTGTGGTTGCGATTACGATGTTAAAGAAGAAAGCGAGTCCTCCGATGCCGCCATATCAACCACCCCTACAACCGCCCGTCCAACCGCCGGTTCACTAAGTTTGGGGGACGTTTTCCCAAACTTTTTCATATATTTTTTAATTATTGATAATTATAATCTGGGCTTAGGAGGGTTCGTCGACAATTTCATCCTCGACAAGGAAATTGGGCAGAAGTAACCTTTGGACGGTGGACTTACTCCTGCTGACACATTATAACGACTCGTAGACTTTGATAACATCTCTAAGAAGTCCAGACGGCTCCGTGATGTCGATTCCAAGTCGTTCGTCGGCCCACATCGCTCCAATCCCATGCCTGGGAGAGGCTATAGGTTTACGATTTGGCCTCCTTTCACCGATTTGCATGCACTGTTCCGATGATTCTTTCGATGTAATCGACAATACTGTCGTATGCTAACGGCCGAAACGTTAGGGATGGCACTCCTTGCTGCATCAATATTTTTAACGATGGGCTTTGTTGCAAAAGTCTACTGACGGCTTCTGACACATAATTATGATTTGTTATCTATATTGTTATCAAAATGTATAAGTGTGGTCCAACCCATTGCCAGTTGTCCAAAAAGGTGATAGGTTGGTTGCCACGACGATAGCAATAACGAGCGAGGTATTCAAGTTTTCCGGACAGGTTCACCTCGATACCTACGCGCTCGACGTCGAGCGCGTCTCGATCGA